>HHCFC01400__coassemble_1711_pt1 | contig 17430 bp, 14 predicted proteins | sample HHCFC01400__metabat2_high_PE_058 | metagenome-assembled genome bin HHCFC01400 | reverse complement strand
CTTTAAGCTCGTCGTAGTAGGCGCACCAGTTCTCGACGAACTCGTGGTCGATGAGGTCTTCGTTCATGATGACGTGCAGCCACGCCAGCGCGATGCAGCAGTCGGTGCCGGGATGCGGGCGCAGCCAGTATTCCGCGCGGGCGCCCCACCAGGTGAGCACCGGGTCGATGGAGACGATCTTCGTGCCCATCTGCACGCACATGTTCAGCCAGTGGCCCAAGTACCCGTCGCCGTTGGACTTCAGCGGCTCGTTGCCCCACACCACCAGCACGTCGGGGTTCTTCCATTCGGGGTTGGCGTAGCGGTCGGGCAGCGTCTCGGACGCGTCCACGATGGGGTAGTCGCCCAGGGGACCCGCCGCGCCGCACACGCGCGGCATGTAGCACCACCAGCCGGAGAAGTACACGCCGCCCACGTTGGCGGTGCGGAAGCACGCCCCGGCGATGAACGGGACCTGCCAGTTGATGTTGCGGCCCGTGCCGTGGTTCACGATGATGGACTCGCGGCCCAGGCCCTTGCCGTCGATCTCTTCCCTGATGTAGGTCTCGATCATGTCGAGCGCCTCGTCCCACGTGATGCGCTCCCACTTGTTCTCGCCGCGCTCGCCCGCGCGCTTCATGGGATACTTGAGGCGGTTTCCGCTCTCGACCATCTCGATCATGTCGAGGCAGCGCATGCACAGCTTGCCGTTGGCATAAGGATCCAGCGGATCGCCCTCCACCTTGGCCAGCTTCCCGTCCTTGGTGTACAGCAGCACGCCGCAGGAATCGTGGCAACCCGGAGCCGAGTAGTTGTAGGTGCGGGTGACGGTGTAGCCGTCCTCTTCCCACTGCCACTCTCCTTCGTGGTAGGCCTTGCGGTCGATGCTGTCCAAGAACCCTTGATAATCAGCCATGAACCTTCCTCCTTCTCGTCTCTGACGCGAACCCGCCCCGCCCCCGTCGTGCGAGGGCGTCGTCATTGACGCGAACGATACGCAGGCCTAAAAGGGCTGTCATCGTACCGTTCTTGGTGTTCGCGTCCGTACCTACAAATTGACGATCGCCCATCTGGGAAAACGTCGAAAAATCAGCCTCTTCCCCCTTGACCCGATGGGTACGTCGGGCCAAGGCTTGCGCGGCATAATGCTCCCCGCTCGAAAACCCTTGAGGGAGCGCGACGCCCATCCGCTCCCTCCTGCATGCGGCCGTGGCGAACCCGTCAGAGTCCCGCGCGGGAGGCATCGCCCGCAAGCCTTCCGTAGATGCCCTCCTCTTCGCGAAGCCATGCTTCGCGTCCGATCTTCCATGCATGCGGAACCTTCTCCATGCAAGCCAGGTTCTCCAGAATCACCGGAAACCACGGGGAGGGCACGGCGACCAGCACCGAACCCGGTTCGTACACCTCGCGAGCGGTCGTCCCATGCCCCAGGCCCATCACCAGATAGTTCACCTTCCCTGTCAGCTGCGGATAGGAGTACAGCCAGGAACACTGGAACACCGGGGTCGCCTTCGACTCGTACATTTCCCCCGTGGAGTAGGCCATGGCCCGCAGAATCGGCTCGCATTGCGTCATAGCGCCTTCGAACACCAGCAGGTCGGGCTCGAAGTCCAACACAGGAAGCTTCGCGAACGCGACGTAGTTCACCGCCCCTTTGGCGAAGGTGGCGTAGTGCGTCATGCAGCGCATGTTGGCGCCTGCATCTTTGAAGATGTTCATGCGCTCGCCGATGAGGCCCGCCGCAGCCCAACCGGGATCGTCCGCCATCATGCCCATGGCCCCTTTGCCCATGCAGTTCTCGTTGTCCTTGTCCATGTAGAACGGCTTGTCGCGACGCTGTGCCTCTTTGACCATCTCGCACATGGCCAGCCGCACGTCCAGCCGCTCGATGGATGCAGGCTTGAAGAACTCGAACTTCACCCCCACGGGCGGAAAATCCAATCCGAGCGTGCTCAGAAGAGAAAAATCATGTTCCAACGGTCGAATGGCCATGAGACGTCCTTTCACTGCAAATGAATGGAAATGCGAGGAGGGCCGGAGCCCTTGCCGGCCCCGGCCCTCCTTCAGACAGAACGGTTCGCAACGGTTGGCAGACGGGTTCCCGTCGGCGCGAACGCCACTTTGCCGCACGACGCGCAGACGCCGGTCGCGGGATCCACCTTGGCCCCGCAGGCGAGGCACGGTATGGTGGCCGGCGGCGTGTAGTAAGGACTTTTGGGGTCGTACTTGCCGCATCTGCCGCATTGCGTGCATGGGTAGCACATCGTCCTGCTCCTTACTTCACATCGACGACCTTGACCCAGTAGTCCAGCGTCTTGCCTGCGAACGGATGGTTGAAATCGAGCTTCGCCGTGTCTTCCGTCGTGTCCACGACGAAGGCGGGCTGCCTGCTGCCGTCGTTGGGGTTGGTGTAGAACAGCACGTCGCCCACCTTGAGCGAATACCCGTCGTCGAGCATCGCCTTCGGATACCACTTGGCCAGAGCGTCCTGGTACTCGCCGTACCCCAGTTCGGGAGCTACGTCGATGCGCTTCTCCTCGCCGGCCTCCATACCCACAACGGCCTGCTCAATGCCGCGGGGGAGCTTCATGTCTCCTATCATGACGGTCAGCGGGTCGCCCTCCATGCGTTCGTCCACCGGCTCTTCGCCTTTCAGGCCTCCCCGGTAGTACAGGCTCACCACGCTTCCCAGGCTCACCTTGTTTCCCATGTCGTTGCCTCCACCCAGCGCTTCGAGAAAAGGAAGCCGCCCTGCGCTGGAAAGCGGCTTCCTTCGGCTTGCCGCATCATTGCCTGCCGGCAAGCGCGGCGAATGCCCAGCAGGCACCCGCACCGCCCGCAAGGCGCGCGCAGAGGCTCGCCGCCCATGTCGCGCATCGCCAGCGCAAGCAGACAACCTGCTGGCGCGCGCTACAGAACAGCCCCGGTCTCGTCTATCTCGCCGACCTTCGTGTCATGGCGGTGCACGGCGAAGGACGCCTTGCCCGTACCCTCCACCTCGATATGGGCAGCCTTGTGCACGCTCTTGTTCTTCGAGACGAATTCAGGCCGCGAGCCAATGGGATTGAACTCGGGAACCACCAGGAACTGCTTCGGTTTGTCCGCCAGCCTCTTCGCAAGCTCCTCCACCGTGCCGTAACTGATGATGTTCGCCAGGCAGTGGTGCACGCACATGGGCTCGCGGCCCTTGGCCGTGCGATCGGCGCACAGGTCGCACAGATCGGTCACGATGGGCCAGTTGTTGAAGTTCCAGTGCTCGTCGTCGGTCTTCCAGGGGCCGTCGACCATCACCTTGATGCCGGTCTTGCCGACGGGATAGCCGTGCTCTTCTTTGCAGGTGACCTGGCACGAGCCGCAGTTCGTGCAGAATTCGTAGTCGATCAGAAGTCCATACGTTGCCATTGTCTACACCAGCTTTCCGTACTTGTCCCAGATGAGGTCCATGTCGGTGTCGTAGTTCTCGCTTATGGGCTCCACCTTGCAGACCAGGCACTTGTTGGGGGCTCCGAATCCGAGCTTGCCGAAATGGAAGTTCGGGAGCAGGTTGTTGATGTTGGAGCGGAAGTTGCCGTAGAGGTTCGGTTCGCTGCCGTCCTCTTCGGGGAACCACCAGGCATGCTGGGCGTGCACGGTCTTCTCGTCCACGATCTCGCTCACGCGCGCCTTCTGGACGCATTCGCCGAACGGACTCGTCAGGCGCACCCACTGGCCGTCCGTGACGCCGAGCCTCTTGGCTGCGGCCGGATGGATCTCGCAGATGGGGTCGGGGTTGAGCTCGCGCAGGTACGCCACCTGGCGGTGCTCGGAATGGAAGAACGCCGTCGTGCGCGCGCCTGTGGTGAGGATGAAGGGGTACTCCTTCATGAGCTCGGGATCCGCCGGGCCGAACTCGGGCTCCAGGTAGTAGGGCAGCGGGTCGTCGCCGAACTGGTTGAACGCCGTGGACCACAGCTCGATGCGGCCCGTAGGCGTGGCGAATCCGGGCTGGCCGTCCGCGCGCATCTCGCCGCGTTCGTACTTGTAGTAGTCTACCGGGATCTGGGACACCACGCATTCGGACGCCTTGTCGAAATACGCGCCGTCCTGACGCTCGCCCAGGCGCAGCGCCTCCATGAACTCCTTGGCGCTGCGGAACGCGAATTCGTTCTCCCACAGCTCGGGCCGCAGGCGGCGGCCCATCTCGTAGCACAACTCGTAGTCGGTCATGCACTCGCCCACCTCGATGGCCTTGTGCATGAAGCCGGCCGTCACCGTGCAGGGCGCGTAGTGCGTGAACACCGTGCCGTCGCGTTCCGCGACGGTTTTCAGAGGCAGGAAGATGTCGCACGACGCCTCGATGGAGGCGTTCATGAACGTGTCGAAGCCGATGCAGAACTCAAGGGAGCTCACGATGGCGTCGTGCCAACGTTTCGGTTCCATGGACGTGCAGGTCATCAGATTGTTGCCCGCGTAGAAGCCCATCTTGACGGGATAAGGCTCGCCCGTTTCCAGCGCCTTGAGCATGAGGTCGGCGTGCGCGTTCAGGATGACCATGCAGTATGCGGGATACTGGTCGAGGCCGATCATCTTCTTCTGCAGCTCTTCGCCGACGCCCTTCTCGAAGCCGAAGCCGGACTCGTTGTGGCCGGCGCCCGTGCCGGGGAGGATCTGGCCGCCGGGAACGTCCAGGTTGCCGGTGATGGCCATCAGGGCCACCGTCACCTGGCCCTGCTGCATGCCGTCGGTCTTCTGGTCGGCCGCAAGTCCCCATTGGATGGCGCCGGGCTTGGCGGCGGCGTACATGCGTGCCGCGGCGCGGATCTTGTCGGCCGGCACGCCGCAGATCTCGGCGGCCTTTTCGGCCGGCATGGTGGCGCACCGCTCGGCCAGCTGGTCGAAGCCGTAGCACCAGTACTCGACGAAGTCGTGGTCGTAGAGGTCCTCCTTGACGATGACGTCGATCATGGCCATGCCCAGCGCCGTGTCGGTGCCGGCGCGCAGCTGCAGGAAGATGTCGGCCCGCGAGGCCAGCCAGGTCACGCGCGGGTCGATGACGACGAGGCGCGTGCCGCGGCGCATGGCGTCCACCACCGCATGCCCGAAGAAGCCGTCGGGGTTGCTCTCCAGCGGCGCCTTGCCCCACACCACCAGGACCTCGGTCTGCTGGTAGCGCTCGTCGTCCCAACGCCCCGGCAGCGCACCGGCATAGTCCCATTCGGGATACGTGGTGCCGGCGATGTAGGCGATGGCGGCCAAACGGGGCGTGTAGCACGCGTAACCCGACTGCGTGTAGCAGTAGTTCGGCGTGCCGAAGCACATGGTGCCGTACGGCGCGAACGTGCCGCCCTCGCGGCCCGTGCCGGCGAACACGACGATGCTCTCGCGCCCGTATTGCGCCGTGATGCGGTCGTATTCGCGCTTGATGATGTCGAACGCCTCGTCCCACGTTATCTGCTCCCATGCCTCGGCGTTGCCGCGGTCCTTCGGGTCGCGCTTCATGGGATGCAGCAGGCGGGCAGGGTTGTACACGTAGTCCTTGAGCGCGATGCACCGCGGGCACAGGCGGCCCTGCGTCACCGGGTTGTTCTCGTCGCCCTCCACCCGCACGAGCTTCCCCTCGCCGTCCACGTACAGCTTGAGACCGCATCCGACCGGGTGACATCCCGGAGGAGACCAGGGGCTCGTGCGCGTGACGGTCAGGCCGTCCTCCTCGTAGCGCCAGGGCTTTCCGATGTCGTTCACGTCGGAAAGCGTCTCGAGTTTGACGACTTCGGCTGTCTTGTAGAACTCGTCTTCGCTCATCGTCACGTCCTTTCCTCTTGCTCGTCCGTAGCGCACGCAGGCGCTATTGGGATGCAGGATAGGTCGCGGCCTTGTCCGCTGTCATCGTGGCGTCCTTGGTGTTCGGCTGCGTACCCAGGTTTTGACGATGGCCCACCTCGGGAAACTCCGAAAGATCAGCCTTGCCTCCCCCTTGTATAGGCAGGCGCGACCAAGCGGCAAAACGCCTCATACCCACTGCCCGACGCCGCCTTTCCCAGGTCTGGGGACGCCTCATTCCTCCCCGTAGAGCTTGGTGTCCTCGATGAGGTCAAGAAGCTCCTGGCGCGAATGCACGCCGGTCTTGCGGTAGATGTTGCGGATGTGCGTCTGCGCCGTGCTCAGCGAGATGGTGAGCGCCTGCTCGATGTACTTGGCGTTGCGGCCTTGCGCCACCAGCACGAGAACCTCGTACTGCCGCTCGGACAGGCCGCATTCCTCGCTCACTGCACGGCACCGCTTCTTCCACAGCCCCTTCGCCTCGGGCAAGGCCGAATGCCCGCCTTCCTCCATGCTCGTGTCGGGGAAGCGGGCCTTGTGGCAGTACGACGCCACGAAGCCGTAGGCGATGGCGACGACGGCCGTAGCCCGCACGGCATCCATCTCGCTCGCGGCGGCGAGCTGGGCGATCGCAAAGCCGCATGCCAGGCCGAGGGAAAGGCCCACGTAGTCCAGGAACCGCGCCTTGCCGAACGTGCGCGGCAGCGACAGGCGGGAGATGCGCGCGTGCTCGGCCATGGCGGCAAGCCCGAACGTGGAATAGACGGCGAACAGCACGGCGAGCAGGCAGAGCGAGACCCACGTCGCCGCTTCTCCGAACAGGTACAGCAACAGAAACGCCATGACCGTCACCGGAGGCACCAAGGGAGACAGGCTGCGCTCGGTCACCAGCCGGCGCCGGGAAAAGTCGAGCGAGAGCAACGCGGCGGCGAGCGCGGCCGCCACCAGGCAGGCGACCACCTCGCTCTCGCTGGGAGCGGTGCCCAGCAGGATCCCGAACTCGAAGCTGTTCACGGACAGCATGATCGTGGACGTCCAGAGTATCTTCGAACGCTTGTCGGACTCGCGGTTCCCGATTACGGGGGGAAGGGCCTTGTCAGGGCGCTTCCGGACCAGGGCGAGCAGACAGGCCCACGAAGCTGCCCAGGCCGCCGCCAGGGCGAACCGGGCGGCATGATCCACCAGGAACAGCATGGCCAGACATCCCGCGGCGCCCACCCCCACCGCCACCGACACGAACAGCAGCACGATGCGGTGCTGCTGAGCGCACACGACCGTGAACCAGAGCGTCGCCAAGGCGGCAAGGCCCGCCCCCGCCACCGCGGCCAGCACCAGTGCCGCGAGGGCGGAAACACCGGGAAGAAGCAGCATGCCCGCCAAGGCGGCCACGCCCACGGCCGCCATCGCCAGCAAGGCGACGCAGCGTCCCCGGGCGATGGCGTGCGCCGCCAGGCAGATGACGCCAAAGGCCGCCATCATGCCCAACGAACCGCAGAGCCGAAGGGGAAACGCGTCCACGACGTGAGCGAGCAGGCGGGGCGCCACGACGAAGAAGCCTACCGACGACGCGACGAACAGCGCGAAACCCACGAACCCCGCCGCCACGTCCAGGTCCAGCTTGGACGGCGCCGCAGCCCCTTTGCCTTCCGTTCCCGCCATGCCTACCGCTTCCCTTCGCCTTCCCAGCTCTCGACCAGGTCCATGAGGTCTTGCTGGGAATGCGTCCCGGTCTTCTTGTAGATGGAGTAGATATGGGCTTTGGCGGTATGCTGCGAGATCACCAGCTGCTTCTGGATGTAAGCCGCATTGCGGCCCTTGGCGAGCAGGTGCAGCACCTCGGTCTGCCGGTTGGTGAGTCCGAAGTGGCCGGCCACGGCGTCGCATCTTTGCTGGAAGCATTGCTTCTCGTCGATCGCCGGCGCCTGTTCCCGATCGGGGACGGCCTGCCCCATCACCCCGACGCGCACCGCGCCTGCAGGCGCGGACGGGGCGTCTTCGCCGGGATAATAGCTTTTCGTGCTGAGCGTGGTGGACACCAGGATGAAGAACATCACGACGACCACGACCCATGCCTGCAGCGTTACGTCGCCGAACACGTCGCTCGAAAACGCCAGCCATCCCGTCAGCAGGCCGATAACCAGCCCGATGGCCGCGTAGAGGCGCGCTCCGGCGAACGTGCGCAGGGCCGAAAGCCGGCAGCGCACGATGTGCTCGCAGGTGGCGAAGATGGCACTGGCGTAGGGAAGCAGGGAAAACCCGAAAGCGAGCATGCATGGCCACACGCGCAGGTCGGCAGGCAAAAACAGCAGCGTGAGTATGCAGGCGCCCAGCACCGGCAGAAACAGCCTTCTGATGAACGACCTGAGCGAGTCAACCAGAAGCAGCACGACCACCACCAGCGAAAGCGCCTCGGCAAGAAAAGACGTCGGGAGGACGAGCACCTGGGGCTGCACCAGCCAGTACAAGGCGAACCCTTGGGCGAGAGACCCCATGACCGTGAGCAGCGACGGCTTCCACGTGATCTGAAGGCGCGCGTCCGATTCCTTCGCATCCACAAGCGGCATGTCGTCCATGGGAGCGAACGTTGCATGGAGGAACAGGTAGAGCCCGCCCGACGCCACGACGAGCGCGAACACGACGAAAGGAGCGAACGATGGGTCGACGAGCAGGACGCCCGCATGCCAGAAAAACGCAAGGGCCAGCAGGGCGGCCACGGCGACGCGCACCTGGCCCTGCAGCTGCACGCAGAGGAACTCTCCCCACAGCGTCGCGAGCGACGCCGCTCCCACTCCCGAACAAGCCGCCTTGACCAGCAGGAACGCTATATCAGATTGAAGCCCCCCCCCCCAGGGAGGTTACTGGCGATGCAGCAGGTCAACGACGCTCCCAGAAGAGCGCCCCGATGCGTCTGGAGCACGTTCGAAAAACGCCACACGACCACGTACGCGACGACGAGCGCGATCGCGAACGCCAGGTGCAACAGTCCCAAAACGGCCGGGTCGGCCATGCCGGAAGAGAGGAAGTCCGGCGTCAAGAGGATGGAGAAGAACCAGGCGAAGCAGAACGAGGCGCCCACGACCCCCGCTACGAGATAGGGATTCACGTAGAACCATCCGTTCTTTTTCGCGCGAGCCCTCTTAGGGCCGCACGCGCCTTCCATCTTCTCCGAATGCATATCGCCTCATCCCGCTTTCACGACGTCGTGCCGTCCGAAAAGCAGTATACCGTTAAACGTGCCGGCAAGGGCAAGCTATTTATCTGACCTCAAAAGTCAGGGAAAGCGGAGGCGGCCCGCATCAGCCGGGCCGCCTCGCATGCGATCTCGCCGCAAGGCGGCGTCGCGTCTAGCCCTCTTTCACCACGTCCTCTGCGGCGGGGGCCGAGGCGTCCTTCGCGGCGTCCTCGCCCGCAGGCGCCGCTGCGGCTTCCGGAGCCGCCTGGGCCGCCCGAGGGTCCACCACGTTCACGATGGCGTGGTCCACCAGCCAACGGTTCGCCTTCAGGCGTTCGGCCGCCTCGCGCAAGGCGAAGCCGCGGCCGGTCTGCTCCATCTGATTGCGCACCTGCTTGGGGTTCTGCTGCGGGCTCATCGAGCGGCAGGCCGCCTCGATGTCCTCGTCGGTGAGCACCATCTTCTCGTGACGGAACAGCGCGTCCAGGGCATAGCCCTGCACCAGCATCTCGCGCGTCTGCATCATCATCATCATGTTGAACTGCTGCTCGCCGCCCTGCTGCTCGATGAACTGTTCGTAGGTCATGTTCTGCTGCTGCAGCTGCATGCGCAGGTTGCTCATCAGGTTCTGCTGCATGGCCTCGTACACCGGGTCCTCGATGCGGCCCTTGAAGCGACGGGCAAGCTCGCTGGCGGCCATTTGGCGCTTGTAGTCCTCGTACTGCTGACGTCCCTGCTGCGACATCTGGTCGAGCATGCTTCCACGCAGCGCGGCGGCATCCTTGAACATGGGCATGTTCTTCGCCACCCACGCGTCGTTGATGGCAGGGATGACCTTCTTCTGGACCTCCTTGACGGTGGCCGTGCATTCCACGGTCTCCACGATCTCGTTGCCGTCGTCGTCAAGGCCGGGGCCTTCGAAGGTGAAGGTCTTCGTCTCGCCAGGCTTCATGCCGATGATGTTCTCGTCGAAGCCGTCGGGCATGTAGCCGGCTCCCGTGGTGTAGGTGCGGCCTTCCGTCGACAGGCCGTCCAGTTTCTTGCCGTCCTCGTAGCACTCCAGAGCCACCATGCAGCTGTCGCCCTTCTCGACAGGGCGCGGATCGTCCGCCACGTATTCGGCATAGCGCTCCGCCAGCTGGGCTATCTGGTCGTCCACCATGCTCTCGTCGATCTCGAACGGCGGCACCGTGATGGTGACCGGGTCGTACGACGAAAGCTCGTAGTCGGGCTTCACCGCCACGACCAACGTGAACCGGTACTCCTGCCCGCGCTTCATGGGAACCTTCGCCTGGGGCTTGGGAGGATAGGCCGGGATGATGTTCTTCTTGTCGATGGCGAACGGGATCAGCGCCTCGACGGCCTGCGACTCCACGATGGAGTCCAGGTCCTTGATGCCCATCTTCTCCTCGGCCACCTGGGCGACCGTCTTGTCCTTTTCGGGGCGCAGGCCCATCTGCTGGGCGAACCCGACCTGCGCCTGCTGCAGCGCGCGGTTCACTTCGTCAACGGTCGCCACGGCGTCGAGCTGGACCTTGCCGTCGCCGAGCTTCTTCTGAGTCACTTTCATGTCGTTTGCGTCTCCTTCGTACGGACGTCTTGCTGAGAAACCCCAGGGGGAGGTGGGAACGCCGCGCCGCACCGCTCGCAGCGCGCCGCACCCGGCTCGTTCACATGGCCGCAGTTGGCGCACGTGCCCGGCTCGACGTTGCGGCCGCACTTGTTGCAGTGGGTGCAGGGATAGCACACGGTTTCCCCTCCTGTTCTCGTCAAGGAACCATTGTAGCGCACATCCCCGCCAAGGAGGACAAGACGGAAAGATTGAACCCGAACAACGCGAGAGCCCGGCCTTCGAAGAGCCCGAGGCGGCCGCCATGGAAGCCCGTCAAAACAAAGGAAAGCTGCACGATCCGGCACGCGAGGCAAAACGGTTTATTCAGGGGGTTCAACCGGTTCGCCTGTCAAGCGTACGCATCGTGCAGCGTGGAGAGAACTATAGTCCAGAAAAGCCTGCCGCGCATTATGCTTACGTGCTTATTTTGCCCTCCTGCCTCATACCGGAAGTACCACTTTTTAGGTTACTCGCGCGAAAACGAAGGCTTACTTCCCCGTCCGCACCGCACGCAGTCCCCGAACGCGACGAAGCCGCTTTCCGAAGCGCGCAGAATGCCCGCCCGGGGCATACGCAATCCCCACCCACGCCGCGCACAGGCCCTGAACAACGACGAAGCCCGGCTCGAATCGAGCCGGGCTTCGCAATTGCCTTGTGGCAGGCGCACCGTGGCGGTGCGCAGGCGCTGCCTAGTTGCCGGGAGCCTTCGGGGTGCCGGGAGCGCCAGGCGCGGAAGGGGCACCCGGGGCGCCGGGAGCCTTCGGGGCGCCGGGAGCGCCGGGAGCGCTCGGGGCGCCAGGCGCGCCAGGGGCGCCGGGCATGGCCGGGCCGGCAGGAAGCTCGGCTCCGCATTCGGGGCACACCGTGTCAGAGAACTGGGCTTTCGCCCCGCATTTCGGGCACGTCTTGTCGATCTCGACTGCTGCTGGTCTGAAGCACATGGTAGATCCTTTCTCGTTTCCAACCAATACTGCACGCGCGGCCCGCCCCCTTCAGGCACCTCGCCGCATCGCGGAGGACCGCCGCGCAGCACCGGAGGAAATGCGCGCACAGAAGCTGCGCGCCTGTCCGGCGCTTGAAATACAGGTCGATCGCTCAGGTTGAAACTTTACCAATACAACCCGCCGAATGCATCCCCCGATACCTCCTAAATGAAGAAAAACCGATAATACCTATAGGCTGATTCGCACGAGACATCAGGCATTTTGCCTCCTACGCGCCGTGCGGCGCACGCGCCAGACCCGCCGTTCTCCCTCCCGTTGGGCCCCTGTGAGCAGCCGTTGGCCCCTCCGCGCCGCCTGCGAGCAGAACCCCCTCTGTCGCCGCTCACTCGTTCGACTTCAGGCTTTCCACCATGTTCACGCGGGCCAGCTTGAAACGCATGGCCAGCATCACCAGCACGGTGAACAGCATGGTGAGCAGAAACGCCAGCGCGAAGCTGGCCGCATGGATCTCGCGCCCGAACATCACCTGGTCCACCTCGGCCGTCACCACCACGAACCCTTCCATGAACACTCCCAGGACCAGGCCCAGGACGCATCCGATGACCGAGAGCAGCGCGGTTTCGCGGTAGATGTAGGCGTCCACCTCGCGCGGCGTGAAGCCCAGCACCTTCAGCGTGGCTATTTCGCGTTGGCGCTCCGTGATGTTGATGTTCGTCAGGTTGTACAGCACGATGAACGCGAGCGCTGCGGCGGCCACCACCAGCACGACAACGATCAGGTTGACGCTTGCCAGCATGGACTCGTACGTCTCGATGGTCTCGTCGTTGAAGCCCACGGTCTTCACGCCGTCGATGGCGCGCAGCTCCTCGCCGAAGCGGGCGCGGGCGTCCGCGTCCGTGGTCGAGACGGCGAAGACGGCGTCGAACGCCGGCTCTTCGCCCCATGCCTGCTCGTAAGCGTGGGGTCCCATGAACACGTAGTTGTAGATGTAGTTCTCCATGACGCCGGTCACCACCAGCTCGTGCGCCTCGCCCGTCGCGTTGCCCATCGCGTCCTGTTCGCACAGCGTCACCGTGTCGCCCGCATCCACGCCGAGCTCGTTCGCCAGCTTCTCCGCCAACACGATCCCGTCCTGGCCCAACTCCAGGGGGACGTGCCCCACGCGCGTGCGCATGAGCACGAAGTCGCCCAGGGCCGCCGGGTCCTGCGGCACCACCGTCTGCACATGCATCTCGTCGCCACCCGCGTTTGCCACCATGTTCGCCCGCATGATGCGCATGCTGTCAGAAACGTAGCCCGTCTTGCCGAGTACCTCGTCGAGCCGCGCCTCGTCGGCAGCGTCAAGGTCCTCGTCGGTCACGATGGTGGCGTTGTATTTCGTTATCTCCCCGAACTGCTTGTCGATGATGTCGTTGATGGCGTCGGAAAGCCCCAGGCCCGTCAGCAGCAGCGCCGTGCAGCCCGCGATACCCACCATGGTCATGACGAAGCGCTTCTTGTAGCGGAACAGGTTGCGGAACGTGACCTTCCAGGAGAACGACAGCCGCCGCCAAAGCGGCCGGACGCGCTCCAGCAGGATGCGCTTGCCCGCCTTCGGGGCGCGCGGGAGCATGAGCTGCGCCGGGCTTTCGCGCAGCGTCGCCGTGGCGGCGGCCCACGTGGCCACCAGCGTGACGCCCACGCCCAAGCCGGCCGCAAGCCCCGCCAGCCCTAGGTCGATGGGCAGCGGCCCTTGCGGCACGAAGTAGATGATGGCGTAGGCCTTCTGGATGACGGCGGGCAGCACCTGCGACAGCACGGCGATGCCCACGGCGCTGCCCGCCACGCTGGCCAGCGCCGCGTACGCCAGGTACTTCGAGGCGATGCGCCAGCGCGCGTAGCCGAGCGCCTTGTACGTGCCGATGAGCACCCGCTCCTCCTCCACCATGCGCGTCATGGTGGTGAGCGCCACCAAGGCCGCCACCAGGAAGAAGATGAAGGGGAACACCGAGGCGATGCTGTCCACGCGGTCGGCGTCGGACTCGAAGCCGGCCACCCCGTAGTTCTGCGTGCGGTCCATGACGTACCACGTGGGCGCCTCCAGGTCGTCGATGGCCCGCTGGGCGTCGTCGAGCTTCTGCTGCGCTTCGGCCAGCTGCGCGTCCGCCTCCGCCCGCGCGTCCTCGTAGGACGCAAGGCCCTCGTCGTAGTCGGCCTTGCCCGCCTCCCATTGCTCGCGGCCGCTTTCCAGCTGGGCAGCGGCGTCGGCCAGCTGCCGCTCGGCGTCTGCCAGCCGGGATGCCGCTTCGTCGCGTGCGGCTTGCAGATCACCGCGTCGGCGCGCCAGCTCGGCCAGGCCTTCGTCGTAGTCGGCCGCCCCTTGGTCGTAGTCGGCCTGCCGCTCGTCCAGCTGCGCCTTGGCCGCAGCCAGGTCGCGCTCGCCCTGCTCGAGCGTCGCGCGCGCCTGCTCGGCGGCTGCCAGCTCGTCGGCATACGCAAGCTCGAACTGCGCCAGCTGTGCCGCCAGGCCGTCGCGCTGCTGCTGCAGCACGGCAATCTGGGGATTGTCCGGGTCATCCTGCGCAAGCGCCTCTATCTGCGCGTCCAGGGCGTCTATGCCTGCCTGCAGCTGGTCGCGCGCCGCGTAGAGCCCGTCGGCCTGGGCATGCCAGTCTTTCCAGCCCTGCGCGAGCCCCGCCGAGCGCTGCTCCCACTGCGCCCACGCGCCCTCGAGCATCTCTGCCGCCGCATCGAGCTGCGGCTTCTGCGCGTCGAGCGCTGCCTGGCCGTCGTCCAGCTGCGCTTGCGCCTGCGACAGGCGTTCGTCGGTTGCCGCCTTCTGCCCGTCCAGCTGCGCCCGGCCAGATTCGTAGGCCGCCTGCCCGTCGGCGAGCTTCTGCTCGCTTTCCTCGAGGGTGGCCGCGGCGTCGTCCAGCTGCGCCTTCGCGTCGGCCAGCTGCGCGTCGGCGTCGGCCTTCCCGCGCTCGTAGTCGGCGCGCGCGTCGTCCAGCTCTGCCTGGGCATCGGCACGCAGGCCGTCCGCGCGCGCCTGCTCGCGCGCAGGCGCCAAGGCCTCGATGGCCTGCTTGGCGGCATCGATGCGGGCGTCGTAGGCTTCGCTCGATGCCCGCTCTGCTGCGGCACCCGCCACGGTCAAAAACGCCTCGGTGTAGGGAAGGTCGTCAGAGAAGTCGCTTTCGGGCACGTAGAGGACCTGCTGGATGGACCCGCTGCCCAGCGAGGTGGTGCCCAGGCTGGAAGAGGTGGCGTAGTACGACGATCGCACCAGGCCCACCACGCGGTAGGTGCGCGTCGGCAGCACGTCGTCCACGTCCAGCGTTCCCTCGCCGAGCGTCACCATGTCGCCCACCTGCACCGGCGTGCCCATGACCACGTCGCCCAGGATCACGCATTCGCCCGAGGCGCGTGGCCACTCCCCCTCCAGAAGCACGGGTCGGTTCAGATAGCCCTCGTCCTCCGACACGGCGTTCACGCCGTCGCCCGTGTCGCTCGCCAACGCCGCCTCGGGCAGCGAGTGGATGCGCACGGCAAGCTGCTCGCCCTTGATGGTGGCCATCGCGTCGGTTTCGTAGGCTCCCATCACGCTCTCGACGCCGTCCGTGGCGCGCAGCGCCTCCAGATCGTCGTCGGTGAGCCCCAGGGTGGAAAGCACGCGCACGTCCATGAGCTTCGTGCCGTCGTAGAACAGGTCGGCGGAAAGCTTCATGTCGGGCGCCGTCATGCGCAGGCCGGCATAGAACCCCGTCCCCAGCGCCACGATGCCGGCAATGGCCAGGAAGCGCCCGAGCGAATGGGCGACCGAACGCGCGAGGTCCTTGTTGAACGCGCTTCTCACGCCCGCCCCCGCGTCCCTTTCGCCGTCATCGTCCTACCACTCCAGCACGTCGGCGGAAAGGGGGCGGTCGTTGCACTCGACGCCCGCCACGCGTCCCTCGCGGATATGGATGACGCGGTCGGCGATGTCGGTGAACGCCGCGTTGTGGGTGATGAGCACGACCGTCTTGCCCGTGGAATGGCACGTGTCCTGCAGAAGCTTCAGGATGGCCTTGCCGGTCTGGTAGTCCAGGGCCCCCGTGGGCTCGTCGGCGAGCAGCAGCTTGGGGTTCTTCGCGAGCGCGCGGGCGATGGCCACGCGCTGCTGTTCGCCACCGGAAAGCTGCGCGGGGAAGTTGTCCAGCCGGTGCCCCAGGCCCACCTGGCGCAGCACGTCGTCGGCCGGCAGCGGGTCCTTGCATATCTGGCTGGCCAGCTCCACGTTCTCCAGCGCCGTCAGGTTCTGCACCAGGTTGTAGAACTGGAACACGAAGCCGATGTCGTAACGGCGGTAGTACGTGAGCTCCTTGGCCGAGAACGTGCTCACGTCGCGTCCGTCCAGCAGGATGGAGCCCGACGTGGGCACGTCCATGCCCCCGAGCATGTTCAGAAGCGTCGTCTTGCCGGCGCCCGACGGCCCCACCACCACCACGAACTCGCCTCGTTCGACGTCGAAGGTCATGCCGTCGACGGCGGCCACCTCCACCTCTCCCATCGCATACACTTTGCGCACGTCGCGGAATTCCACGAATGCCATGGATCGCGTCCTCTCCCTCAAGCAGGCCGCCGCCCGTTTTTCTCACCGAGCAACGATACACGAACCCTCGCGCCCGCGCCAGAGAATCAACCGAACGAATAGACGCGCGCAGCGCTCCTGCTTCTCGAAAGGACGCGCTTCGCAACGGACGAGGCCCCTCCCCTTGCACGCGCCCTCGCCCCCTCATGCGTCCTGGCACGGCCCTTGCGCGCGTTCGTGCAAAAGGAGAGGCCCGCATGGTGCGGGCCTCTCGCTCTGCGTCCTGCCTCGCCTTGCCTTTTCCAGGCCAGGCGCCACGTGCTTGCGCTATTCGTTTTCCACGATGTACTTGCCAGTCAGATAGCTCAAGGTCAGGTTGCTGCCGTACGTGAAGCCAGGGATCATGTAGGTGTACTGCGCATAAAACATGTCGCCCGCCATGCTGCCGACGTTGTAGAGGCCCTCGATGGGGTTGTCGTCCTCGTCGCACACCCGCATGTTCTCGTCGGTGCGCAGGCCGCCCAGGATGGTCAGGAAGAAGCTCGTGTCGCTCGCCGCGCCGTAGAACGGCGCCTTGGACACGGGGATCATCAGTTCCGGGTACTTGTGGAACTGGGTGTCCTCGCCCGCCTCGCAGTCGGCGTTGTAGGCCTGGATGTTCTCCAGCGTGCCATCGGGCAACCCCAGCTGTTTCACCAGGTCTTCCAGCGTGTCGGCCTTCACGTACATGCCGGAACTGACGCCTTCCTCCCACGAAGCGACCACGTCTTCGGGCGTGAGCGTGTTGGGCTGGCCGTACGGCACGCTGCCGTTGATCCAGTCGAGCGGGTACTGCTCGGCGTAGTTCATGTCCCAGATGGCGTACGCGGTGCCGCCCGGGCATCCCATCTGCTCGGTGAAGGGCAAGGTGCCCAGCGAGCCGTATTCGTTGCAGAAACGCTTGCCGTCGCGGTTGGCCGTGAACCCGGTGAAGGGCAGCACGCCGTCCATGGGGCCGGCCTTCACGCCGCCGCCGTTCGGACAGCACGGCCACGCCTTCTGCCAGGCGGCGCCGATCCACAGGCCCATCTTCTGGCCGTCGCCCGGGTACAGGCCGCCGTAGACCAGCTCCTTGTCGTAATCGGGCTTCGCGTCGAACTCGCCTTCCGCGATGTAGGGCACCGCTTGCGGCGCGTACTTGGCCATCATGTCGCGGTTGGTGGAGAAGTCGCCCGTCGCCAGGACCACGGCCTTGTTGCCGACGTACTTGGCATGGGAGCCGTCCTCGCGCTCGGCGATGACGGCGGTCACGCGGCCGTCGGTGCCGTTGGGATTGTCGCCGCGCACCAGCTGGCGCGCGATGTTCTTGTAGTAGATGGTGGTACCCGAAAGCTCC
>HHCFC01400__coassemble_1690_pt1 | contig 17719 bp, 14 predicted proteins | sample HHCFC01400__metabat2_high_PE_058 | metagenome-assembled genome bin HHCFC01400 | reverse complement strand
GCCCAGGGCCAGGCGGCCCTCCGGCACGAGAGGCACGACGTCGGCCATGTCGATCGCGTTGCCGAAGTGGTAGGCCGCGGCACCGCAGGAGAGGATCTCGCCGATCTGGGCGACGGCCCCGCCACCGCAGTTGTGGTAGACGACCGCGAAGGAGGCGTCCTGCACGGCGTCGACGAGCTCCTTCACGTAGGGGGCGGAGAACTCCCCGCAGAGCTCCGGCGGCAAAAGCCCGGCCAAGGGCTCGGCCACCACCACGCCATCGGCGCCGGCGTCCTTGAACGCCTGGGCGTACGCCGCGATGAACGCGGTGCACTTGGCGAGGACCGCGTGGACGAGCTCGGGATCCTCGTAGCAGAGGACCATGGCCTCGGAGACGTCCATGAGGCGCCCGGCGAGCGAGAAGGGCCCGATGCAGCCCGCGAGGACGGGGCGGTCCGTCACCAGCGGGGCCACCTCCCGGATGGCCTCCACGTAGAGGCCCGTGCGCCCGGCGCCCACCTCGGGGACCTCCAGGTCCTCCGGGTCCGAGTCCTCGTCCACGACCGAGCCCACCACGGTGGGCACCTCGTCGTCGGAGACGCGCACCTCGCTGCCGAACGCCTCGGCCTCCACGGACAGGTCCATGAAAGACACCGAGGCAGCGGCGTCGGTGCGCTCCGCCACGAGCCTCATGGCCTCGGCCTGTTTCTTCGAGTCGCCTATGAGCTCGGCGACCGTGATGCCCATGAGCTGCACCGCCGGGAACGACAGCACCGGCAGCGGCTTCTTCCTCTCGGCCGCAATAACGTCGGCCACCCACTTCTCCATGTCCATGTGCCCTGGACTCCTTTCTCTGTTTCGATGGGCCCCGCCTCCTGCGCCGCGCGCGCCGCGCCGAGGGCGGACGCGCCTGCGCGCGGGAAGGCGGGGCCGGGGGCCTCGGACCTACGCGGCCAGGATGGCCGCGGCGGCGTTGGCGGCAGCGCCCGCGTCGTCGGTGTAGGAGTCGGCCCCGACCTCGTCGGCGAAGGCCTGGGTGACGGGCGCCCCGCCGACCATGACCTTCACCTTGTCGCGCAGGCCCGCGTCCTCCAAGGCCTTGATCGTCTCGCCGATCATGGGCATGGTGGTGGTGAGCAACGCCGAGAGGCACACGATCTGGCAGTCGGGATGCTCGCGCACGTAGGCCACGAACGCCTCTGGAGCCACGTCCACGCCCAGGTCCTCCACCTCGATGCCCTTGCCCTCGAGCATCATGCGCACCAGGTTCTTGCCGATGTCGTGCATGTCGCCCTTCACCGTGCCGATGACCGCCTTGCCCACAGGCTCGGCGCCCTCCTCGGCCAAAAGCGGCTTCAAAAGCTCGGTGCCCGCCGCCATGGCGCGCGCCGCCACCAGCATCTCGGGCACGAACGCCTCGTTGCGGCTGAACCGGTCGCCGATGATCGACATGGCGGGCACCAGGCCCTCGTTCAGGATGACCACGGGGTCCATGCCCTCGTCGATGGCCTGCTGGACCAGCGGCTTGACCTCTTTCCTCTTTCCGCGCTGCACCGCGCTGGAGATGTCCTCGAGCAGTGACATGGTTGGTTCCTCTCTCTTCTTTCGTTTTCTCGCTACATCTTGCCTTTGCGTCTTGCTTGTTTCCTGTTTCGCGTCTTGCTTCTTGCGTCTTTCCCCAAGCCGTCCGCGCGTCCCGGAAGGGCGCGCCGGACAGGTCCGCTAGGCGACCGGGTGCGCCTCGGCCCACGCGCGGCCGTATTCCGCCAGCTCCTTGTTGAGCACGTCCCCGTTGCGCTGGCGCAGAAGCGGCGCGGGAGCGCCGGGATAGAAGCGCCCGCCCGGGCAGTACGTGTCCACGCAGCGGTGCACCTCGTTCACTATCGCCTCGTCGGGCGTGTCCTCGTCATCGATGGCCGGGCCGTCGATGCCGCCGATCATGGCCAGCTTGCCCTGCGTGCGTTCCTGGATGGACACGATGTCGTTCTGCGGGATGACGCCCTGCCAGATGTCGATGCCTATCTCCACCATGTCCTCCACGATGGGCTCGCAGATGCAGTCGGCGTGATGCACGTAGAGCATGCCGCATTCATGGATGGTCTTGGCAATGTCGGCCTGCAGCGGCTTGATCATCTCGCGCCACACGTCGGGCGGCAAGAACAGGTTCTGCTTGGAGCCCCAGTCGTCCTGGAAGAAGATCACGTCGGGGTGGAGGTGGAACGCCGCCTCCTTGATGACGGCCTTCTTGTAGTCGGCAATGGCGGAAAGCATCTCCTGCATGGCCTCGGGTTCCTCCAGATACGCGCAGAACGCCTCTTCCATGCCCATGAGGAAGTGGGACCGCTCGAACAGGCCCTGCGCACAGAAGTACTCCACGAAGTGCTGGCTGCGGTCGACGGAAGCCGCCTGCTCTTCGGCCTTGCTCCAGTCAAAGTCCTTGTACGAGGGAATGACCAGCTGCTTCTTCCACTCCGTCACGTCTTTCACCACGGCGTTCTCGTCCGTCACGTGCGGGTGCTTGCCGGGCGACCCGATGCCCCTCACGCACACGGTTCCCCAGGAGTCCTTGTGCTCCTTGCCGTCTTCGGGAACGGAGTCGCTCATCCAAATGGGGTCGAGCATGATCTTGACGGCGCTTTGGAAGTCGCCGTAGTACGCGGGCTGCCTCCCCTCGAAGATGGCCATCATGTTCTCGCGCGGAGTCATTTCCATATCCATCAGTCCCTTCGCTGCATTCCCACAAGCGCCCCGCCGCCCACGGCGGCACGCGCATCCGCAGCACAGTGTATGGGAGCCCCCTGCCGGCAACATGAGGCATAAATGCTGATCTTCGAAATAGGGTTCGAAGGCCGTTTTCCCGCATCAGGTCGGAGTGCTAATATGGTCGTGTCGCCGCACGTCAAGCCATCGAAGCACGCCGGGGCCGTCCCACGCGCTTCCGTGGCGGGCGGCGCTCGGACGTCCGGGCCCGACGTATTGGCAAGCAGGCGACGCATGCGCCGGGACACGGGGCCGCGCGCCCTGCCGAGATAATAAGACGCCGCCGAACACCCGCCGAAGAAAGGGCTTCCATGACCGACCAGCCAACCGGATTGTCCGCCGCCCTCCTGCGCCAAGCCAACGAGCTTGGCTTCGAATGCCAAGGGCAGGCGCCCGCCGCACGCCTGGAAGTGAATCCCGAGGTGCGCTCCATGTGCGCCGCCGACCGCTGCCAGTCGTACGGGAAGAACTGGATGTGCCCTCCCGCCTGCGGTGACCTTGACGAGTTCGCGGCCGGCCTGGCGCGGCACGCCGACTGCGTGATCGTGCAGACGGTGGCCGAGCTGGAAGACGAGTTCGACGTCGAAGGCATGATGGAGGCCGAAGCGCTGCACAAGCGCCGCTTCGCCGCGCTCGCGCGCTTCGCACGCGAGACTGCCCAAAGCCAGGGCCTGCCTGCTCCCCTGCCCCTGGCAGCGGGAACGTGCACGCTGTGCCCCACCTGCACCTGCCCCGACGAGCCGTGCCGCAACCCCGAAAGCGCGCTCGTGTCCATGGAGGCCGCCGGCCTCCTGGTGTCCGACGCCTGCGAGGCCGCCCATATCCCCTACTACCACGGCAAGGGCACCATGGCCTACACGAGCTGCGTGTTGGTGTAGGAAGCGAACGGAATCCATCAGGCGAAATCCCTTTTCGACATCTCGTCGATGGCCGCGCTGACCGCTTCGTACACGCCGGGGTAGCCGGAAGCATCGAGGCCCGACGTGAGGCTGGGTATGAAGCGGGTCTTGTGCCCGACGCTCGTAATGGCGCGCTCCACTTCGGCTTCCACCTCGCTTTGCGTCCAATCGGGCTTGTCGATGAGCTGCGTCTCGATGCCGCCCATGAACGCGATTTCGTGCCCGTACCTCTCTATGAGCTTGGGGATGTCGTTGGTGGAGCTGATGACCCCCTGCCATATGTCCACGCCCATGTCGATCATGTAAGGAACGAGCGTCTCGCCGAAGCTGTCGGAATGGTGGACGACCAGTTCCACCCCATGGTCCTTGTAGTATCCGTAGACCGTCTTGTACGGCTCGAGGAAGAACTCTTCGAACATCTCGGGCGACAGGAAGGTGGATATCTGCGTCCCCCAGTCGTCATGGTGGAACAAGGCGTCCGGCTTGACGTACTTGAGGTGGGCGTCCGCCAAACGCAGCTCCCAACCGACGATCTCGTCTATGAGGGCGTGCATCTCTTCCGGTTCCTCGTAGAAGTTCACCAGCGTCTCGGTGATCTCGCACAGGTGGTGCAGCCGTTCGAAGATGCCCGGCATGACGGCGCTGCAAACGAACTGCTCGTTCCGGTCGATGGTTTCGGCCCGGGCGGCAAGGGGCTCCCAAAAGGCCGGGTCGTCGGGATTGCCGGGAACCTTCACCTGGTCCCGCCATGCGCACACGTCGGTGACGACGCGGTGTTGCAGGTCGTGCATGGGGAAAAATCCCGGTTGCCCTTCGATTCTCTGCTGGTAGCACCCCCATGCGTCGATGAGGTAGCCGTCCGTCGACAGGTGGCTCCTGTCGCTCAGGGGGCTTGCCATCACCATGGCGAAAGCCTCGTATTGGTTGACATAGCGGTCGGGGTTGCCCCCGTGGATGCACTCCAGCAGGTTTTGGCGCTTCGTAAGCATGGCATCGACTCCCTTTCGTAGCCGTCTCGCGCAGGGGCCTTCCGCCCCTGCCCCTTAGACGATCGGATGGCTTTCCGCCCAGATGCGCCCATAGCGCAGGATCTCCTCGTTCACCAGGTTCTCGTTGCGCTCGCGCAGCAGGTGGGCCGGGGCGGCTGGGAAGAAGCGCCCGAGCGGGCAGTACGTGTCGATGCACCGATGCACTTCGGCGATTATCTCTTCGTCGGCGGTGTCCTCGCCGTCTATGCCCGGGCCGTCGATTCCCCCGATCATGGGCAGCTTCCCCTCCGTGCGGCGGTGAATGTCCACGATGTCGTTTTCAGGGATGACGCCCTGCCATATATCGACGCCGATCTCCACCATGTCCTCCACGATGGGCTCGCAGATGCAGTCGGCGTGGTGGACGTAGAGCATGCCGCATTCGTGGATGGTCTTGGCAATGTCGACGTAGAGCGGCTTGATCATCTCCCGCCACACCTGAGGCGGCAGGAACAGGCTCTGCTTCGACCCCCAGTCGTCCTGGAAGAAGCAGACGTCGGGATGTATCTGGTACGCCGCCTCCTTGACGAGCTTCTTCTTGTACTCCGCAATCGCCGTGAGCATCTCGAACATGGCTTCGGGCTCTTCCAAATAGGCGCAGAACGCGTCCTCCATCCCCATGAGGAAGTGGGAGCGCTCGAAAACCCCCGTCGCACAGAAGTACTCGACGAAATGCCGGCTTCGGTCCACCTGGTCGGCCTTGGCTTTGCACGCGGCCCAGTCCAGGTGGTCGAGCGAAGGGACGACCAGCTGGCTCTTCCATTCGGTCACGTCCTTCACCACGGCGTTTTCCGGCGTGATGCACGGGTGCTTGCCGGGGGCGTCAGGAGGCCTCACGCACACCGTCCCCCACGAGTCCGTATGCTCGAGGCCGTCCGCCGGTATGGAGTCGCTTTGCCAAACAGGATCGAACATGACCTTGACGGCGCTCTGGAAATCGGCGTAGTACGCGGGCTGCCTCCCTTCCAGAATGGCCATCATGTTCTCGCGTGGCGTCATATCCATCCCCCTCAATCCTTTCCTTGGACGCTTCCTTTTTCCGAAGGCCGCCGTGGGTTTGGCGGGCGTTTCACGGGGACGCTTCCCGCACGCGGGCGAATGAACATCCCGCAGAACGGGCAGGTCCTTTCTGTGGCAGGAACCTCCCTGCGGCAGCAAGGGCACCGGGACGTGTCCTTGTTCTGCAGCTGACGTTCCAAGCACCTGCCGCATCCCGAGCATTGGTAGCACACGAGAACGCACCCCCTTGCGCCTATATCCCGCTGCCCTTGGTGTTGGCGGCCTGGGCGCTCATTTTCGCCCGATAGGCCAAACGCTCGCGAAACGTCATGGACGTCTCGTCCACGGGCTTGTCCGAACCGCCTTCCGGGCCTTCCTTGCCGCGGGCGCGCTCCAGGGCGCGCAGGCGCTTCTGCTCGGCGCGCGCCGCCTTGGACCTGGAAGCAACGGCCAGCCCTTTCTGGTAGTCCTCGCGCAGCCTGCGCAGCTTCGTGGCGTCTATGACGATGGCGGCCGCGATCATGAGGTTCGCGGCGACCACCGCCGCTATGAGCGCTCCGTCGGAAAAGCCCTGCCTGAAGAAGAACGTGGCCAGCCCCACGCAGAGCGCCAGCAGGAGCAGCCCCAGCCATGCCGCCTTCCACGCCCGGTACTCTTTCGTGGGAGGGCTGCTGCGCCTTCTTCCCGAAGACCGGCCGCCTGGCGCCTTCGTTCCGCCTTGGTACGACATGTCGGCCCCTTTCGTGCCTCGATTGCGAACTTTCTGCCGTTCTCCGCTGCCTGGGCGTCAGAGCCGCCCGCCCGCTGACACCTCGGGCCTTTCGCACACTTCGCCGTCTTCCGTCCTCCACACCAGCTTGCGGTGTTCGCGCCACCTATAGGCGACCACGACGCACCCGATGGCGGCGAAGCAGGTGACCACCAGGACGGCGAACGCCGGGACGAAGGTCCCCGTCTGGTCGTACACCGAGCCCACCAGCACGCCGGAGAACGACCCGAAAAGACCCACTCCCGTACGGATCCAGGCGTGGATCTGGGTATAGTTGCGCGACCCGAAGACGTCGCGGATGAGCAGAGGAAGGCTCACCGACATGAGGGAGTCCTGCACCCCGAACAAAACCGCAGACACGATGAGGAGCGCAGGATGGTGGAACACGATGAACCCCACGATGCCCACGGCAATGAGAACCAGCTCCACAAGGGTGGTGCGCTGGACGCCTATCTTGTCGTTGAGCCAGCCCATGACGAACTTGTCGAGCATCGACCCCAGCGATTCCGCAGACACCACCAAGGCGGCGAACGACGCCGTGAACCCGATGGACTCGATGTAGCCGGGCATATGCTGTTCTATGCCCCCGTGGATGAACGAGGCGATTCCCGCGAACGCGAACAGGCACCAAAAGGCAACGGACACGACGGCGACCTTGACGGACACGCCCCGCATGGACAGCACGCCGCCTTCGCCGCCTTCGCCCTGGACATGGCCATACGGGTTCAATCCCAGGTCGGACGGCCGCTTCCTCATTATCAGGCTGCAAGGAAGAATGACCGCCAACGAAACGACGCCCACGAACAGGTACGCGAAGCGCCAGCCGGCGGACTGGATCATGAAACTGAGGACCTGCGAGAAGATGGCGGCCGATATGCTGGAAAACGCCATGACGATCCCGTACACGAAACCGCGCCGTTTGATGAACCAGTTCCCAATGAAGGAAGCCGACGGCAGCACGAAAATGCACGATCCCGCCGCGCCGACGAAGAATCCCGAGACCTGCCACTGCCAGATCTCGTGGAAGAGGCTCATCGACGCCACGGCGCCGGACAGGACGACGATGGCCACAGACATGACGATACGTGTGTCGTATTTCGAGAGCAGCTTGCCCGCAAGGGGCGTCACCAGCGTCGTGCCGATGAAGTAGCCCGTCATGTACGTGGATATCTCGGAGCGGGAAAATCCCAGGTCCGTGCAGACCGGAACGTAGAACAGGCTGCCGCAATTCAGGATCAGGCCCATGCCGAACGCCTGGACCAGACAGCAGCAGACCATGATGACGAACGCGTAATGGTAGCGCCCGAAAAGCTTTCCATCCCTGACGATGGCCATGGACCCCCCTCTTTTTCGAAATCCGGGGCCGAGCATAACCCGGCCCCGGACGCCTCAGTCACAACGGCAGATCACCTTTCTGCAAACGTGCCCTCACGCTGCCAAAAGGATGTTTCGGCCCTACTTCTCGTCCTCGGGCGCAGCTTTGGGCTCTTTCAGGCCCGCAAGCATATCAGGACGCTTCGCCTTGGCAACGAGGATGAACGCCAGCACGATGACGAAGTACGCAATGCCCAAACGCCACGAGACGTTCCAGTTGGCAAGGCTCGCCGAAGCTTCGCCGGCAACGCCGGCCACGCCCAGGATGGGAGCCAGGAAGGCAAGGACCGGTGCCGAGAAGAACTGGCACAGGTTCTGGGCGCCGGCCAGTATGGACAGGCCCAGCGTCGCCCCTTCGCGAGGAAGAACCTTGACCAGCTGCAGGATCAGCGCAGGGTTGAAGACGCCGAACGCGAAGCCGTAGAGGACCGTGCCGATGACGAAGCCGGGAACCGTCACCATGTTGCACATGATGGCGAAGCCGATGGTCTCCAAGGCGATGGAGATGGGCAGGTCGAAGCCGCCCAGACGCCCCTTCAGGAACGCGCCGTAGCAGATGGCGCCCACGGCAGACATGACCGTCTCCAAAGACATGATCCAGCCGGCCATGTCCGTCTTGCCCAGGCCGGTGCCGGCAAGCGTCAGAGACATGCTGGTCATGTAGGAGAACTGGAATATGTTCCAAATGCCAGCAAGCACGAAGATGAGCCAGCAGACGGGGGTGATGGACTTGAAGGCGTTGCCCTTCTTGCCGTCCTCGGTGGTGCCGGCAGGCTTGACTTCGGGTTCCTTCAGCCACACGATGATCATGATGGCGATCGGCACCGCCATGAGCATGCCGATGAAGGCGTAGCGCCAGGAAAGCACGGCCAGCATGCCGCCGATGATCTGGAACACGGAACCGGACAGGCCGCCGACGGCCGTCTTGAAGCTCATGAGGCGGTCGCGCGTCTTGCCGAAGAACAGGTCGGCGATGAACGAAGACGCCATCGGGAAGATCATGCCGCGGCCAAGGCCAAGCGCGACGCGCGTGGCAAGCAGGATGTAGAAGCCCTCGGCCGTTTCGGGCACGAAGGCCGCGAAGCTGCCCAGGAACATGAGGACCATGGCGATGATGAGGATGGTCTTCTTCTTCATGTAGCGCTCCAGGATGCCGACCAGGATGGCGCCGAAGATGGCCATCAGGGAAGGAATGCCCTGGATCTGCTGGATCATGACCGTGTCGATGCCCACTTCCTGGTAGGCACCGCGAACCGCAGACAGCGCAGGCGTGACGAACGACTGCACGTACTGCATGACGATGACGCACAGTGCGGCGACCTTGACGGTCCCGCCGTACAAGGGACGACCCTCGGAGTCCCTTTGCACCTCTTTAGCCATGTTGGATTCCCCTTTCGATGATATGGCTGCCTACTTCACGAGCTGCGTCAGCTCGCGAACGTCATCGAGCTCTTCGAGGCGCGATACGGTCTCCACGACGCGATCGGCGTCTTCGCGGGAAAGCGTCTGGGAGAACTCGATGTTCCGGTAGAACTTGTCCAACACCTCCTCTTCGGTCATCGGGCTTTGGTAGATGTCGCCTTTGGGCACGTCGCAACGGGCGTGGTACGCCGTTCCGTCCGCCATGACTATGTCGGCTTCGGCCGTTTGGTACTCGTCCGGCGGAAGCGAAGGCGCGATCTCTATCTTTCCGATGAGCCGTTGCAAGGCAGGGTCCTCCATGGCCTCGCGGTTCATGTACTCGGGGCGCACGCACCGGTAGGCTATGGCCACCGCTGCGGTGTATATGATGCTGAAGGCACCGCTCACCTGGGGGTCTTCGCCCATCTCGAACGGCTGGCCCACGAAGCCCTGGGCCGTGCGCGGCGTGGCGTGGACGGTCACGTGGGCAACCTCCTCCGGGTCGATGTCGTGGGCGCCCACGATCTGCATGACGGCGTCGATGGAGGGATGCGTGGCGCGGCAGGCCGACCACGGCTTGATCACCACGTCGCCGTAGAACACCTTGCCCAGATCCTGGCACAGAAGCTCCGGGCGCTGCTTGTCGCCGCAGAACAGGAAGAAGTAGCCCTTCTTGCCGCCGAAGGCGTCGTGCGTGGCCGTCATGCCCCGCGCCGCGAAGTCGGACGAGAAGATGGCGTTGCGCGACGCGAGCGCCATGGGAAGCTTGAAGGCGAGCGTCTTGTAGTTGATGTTGTCCATGGATCCGCCCAGCATGTTGAGATCCAGGCCCAGGGCGTTGTTGAGCTGACGCTCGTCGAGCTTGCCGAGCTTGCCGGCAATGACGGTGGCGCCCAGCCCGTTGATGGTGTTGGTGTTGTCCCAGCCGCCATACACGTCGAAGCCCGAAGCCGCGCCCAGGCGGGCGGCGATGTCGTCGCCCAGGGCCAGCGCCGTGACGAAGTCGCGGCCGCTCGCGTGCGCGCGCTCGGCGCAGGCCAGCGCCGTGGGCACCGTGGTGCCGCTGATGTGGGCGGCGCTGCTTTTCCTGCCCGGGTTCTCCGCCTCGATGGCCTCGAAGTCGTAGGAACGCATGCAGAAGCTGTTGATCATGGCCGCCTGCGGCGCGTCGATGCGCTCGCCGCGGAAGAACGCCGCGCTTTGCGGGGTGGTGCCGTAGCTTTTCAGCAGGTCGAACAGTTCGTCGCACAGAGGCGCATGCACCCCGGCGGCAATGACGCCCACGGCATCGAGCACGCGGGTCTTGATGCGAGAGACGGTGAAGTCATCGAGAGATGCAAAGTCCGCCGCCACGACGTGCGCGCAGACCTCGTCGGTCATGCTCAATGGAATTCCCCCTTCCATAGGATGCGGGAGCCTTCCCGCACCTTTCCCGTTCGGCGGCGCACGTGGCACGGCGCCGCCGCACATCGAACGGGAAAGCCCCCTGTCTTTTGGCCGGGCTGCCGCGAAGGCGGCCCGGGCCTTGCCCCCCTACTCCTTGACGGTCACGAGCGACCAGCGGTTTTGCCCGTCCATCTTCTTGACGAGCTCTTCCGCCTCGCCGTAGTACATGCACCATGCCTGGCAGTGCTGCACGCACATGGGCATCTTGCCTGCCGCGGTGCGGTCGGCGCACAGGTCGCACGCCTGCGTGACGATGGGCATATACGTCCATTCCCACACGCCTTTGACGCCTTCGCGCTCGCTGTACTGGAACGGCCCTACTTCGGCAACCTTGATGCCGAACTCCCCTTTGGGAAGGCCGAGGATCTTCTTGCACGCCACTTCGCACGAATGGCAGCCCGTGCAGTAGTCGTAGTTGATCAGAATCGCCTTGGTCATTGGTTCGCCTCCTTCGTGTGTTCGCGGGCCGTCATTCGCCGTCCTGCGGGGCCTCGCCGTGCTCCTTCGCGTAGATGAGCGCGTTGCGGCCCTGCATCTCGGCGTCCTTCACCTTCATTTCCTGCACGCGCCGCGCGGTTTCCAGCTGCTCCTGCAGCGCGGTGTTGCCTTCCGCCGCCTGCTTCTCGGCCGATTCCTTGTCGCCGGCCATGACGCCGGGAATGTAGTCGCCCCAGCCGCCTTCGCGCGTGACCTTCTCGCCCGGCATCTGGTCGCCCTCTTCGTACTTGTAGATGCGCGCCAAGAAGCTCTTGATGCCGCTTCCGATGCCGCCCTGGCCGGTCTCGAAGTTCAGCGCCATGTTGTTGATGTTGGAGTCGAACGTGCCGTACAGGCTGGGTTCGGCCGCCTCTTCCTCGGGGAACCACCAGGCATGTTCCATGTGGATGGTGTTGCGCTTGATGCCGGGGAACAGAAACGCCTTCTGGCGGCAGCGGCCATGCGTGGTCTCGATCCACACCCAGTCGCCGTCCTCGATGCCGTATTCGGCGGCCGTGTCGGGATGCATGGTCACCAGCGGCCACGGATGGAACTCGCGCATGGTCTCCAGCTGGCGGTGTTCCGAATGGAAGAACTCGTAGGAGCGTCCGCCCGACGTGGCGATGAGCGGGTATTCCTGGAACTTCTCGGGCGTGGACACCGGGGAGTCCTTCGGCTCGATGTGGTACGGCATGGGATCGACGCCCCAGTGGTTGTAGCCCCAGCTCCAGAATTCGAAGCGGCCGGTGGCCGTGTCGAAGCCCGGGTTGCCGTCGGGGCGGCACATGCCCTTTTGGTACTTGTAGTACTCGGCGTCCCACGGGTCGTACTTGTAGCCGCCGCGCTCCTGCAGCTCGTGGAAGTCGCCCTCGTAGCGGGTGCCTCCCTTGGCGTACTGGTCGGTCAGGTACCACGTGGACAGTTCCTCGTCGTCCTTCCACGGCCAGTTCTCGGGCTTGAGACGGCGGCCCAAATCGAGGATGATCTGCTCGTCGGACTTCGCCTCGTAGTACGTGGTGCACTTGGAGATGGAGCGCGCGGGCGTCCACCAGGTGCGCACGGCGTTGCGTTCGCAGCTCATGGCCACAGGCAGCACGATGTCGGCATGCGCCACGGCGGTGGGCGTCATGAACGGGTCGGCCACCACGCAGTACGGGATCTTGTTGATGGCCTCGTACATGCGCGGGGCGTCCATGCCCGAGCACGAAAGCGGGTTGGCGCTTTGCAGCCAGATGATCTGGGGCATGAAGGGCTCGCCCGTCTCCACCGCATGCAGCAGGGCGTCGGACGAGGCGCAGGCCACGATGTCGGACGACTCGATGCCGGCCGAAAGCGTGAGCTTGCCGGCGTAGTTCTCGCGCGGGATCTTGAAGTCGCCCAGGCCGTAGCGCTTCTCGATGTCGAAGGCGCATTTGATGAGCAGGTTGCCGCCCGGGTTGTCGATGTTGCCCGTCACGCCCATGAGGTCGCAGGCCGCGGCGGTCACGCCCAGCGCGGAGAGCTGCTGCTCGAAGGCGAGGCCCCACTGGATGGAGGCGGACTCGGCCGTGGCGTACAGGCGCGCCGCCGTGCGGATGTCTTCGGCGGGAACGTCGCAGATCTCGGCCGCCCAGTCGGCGTCCTTGCCCTGCACCGATTCCACCAGCTGCTCGTAGCCGTACGTCCACAGGTCGATGAACTCGTGGTCCACCAGGTCCTCGTTGATGACGGTGTTGAGCATGGCGATGCCGAGCGCGCCGTCGGTGCCGGGACGCACCTGCAGCCAGACTTCGGCCTTGGCGCCCAGCCACGTCAGACGCGGGTCGATGGAGATGATCTTCGTGCCCATCTGCATGCACTCGACGATCCAGTGCCCAATGAAGCCGTCGGCGTTGGACTTCAGCGGCTCGTTGCCCCACACCATGATGACGTCGGGGCGGCGGAACGTGGGGTCGGCGTAGCGCAGCTCGTGCGTTTCCGACACGTCGATGATGGTCATCTCGCCCATCTTGGCCGACGCGCCGATCATGCGCGGCAGGTAGCAGGCGAACCCGGTGAAGCCGAAGTTGCACACGTTGGGCGTCTCCAGCGCGGTTGAGGCGAACAGGGGCAGCTGCCAGCCGATGTTGCGGCCGGTGCCGTGGACGAACAGGATGGTGTGGGAGCCGAACTCCTCCTTCACCTTGTTCACGCGCTCCACGATCTCGTCGTAGGCTTCGTCCCAGCTGATGCGCTCCCACTTGTTCTCGCCACGCTTGCCGGCGCGGCGCAGGGGGTACTTCAAGCGGTCGGGATGGTTCACCGCCTCCACCATGTCGAGGCAGCGCATGCACAGCTTGCCGCCGTTGAACGGAGCCAGCGGGTCGCCCTCGATGTGGGCGAGCTTGCCTTCCTTGTCCACGTAAAGCAGCACGCCGCAGCCGTTGTGGCAGCCAGGCGGCGACCAATGGTTCGTGCGCGTGACGGTGTATTCGCCCTCCTGCCACCGCCATTCGCCCTCATGGTAGGCCGTGCGGTCCACCGTATCGAGGAATTCTTGGTAATCCATTCCTCCTCCTTGTCTCTCATGCTCGTCTTCGGTCATTGCTGCGAACTTCAAGGCAACCGGCGTCGCGGCACCAGGCAGCGCGACGCCGAGAGCTTTCCTAGGGACGCGCGGCGCCATCCGGGGCCTGCGGCGCGGCGGGGGCGCCGGGGGCCTTCGGGGCCGCAGGCGCGCCGGGGACCGCAGGCGCGCCGGGGGCGCCGGACGCGGACGGCATGCCTGGGGCCGACGGCATGCCCGGGGCGCCGGGGGCGCCGGGCATGGAGGGCACGTCAGGGAGTTTTTCGCCGCACTCGGGACACGTCTCGAGGTCGAGCGCGCATTCGGCTCCGCACTGCGGGCACGTGTTGGTCAGGGAAACGGCTGCTGGTCTGAAGCACATGGCACAACTCCTAAAAATAATCCTTTTGGTACTAGACTGAATCGTTCTATCTTGCAAGATCAAAATAATACCTTTTAGTATGACTTAACAAGAGGTTCATTTATTCTATTTTGTATATAATGTAACGTGAATTTCTTGATTATGAACTTTATCGTACCTGATAAAAAGCTAATATTCTAATGCTTAGATCACTATTAGTTTATATCAACTATATTCAAAATAGTATAATAGATAATCCTATTTGGTACTATCAATTAGTTCTGAATAGTATTATTTTGGATTTAACGAAGTTCATATCGTAGTACTTATAGGTATGTTTCGATCACGCAACGACAAACCCAGCGAGAAAGGTGCCGCCATGTGTTTCAGACCAGCCGAGACCGAACTGCCCCCGGTCGTTTGCCCGTCGTGCGGAAAACGCATCAATCGCGTCGCAGGCCAGCTTCCCACGAAATGCCCCTTCTGCAAGACCCCGACCGACGGGATAGACGACGTGCCGCAGCCTGCGGCTCCTGGCGCGCCTGCCGCGGCCGCGCCGAAGGCTCCTGGCGCGCCTGCCGCGCCGAAGGCCCCTTCGGCACCCGCCGCACCCGCGCCTGCGCCTGACGCGCCCGCCGACAAGCCTGCAGCCGACAGGCGAGAGAGCCATAAAGAGGATCGGACGAGAGAGGACGAGAGGAGAGGTTATGTCGGAAAGAATGATCGATTGTGGTGACGGCGTCGTCAAATGCCGCACGTGCGCCTGGTCGCCGCCAGGAGACCATCCGGTGGGATGCGGCATGTACCTGACCGTGAAGGACGGCAAGGTGGTGGACGTCGAAGGCGACGCCGACCATCCCATCACGCAGGGTCGCCTGTGCGTGCGCTGCCTGACGCTGCCGGAGTACATGTACAACGAAAAGCGCGTGCTGCACCCCTTGAAGCGCGACCCGAAGGATCGCGGCAAGGACGCCTGGGAAGAGATCACCTGGGACGAAGCGCTCGACATCATCGAAGAGCGCGTGAACTACGTCAAGCAGAACTGGGGCGCGGAGTCCATCGTGGCGTTCCAAGGGACGGGCCGCGAAGCCACGCTCTACAAGACGCCGCTGGCCTATGCAGCACTCGGCACGCCGAACTCCTGCTTCCCCATGTCGGGCGACAGCTGCTACGGCCCGCGTTGCTCGGTGGCCGACTTCATCCTGGGCGCCGGCTATCCCGAACTGGACTACGCCGCCTTCTTCTCCGACCGCTTCGACGACCCGCGCTACGAGGTGCCGAAGTACATCGTGCTGTGGGGCAAGGACCCGCTGTTCTCCAACCCCGACGGCTTCTTCGGCCACACGCTCATCGACCTCATGAAGCGCGGCTCCAGGTACATCGTCGTCGATCCCCGCGTCACCTGGATGGCCGCCCATGCGGACTACCACCTGCAGCTGCGCCCCGGCACCGACGCCGCGCTGGGCCTGGGCATGATCAACCTCGTCATCCAGGAAGACCTGTACGACCACGACTTCGTGGAGAACTGGTGCTACGGCTTTGACGAGCTCAAGGAGCGTGCGGCCGAGTACCCGCTGGACAAGGTGGAGGAGATCACCTGGGTGCCCGCCGAGACCATCGCGGCCGCCACGCGCGCGGTGGCCACCAGCCATCCCTCGTCGTTCATGTGGGGTCTTGCCATCGACACGAACGCCAACGGCGTGCAGGCCGGCCACTGCGTGCTCATCCTGGCCGCCATTCTGGGAGACCTGGACGTGCCGGGCGGCGTGACGCTGGCCGTGCCCGCTTCGTTCATGGGCAAGTGGCGCTACGAATGCGCCCAGCAGCTGCCTCCCGGCATGCTGGAGAAGCAGATCACCAACCCGAAGTACAAGGGCTTCCGCGCGGCGCACCTCATCGCGCACCCCGACGAGATCCTGAACACGCTGGAGACCGACCAGCCCTATCCGTTGAAGATGGCCTGGTTCTACGCCACCAACGGCATCGCCAACACCACCAACGCCCAGGGCAAGCGCTGGTACAAGGCCTTGCAGAAGATGGAATTCAACGTCGTGCAGGACGTGTTCATGACGCCTACGGCCATGGGCCTGTGCGACCTGTTCCTGCCGGTGACGACGTTCGCCGAACACGACGGCATGGTGCTGCCCCACTTCGGCCGGAACACCCACATGGTCATGGCCATGAACAAGTGCGTGGAAGTGGGCGACTGCCACTCCGACCTGGAAATCGACTTCCTGGTGGGCAAGCGCCTCAACCCGAAGGCGTGGCCGTGGGACAACGTGGCCGACTTCTTCACCGAACAGCTGCACAACGGCGGCGTCGACATGACGTTCGAGGACCTGCAGGACCAGGGCTGGCTGCAGATGGACTTCGAGTACCGCAAGTACGAGAAAGGCCTGCTGCGCCCCGACGGCGAGCCGGGCTTCAACACCCCCACCGGCCTGGTGGAGCTGTGCTCGAGTCTGTACGAGGACTGGGGAGAGGACCCGCTGCCCTACTTCGAGGAGAACGCGCTCACCCCTTACAGCCGTCCCGACCTGGCCGAGGAATACCCGCTCATCATGACCACGGGCGGCCGCGAGACCACCTCGTTCCATTCCGAGCATCGCCAGGTGGCGTCGCTGCGTGCGATCATGCCCAACCCGCTGGTGCAGATCAACCCCGAAACGGCGGCTCGTTACGGCATAGAAGACGGCGACTGGGTGTGCATCGAGAACCCGCTGGGCAAAGCCATCGAGAAGGCGCAGGTGACCCCCACCGTCGACCCGCGCGTCATCCACGCGCAGCACGGCTGGTGGTATCCCGAGCAGGACGCGGAGACGCCCAACCTGAACGGCGTGTGGAAGTCCAACATCAACAGCCTCGTCCCGCACTACGCCATCGGGCGCATCGGTTTCGGCGCGCCGTTCAAGAACGTGCTTTGCAAGATATACAAGGTCGACGGCCTTGACGCGCTCGGCACGCTGGACCCCGACAGCCCGGAGGGCGCCATCGGAACCGACCCGTCGAGCTTCGTCGCCGAAGCCGTCGCGACCGGACAGGAGGCCTGACATGGGCGAATACGCTTTGTTGATCGACTACAAGTACTGCACCGGCTGCCACGTGTGCGAAGTCTCGTGCCGCAAGGAGCACGACATCCCGCTTGACGAGTGGGGCATCAAGCTGAGCCAGATGGGCCCCGCGAAGATGCGCGGCGAATGGCTGTGGGACTACGTCCCGGTGCCTTCCGACCTGTGCGACCTGTGCGAGGATCGGGTGGCGCAGGGCAAGAAGCCCGCGTGCGTCCACCACTGCCTGGCGCAGTGCATGGAACTCGTGCCCGTGGAGGAGCTTTCGACCGCCATTGCCGCACACGGCAAGAAGGTCACCTGCTACATCCCGTAGGCCCACGGAGGCAAGCCGCGTGGCCGGCAGCCGGCCCGGTGCCGGCCGCCGGCCACTCCAGGCAGCGCTGGCGCTCCGGCGTGCTGGGGCGGCTTTGCTGGCGCTTCGGCCGAGGCCGTCACGGCTTGCCCGTCACCTCCAGCCCTGGCTTCCGGCAGCGTCGTCCACCAGCTTCGCCTCCCCGGGGAGCGCGGCGTCGGCCGCGCTCCCTCCGGCACGCCCGGGCGGCATGCCTCGCCCGAGCCTAATTCTCCATCGATCAGATCAAGGACCCTTCGACGAAGCGCCTCCCCATCAGGAGGCGCTTTCCCCGCCCTT
>HHCFC01400__coassemble_1684_pt1 | contig 17792 bp, 17 predicted proteins | sample HHCFC01400__metabat2_high_PE_058 | metagenome-assembled genome bin HHCFC01400 | reverse complement strand
CGGACATTTCAGAGGCGGTCTTCTCTGCCACCCCCGAGGCTCTCGAGGCTGCTTCACGCTATTCTCCAGAGCGACGATTGGCCGCCTTGATGGAACAGGCTCCCGCATACCGCGACACCTATGTCGAGCTGCTCTCCTTCTGCGGGGACGCACCGCGCCCGTATAAGGCCATCGAGACGTTCCTGTCTGGCCGAACCGTTCTGGAGCGAGGCGACAACAGGTTGCCCATGCTTCCTAGCGTGTTCGTGGATCGCTTGGAGGCGTGCGGCGTCATTCGTTGGAGGAACGGGTGGGAGCTCACCGACGAGGGGAGGGATCTGCTGAAAGATTTGAAGTCTGTGCATGCTGCTTGATCAAAGGCAAGAGAAAGGGCCGCTTTCCCGAAGGCAAGAAGGAAGGCGGCTGGCCGAAAGAGGAGGAGAACATGACCGAAGCGTTGAACATGACGAGACGCCGCTTCGTGCAGGCGTGCGCAATGGCCGGCGCGGCGGCGGCTGTGGGCGTGTCCATGAAAGGCACGCTCGTGGAAGCCGACCAGGCTTGGGCCGAAGCTCCCGTGGAAACCAAGGTATACAAGACCTGCTGCCACGGCTGCATCCAAGTATGCCCATGCCTTGCCTACGTCCGCAATGGGGTGGTGGTCAAGCTGGAGGGCGATCCCGATGCGCCTATGAGTAAAGGCTCGCTTTGCGTCAAGGGCCTCAACCAATTGCACACCATGTACAGCCCGCGGCGCCTGCTGCATCCCGTGAAACGCGCCGGAGAGCGCGGCGAGAACAAATGGGAGCAGATCAGCTGGGACGAGGCCATCGACTTGGCGGCCAAGGGCTTCAGCGACTGCATCGACAAGTACGGCAACTATTCCGTCATGACGTCCACGGGAGGCGGAGGAGCCTACCTGTTCTTCGAGGCCATCACGCTGGCCTGGGCGTTCAAGTCGCCCAATTCCTTCGAGCCGGGGTGCGCGCAGTGCTACGTGCCGCGAAATTCCATGGCCGTATACATGTACGGTGGTGCGAACCAGTCTATTGCCGACTCGTCGGTGACCGAGCCCTTCAACGAATGGCAGCCGGCCACCGAGGCCATCGTGCTGTGGGGCACCCAGCCTTCCGCAAGCCAGACCGCCCAGGCTGGGCGAGCCATGGCCGAGTTGCGCTCGCGCGGCTGCAAGACCGTGGTCATCGATCCCAACTTCTCGCCCGACGCTTCCAAAGCCGACGTGTGGCTGCCGGTGCGCCCCGGGTCCGACACTGCGCTCATCATGGGGTTCTTCCGCTACATCTTCGAGAACGGGCTTTATGACGAGGAGTTCGTGAAGTACTGGACGAACCTGCCGTTTCTCGTAGATCCCGACACCAAGATGCCGGTTCTTGCAGGCGAACTGTTCCCGGACTACGTGTCCCCCACGCCCGAGAACACGCCCGCCTACGTATGCTTCGACGCGCGCACGAACGGCGTGCAGCCCTTTCCGTTTTCAGCTCCGGCCGACTCTCCGGTGGATCCCGAGGTGTTCAAGACCGTCGAATTCGGCGGCAAGTCCTACAAGACCGCCGGCCAGATCTACCGCGAAGAGGCGGAGCCGTGGACGCTCGAGAAGGTGGGGGAGACGTGCTGGCTCGACCCCGAAGACATTGAGTCCGCCATCCGCATCTATGCCGACGCCAAGGTTGCGGGCATATCGAACGGTGTGTTCAGCGACCAGATGAATGCGGCGTCCCAGGTGACCATCGGCTGTCTGGGCCTGGACATGGTCATGGGCTACGTGAACAAGCCCGGTGCCACGCTGACGCAGAACAAGGCTCCCGACAAGAAGCGCCCCACGGTGAAGCCCATGTCCCCCGCCCTGGCAGCCGCCCAGTACGGCAACGGCGCCACCATCGGCCTGACGGAAGCCGAGAACCGGGCGGCATTCGACAATGAAACCGACAAGGAGCGCCAGGCGCTGTTCACGCGCCTCATCCAAGACCGGCTAGGCATGGACAAGCACCGCGCCCTCTATTTCTGCGGCATGTCCACCATCCCCGCCCTGCACGAGGCCATCGACACTGGCGAGCCCTATCGCCCGCGCGCCTGGTACGACGTGTCCGGCAACAAGCTGACGGCCTTGGCCGACGCTGGGAAATGGTACGACTCCATCGGCCAGTTCGATTTCATCTGCGGTCAGTACCCCATGCTCACGTCTTTCCACATAGAGGCCTGCGACGTGGTGTTTCCCACCCAGGAGTGGCTCGAGTACTCCGGCGACGACCGCCTGGCCCAGCTGAATTACAACTTCATGCGCCTAGGCGTAACCCATTTGGGCGAGTCGGTGCATCCGGGCGTGCCGCCATACAAGGTGCTCGAGCGCGTCAACGAGATCAATCCCGGGTCGGTGCTGCCTGACGTCTACATGGGGCGTCACTCTGAAGTGGAGTCGCGCAACATCCAGGTGCAGAAGTTCGGCGCGGAAAGCTGGGAAGACTTGGTGGAGAACCAGGACAAATACGTTCCCAACGTCACGCCTGACGAGAAGTACTGGGTGTACGACCAGCATTTGGCCGTGGTGGACGACGGCCTGCCGGCAGGGTTCGCCACCGAGAGCCGCAAGTGCGAGGTGTACGCGAGCCTGCTGCTCAAGATGTCACGCACGGGCTATCCCCATACCTTCCCCTACGAGGTGGGCCCCTGCGAGGCCGGGGACTACACGCCCATATGCACTTACGTGGAGCCGGCCGAGATGCCCGACGACGCCTACCCGCTCATCATGACCTCGGGGCGCCTCCCTTACTTCCATCACTCCACCATGCGCCATGCCGCCTTTGCCCGCGAGCTGTGCCCCACGGCCGAGTGCCGCATGAACCCGCAGACCGCCGAACAGTACGGCCTCGTGCACATGGACTGGATCAAGGTGACCAGCCGCCGCGGGTCCGTGCACGCCCGCGCCTACGTGACCGAAGGCGTGGCGCCGGGCATGCTGTGGATGGAGCGCTTTTGGAACCCCGAGTGCTACGACGAAACGCAGAAGGCCAAGACCAGCGGCTGGCGCGAGCAGAACATCAACGTGATCACCAAGGCCGACGGGCCGTTCAACGAGGCCTACGGGTCTTACACGCTGCGCGGCTTCACGGTGAACATCGAGAAGAGCGAGCGTCCGGAAGGCGTGTGGGTGGAGCCGAGGGAGTTCGCGCCCTTCCTGCCGACGCTGCAGGGCGAGCCGGTGACGGAGAACATCTTCATGGAGGTCGAGGCCGGCATGAAGGCGGAAGAGGTGAAGATCAATGGCTAAATGCTTGGTGGTGGATCTGGACCGGTGCACCGGCTGCGACGCCTGCGTGGTCGCCTGCAAGTTGGAAAACGGCATCGGTTTGGGCGAATACTGGAACCGTGTGGTCACGGTGGGACCCACCGGCACGCATCCCCGCGTGGAGATGTACTGGCTGCCCGTGCAATGCCAGCAGTGCGAGAACCCCCAGTGCGTGCACGTGTGCCCCACGGGCGCCAGCTATGTGGACCCCGACACCGGCGTGGTGTTGGTGGACAAGTCGAAGTGCATCGGGTGTCAGTACTGCATGATGGCGTGCCCCTATGGCGTGCGGTCGTTCAACGAGGCCGAGGGAGTGGTGGAGAAGTGCACGCTGTGCAGCCATCTGACGGCCGACGGCACGGGCGAGCCGGCCTGCGTGCACAACTGCTGCAACGGCGCGCGCTTCTTCGGTGATTTGGACGACCCTGATTCCGATGTGTCGAAGGCGCTGGCGGCGGCCGATCCGGCCAGTATTCATCGGCTGCCCGACCCGGGCGATTCGAAGCCCCGCACGGCCTACATCCTGTCGGCCAAGACCGCGACCTGGAAGGAGCTGGTGTAAATGGATATCCAATGGCCCTTGGTGGTCTTCGGCCTTCTGGCCGGATGCGGCGGTGCGACGCTGGCGTTTGTGGGGCTTTCCGAATTTCTGGGCATTGGGCGAAACGCCCGCAGGCCCGCCGCCTTGGCGGCACTTGCGCTGCTGATGGTCGGCGGCTGCGCGTCGGTGGCGCATTTGGCCCAGCCGGCCAACATCATGGCCGCGGCCGCGAACGTGCTTTCCCTTTCCGGCATTTCCGTCGAGCTCATCATGCTGGGCGTCAACGTGGTCGTCGCCGTGGCGTATCTGCTGGCGACGCGTTCGCCCGGCGCCGTCTCCAAGATCGTGGGCGCGGTTGGCGTCGTGTGCGGGCTGGGGTTGGCGTTCTGCGTGGGCAATGGGTACGTGATGGACGCCCAGCCCCTGTGGAACACCCCGCTTCTGCCCCTGGCATATCTGGGCAATGGGCTTGCCTGCGGCGGCTGCCTGTTCCTGGCGCTTGTGGGCGCGTCCGCCCCCAAACCCGCAGAGGGTGCAGACCCTGCGGCCACAGCTGCCGGCCCGGCTGCCGACACGGCTCGCATAAGGCCCTTCGTCCTGGGGGCCGTGGCCATCGAGGCCCTGGCGTTTCTGGCTTACGGCGCCTTCGCGGGCTTCGCCGTCGATGCGCTGCTGTTCTGGGGCGGTGCGATGGCGGTGGGCTGTGGGGGCGCCGCCGCGTGCCTGATGCTGGTGGACAGGCGCTCTGCGGCGGCTTGGGCGGCCTTTGCTTGCGCCTTGGCGGGCGGCATGTGCTTCCGTGCTGCCATGTGGCTTCTGGGGACCGGCTTCCTTTCCCTGTTCGCCACGGCGGCTTCGCGCACGCTGCTGTAGAGCGTTTCGGTGGAGAAAGGTGGGACTCATGACTGACGAGGCCGTAACGCGCGAGATTCGGGAACTCATGGAGGCTCGCAGCGCCTTCTACCGCATGCTGGCGGCCCTGTACTTCCAGCCGCTTTCCCAGCAGCAGCTTGAAGCCATGGATCTGGACGGGGCGGCCGGCGCGCTCGAGGGGGTGCCGGGCGTCGGCGAGGGCCTGGGCCTCATGGCCGCGGGCCTCGGGCGCCGCCATACGGGTACGCGGCGCGAGCTGGCCGTGGACTTCACCACCTCCTTCGGGGGCGTGGGCGTGCTGGACGAGCAGACGGCACTGCCGTGCAAGTCGGTGTTCGTGGGCGAAGACGGGCTGCTGTTCGGGGACGAGTGCTTCAAGGTGTTCGAAGCCTACAAGGCCAGCCGCGTGCGCAAGGCGGACGGTGCCGACATGCCTGACGACCACCTGTCGTTCATGCTCGAATTCATGGCGCTGCTGTCCGATCGGGCCTCAGCTGCGCTCGCCGCTGGCGACGGGCCGTCGGCGCGGGCGGAGCTGGAGGCGTCCCGCGGGTTCTTGGCCGAGCACATCGCCTCGTGGTTCCCGCTTCTGGCCGCACGGGCCGGTCACATGGTCCAGACCGACTTCTACCGCGGCGTGCTGCAGGCCACGCAGGGCTTTCTTGACTGGGACGATGGCGCGCTGTCCGAGGCGGCGGCGCTGCTGGCCGGGGAGTGATTTCTCATGGCTGGCGGCGGGTCGGGGAAAGCCGCGGCGCGCTTGACCCGGCGCGGCTTCCTCGCGGGGGCGGCGGGAATGCTGGGGTGTGCGGCAGTCGGGGGGCTCGCGGCGGCGACGAAGGCCGAAGGCGTCCTGCTGCGGCCTCCGGGAGGCCAGGACGAATCGCGGTTGTGGGGGGCGTGCGTCAAGTGCGACCGCTGCCGCAGCGCATGCCCGCAGGGCGTTGTGGCCGTGGCTGCCGTGGAGGACGGCTTTCTGAACGCCCGCACTCCCAAGCTGGACTTCCGGCGCGGTTTCTGCGACTTCTGCCTCGAAGAGGAATCCATGCGCTGCGTTGCGTCGTGTTCCACCGGGGCGCTGGCTGCCGGCTTCGACCCGCATTCGTCCAAGTTGGGCATGGCCGTCGTCGATGGGGAGGAATGCCTGCTATACCGTGCGGGGTCGCAAAAATGCTCGAAGCAGTGCGTGGCGGCGTGTCCTTTCGAGGCGCTGTTCTTCGACGAGCGGGAAGGGCTTTCCGTGGATCAGGATAAATGTAACGGCTGCGGCGCGTGCGAGCACGCCTGCCCTTCTGCCTCTTACGGAAGCTACACGGGATCGGGCCGCCGCGGCATCAACGTGGCCCCGTGGAAAGGCGGTGCGTGATGCGTTCCGGAAACGTCCCTTCCGGCGCGGGTGGGCCCGAGTCTGGAAAGCGGCGCGCGAAGAGCAGCACGCTGCGCGCCCTGGCATCGGCGGCGGTGTTCGTGGCCGTGGGCGTGGGTCTTGCGTTTTCAACCGGCACGGGCACGCCGTCGTCGTTCGGCTGGGACGCCGTGGCCGCCATCTGCCCCCTGGGAGCGCTCGAAACCATTCTGGGCACGTGGAGCGTTCCCGTGCGCGTGGCGGCGGCGCTTGCGGCGGCCGTGCTCGTTGCGCTGCTGGCCGGCAAGGCGTTCTGTTCGTGGGTGTGTCCCGTGCCCCACGTGCAGAACCTGTTCAAGTCGAAGAAGCGCCGCGGCGCCGAGGCTGCCGGGCGCGCCGCGGCGGCCGCTGCGGCTTGCACCCGTGGCGGCAGGACGAAGCCGCATGGGTCCAGGCTGCGTCTGGATTCCCGCCACGGGGTGCTGGCAGGTGCGCTGCTCGCCACGGCCGTCTTCGGGTTTCCGGTGTTCTGCCTGGCGTGCCCCGTGGGCCTTACCTTCGCGACGTTCGTCGTGACGTGGAGGTTCGTCCAATTCAACGAGTTCACCTGGGGTATCTTGCTGTTCCCGGCCATCGTGGTGGCGGAGGTGGTGCTGCTCCGGCGCTGGTGCGGGCGGTTCTGCCCTTTGGGCGCGCTTCTTTCGCTGATTTCGCCGGCGAACCGGACGCTTCGGCCCCGAGTGGATTCCGAGGCGTGCCTGCGCACCGCAAAGGGACTGGCTTGCAAGGCGTGCGCGGCCGCATGCCCCGAGGCCATCGACCCGGTGGAGGACCGTGGCCTGCGCCCCATGGACGAATGCGTCCGCTGCCGCAGCTGCGTCGACGCGTGTCCGGTGCGTGCCGTGCGGATGCCCTTTCTGCCGAAAGGCTCCAAGGGTTCGGGAGGGGCGGCGGAAGGCGATTGTGATACCATTTCGCTTGCTTCGAAAGACTAGGGCGCAAGGCGGGCGGTTCGGTTCGGGGGATGGAGGGAGAACACGCTGTGGACGCATTTGCGAATAATCGCGGGCGCGGGGCGCCCGGCTACGGTGCGGCGCTCGTGCAGGTTGCGCCCTGCTTGCCCTTTATGGGCCTCAGCCTGTATCTGGCCTCGACCTTCCTGCTGAGCAACACCCCCATTTGGCTGGCGGCCTCGAACAACGGAGCCGTGCCTCTGAACGTGGTGTTCTCGTTGTCAGGAACTGCGTTCGGCGTGGCGCTTCTGGCGTGCGCCCTGGGCCGCAAGTGGGTGGAACGTGTGGCCGAGAGCGCCTTGCTCTCCACGATTCTGGGGGGCTGTTTGTGCTCGGTGGGGTCGGCCATGGTGATAAGCGCGTCCTCTGCGTTTTTGGATGCGTCCTTTTTGGGCGCGGCTGGCTCCACGCCGCTTGCGGTGCTGCAGGTTGGCGCGGTACTCACGGGTGCGAGCTCCGCTTTCATTTTGTTGCGCTGTGCCGTCCTGTTCGCCTGCCTGAGTCCGCGCTACATACTTCTCTACGGTGCGCTTTCGCGCATCGTGCTTGCGGGGATCTACTACGCCGCGCAGGCCGTGCCGAAAACGCCGGAGGTGGGAGGAGTGTCCCTTCTGGGAGCCGTCGTAGTGGTGCTGCTTCCGGTGGTCGGGTGCGCCCTTACCGGACTTCCCTATCAAGGCGGCCGGTCCTCTCCCGATCGCGACACCATTGCCTATGCCGATCTGGATGCTGGCCATCGGCGTAGCGTGAGATGTACGTTCGCCAAGATGTGTGCAGTGCTGTTCCTGTTCGCCATCGTGGAGGCATCCGCCCGTTCCGAGGGCCCCTTCCCAGTTGGTTTCGGCTTCCGCCAGGATAGCGACCTGGTCATGCTGCTGCTTCTGCTTTTCGGCGTGGCCTTGGCGCTCATGATTGTCGATGCCCGCGTGATGGCCCGCATTGGCCTCGGTCGCTTCTACCTGCTTCTGGTTATTCTGACCGTGTTCACGGTTGCCTTGGTGCCGGTAGTGGGCGGCCAAGGCGTGGGCTGGGGAAGCGCCATCACGTTCGCGGCTAGATCGCTTGCGTTGATGGTGTGGTGCCTGCTGTGCATCGTGGTTCATCAGCGTTCGTGGTCTCCCGTGCTGGTGATGGGCCTGGGACACGGAGCCTTCCGCATCGGGGAGAGCGTGGGCATGGCGTTGAACGACAACCTGCTGTCGGTACACCTGAGCGGTGACGGGATGGTCTTCCTTTTCGTGGGCATGGCCTTTGCGGTGCTGCTCGCGAACTTCCTGCTGTTTTCCGAAAACGATTTCGCCCGGCTCGTCTATGGCACGGGAGACGAGGCACGGCTTCCCGAGCGCTTTTTCTGCGCGGCCGATCATCCTGCCGATGTGGATGCTCACTCAGATGGGGGAGGGCGGTTCAACGCCGCGACCGAGGCGTTGGCCGACCGTTTCGTCCTCACGCGCCGCGAGCTCGACGTGTTCCGCTATCTGGCAATGGGCTACACCAAAGACGCCATGGCCGAGAAGATGTGTGTTTCCAGCAACACCATCCGCACCCATTCCCGCAACGTCTACGCCAAGTTGGGGGTACATTCCCGCCAAGAACTCATCGACCTGGTGGACGGCATCGTGGAGAAAGGGTCACGGCCTTCGTAGCCGGGCGCCTCGCCGTCCGAGTTTTCCTCGCGCGGCGTCTGCTCGCTGCCTGCGAGCGCTTCCGCTTGCAGGTCGCGCCCTTGCCTCCACTACTTGGCCGCCTGCGCCGTGGCCGGCGCCTACTTGTGAAATTTCATGCGCCCGCTCCGCGTTGGAGGGACGATGCGATAGACTGTACGACTATGTCCGAATCACAGCTCGCATACATCGTCTGCAGCATCCTCTGCTTCGTGCCCGCCATCGTGTTCCACGAGGTGATGCATGGGTTCGCCGCCTACCGGCTGGGCGACCCCACGGCCAAGCGGCAGGGGAGGCTCTCGCTCAACCCGCTCAAGCACATCGACCCGTTCGGCACCGTCATCCTGCCTTTGTGCATGATGCTCATGAACGGCCCGGTGTTCGGCTACGCGAAGCCGGTCCCGTATAACCCGTCGTACTTCAAGGACCCCAAGAAGGGCGACGTCATCGTGGGTTTGGCGGGCCCGGCGGCGAACCTGGCCCTGGCGTTCGTGGGGGCCATGGTCGCGTGGATCCTGTACGCGCCCGCGCACACGCTGGTGCTGGAAAGCCAGCTGTTCAACTATTTCTATCTGCTGTTCCTGCCGATGTTCGTGCTCATCAACCTGTACCTCATGTTCTTCAACCTGCTGCCTATCCCGCCGCTGGACGGCTCGTCCATCTTCGCGCTCGTCCTGCCGAAGAAGTACCTGCCACAGTACTACAAGATACAGCAGTACGCGTTCCCCATCTTCCTCATCGTCATCGTGGTGGTGCCCTACGTGTTCCACTTCAACCCGGTGAGCATCTACCTGAACTGGACGGCAGGCAACGTCGCCAACCTCCTGTTCCCATTCAGCATCGCATAGGGCAGCGGCGTGTCGTACAAGGTTCGCATAGACAGCTTCGAGGGGCCGTTCGACCTGCTTCTGTACCTGGTCAGCCGCCAGAAGGTGGACATCGGCGCCATCTCCATCACCCAGATCGCCGACCAGTACCTGGCCGAGGTCACGCACATGCAGAACCTCGATTTGGACGTGGCGAGCGACTTTCTGCTGGTGGCCTCCACGCTGCTGGAGATCAAGGCCGAAAGCCTCGTCCCGCGCGAACGCACCGGCGTGGACGACGACATCGCCGAGCTTGCGCCCAGCGAGGCCCGCGACATCCTGGTGGACCGCCTGCTCACGTACAAGCAGTACAAGAACGCCGCCACGGCGCTGCTCGCCCGGTTCGAGGCGGAAGGGCGCATGCACGTCCGCCCGTTCGGCCCGGAAGGGTGCTTCCTGAACCTCATGCCCGACTACCTGAAGGACGTCACGTTGGAAGGGCTCGCGCTGGTGTGCGCCCGCGCCTTGGCGCGCCGCGACGTGTTCCTGCTGGAATCGGAGCACATCGCCGCCAAGCCCATCCCCGTGGAGGCGCACGTGCGCGCCATCCACCAGCGCATCGCGAACAAGAAGCACCTGATGTTCTCGGAGCTGGTGGACGAGCGCACGCCCACCGCCGTGGTGGTGGTCACGTTCTTGGCCGTGCTGGAACTGTACAAGCGCGCCATGGTGAAGGTGGAGCAGAAGGCGGCGTTCGGCGACATCGACATCCGCTACATCGAAGGGTCCGGCGAGCTTTCGTTCGAGGGGGAGGACGCCCTCACGTCGGTGGAGGACGCATGAGCGCGCATGCAGGCACGCCTATGCCGGCGCAGGAGGAAACGGGACGGCATGGAAAGGGCCGCGGCGTGACGCACGCGGAAGCCCGGCGCCGCGACGAAGGCCGCCGTGCGGCAGAGGAAGGGTAGGCCATGTTTTCGGGTTTGCAGGAAGACCAGCTGAAGGGTGCGCTGGAGGCCATGCTGTTCGTGACCGACGAGCCGGTGGGCACCATCGCGCTGGCCGACATGCTGGAGGTGGAGCCGGCCGAGGTGGAGCGCGCGCTGGTGGACCTGCGCGCCCAGCTGGAGGAGGAGAACCGCGGCATCCAGCTGCGCGAGGTGGCCGGCGGCTGGAGGCTGGCGACGCACCCGGCCTACCACGAGCTCGTCGAGCGCTACGTGCTGTCATGGGACACGCGGAAGCTTTCGCAGGCGGCCATGGAGACGCTGGCCATCGTCGCTTACTCGCAGCCGGTCACGCGCTCCGGCGTGGCCAGCGTGCGCGGCGTGAACTCCGACAGCTCCCTCAACTCCCTGGTGGAGAAGGGGCTCGTGCGCGAGGCGGGCACGGCCGACGCGCCGGGCAACCCGACGCTCTATGCCACGACGCGCGCGTTTCTGGAGAAGTTCGGCCTGCGCTCGGTGGCCGACCTGCCCGACCTGGACCAGTTCGCGCCGGACGACGACACGCGCGCGTTCATCCGCGAGCGCCTGAGCGCCACGCGCGACGCGGCCGGACGGGCCGTGGAGGGCGGCGAGCCTGCCGACGTGCTGGACGGCCTGGTGCTGGACGAGGACGGCGAGCCGGAGCCCGTCACGCTCTCCGCGCAGCTGGAAGGCTCCGACGGGGGAGCGGCCGCCCCGCTTTCCGCCCTGGACGAGGCCGCGAGCGCAGCTGCGGAGGCCACGCCGTTCCTGTCGCTGGACGACGCCTCGGCCGAGGCCGCGCAGAACCTGCTCGCCGACGCCATGGCCCAAGGCCTCGGCGTGGTGGAGAAGATTGACTTCGACAAGCTGACGTTCGAGACCGATGACGAATAAGAGGGTTACGCCGGCCTGCCGGCCGGCGGAACGTGTCGACGCTGCGGCCTTCCGCAGCACCCCGCTTGCCGCTTTTTCGCTTGCCCTCACGTGCGAAGCACGCTCGGCCGCGAAACGCGCCAATTCGGGGCACTGCGAAAGGCCTCGCTGACGGGAATGAACCTGTGACGGATCAAATGGATGGACGACAAGAGGGGTTAATGCGCCTGCAGAAGTTCCTGGCGCGGTCGGGGGTGGCCAGCCGGCGCGGGTCGGAAGCGCTCGTCGCTGCCGGCCGGGTGCGGGTGAACGGCGCGACCGTCACGGAAATGGGCACGAAGGTGGATCCGGCGCACGACGTCGTGGAGGTGGACGGCGCGCCTGCGCGCCTGTTGGAAGAGGACGTCGTGCTCATGCTGCACAAGCCGCTGGGCTACGTGACCACCATGAAGGACGACCACGCCCACAGGATCGTCGCCGGCCTGGTCCCTCTGGACCGCTATCCCAGCCTGTTTCCCCTGGGCCGCCTGGACCGCGACACCACGGGACTTCTGCTGTTCTCCACCGACGGCGAACTGGGGCACGCGCTTCTGCGTCCGCGCGGGCACGTGGTGAAGCGCTACCTGGCGCTGGTGGAGGGCACGCTCACGCAAGGGCAGCTGGCCGCCTTGCGCGACGGCGTCATGCTGGACGACGGCCCCACGCTGCCGGCCGAGGTGCGGGTGCTGCAGGGCCCGGAGAAGCAGCGTGCCCTGGAGATGCTGGAGATGCCTCCCCTGCACGCCAAGAAGGTGTCCCGCGAGTACGCGCGCGCGTTGTCGCGCCGCGCCGCCGACCGCGCGGTCGTGCAGGTGGGCATCCACGAAGGCCGCAACCGGCAGGTGCGCCGCATGCTGGGCGCGGTGGGGCACCCCGTGGTGGCGCTGCACCGCCAGTCGTTCGGGCCTTTGGACCTGGGCGATCTGCCGCGCGGGGAATGGCGGCTGCTGGCCGCGGAAGAAGCCGCCGCCTTGGGCGAGGCCGTCGCGAAGGATTAATGCTAGAATGGTTCCCGCGAGGCCGGCGCGAAGGCGCCGGGCTGCGAAGAAGCGGGCCGTGCGGCCCGTTTCGCGCCGAGGAACGACGACGAAGCAGAGAGGCATCGGGTTCGCAATGGAGCAAGTGCCGTCGGCCGACCAGGGCCAGAACGGATTCAACAGAATAGCGGTCGTGGGGTTCGGCCTGGTGGGGGCTTCCTTCGCCGCCGCCATGCACGAGAAGCACCCGGACGCGCGGCTGATGGCCGTCGACATCGACGGTCCCACGCTCGCAAGCGCGCTCGGGCGCGGTTGGGCGCTCGAGGCGGCGACTCCCGACGACCCCGCCTTCGAGCGCTTCGTGCGCGACGGGTGCGACCTGGTGCTGTTCGCTGCCCCTGCGGCCGCAGCCGAGGAATGCTTCGCACGCCTGGCCGCCTGGGACTATGCCGGCATCGTCACCGACACCGCCTCCACCAAGGCCCACATCGCGCAGCAGGCTGCCGCCCTGCTGCCCCATCCGGAGAACTATGTGCCGGGCCACCCCATGGCCGGCTCCGAGGTGAACGGCATCGAGGGCGCGCGCGCCGACCTGTTCGAGGGCGCGCACTGGATCCTCTGTCCCGACGCCGACACGCCGGCCGAGCATTTCACCCGCCTGCACGAGCTGGTCACGTCGCTGGGCGCGCGGGTCATCGCGTTGCCGCGCGAAGACCATGACGCCGCAGTGGCGGTGGTGAGCCACGTGCCCCACGTGGTGGCCGCCTCGCTGGTGCAGTTGGCCTGCCGCCATGCCGACGACCAGCAGGCGCTCATGCGCCTGGCCGCGGGCGGCTTCAAGGACTCCACGCGCGTGGCCGCGGGGTCGCCGAAGCTGTGGTGCGGCATCGCGTTCGACAACGCCGCGGCGCTCGGCGCCGGGCTGGCGGAGATGCAGGACATCATCGGGTCGTTCGCCGACGCGCTGGCCCGCGGCGACCGCGAAGGGCTCACGGCCCTGCTGGCCGAGGCCGCCGAGGCGCGCCGCGCGCTCCCCGCGGCCTGGGTGCCTTCGACCGAGAAGCTGCTGGAGGTGCGCATCCCCATGACCGACCGTCCCGGCGTCGTGGCCGAGGTCACCACCATCGCCAGCTCGGTAGGGTGCAACATCCAGTCCATCGAGATCGACCACATCACCGAGGACAGCGCGGTGCTCTCCCTCGTGCTCACCGACGAGGGGGACGTCGGCCAGCTTTCCGTCCAACTCATCGGTGCAGGTTACGCGGTTTCGTTCAGCCCGCTTGCCGCAAAGGAGCACACCCATGTCGAATGAAGCGAAAACAGTCATTTCCCCTCTCTCGTCGCCGTTGCGCGGCGTCGCCCGGGTGCCGGGCGACAAGAGCATCTCGCACCGCGCCGTGCTGTTCTCGGCCATGGCCGAAGGCACGTCGCAGCTGTCGGGCGTGCTGGACTCCGACGACGTGCGCTCGTCCATCGAGGCCGTGCGCGCGCTCGGCGCCGAGGTGGACCTGCAGAAGCAGGCCGACGGCAGCCTGGCCGGCACGGTGTGCGGCTGGGGCGCGCGCGGGCCCGCGCAGCCGGACGCACCTCTGGACTGCGGCAATTCGGGCACCACGGCGCGCCTGCTCATGGGCGTGCTGGCGCCGTGGGACGTGCGCGTGGAGATAACAGGCGACGAATCGCTGCGCCGCCGCCCCATGCGCCGCATCACCGCGCCGCTCATGAAGATGGGCGCGCGCTTCGTGCCCGAGGGCAAGGAGACGCTGCCCCTCACCGTGTGCGGCGCCCGCGATTTGCGCGCCATCTCCTACGACGCGCCCATGGCCTCGGCCCAGCTGAAGACCGCGGTGCTTCTGGCGGGCGTGTTCGCGCACGGCACGACCACGCTCGTGGAGCCCTCTCCCTCGCGCAACCACACCGAGCTCATGCTGCCTGAGTTCGGCGTGCCCACCACGGCGGCCAACTGCACGGCCAGCGTGACCGGGCCGTGCCTGCTCAAGGCGAGCGAAGTCGCCGTTCCCGGCGACCCTTCGTCCGCGGCGTTCATCGCCTGCGCGGCGGCGCTCGTGCGCGGCAGCGACATCGTGATCGAGGACGTGAGCCTGAACACGGCGCGCATCGGCTTCACGCGCACGCTCGAGCGCATGGGGGCCGACGTGACGCTGCGCCACAAGGGGGCGGAAGGCAAGGAGCCTTTCGGATCCATCTCGGTGCGCCACGTGCCGAACCTGCACGGCTGCGAGGTGCCTGCCGAGAAGATCGCCTCCATCGTCGACGAGGTGCCGGTGCTCGCGCTCGTGGCGGCGCATGCCCGCGGCGTGACCGTGTTCCGCGAGGTGGGCGAGCTGCGCGTGAAGGAGACCGACCGTCTGGCGGCCGTGGTGGAGGGCCTGGCGCTTCTGGGCGTGGACGCCTGGGAGGACGGCAACGACCTGTTCGTGGAGGGCCAGCCCGGCCTGCGCGTGCCGTCCGGCCTGGTGCTCGATTCGAAGTGCGACCACCGTCTGGCCATGACGTGGGCGCTCGCGGGCCTTGCCGGCAGCGCCCCCGTGGCCGTGAAGAACTTCGACTCCGTGAAGATAAGCTATCCGCAGTTCCTTTCCGACATGCAGAGGTTGGCGCAATGATCATAGCCATCGACGGGCCCTCCGGGGCCGGGAAATCGACGGTCGCGAAGGCCGTCGCCAAGAAGCTCGGGTTCTCGTGCTTGGACACGGGGGCCATGTACCGTGCCGTGGCGTGGCAGGCCATGCAGAGCGGCGTCCCGCTGGACGACGACGCGGCGCTCGGGCGCGTGGCGCGCGACTTCGACATCGAGTTCGGCCACGTCGAGGGCGACCCCGTGCCCCGGCGCGTGTCCATCGGCGGCGTGGACGTCACCGACGCCATCCGCACCGCCGAGATCGACCGCGCAGTCAGCCCCGTGTCGGCCGCGCCTTCCGTGCGCGCCGCCCTGGTGGACCAACAGCGCCGGATCGGGCGCGCGGGCGACTACGTGGTGGAAGGACGTGACATCGGCACGGTGGTGTTCCCCGAGGCCGAGGTCAAGGTGTTCCTGACCGCCTCCGACGAAGAGCGCGCGCACCGGCGCGTGCGGCAGAACGTCGACCGCGGCGTGGGCTCCATCGACTACGACGAGGTGCTGGCCGACCTCCGCCGACGCGACGAGCACGACTCGTCGCGCGCCACGTCTCCGCTGCGCCCGGCAGACGACGCCGTGCGCCTGGACTCCACCGACCGCTATATCGAGGACGTGATCGACCAGATATGCTCTGCTGCCCGCGGGGCGGAAGGTGCCGGCGCCGCGAACGACCGGGGAGGGACGTCCGAGCGATGAGCCTGTTCCTTCCTTACGGGAAAATGTGGGACCTGCCGCTCGGCGGCACGGCCCCGGGCAAACAGGTGCCGCACTGGGCCGGCAACGTCATCTGGGCGTTTTTGGCCTCCGTGTTCAAGATATGCTTCCGCTACCGGGTGGACCACCGCGAGAGCCTGCGCGGATTCAAGGACCGAAGCGGCGTCTTGGTGGTGGCGAACCACACGTCGTTTCTGGACGTGGCGTTCATGTACCTGGCGGCGCGCCCTTCGCAGTGGGTGCGCTTCATGGGGCGCGAAAACCTGTTCGGCAACGCGCACGGCCTGGTGGGCCAAATCCTTTCGCGCGTGGGGGCGTTCCCCGTCAAACGCGACGCCGCCGACCGCACCGCCATCAAGCGTGCCACGCGCATGCTCAAGAACAACGAGGTGGTGGGCATCCTGCCCGAAGGCACCCGCCGCGGCAAGAGCGACCGGAAGCCCGAGATCCATTCTGGAGCCGCCTTCATCGCGAAGATGGGGCATGCGCCCATCCTGCCCATGACCGTGCGCAACGCGGAATACGTGAAGCAGAAGGGCAAGTTCTTCCGCTTCCCCAAGATCACCATCGAATACGGCGATCCGCTGCTGGTGAGCGATTTCGACTTCCTGCCGAAGGAGGACCGGCTGGACGGCTGCACGTGGTACGCCATGCGCGAATGCTTCGCGCTGTCGCTGCGCGTGCCGCGCGACCAGGTGGACATGGTGGCGCTGTTCCCCGACGGCCGTGACTTCACGCAGGTGTTCGCCGAACATCCCGTTCCCGCGCACACGACGGCCGAGCTGGTGGAAGGTGCCGGCGATGCGGAAGGCGGCCGGCGCGAAGAGGGGGTGCGCGCATGAACGTGGTCCGTGCGAAGCACGCCGGGGCGTGCTACGGGGTGCAGCGGGCGCTCGACATGGCGTATGCCGCCATCCTGGACGGCGAAGACACGCACACGCTCGGTCCGCTCATCCACAACCCGAAGGTGGTGTCCGAGCTGGAGGCGCGCGGCGTGCGGGTGGCGCGGCGCGTGGAGGACGTGGACGCAGGGGCTGTCGTCGTCCGCAGCCACGGCGTGACGCCCGAAGTGCGCCGGGCGCTCGACGCACGCGGCCTGGCGGTCATCGACGCCACCTGCCCGCACGTCGCCCTCGCGCAGAAGGCGGCGGCCGACCTGGCGCTGCGCTGCGGGCAGGTGGTGGTCGTGGGGGAGGCGGGCCATCCCGAGGTCGAAGGGCTCGTGGCCTGCGCGCGCGAGGCGGGCGGGCAGGTGCTCGTCGCCACGGCTCCCGAGCACGTGCCGGACGGCCTTGTTGCGCCCGTGGGCGTGGTCGTGCAGACCACGCAGACACGCGAGGTGCTCGACGCGGTGGTGGGGGCGCTAGAGGCCCGAGGCATCGAGCCCGAGGTGAAGAACACCATCTGCTTCGCCACGCGCCAGCGCCAGGAGGCTGCGGCGGAATTGGCGGCCTGGGTGGACGCCATCGTGGTCGTCGGGGGGCGCAACTCGTCCAACACGACGCGCCTGGCCGACATCTGCGCCGCCTCCTGCGCGCGCACCCATCACGTGGAAGCGCCCGACGAGCTGGATCCCGCGTGGTTCGAGGGCTGCGCGACCGTGGGCGTGACCGCCGGCGCGAGCACCCCCGAAGAGCACATCCAAGCTGTCGTCGAGACGCTGGAGCGGCTGTAACGGCAAAGGGGAAGGGAAATGGTCGATCTTTTCTTTCAGAAGTATTCTGCGGTATTGGCGAATGGGGGACTTGGTGCATTCGTCGCAGTTGCACTGACGGTTGCATTCGTTGCAGGATGGGCCCTAATTTTTATCTGGATATTCAGGTCCGCCTACGAAAAGTGGCGCTTGGCTTACATACGTAAACATAGCCGTAAGTATCAGTGCATGCTGCAAGTCAACAACAAGTTTCATTTCGAAGATTGTCCAAACAAGCGAGTCATCTTCAATTGCTCTTCGAAGAAAAAATACGATAATTTCGATTACAGGGCTCATTTCGAAGAGGTCGTCGAAGGAAGATTCGAATTGCTGAAAAGCATGTTGGACGCCGCAGAGCGAAA
>HHCFC01400__coassemble_1682_pt1 | contig 17812 bp, 13 predicted proteins | sample HHCFC01400__metabat2_high_PE_058 | metagenome-assembled genome bin HHCFC01400 | reverse complement strand
ATGGCGCTGCCGGGCGCCAGGTTGGGATTGGGCGGCGGCGTGTCGGAGGGCGTTTTGGCCACGTCGCCGGCGGCTGGCGCGTTGACGTTCATGTAGGCTATCGCGTCCAGGGTCGCGCCCGCTCCCAGCGATTCTTCGATGCCCGCGAGGTCGCTGCCGTGCAGCGTGATGGTGGCCGCCAGGTCCCATACCAGGAACGGCTCGTCCGAGACGTTCCTCACGACCACGGTGGCCAACACGTAGGCGCTGCTTTCCGAATCCAAGCCCGGTTGCCGGCATTCGGGGTACAGCTCGACGAACGAGCGTGCCGACACGACGCGCGTTTCGGCCACGGTCATGTCCATGTCAGGCAAGTCCTGGGCTTCCGTTTCGCCATCGGACAACGGCGAGGCGTCCCTGGGGGAAAGCAAGGCGGCCAGTTTGTCGTCCACGCCAGCCAGGCGGGCCGTCTTCCCGAACGGAACCTCCACCACCGTGCGAACGGGGCAGCCGGTGCCCTGCGTCAGCGCATCGTACGGGTCGGGCTCGGGCATGCGCGGAGGTGCCGGCACGTACTGGCCGACGAACCAACCCATGACGAGCGCGAGGGCCACCAGGCAGACCGTGCCCGACGCCATGCGCGTGCTGCGTTTCATGCGTCCCTTCTTCCCTGCGTCGTTTCCTGTCCCGTGGCGTCTTCCACCGCTTTCGGTTCTCTCTTTCACGCCTGGTCAATCGACCGTCATCCTGAGCGGAGGCCGAAGGCCGAAGCCGAAGGATCCCCTGCAGGGCTTGCGCGTGAAAAGGGCGGGTCCACTTCGCTGCTTCGCCCTTTGCCGTGGCCTGAAGAAGGATAGCATTTTCCCATGTCAGGCGACAACGGTGAATAAATTCACCCTAGCAGACGGGGGCGCTCCCGCAGGCGGCTCGCCGGCTTGCTGCTAAGATCGGCTGGTGGAAGGAACGGCAAACGGCAGGAAACGGCAGGAGGACACGATGGCACAGCTGACGCGCAGGGAGTCCGTGCGAAACGATGCGACTCGGCGGCAGGGGTCATGCACGAAGGCGTCCAGGGCGGCCAAGCCAGCCCCGTCGGCCCAGGCGGCCTGCGTGGACAATCCGGCCGCAGCCCAGGCGGCCTGTGCGCGGCCAAGCCGCAGGCGACGCGACAGCGTGTCTCGGGCCCGCCCACCTGCCGTCAGGGCGGCCGTGGCTGCGGTTCTTGCGCTTGCGCTCGGCGCGTTCGGCTGCGCCCCTGCGGGTTCTGCGGGGAAGGCTCCGGAGGTGCAGGCCTCCGACCGCTCCTATGTCGAAGAGCGCGTGCCGTTGCCCGAAGGCCTTCCCTTCGTGGCCGACCTCGCCATCGACGAAACGGGCGCGTTGCTCGTCGTGGCGCAGGACGCTCAGCGCACGATGGCGGCGCTGTGCCGGCAGGACGCCGACGCCTCGTGGCAAAGGACAAAGGAGGTGGACGCGGCCGCCGTGGCCGGGCAGGACGCGTCGATGCCGGCCGTTGCCATGACGCCGCAGGGCAAGCTCGTAGGCGTCGTCATGCCGTCGGACGGCACCGCTGCTTTCCTGTGCACGGCCGACGGGGATTCTGTCCGCACGGCGCCGCTGGAGCTTGCGGACGCGGGCGTTCCGAGGCTGCGATGCTTTGACGAGCGTTCAGCGTTCGTCATGACGGCCGACGGCGGCGCCCTCCGCGTCGACACGGCCACCGGCCAGCAGAGGGGCGCCTACGCCCTGAAGGCCGGCGAGCGGGCGAGCGACCTGGCCGTGGTCGGAGGGCGTGCGTGCGTCGTCGTGTCGAGCGCTCAGGGAGGCGAGATCGTTGCCGGCCTGGCCGTCTTCGACCAGGAGACGGGCGCGCGCGAGGACGCCGGGTCGTCGCTCCAGCAAGCCTTCGAAAGCGTCGTTTCCTCGGGCGAGGCAGGCGCCTTCGTTCCGCCTTCGGTGGCGAGCGACGGCGAAACGCTGTTCGTCTGCTCTCAAGGCCGCCTGTTCGCCTGTACGGAAGAAGGCGAGGTCACGCAGATGATGACGGCCGACGGCACGCAGCTTGCGAATCCGGGCCGCCTTCCGGCGCGGCTGGCCGTTCCTCCCGAAGATGCCGCTGAGGGGTTCGCCATCCTGTATTCCGATCCCGGCCAGCCACAGGCGCCGCATGCGGTCTGCCGCTACGCGGAAGGGGAGCGGGAGGAGCCTTCTGCGAAGCTGGTGGTCTATGCGTTGCAGGACTGCCCCGAAATCCAACAGGCGGCGGCCACGTACCGCGACGTGCGCCCCGACGTGGCGGTGGAGGTGCAGGTGGGCATACCCGCCGGATCGGGGCTTTCGGCGGACGACGCGCTGCGGGCCCTGAACGCCAGCCTGCTGGCCGGCACCGGCCCCGACCTGCTGGTGCTGGACGGCCTGCCGCTTGACCGCCTGGTCGGGCAAGGCATGCTGCTGGACGTGGCGGACCAGGTGGACGCATGGGCGGCCGAAGGGAACTGCTTCGAAGGCGTGCTGCGCTCGCTCGGCGACGGCGAAGGCTGCTATGCGGTGCCCACGCGGATGGTGGTTCCGGTCGTCGCGGGCAACGCCGATGCCGTTGGCCGCGCCGCTTCTCTTTCGGACTTGGCCGCCTATGGGGGCACGGGCGAGACGCGCGCCTTGCTTGCGCCTTCCCTGTCGCTGTATGCGCTGTGGGTCGCGGACTACGGCGCGATCGTGACGCAGGGCCACGGGGTCGACGCGGCCGCCCTGCGCGAGTTCTTCCGCTGCGCGAAGGACCTGACCGATGCGACCGTCGACAACCTGGCCGCCTCGAACGGAGCGGCCGGGGCAGAAGCCAACGACTACCGGAACACCCTGCTCGAACGGTTCGGCAAGCCTCCTGCTTCCTTCGCCCTGGGCGAGGCGCAGATCACCGGCGTTCGGCAAATGGAGGTGGGGTGCGTGGGAGATACCCTTGACTTCGGGTCGCTGTTCCTCCTGTCGGCCAACGCCGCCTACCCGTGCACGTACGCCGCGCTGGACTTCTCCGGGAACCGGCCGTTCGCGGCACGCGCCGTGCTGGGGGTAAGCGCTCGTGGCACGCAGACGGACGAGGCCACCGCGTTCCTGTCCTACGTGCTGTCGGCCGACGCGCAGATGCAGGGGCAGGGCAGCGGCCTTCCCGTGAACCGCCAGGCCTTCGAGGACTCGCTGCGTCGCGCCGAGGGGGGCTACCAGGTAAGCTTCGGCGGCGGGGCCTCTTCCACCTATGCATGCGACGGCTTGAGCAGCGAAGACCTGGACGCCTGCGCGGCGTTCGTCGAAAGCGTGCAGACCCCCGTCGTCTTCGACCGGGCCGTGAGCGATGCCGTGTTCGCCGGCCTCGAATCCTACTGTCAGGGAGAGGCCACGCTGGACGACGCCGTGGCGAGCACCGTCCAGAAGATCGACCTCTACCGCGCGGAATAGGGCGAAAAGCGGCTTTCGGCCGCCGAGACGCCGTGCGTTCGGCGGCGCGGCTGTCTCCTGGCAGGCTTCGGCGCCTTTCTTGTCGGAGGGCCCTGTCGCATTGGCCGCATATTGGCTGTGCTGCCAGGCGCTACAACGGGGCGTTCATGAAACCGGCCACGAACGCATTCCGGGGATGGCGGCGCAGGTCGTCCGGCGTGCCGACCTGCTGCACGCGCCCGTGGTCCATGACGACGGCCTTCGTGGCCAGCGCCCGGGCTTCCGTCCGGTCGTGCGTGACGTACAGGATGGTCGCCCCCGTCTCGCGGTGCAGGCGCGCCAGCTCGCCGCGCATCTGTGCGCGCAGATGCGCGTCCAGGTTCGACAGGGGCTCGTCCATCAGGAACAGGGCCGGCTTGCGCACGAGGGCCCGCCCCAGGGCCACGCGCTGCTTCTGGCCACCCGAGAGCTGAGAAGGCTTGCGGCCCAAAAGCTCCTCGATGCCCAGCAGCCCGGCCGTTTCGCGCACGCGCTCCGCCACCTCGCGCCGGGGCGTGCGACGCGCCTTCAGGGGAAAGGCGATGTTCTCGTAGACGCTCAGATGCGGGTACAGGGCGAAGTCCTGGAAGACCATGGCCACGTCGCGTTCGGACGGAGGCAGGGCGGTGACGTCGCGCCCGTCCACGCGAACCGTTCCGGCGTCGGGGGTTTCCAGCCCTGCCACCAGGCGCAGCGTGGTGGACTTGCCGCATCCGGAAGGGCCGATGATCGCCACGAAGTCGCCGCGCTCCGCCTGCAGGGAAAGGCCGTCCACCGCCGGCACATCGGCATGCGCGAACGTTTTCGAGAGCCTGGTCATTTCGAGGTAGGCCATGTTCCTTCCTTCCGTGTCTTCGCGTGGCGCGCACCCGCGTATCGGGCGCGCCCGGCTCCATCATGTGCCCACGAGAACGTCCCGGCCGACGCGGCGAGGGCCGCAAGCGAGCCCAGGGCGAACAGGGAGGTTCGAGCCAGCGGCGCGAACAGGCCGGACGTGACGAAGGCTTCCCTGGTGGGGAACTGCTGCGACAAGGCGGACGCCGCCGCCTCGGCCGCCGCGCCCCATGCGGTTCCGTCCGACCAGCGCGTGGGGAAGAAGTCCCCGTAGGCTTCCAAGCTTGCGCAGAACGTCGCCGTGACGGCAAGGGCGGCGGAGCCTGCCAAGACGCAGGCGGCCACGCGTCCTGCAAGGGCCGTGCGGCCCTGCGCATCGTCGGGCATGCGGCCGTCGCGCGACGCCCGGCGCAGCAGCCCTGCCGCGCAGCAGGAAAGCGCCGTCGGGAACGGCAGCAGGAACACCCAGGCGGCGAAGGCGAGCAAGCGGCCTGCGGTTTCGCCCGCACCCGTCAGGGTCAGGGCGCAGGCGGCGTCCTGCACGGCGTGCTGCGCCTGCATGCCGAAGAAGAAGCATGCCGCCGACGTGGCGAACAGCGCGGCGGCCAAGGCAGAAGCCCACGCTTGGCGGTTCCGCCGCGGCGCGGTGGGACGGCAGTCGGCGGTCGCAGGCCGTTCTTGCGGGGAGGGCGCGGCGGGCATGGCTGCGCTTGCGCTACGCATCGAGCACCCGGACCCGGTCGCCATCCACAAGCGGGCGGGTGGACGCGGAGACGACGCTCTGCTGCGAAGACACCGCGCCGCCGGCCAGCGCGACGAAGCGCTCGTCGGCAGCCAACGCGGTCACGTTCACGCGGCGCGCCACCGTTTCCCGGCCCAAGAACCCTGCGCGCTCCTCTATTGCGAACACGTAGCGCTGCGGTCCGTCCGCCTGCACCGCGCCGAGGGGGACGCACAGGGGGTAGGCGGTCTGGGCCGTCGATTGGCCCGCCGCGCCGGAGCAGTTTTCTGAGATAGTTGCCTGGCCGGCGCCAGCCACCGGTTCGCCCTCCGCCGCCGGTTCGTCTGGCATTTCTCCCGTGGCGCTCGCAAGGGCCTGTGGTGCCGTGCGGACCACGCTCACCCGGGCCACGCTCGCGTCGTCGATGGCGCGTGAAAGCATGCCGAAGCAGGCCATGGCAACGAAGAACGCGAACAGCGCCACGCCGGCCGCCCGTCTTGTCCGCATGTCAGGCGTCCTTTCTCGTGGTGGCGGCAATGCCTGCCGCCAAGTGGTCTTTCCCCATGAGGAACACCAGCACGGCCGGCACGGCGGCTATGGCCGCGGAGGCGAACAGCAGCCCCATGTTCTCGGCGGTGGCGGCCGGCTGGAACAGGGAAAGGGGCCACAGCGCCGGGTCGTGCAGGAAGGCGAGCGGCTGCTCCACCAGGTTCCAATACTCGAAGAAGCCCAGCACCAGCGCGGCCATGAGGCCGGGCGCCCCCAACGGCACGCCGATGCGCAGGAACACGCGCGCCTCGCCCGCTCCGTCCAGCCGCGCCGCCTCCACCACATGGTCGGGGATGCCGGCGAAGAAATGCCGCATGACGAAGACGGGCAGCGCGGCGAACGCGCCGGGCAGGATGACGGCAAGCAGGGAGCCGTCCAGTCCAAGCGCGCTCGCCACCAGGTAGTTCGGCAACATGACCGCCTGAAAGGGGAGCGCCATCAACAGCACGTACACAAAGAAGAGCGCGTTTCTGCCGGGGAAGCGGAACCGGGCCAAGGCCCATGCCGCGGGCGTGGCTGCCAGCATCTGCCCCGCCAGCACGCACGCCGTGACGGTGGCCGAGTTCCGGAAGAGCACGTGAAAAGCGGGCTCGTCCAGCAGCACGCCCGCGTACGACGAAAGAGCGGGATGGCCGGGAAACAGGGGCACGCACGCAAACCCGCTTGCGTTCCCGCCGTCCGCCGCGCCGCCCAGAACCGTCGCCAGCTCTGCGGCGTCCATGAGCGATCCGGCTGCCAAAACGATCAGAGGGAAGCATGCGGCGAACACCGCCGCTCCCAGCAACAGCGACGCCGGCAGCCTGCGAAGGCCAGAACCCTTGCGACCGCGTTCGCTCGCCATCACTTCCCCCTGTCCTGGCTGTTCCATGCGAGGAACAGCACGCATATGAAGACCAGCAGCGTCAGCGCCAGAAGCACGCTTCCTGCTGCCAGCTTTTCCAAAGAAAGGCTGGCGAACCAGTTGTTGAACAGATGGGGCAGCAGATACATGCTTTCGTGAGGGTAGTTCCCTGCCACCAGATAGGCCTCGCGGTACACCTTGAACGCATTGACCACGGCCAGCACCGAAACCACGGGAACCGACGGCCCCGCCAAGGGAAGGGTCACACGGCGCAGAACGGTCGCTGGCCGTGCGCCGTCGATGCGTGCGGCCTCGAAGACATGTTCGGGAATGCAGGAAAGCGCCGCCAGCCACAGGACCACGCAGTAGCCCAGGTTGCGCCAGACGTAGCTGGCCACCAACACCCAGAAAGCGGCGTCGGAGGTCAGCCACGCCACGGGATGCACGTTCCACGCAGCCAGCACGCCGTTCACCATGCCGCGCGCATCGAAGGCCAGGCCGGCGAGAAGCGCCGCGGCGTACACGGGCACGGCGCAAGGCACCAGAAACGCCGTCTTCGCGAGCCGCCGGAACGGCGTGCTTTCGCGCACGGCCAGCGCCAAGGCCAAAGACAGGGCCAGCAGCACGGGGATGCATGCCAGCATGAACTTCGCGGTGTTGCCTGCCGCCAGCAAGAACGCCTCGTTGCCCAGCACCGCCGCGTAGTTGTCCCATCCTGCGAACCGCTCGCCCGAAGCCGAAAGGAACGACCGGCGCACCACGTCCAGAAACGGCACGAGGAAAAAGACCGTCAGTCCCACGAGGCTGGGCGCCAGAAAAGCGAACACGGTGATCGGTCGTTGTTTCATGTGCGGATGCGTCCTGTCCGATATGGTCGATGGCGTTTCGGTCGCCCCCTCCCTTCAGGTACCTGCTCGCGAGGCGGGCCGAGGGAAGGGGTCTCGGATCCAGTCTCGTCAGGGCTCGAGCCGCATCGAAGGGTTCTGTTCGGTTCCCGCAGGCTCCGAGACGCCCACGTGGCGGGCGGCACTCTGGGCGAGATCATGGCGCAATTCCCGCGCGCCGGGAGCCGCAGCTGCCCTCGGCGCGCCGAACAAGGCAAGCGTAGCTTCGCTCCAGTGCCGAGGGCAACGGTGAATTATCTCACCCAGACTCTATGATCAGGGAAAACTCATGCGGCGGCGCTTTGGTGGAAAGGCCGGTGCCCGATGCGCGCTCGCACGAGCCAGGCGCAAGGTATATCATGGGGCCCGAGGGAAAAGAAAGGTCCGCCAAGGCCAGGTCTGACTGCAATGGGCGAAACGTCCGGAGAACAGAGGGCCTGAAGGACGGAATCCCGAACCGTCGAAACGCCTGGGAGACGGAACGTCCGGCGAGCGGAACCCGAGTGGCCGGGCTCCGGCCGGCATACGTCGGGGCAGGGAAAGCGCAAGCGGAAAGCGAGGGGTGCCCATGTGGATGGAAGCGGTGGCGACGGCCGCCGTTTTGTGCGCGACGGCTGCGGTGTTCGCCACAAGCTGCGTGCATGTGGCCCGTGCCGCCTTCGCCGACGATCCTTCGCGTGCCGAGACGCGCCTGGCGCTGTGCTGGTCGCTGGCGTTCGCCGCCGCCGTCATCGGATGCCTGGCGCTCACACAAGGATGCGGCACGCTTGCAGCCGCGTCTTTCGCCACCTTGCTGTGCTTGGCGTCCTTCGCTGCAGGACGTCCGCTTGCGCGGTCGTGGCGTTTGGGCGAGGCGGCCGAACGCGAACGTCTGGCCCGTCTGCGCGCGCTCGTTGAGCGCTATCGCGAAAACGAGGACTCCATCGAACAGCGCTGCGCCCGTGCCGCACGCGCCTTCGACCTCACGCGCCGCGAAGAGGAGCTGCTCGGCCTGTTGCTGGAGGGCAAGACCCGCTCCGAGATGGCGCGCCAGCTGTACGTGTCGAACGATACGGTGAAGACGCACCTGCGCAACCTCTACCGCAAGACCGGCGTCAGCGGCAAGGCCGAGCTGCTGGAAACCCTTTCGGAGATGCCAAGCCCTTCCCGCCGCACGCCCGCCTAGGTCGAGGTCGCCCGACGCGCGTCGGGCGACGGTGCGAGCTGACGACAGGGCGGTTGGGGGACGTCGGGGGACTGACGGATTCGTGCCCGTTTTCGCGACTTCCAATTTCGCCATGCATATTGTCGCCCGGGAGGGCGACCCGGGGGGAGGGGCGCCCGGGCAACGGCTTCACGCGGGCGGCTCTCGGCAACGGCTCCACGCGGGCGCCTCTTGCCTTACTTGTGGTAGTACCGGTGCTGCTCGTACTTCGGCTCGCAGCACACGTTGATGCCGAGGGTGCGGTAGAGCTTTTCGTCGGTGGACGAGATGATGACGCTGAAGAACGCGTCGCAGCCCCGCAGGTCCTCCACGTGTTCGATGAGGCGCGCGGCCAAGGGGTCGGTCGCCGAGCTGATGGAGAGCGCGATCAGCGTCTCGTCGGAGTGCAGGCGCGGGTTGGAGCTGTGCAGGCAGTCGGTCTTCAGGTGGCAGATGGGTTCGATGGCCGCGTCGCTGATGACGTCTATCTCGCTGTCCACCCCGGCCACGCCCTTGAGCGCGTTCATGATGAGCGACGAGGCGGCGCCGAGCAACGTGGAAGTCTTGCCCGTCACCACGGTGCCGTCGGGCAGCACCATGGCGCCGGCCGGGCCGCCCGTGGTCTCCTCCTTCAGCAACGCGGCCGAGCGCGCGGGTGAGTAGCCGGCCGAAACGCCGGCCTGGTTCATCAGCAGCTCCAGCTTCTCCACCTGGTCCTCGCCCACGCCGGTGCGGCGCACCTCGACCGCCGTCTGGAAGTAGCGGCGCACGATCTCTCTCTTGGCCGCCTCGCGCACCACGTCGTCGTCGACGATGGCGAGGCCCGCCATGTTCACGCCCATGTCGGTGGGCGACTGGTACGGGCTCGTGCCGGCGATGCGCTCCATCATGGCCTTCAGCACGGGGAACGTCTCCACGTCGCGGTTGTAGTTGACGGTGGTCTCGCCGTAGGCTTCCAGGTGGAAGGGGTCGATGGTGTTCACGTCGTCCAGGTCGACCGTGGCCGCCTCGTACGCGATGTTCACCGGATGCTTCAGCGGCAGGTTCCAGATGGGGAACGTCTCGTACTTGGCGTAGCCGGCCGCGATGCCGCGCTTGTGCTCGTGGTACAGCTGCGACAGGCACGTGGCCATCTTGCCGGACCCGGGGCCGGGCGCGGTCACCACCACCAGTGGGCGGCTCGTCTCCACGTACTCGTTCTTGCCGAATCCCTCGTCGCTCACGATGTGGTCGATGTCGTACGGATAGCCGTGGATGGGCGGATGCACGTAGCAGGTGATGCCGAGCGACGCCAGGCGGCGGCGGAACGCGTCGGCGTCGGGCTGCCCGGAATAATGGGTCACCACGACGCTGCCCACCAGAAAGCCCATGCCGCGGAAGATGTCCATGAGCCGCAGCACGTCTTCGTCGTACGTGATGCCCAGGTCGCCGCGCAGCTTGCTCTTCTCGATGTCGTTCGCGTTGATGACGACGATGATCTCCACGTCGTCCACCAGCTGCTTGAGCATGCGTATCTTGGAGTCGGGTTCGAAACCGGGCAGCACGCGCGCGGCATGGTAGTCGTCGAACAGCTTGCCGCCGAACTCCAGGTACAGCTTCCCGCCGAACTGGTCGATGCGGTTGCGGATGTGCTCGGCTTGCAGCGCGATGTACTTCTCGTTGTCGAATCCTTGGCGCATGGGCGTGGGGCTCCTTTCGGGAGGGACGGTCGGGTCGTGGGCGCGGTGGTGCACGCGATGGCGGAAGCGGTGCGACCGCCGAAGATAATACCATAACCATGTTGCGAGCGGGTTTCGTCGCAGGCCGTTTGCAGGATTCTGCAGGATTCGCGACGGCCGCCCGTCGGCAGTTCGGATTTTGAAGTGCTCCGCCCGTCGGTCGTTTGGGTTTTGGGATTTCCCGCTTGAGGCTGCAGGCTTTTCGCCTGCGGGCTTGGAGGCGGCCTATCGCCGCGAGGGGGGGGGTCGGCGAACGTTCGTCGATGCGGAAGGCGTGCTTTGCGGACGGTCTTTTGCTGGGAGGGGTCGGCTCAATCGCGTTTCCGGGTATTTCCAAGTTGAAGTGGATGCGAAGGAAGTCCACCCAAAGGTCGGCTCAAGCCGCGATGGGCGAAGGGGCGCCCTTTGGGAGGCGGCCTGCGGTCTGCGTCCCTGGAGGGAGAGCGGTGCGGGGAATACGTCAGGGGCGGCAGAGACGAACTGGAAAGCAGGCCGACATGCCCCGCCACCGCGCAGCGTGCGGGGAATGCGTCAGATATGGCAGAGATTAATGGATATGGCAAGTGTTTCGGAAGTGGGGCGTATGCCGGAAACTCACCACCTGGGATTTCATCGTAGGTTTTCCGTGCGGAGGCCAAAAAGCGCGTGTATTTACGCCATATCGGTTCATCTCTGCCATATCTGCCGAGTTCTTCGCCTTGCTGTATCCTGCTGTATTCGGCAGGGCCCGTCGTCGGGGGAATGTGGCGTTCCGCTCGGTGGCGTGCGCGTCTGCGTTACAATTGGGTGCATGGAGAATCTGATCGCCGAATACCTGTCACACCTGCGCGTGGAGCGCGGCAGCTCGCCGCGCACGGTTTCGGCGTACGGGCTCGACCTAGCCGACTACGCGGTCTTCCTCGGCGAGCATGGATTGACGGAGGCTGGCGACGTGCGGCGCGAGGACGTGGTGGCCTACGAGTCCTCGCTGGTCGACCGCGGCTACGCGCCGTCTTCCGTGAAGCGCCGCGTGTCGGTGGTCAAGGGGTTCCACCGCTTCCTCGTGCGGGAGGGCTACGTGGGCAAGAACCCCACCGACGCGCTCGCGCTGCCGAAGGTGCCCGAGTCACTGCCCGACGTGCTTTCCGTCGCCCAGATGGACGCCCTGCTGTCAGCGCCTCACGACCGCACGCCCCGTGCGTTGCGCGACCAGGCCATCCTGGAAGTGCTGTACGGCTGCGGCCTGCGTGCGAGCGAGGCGGTGGGGCTGGACCTGGGCGACGTCCTGCTGGACGAGGGGTACCTGCGCGTGGTGGGCAAGGGGAACAAGGAGCGCATCGCGCCCATCTCCGGCGCGGCCGCCTCGGCGCTGGTGGACTATCTGGACCACGGGCGCGACGGCCTGCGGAAACCTTCTGCGAAGCCCACGGCCGCCGTGTTCCTGAACGCGCGGGGCGGCCGCCTCACGCGCCAGAGCCTGCATGCCGTCGTGGCACGGGCCGGGCACGCCATCGGCATCCAGAACCTGCATCCGCACACGCTGCGCCACTCCTTCGCCACCCACATGCTGGAGGGAGGGGCCGACCTGCGCGTCATCCAGGAAATCCTCGGGCATTCCGACATCTCCACGACCCAGATCTACACGCATGTGAACCGCTCCCACATCCGCGAGGAATACGTCAACGCCCACCCCCGCGCGAAGCTTTCCTGAAGCGGGCGCTCGCACATTTTTTTGTCACCCTGAGCGGAACGACTCAGGCGCGGAGTCGAAGGATCCCCTGCGTCCCAAGGTCCTTCGACTCCGCGCTGCGCGCCTGCGCTCAGGATGACAGGGAGGGCGTCGCGCCCCACGCGCACGGCGCCCGTCCCACCTTGCCCCACCTTGCCTACCGGCCCGCAGGCCCGCCGCGCCGCAGACGGCGCTTCGCGTCCCGCAACCGGCACCCTCAAGCAAAACTTGCAGCACGGCCTACCCCGGCAGGGCGCCGCTCCATATTTCCCCCATCTGCGTGTCCCACTTCGCTTCGCCCTACGTGGATTCCACATCTTGTGCCCCCCGTTTCCCCTGCGTCTACATGTGGGTATCAACCTTTGATGCACCGGTTGACGGGACGGCAAACTCCCGGCTTCATCACGGCAAAAGTGCGGCGAGTTCCCATAAAGTGTTGAAAAGTGCAGCAAAGTGGGATAAACTGCAACACGTTGAAAGGGCGGAGTGTCCCTTGGAAAGGAAAGCATGGCCGACGCCGTTGAAAACGAGAAGCGCGAGGACGAGCCGAAGGGTCCGGTGGACCTCAACGGCGAGTACCGCTTCAAGGTCGACGGCAAAGGACGCGTTTCCCTGCCTTCCAAGTTCCGCAAAGTCCTTTCGAAGGATCTCGTGGTAGCCCGCGAACTCGAGGACCAGTGCCTGTACGTGTTCGAGACGCCGGACTACAACGCCTGGGTGGAAAAGCTGTTCGTCGACAAGTTCGGCGAATACAAGGAGTCCGACCGCATGCACGTGGCGCTGCACCGCAAGCTCAAGGGGCGCGCCCGCGACGTGGAGGTGGACGCCTCGGGCCGCATCATGCTGACGGCGGAACTGCGCGAAGCCGCAGGCATCGACAAGGACGTCGTCGTGGTGGGCAACACGGGCCGTTTCGAGATCTGGGACGCGAAGCGTTACGAGCAGGTCGATGCCGACATCGACCTGGGGCTGTTCTACAGCTAGCCGTAAGACGTGAGCGCAATGACAAGCGAATATCGGCATACACCGGTCCTGCTCGCCGAGTGCCTCGAATACCTCGAACTCCAAACACAGCACGTATTCGTGGACGCAACGCTCGGCGGTGCAGGGCATTCCTTCGAAGCTGCCAAGCACTTGGGCAGGGAAGGGACGCTCATCGGCATCGACCAGGACGAGGTGGCGCTTGCCGCCGCCCGTGCGAAACTGGAAACGCTGCCGGAAGAGACGCGCCCGAACCTGGAGCTGCTGCGCGGCAACTTCGGCGACTTGGACAGCCTTCTGACGTCGGCGGAGGTTCCCGGAATCGATGCGATCCTTTTCGACCTGGGGGTTTCTTCCGTTCAGATAGACACGCCGTCCCGTGGCTTCTCCTTCAAGGAGAACGGCCCTCTTGATATGCGGATGGATCCGGGCAAACAGACCTTGAACGCAGCAGAGATCATCAACACCTACAACGCAGCAGATCTCACTCGGGTCATCCGTACGTATTCCGACGAGAAGTGGGCGAGCCGCATTGCAGAGTTCGTCGTCCGCGTGCGGCAAGAGGCGCCCATCGAGACGAGCGAACAGCTGGTGGACGTCATCAAGGCGGCCATCCCCGCATCGGCGCGCCGGGCGGGTGGGCATCCGGCGAAACGGACGTTCCAGGCCCTTCGGATAGAAGTCAACTCGGAGCTGGACGTGCTGGCCTCAGGTTTGGAGGCGGCGGTCCGCTGGCTCAATCCGGGCGGGCGCCTGGTGGTCATTAGCTACCATTCGTTGGAAGACCGCATCGTCAAGGACGTGTTCAACTCCTGTGCGAACCGGTGCACCTGTCCACCTGACCTGCCGGTCTGCGTGTGCGGGAAGAAGCCGATACTCGAGATCCTGACGCGCAAGCCGCTGCTTCCGTCCGCGGCAGAGATCGAACGCAACTCACGTGCCCGCAGCGCCAAGCTGCGCGTCGCGCGCAAACTATGAACCATGCCGCCTTTCCGCCCGCCCTGCGGGCAGGGCGCGGCTAACAACCACATAAGACACCGCCTACACGAAACCAAAACACAGCAAAGGGGGTCAGGCAATGGGTGCACAACCGGCATATTCGCGCTATCCCGACCGCGCTTACGAGCGCGCCGTCGAGCGCGCGCCGCGCATCCAGGTAGTGCCGGGCACCGGCCCGCGCACCGCTGCGCCGGCGCTTCCCGACTCCGTGGTGTTCCTGGCCAAGACCGTGGCCGTCGTGCTGGTGGTGCTGGCCCTGATCGGCGTGGCCCGCGTGGCCCTGAGCTCGGCGGCCGTCACCGGGTCCATCCAGGTCCAGGAACTTTCCAGCAAGATAGACGGCGCGCGCGCCCAAGGCAACCAGCTGGAGGTCACGCAAAGCTCGCTTTCCAACCCTTCGCGGGTCAAGACCGAGGCGAACGCCATGGGCATGGCGGCGCCGCTCGAAACCACCACCATCGATTTGGGGCAAGACGCCGTGGCGACCGACGACGCGGGCAACCTGTCGCTGTCGAAGAGCCTGCGGCTCGCGGCGGGGGCCTAAAGGGTCCGCGTCGTGGCGCATCGGACGAACACGCCTCGTCCCGCACCGTCCGGCCGCGGGGCGGCTTCGCGCCGTGCCTCCGACGGCGCCCGGCGCTCGCGCGGCGCGTCGCCGCGTTCCGCCGGATCGCCTCCGCGCTCTGTGGCCGGCGGCTTCGCGTCGTCCTTCTCCGCCGCCGCCGACTCCAACCGGGCCTCCGTGCTGGTGGCCTTCTTCGCGCTGCTCGCGCTTCTGTTCTTCGGCCGGCTGTTCTATTTGCAGGTGATCGTGTCCGGCCAGTACTCGGCCATGGCCCAGGAGACGCGCACGGTCAGCTTCGACACCACGCCGCGGCGCGGCACCATCTACGACCGCAACGGCACGGTGCTTGCCACCAGCGTGGACGCGACCACCATCTACGCGAACCCCGCGGAGGTGGACGATCCTGCCGGCGAGGCCGCGAAGCTGGCCGAGGTGCTGGGCGGCGAGGCTGCCGACTATCAGGAGAAGCTCTCTCAGGAAAGCACCACGTTCGTGTACCTGAAGCGCCAGGCCGACGTCGAGGTGGCCGCGCAGGTGAAGCAGCTGGGCCTGAAGGGGGTCTACTTCATTGCCGACACGCGCCGCGAATACCCGTGCGGGCGCATCGGCGGCCAGGTCATCGGCTTCTGCAACGTGGACGGCGAGGGCATCACGGGGCTGGAGCTGCAATACGACGACGTGCTTTCGGGCACGCCCGGCACGTACTCGGCCGAGCGCGGCCAGAACGGCATCCCTATCCCGGGCGGCGTGCACGAGGAGACGCCCGCGGTGGACGGCCAGGACATCATGATATCGATCGACATCCAGCTGCAGGAATACGTGGAGGAGCGCCTCGAGCAAGGCGCGAAGGACATCAGCGCCGAGGGCGGCACCGCCGTCGTCATGGACGGCGGCACCGGAGAGATCTATGCCGCCGCGACGCTGCCGTACCTCAACCCGGCCGACATGAGCACGGTGGAGGAGGGCGCCGACCAGTTGAAGGCCGTCACGCAGGCCTACGAGCCCGGATCGGTGTTCAAGACGGTCTCCACCATGGCGCTTCTGGAGACGGATTCCATGAAGCCCGACGACACGTTGTTCTGCCCGGCGGTCATCGAGGCCGACGGCTACAAGGTGTCGGACTCGCACGAACGCGACGACGCCACGTTCACGCTGCGCGAGATCCTCGACCAGTCCTCGAACGTGGGCATCTCGCTTTCCGTGGAGAAGATGGGCTTCGACAAGCTCTACGACCACATCAAGACGTACAACCTGAACGAGCCCACGGGGGTGGACTACCCGGGGGAGGCGTCAGGCACGCTGCAGCCTTTCGACAAGTGGGCCCGGATCACCGGCTACAACGTGAGCTTCGGCCAGGGCATCGCCGTCACGCCGCTGCAGATCACGCGCTTCTACGGCGCTTTGGTGAACGACGGCGTGGAGGTGACGCCTCACTTCCTGATCAACCTGCCGCAGACGGGCGAGACCCCCACGTACGCCACCGAGGACGTGATCGCGAACAAGAGCGCCATCCCCACCATGGTGGACATGCTGAAGACGGTGGTCACCGACGGCACGGGCAAGCCCGCACAGATCGAAGGGTTCTCGGTGGCCGGCAAGACCAGCACCGCCGAGGTGGCAGAGGGCGGAAAGTACAAGGAAGACGTGTACAACCTGTGCTTCACGGGTTTTCTGGCCGATTCGTCAAGCCAATTGGTTTGTTTTGTGGGCGCCAACGAGGTCCCCGGGACGGGTAACGTCGCCGGCGTTTTTAAGGATATAATGACGTGTGCCATCGATCGTTTCAAGATTATGCCGGAGTGAGGGGCTTGAAGACATGAGCAAGGCGTGCGCAGATCTTTTCGCGGGGTTGGAGTGCACCGTCATCGGCGCGGCGGACGAAGAGGTGTCCGGCATCGCGTACCGCAGCGACCGGGTGCAGCCGGGGGACGCGTTCTTCTGCATCGTGGGCCTTTCGGTGGACGGGCATTCCTTCGCGCAGGACGCCATCGACCGAGGCGCGAAGGTGCTCGTGGTGGAGCGCAAGGTCTATCTGGCCGACGCCACGGACGTGACCGAGGTGGTGGTGTCCGACACGCGCAAGGCCATGGCCCACGCCGCGGCGAACTTCTACGACCATCCGTCGCAGGCGTTCTCGCTCGTGGGCATCACCGGCACGAACGGCAAGACCACCACGACGTATCTGGTGGAGCACATCGCGCGCGTCTGCGGCAAGCGCACTGGCGTCATCGGCACGGTGGGGACGCGCATCGGCGACGCGCAGGAGAAGACCGAGCACACCACGCCCGAATCGCCCGACCTGCAGCACCTGTTCGCGCGCATGCGCGACGCGCGCTGCGACGTGGTGGCCATGGAGGTGAGCTCGCACGCGCTCGACCTTCTGCGCACGTGGAACACTGCGTTCGCCGTCACGGCGTTCACCAACCTCACGCAGGACCACCTGGACTACCACCACACCTTCGACGCGTACTTCGAGGCTAAGGCGTTGCTGTTCTCGCGCGACTACCCCGCCCGCCGCGTCGTCTGCATCGACGACAAGTGGGGCCGCGAGCTGCTGCGGCGCTGCTCTACGAACGGGGACAACGTGGTGACGACGGGCTTCGACCCGGCGGCTCAGATCCATCCCGTGGACGTGACGTACGCGCCCACGCACACGGAGGTCGTGCTGGAGGTGCGCGGCACGCGTCACGCCTTCTCCTACCCGCTGGTGGGCCGTTTCAACGTGGAGAACGTCATGTGCGCCTTCGGCATCGGGCTGCAGCTGGGCTTTTCGCCCGAAGGCATCGCCCGCGCCCTGGCAGACGTCCCGCCGGTGCCGGGACGCCTCGAGCGTGTGCGCGCGGCGTACGACGGCGGCGTTTCGGTGTTCGTGGACTACGCGCACACCCCCGACGCGCTGGAGAAGGCGCTCGCGTCTATCAAGGCGCTCACGCCCGGGCGCACCATCTGCGTGTTCGGCTGCGGCGGCGACCGCGACGCGGGCAAGCGGCCCATCATGGGGCGTGCCGCCCTGGCTGCGGACCACGCCGTGGTCACGAGCGACAACCCGCGTCACGAGGATCCGCTCGCCATCATCGAGGACATCGTGCGCGGCATGGGCGGCGCCGACGACGCGCAGCGCTTCGAGGTGGAGCCCGACCGTCGCCGCGCCATCGCCCGCGCCGTCGAGCTGGCCGCGCCGGGCGACAGCGTGCTGGTGGCCGGCAAGGGGCACGAGGACTACCAGCTGGTCGGCGACCAGGTGCTGCCGTTCGACGACCGTATCGTTGCGGCCGAAGAGCTTGAGAAGCTCTTCGGGCCTGCCGACGCTGCGGCTTCCCGCAGCACCCAATCTTGCCCCGCCGAGGCGGGCTCGCGTAGCGAAGTACGCCACGCCCACCCC
>HHCFC01400__coassemble_1676_pt1 | contig 17917 bp, 13 predicted proteins | sample HHCFC01400__metabat2_high_PE_058 | metagenome-assembled genome bin HHCFC01400 | reverse complement strand
GATGCTCTGCGCCACGGAGAGGACGAAGAAGGACAGGGCCGCGAAGCAGAACGAAACGACGGGCGCGAACCTGCCGAGCCGCTCCACGTACTGGGCGAAGAAGAGGCTGATGAGAAACGAGGCACACGTCATGCACGAGACGCCCGCGCCGCTGTCGGCCGACGTACCCAGGCCGCTTTGCTCGACGAACAGGGACAGCTTGAACGTGGCGACCATGGCCAGCACCATGAACAGCAGCATGGCGATGCCCACAAGCCACATCTTCGCGTTGAGCGGCTCCTTCGCCAGCCCCTTGTCCACCGCCTCCCTCTTCTCGGGCTTGAAGTCGGGAAGGAACAGGCCCTGCAGCACCAAGACGGGGACGAAGATGAGATAGAACAAAAACGCCAGCTTCCAGTCGACGAGCGCCACCCAGCCCGCCGCCATGCTCAGGGTGAACGACAGAAACGAGCCGCACGCGTTCATCCAGCCGAGCATCTGGTTCTTCTCGTGCTCTCCGAACAGGTAGGCGATCGACGAGGGGACGAGCGGGAACGCGATGCCCGCGCCCACGCCCAACACGGCGCGCGTCGCCACGAGCACCGCCATGTTGGGGGCGACCATGGCGGAAAGGCCTGCCAGCATGAACAGCAGGGTGCCGAACATGACGAGGTGCTTCTTGTTGAAGTAACGGGCCAGCACGCTCGAGCAGAGCATGGCGGGAAGCATGGTCATGGCCGTCACCGACATGGCCTGATCCAGCATGAGCTCGGTGGCGTCGGGATAGGCCACGGCAATGCTTGCCAGAAGCGGGGAGATGAGCGCCGTCTGCACCATGCCGTCGTCGCCCGAAAGCAGCAGCGCCGCCTTGGCGCCCGTCTTGGACTTCCGTCCCCTTCCCCACTGCCCTTCGTCGTGCTTGCGCGCGTATTCCATGGGATGCCCCCTTGCCGCATCGATGCCGCCACGTTGTCCCCGCCTGACCGCAAAACCTGCGTCGCCGCCCCTTCCCACCCAGGACGCCACATCACGTATCCGCAGATCGGACTTGTGATTCCAGCAGGCTTCGGCCTTCGCGTCCTACCTTCTCAAAATCATCGGGCGCGAACCATTATCGGGAAGTATGCATTCCATCCCGCCATCCAATTCATACCATCGGTATGAGCCTTGCACCTGACGTGCAAACCACCGGACGAGGGACAGCGCCCAACGGCGTTGCTACGATGCACCCAGAAACCGGGCGGGGCCCGGTTCCGTCCCTGATCCCACCTTCCAACGAAAGGAGAATCCCATGTGTTTTAGACCGGCCGCCGTGAGCATGGACAAGACCTGCCCTCAGTGCGGCGCCACGTGTCCGGCCGCCGACGCCACGTGTTCGGAATGCGGCGCAGAGCTGCCGGCAAGCGCGCTGCCCGCGCCCAACGTCGGCGCCCCCGGCGCGCCAGGCGTCCCCAGCGCGCCCGGCAGTCCGAAAGCTCCCGGTGCGCCCAAGGCGCCCGGAAGCAACTAGCAACACGGCTCCGTTCGGCGCCTGCGGGGGACGCGCCCGGAGCGTTCGCGAGCAAAGACCATCGAGCAGAAGGAGAAGGAGAGTGAGACGATGACCAAGAAGTACGTGGAGGGAAACCAGTACAACCCCGACATCTACCGAAGCGACCTCGATCATTGGCAAGACGGCGAATACACCGTCTACCGCACCACCCAATGGACCGCGCCGGGATGCCATGACGGCTGCGGCATCCTGTGCTACGTCAACAAGGAAGGGAAGCTCGAAAAGGTGGAGGGCGATCCGGCCAACGGCTACAGCCGCGGCGCCCTGTGCATGCGCTGCCTGGACCTGGTGGAGGCCATGTACGCCGAAGACCGCCTGAAGTACCCCATGAAGCGCGCCTTCGAGGACCGCGGGAAGGACGCATGGGAGCGCATCACGTGGGAAGAGGCATTCGACCTCATCGAAGAGAAGGTGCGCTACTTCCAGCAGACCTACGGCGCCGGCTCCATCGTGGTGCAGCAGGGCACCGGCCGCAACACCACGTTCTTCCATTCCACGGCCTTGTGCTACATCGGGTTCAACAGCCCGTCGGACACCGGCGGGTTTCTGTCCGGCAGCTCGTGCTATGGGCCGCGCGCCTCGGTCATGGCGCTCATGGCCGGCTGCTTTTTGATCTCCGACATGTCCCAGGCGCTGCCCGAACGCTTCGACTCCCCCGACTACGTGCTGCCCGAGTGCATCCTCGTGTGGGGAAACGACGGCATCGTGTCGAACCCGGACGGCTTCTTGGGACACTGGATGGTGGAGGCCATGAAGCGGGGCAGCGAGCTGGTCGTCGTGGACCCGCGCCTCACGTGGATGGCCGCCAAGGCCAAATACTGGCTGCCGCTACGACCGGCCACCGACGCCGCCCTGGCCATGGCCATCGCCAACGTGATCGACGCCGAAGGCCTGGTGGACCACGACTTCATCGACCGATGGAGCTACGGCTACGAAACGTTCATCGAAGGCTGCCGCACCATGACGCCGGCGAAGGCCGCCGAGATCTGCTGGCTGGACGAAGAGGACATCGTGGCCGCCGCCCGCTTCATCGGGTCGGCCAAGCCGTGTACGCTGCAGTGGGGCCTGAAGCTGGACCAGCAGGTCAGCGCCATCCCTGCCGGCCAGACCATCTTGGGGATCGTGGCCATGACCGGCAACGTCGACGTGCCGGGCGGCAACCTGCTCATGGTCGACCACGCCTTCAACCTGGCGCTCTCCACGGGCAGCAACTGGCGCTTCGTGCCCGAGGACCAGCGCAGCCTCATCCTGGGCAACAACCGCTACCCCATGCACAAGCAGGGCGACGTGGGCAACATGGCCCAGGAAGACGTGGTCCTGGAAGCCCTGGAATCCGACGGCAAGGTCAACGACGTGGACTGCGACTTCCCGCTGAAGATGTTCGTCCTGTACTCCACGAACCCCATCAGCAACATGGCCACCGAAGCGCCCCGCATCTACGACGCCATGGTGAACCATTCGGAGTTCAACGTGGACATCAACTACGTGCTCACGCCGTCCGCCATGGCCTACTGCGAGCTGGTGCTGCCCATCGCCATGGGCTCGGAGCGCAACTCGCTGCGCGCCTGGTGGTGGCCGCTGCGCGTCATCCGCAAGGCGGCAGACCGCTACTACGAGTGCAAGACGGACGAAGAGCTGGTGGCCGAGCTGTGCAACCGCCTGAACCCGGACAGCCCCATCCCCGACAACGACATCGCCTGGATGGACCAGATCCTCTCCGAATCGAACACCGACCTCACCTTCGAAGAGCTCACGAAAAAGGTCATCGTATGGCCGGAGTGGCACTACCGCAAGTACGAGACCGGCGAGGTGCGCTATGACGGCCAGGTGGGCTTCAACACCGTGACGGGCCGTTTCGAGTTCGCGCCGGTGCTGTTCCAGCAGTTCGGCCTGCCGCAGGCGCCCTACTACGAAGAGCCGCGGGAAAGCCCCGTGTCCACCCCCGAACTGGCCGAGGAATATCCGCTCGTCCTCATGACCGGCCGCCGTTCGTGGGAGTTCTTCCATTCCGAGCACCGCAACCTCGAAACCATGCGCGAGTTCCATCCCGACCCGCTCATCGAGATCGCACCCGAACTCGCCAGCGAACAGGGGCTCAAGGAGGGCGACTGGGTGTGGGTGGAGAACCAGCGCGGGCGTTGCCGCCAGCGCGTCAAGATCACCGCAGGCCTGAATCCCCGCTACGTCATGGGCGAGCATGGCTGGTGGTTCCCCGAAGAGGACCGCGAGCGGCTCTACGGCGTGTTCGACTCGAACATCAACAACCTGACCACCCAATGCAACATCGGGCAGAGCGGCTACGGCGCCCCCTACAACGGGCTTCTGTGCAGGATCTATCCCTGCACCGACCAGAACAGCGCCGTGCTTCCCACCGAACAAGTCATCGAGAAAGGAGGCTTTGACTATGAGCGCCAGCATCTCGACCTCTAACCGGGGCATCCTCATCCAGTACGACTTCTGCACCGGCTGCCACGACTGCGAGGTGGCCTGCAAGAAGGAGCGGGGCCTGGGGAAGGGCGACTTCGGCATCAAGGTGATGGAATACGGCCCGGCCAAGAAGCCCGACGGCCGCTGGGACTACTTCTTCCTGCCCGTTCCCACCGACCTGTGCGATTTGTGCCAGGAGCGCGTGGACGCGGGCAAGCTTCCCGCCTGCGTGCACAACTGCCAGGCCAAGGTCATGGAATACGGCGACGTCGAAGAGCTCGCCAAGAAGATGGCCTGCATCAAGAAGTGCGTCCTGTTCTCTCCCGGAGAAAAGGACTAGCCGAAAGCGGTCAAGGAAAAGCGTGCCCTGCGTTTTCACGCCGTCCCGCCCGCGCCTTCGTGCGGGCGGGACGGCTGCGCGTGATGTGAAGCGGGCAGGAACCGCGTTCTTGGCGAGAGCATCTGATGCTATACTGGCATCATACCTTTCTAGCAAAGGCAAGCATCCGCAGAACGGGGGTTCCTGTGGCAGAACGAAACGAGTCCGGCCTGGACTTCATGCCGGCGACGGGAGCGAATCTTCCCTCGGTCACCATGAACATGCTGATCGACTTTCTTTCTCAAAACGAGATATGGTACCAGCCGACGCCGACGCGGAGGGTTTTCAACTGGTTCGCTGCCGTGTCGCACGAAAACATATCATGCGCCGCCCCTGTCAGCATCGCCGACGCCCACCTCCTGTTCGTGTGCGGCGAGAACGAGGCCGAGGCGCTCCTGGAGGAAAAGCCCGCCGCCTTCGCCTTGGTTTTGGCGGACAAAGAACAGACACCCCCCCCCCTCCGCGGCGCCATCGACCGGTTCCCCGACCGGCTCATGGTGGTACGTCAGCAAGACCGGTTCTCGTACTTCGTATTTCAGCTCCAGTCGTACTTCACGCAATTGCTCATCTGGGAGAACGAGCTCGACCGCATCGTGGCGCGCCATGGCACCCTGAGCGACATGCTGAACTCGTCCACCATGGTCATACGCAACTTCATCTTCATCTCGGACAGCAACTTCAACGTCATCGCCCGAACCACCGCCATCGATCCGCCTGACGACCTGCACCGCCACATCATCGAAACCGGCTGCCTGACGCCGCAGATGATCGAAGAGAAGCGCCAGCGCCTTCCCGAAAAGGCATACTACATCAAGCCGCCGTCGAGCCTCACGCCGTATGCGCGCCTGTCGAGGCCGCTGCACCTCAACCACACCTACTTCGGGTCGCTCTCCATGTCATGCCACGCCACGCCCCTGACCGAAGGGCTCAAGGACTTGTTCGGCATCCTCGTGCGCCGTATCATGCCCCTGTGCGAGATGCAATGGCGCACCCAGGTCAAGCTCGACGTGCCCCACTACTTCTTCTTCACGAAAATGCTCGAGCACGCAGGAGTGACCGACGAATACCTGCATTCGCAGATGGAGTTGGCCGGGCTCGAGGACGACATGGAATTCAAGCTCGTCGTCATGGACGTGGACGGAGAGACCGAGCCCGAACGCGCGGCAGCCGCCATACGGGCGGCTATGCACATCAACCAGGGAAACGTGTCCTGCTTCCCCTACCAGAACGCGACGCTGGTGCTGTGCCACACGCCGCCGAGCGACAACCGGCTTTCGCACATCAAGACGATCGGAGACCTGCGCGAGCACATCTACGAACCCTTCGGCATCGCCAGCGGCGTCTCGGAGGTGTTCACCGGGATCACGAACCTCGATCTGGCCTACCGTCAGGCCAAGATCGCCCTCGGCCTCAGACGCACCATCGAGCGCGAGCAATTCGCGTCCGACCAGGACGAAAGCAAGGGGATCTACCTGTTCGGCAACGCGCTTCTGTACTACCTGGTCGATCCCAGCGACAAGGACGCGCGGTTCATGCGCTTCTGCTTCCAGCACACAATCCTGACGAAACTCTACGAGGAAGACCAGCAAAACGGCACGAACTGCCTGGTTCTGTTCTGGTTCTACCTGTATTACGGACGCAACGCCACCGCCGTGGCGCAGCGGCTGCACATGCACCGCAACACCGTGCTGTACCACATAGAGAAGATCCAGAAGCGCTTCGACTTCGACCTGTCGTGGCGCGCCGCGCGCGACCGCATGATGCTGGACTTCAAGGTGTTCTTCCTCACCACGAGCCACGAGTCCGTGGAGAAGATATTCGCCGACGCCCAGGACGGGCCGGCAAAGAAGGAATAGCGGAGTGGTTCCGCGCGCCGGCAGGCACGCGGAACCGAGAAACCTACTTGGCGAAGATCACCATCTTGTCCTTCGCGGCAGCGGCGGCCTTGGCGGCCAGCTCCTGCAGCGTGCCGTACACCATGACGCCGGCCTGGCAGTGGTGCACGCAGGTAGGCAGCTTTCCTGCGGCCACGCGGTCTTCGCACAGGTCGCACAGGTGCGTGGGCACGGGGACGTTGTCGAACTCCCACACGCCGTCGGAGCACCGGCGCGGGCCGTCGACGAGCACCTTGATGCCGAAGTCGCCCTTGGGCAGGCCGTGCTCCTTCTTGCAGGCCACCTCGCAGGCGTGGCAGCCGGAGCAGTACTGGTAGTCCACGAGCAGTCCGTATTGTCCCTTTTCGGTCATGGATGGTCCCCCTTCTATTCGTTCCAGTCGTAGAAGCTGGGCTCGTCGGACTTGTGCGACGGGCCGTGGGTGTAGCCGTTCGTGCGCGTGACCTGGTAGGTGGGTTGGTCTTCCGGCGCGGCGTTCTCCGGCGTGCAGGAATACACCTTCGCCATGCCGCACTTGATGGGCGCGCCGTAGCCGGAAGGGCCGTTCTCGCACATGGGGATGAGGTTGTTCGGGTTGCAGTCGAACACGCCGTAAAGCGACGGCTCGGCGGCCTCCTGTTCGGGAAACCACCAGCCATGCTCGGTGGAGATGACGCGCGGGTCCAGCGTGTCGTCGAAGCGGGCGACCTGGCGGCACTTTCCCATCTGGTTCTCGATCCAGGTCCACTGCCCTTCCGCCACGCCATAGCGTGCCGCGGTCTCGGGGTGGATGTCGAAACAGGGCGCGGGGTGCAGCTCGCGGCTCGTCGTGTCCGCCTGGCGCCATTCGGAATGGAAGAACTCGAAGGAGCGCTTCCCGGTCGTGAGCACCAGCGGGTACTCCTCGGCCAGCGCCGGCGTGGCCACGGGGCTGGTGGGCGGCTCCTCGTAGAACGGCAGCGGATCGACGCCCCACGAATCGAACAGCGTGATGTAGAACTCGTAGCGGCCGGTCGGCGTCATGAAGCCGGGCTGCCCGTCGGGACGCAGGAGGCCCTTCTCGTACTTGAAGTAGCGGAAGTCGGCGTAGTGCATGCCGTGGTACTTCTGTTCCAGGTCCTCCATGGTGAAGCCGACGTTGCCCAGCTGCATGCGCCAGTTCATGTAGTCGCGCGGCTCCTTGACCCATTCCGGCCACAGTTCGGGCGCAAGGCGGTGCCCCAGGTCGATCATGATCTGCTCGTCTTCCTTTGCCTCGAAGAACGTGGAGCACTTCGTGAGCGAACGCATGGGGTCGAACCACACGCGGATGCAGTCGCGCTCGTTGGACATGGCGCACGGCAAGAGCAGGTCGGCACAGGCCACGGCATACGGCGTCTTGAACAGGTCGACGACGCAGATGAAGTCCACCTTCTTCATGGCGCGGTACAGGCGCGGCGCATCCTGGCCCATGTTGGCGATGGGATTCGCCGACTGGATCCACAGCATGCGCACCGGGCGCGGGTCGCCCTTCTCGTCCAGGCCGGTCTCGATGGCCTCCAGGATGGCGTCGGACTGCGACGAGGCGGAGAATCCGTACTTCTTCAGGTTGTACTTGGAATTGCCCAGGCGCTTCTCCTTCATGCCCTCCTTGAGCGTCTCGATGCCGGAATTGTAGCTGAACTCCAAGCCCGACGCCTGGTCGATGAGGATGTTGCCGCCCGGGTTGTCGATGTTGCCCGTCACGCCGGCAAGGCATGCGATGGCATGCGCCGTCTGCGTGCCGATCTTGGACATGTCCACGGCGAGGCCCCACTGGATGGTGGACGGATGCGCCTTCGCGTAGAAGCGCGCGGCTTCCACCAGGTCTTCCTCTTCTATCCAGCAGATCTCGGCCACCTTCGCCGGCGGGTAGTCCGCCACGCGCTCCGCCAGCGCCTCGAAGCCGTACGTCCACTTGTCTATGAAGTCGTGGTCCACCAGGTCTTCCCGGATGATCACGTTGAGCATACCGAGCGCGAGCGCCGCGTCGGTGCCGGGACGCAGCCTCAGCCAGTGCCTCGCCTTCGACGCGATCCACGTGAGCTGCGGGTCGATGGCCACCAGCTCGCTGCCGCGCTTCATGGCCTCCACGATCCAGTGGCCCAAAAAGGCGTCGGAGTTGCACACGACCGGGTTCGTGCCCCAGATGACGATGCATTCAGGCGGCACCCAGTCGGGGTCGTCCTCGTAACGCGTCTCGCGGAACTGGCTCATGTCGGCCACCCACTGGTTGCCCATGACCACGTAGCAGAGCGCCGTGCGGGGCAGCATGCACGAGTCGCCGGACAGGAAGCACAGCGTGAGGTCGGGGCCGCCGAAGTTCGCGTACTGGTTGTGCGCGATGGCCTGCGAGACGTTGCGTCCGGTGCCGATCATGGAGATGATGGACTCGGGGCCCGATTCGCGCTGGAAGCGGCGCACCTTCTCTTCGATGAGGTCGTACGCCTCGTCCCAGGTGACGCGCTCCCACTTGTCCTCGCCGCGCTCGCCTGCGCGCTTCAGGGGATACCTGAGGCGGCTTTCGTGGTTGACCAGCTCGGGCAGCTCCAGGCAGCGCATGCACAGGCGTCCCTGGTTGAACGGGCTGTTCGGATCGCCTTCCACCTTGACGAGCTTGCCGTCCTCGTCGGTGTAGAAGATGACCTGGCAGCCCTCGTGGCAGCCCGGACCCGACCACATGGTGGTGCGCGTCGCCGTGAGGTCGCCCTCCTTCCAGTGCAGTTCTTTCGGGTACCGGTCCCTGTTGTACTCGTTGTTGTACTCCATGGTTCCCCCTTCTTCGCAAGGTCGGTGAGTCCGATGCCTTCATTCTAGGAAGCGCGGAAACCTGAACGCCCGTCAGTTCGCACAAGGTTTCCCGGCTAATTTGGAGGATGTCACAGAGCCGCGCGAAAGGACGAGACGGTAGCATGTCAGGCAAGGGTTCTCTGCCCGATCGCGTTCGGACACCGGGGGAAAGGACGCCCATGGACGTTTGCGCAGCTTCCGCCCAACCAGGCCCGCTGCTGAACAGCCTGCCTTCCATCACGCTCGGCATGGTGCTCGATTCCTTCGAGGAGAACGCGGTGCTGGCAGCGCCGCCGGCCGCGCGCCGGGAGTTCCGCTGGTTCGACACGGGCGACCACCGCATGCCGTGCCCCACCGGGCTGCGCGACGGGCAGGTGCTCTACCTGTGCAAGTCGGATCAGGCCCCCTCCGTGCTGGAATCACGGCCGCATTCGTTCGTGCTCGCGTACCACGACGGGGCCGCGCTGCCCGCCTGGCATGCGCGCCACGCCGAACGCTGCGCCATCGTGCGCAGGCAGGACACGTTCTCGTACTTCCTCAACACGATGCAAGGGCTGTTCATGCGCTTCATGGTGTGGGAGAACGAGCTCGACCGCGTCGTCATGAGGAAGGGATCGCTGCAGGAGCTGCTGGACGCCGACGAACGGTTCACCGGGCATGACGTTGTCGTCCGCGACGCGTTCGGCACGGTGTTGGCCGCAAGCCCCTCCCACGCGGGTGGACCCACGGCATCCGAGGAAAGCGAAGGCCACGCGGCCGCCAGCCACGCGGGCCGGCCGACCGCCAGCCCGGCCTCCCACTTGGTCGCCGCGCCCATCCTGGTGAGCCAGACGGCCTTCGCCACCATCGAGCTCGCCTGCACGGGCGCGGCCTCGCAAGGGTGCGCCGACATGCTGGCGCTGCTAGCGCGCCGCGCGGGCGCCATTTGCGAGCGCCTTTGGAAGGACCAGGTCAGAGTGGTCTGCCCGCACTACTTCCTCTTCGCGGGCCTGATAGAGGGCACCTCCCCGCAGGACGGATCGTGCGCACGGCGCCTGCGCGAGATGGGCGTCCCCTCCCCCGCCCAGTTCAAGCTCATCGCCTTCGACCTGGACGGGCACGACGCCTCCCTGCTCGTGGAGCCCGTCATGCAGGCGGCGTCCCGCCTCAACGGCGGGGCCTGCTTCTGCCTTCCCTATCACGGCAAGGTGCTCGCGCTCTGCTACGCCGAAGAGGGGGACAAGCAGCTTTCCCACAAGGCCTCGCAACGCGACGTCGCGCGCCTCCTGCACGAGCCGTTCGGGCTGGAAGGGTGCGCGTCGCAGATCTTCGAGAACGTGGAGGACCTCGACCTGGCCTACGAGCAGACGCTCGTCGCCTCCGACCTGAAGGAGCTGGCGCACAAGGAGCGCGCGAACCTGTGCGAGGCCGCACCCGCCCTCTACCCGTTCGAGGAGTTCCTCATCTACTACCTGATCGGCCAGACCGAGAAGAACGAGCGGTTCCTCCAGTTCGCGTTCTCGCACACCATCCTGCAGAAGATCAAGGCGGAAGACGTGGCCCGCGGCACCAACCACTTCGAGCTGTTCTGGTTCTACCTGTATTTCGAGCGGAACGCCACCGCCGTCGCGGAGCATCTGCACCTTCACCGCAACACGGTACTGTACCGCATGGGCAGGATCCAGGAGCGCTTCGATCTGGACCTCTCTCAACAGGAAGTGCGCGAGAAGATGCTCATCGACTTCAAGGTGTTCTTCCTGATGGAGAACCACCTTTTCATGAAACAGGTCTTCGACGACCGCAACCGGTGAGGAACGCGCGTCCTGCCGCAAAGCGCCGCCGTGCGGCGCTTTCGCCCTATCTCGATATAATTCAGTATAAATCGATATAATTCGATATAAAGTGATATAAATCGATATAAAGCAGTATAAAACGATGAGACCTCGTCCGCCCCGCCACCCGCTTCGCGCCTCGCCATGGCTTTGCGGCCTGAGCCCGCTCCGCTCCCCTACCACGGCTTCGCGGGGCTCTCTCCTTTCACGCCGACGAGCGGCAGGCGCGAGCGCACAAGAAGCACCCACAGCGCGATGCCCGCCACCATGGCGACCACGGTGGTGGTGCCCAACGCCGTGAGATAGTCGGGCCATGGCAGAAGCGGCACGAGCATGCCGATGGAGCCGATGACGCCCCTCACGAAGCTGATGAGCGCGGACGCGGAGCCCGTGTCGTTCTTCTGCTGTTCCAGCAGGATGTTGGTGGCGTACGGGCGCACGCAGGCCTGCATGACGGGCACCACCATGCTCGCCAGGCAGAACGCCAGAAAGCCCCACCGGCCCACCGTGGACAGCAGCACGCCGCCCACCAGCCCCAGCACCAAGGCACCCGTGGTGAACAGCCGCACGCCCGTGTGCTTGGACAGGGCCGCGTACAGCGCCGGCCCCGCAATGCCCACGAGTGCCGCCGCCGAAAAGCACAGGCTGTAGCCCATCTCGCCCAGGCCGAACGTGCCCATGTACACATAGGACGCCACGGCCACGTAGGCCATGAAGCTCAGCTCCAGGCAGCTGGTGGCGACCAGGAACAGCATGAACCCGTTGTTGCGCGCCACCGAGGCCAGGCGTCCCGCCACCACGCCCACGCCGCCGCGCACCCTGCCTTCGTCGGGAATGGTCTCCGCGAACGCGCACGAGGCGACAAGCGCCGCCACCCCCACCACGGTGAGCGCCCAGAACGACGCGCGCCATCCCAGCGTGCTGATGATGGCCGCGCCCAGAAGCGGCGCCACCACCGGCCCGATCACGAAGAGCACCTGCATGATGCCCAGCACGGTGCCGCGATGCTCGGCGTCGAACGCATCCTTCACCACGGCCATGCTCACCGACGACGCTCCTCCCGCGCCCAGCCCCTGCAGCACGCGGGCGAACACGAACAGCTCCACCGTGGGGGCAAGCGCGCACACCAGGCTTCCCACGGCGTACAGCACGTAGCTCGCCACGAATGCGGGCCTGCGTCCGAAGCGGTCGCTCACCGGCCCGAACACCAGCATGCCCAGCGTGAAGCAGACGAAGAACCCCGAAAGCGTGAGGTTCACCATGTCGGGCGTGGTGGAGAAGTACCCCGCCATGTACGGCACGGCAGGCGTGTACATGTCGAGCGACAGCGGCGTCATGAACGACGACGCCGCCAGAAGCGCCATGAGCCCGGCCGTGCGCAGGCGCTTTTGGGGAACGACGAGCCATTCCCCCACGTGAGGCAACCCCATGCTGGTCTTTCTCCTCCCGAAACGCAACCTGGCGCCGGGTGAGACCCGGCGCCAGGCTCTAGGTGTCCGATTGCGGCACGGGCGGCGTGCCGCGCAAGACGCATGCCGATCCCGGCTCGTTCACGTGGCCGCACGCGGGACGGCGGCCGCGAAGGCCGGCTTCGGCTTCTTGCCGCAGGACCGTCGCAGCTCCTGCGAGGGCGCGGCAGTCGCGGCAGACGTCCTTCAGTTCTTGGCCGGCTCCGAGCCTTCCGCCATGGCCGGCGCAGGCATGGCCTCCCCCTCGCCCATGGCGGCCCGGTCGTCGGCGATCTTGCCGGCAACGCTGGAGCGCACGTTCGGGAACAGGAACAGCGAGAGCACCGCGATCACGCACAGCACGGCGGTGGCCACGTAGATTCCCTGGTAGTACACCACGCCGTCGACCGCACCCGTCGCCGCGATGGCGATGGGAGAGATGACATAGGAGGCGAGCAGGAACATGCCGAAGTTCTGGAACGTCGCCTGGATGCCGCCGACCACGCCGTAGTGTTCCGGCTTGACCGAAGGCAGCAGCGTCGGCAGCATCTTCGTGAACGGCATCACGCACGCCATGAGCAGCGGCTGGACGCAGAAGAGCACCCACGTCATCGGGCCATAAGGGATGAAGAACACGGCCGCGAAGCAGATGGCGGTTCCCACCAGGCAGATGATGAACGGCGCGCGCATGTTCTTGAACATCTTGGCGAACAGCACCGGAACCGCCATGGAAGCGACGCAGGCGATGACCGTGTTGATGGTGGACATGTCGCCCGCGATGCCCGTCATGGACGGGTCGCCCATGAGCGTGGTGACGGCAGCCACCATGTAGGAGCCGTTGACGTTGGTCATGCCGAACACCAGAAACGCCGTGATCGCGATGGCCCACACGTACTTGTCGCGCACGACCTCGCGCATGTACTGGCCCACCGGCTCGTGCGACTGCACTTCCCCGTCGGGATGCTTGCGGTACAGCGCGAACCAGGCTACCAGCCCCACCACGATGAGGCCGAAGCTGAGCCACCAGCCTTCTTGGACGCTGTTCAGATGCGAGCCCACCCAGATGGCCAAGGCGGCGCCGGCCGACATGCCGGCCGTGTACACGCCCATGGCGAACGAGTTCGCCGTGCCGGGGAACCACGTGCGCAAAAGCTTCGCCGAGTTGGCGTTCAGCGCGGCCACGCCCGTGCCCATGAAGAAGCTGGAGACGAACAGCGGCCAGTACTCGGTGGTGAAGCAGCGTGCCAAGGCGCCCAGCGCGGCGATGACGAACGCCACCAGGAACACCTTGTTCAGGCCGACGCGGTCGGCCAGCACTCCGCCGGCAATGCAGAACAGCACGCCGGAGAAGTACGGAATGGACATGATCATGGAGAACATCATCGGTTCGCACTGGTACTGCTGCATGACCATGATGGCGGCGCCACCCGGCAGGATGAACGCGAACTGCAGGCCGATGAGCAGAATCGTCATGCCGATCAGAATGGCCCAGCGCCACGGATAGAGCTTTTCCTCTTGCATAGAACCCCCCGTCTTCGAAATTTCCTTCGCGATCAGATCGCGGCGGGCCTTCCCCTTGAGGGCGCTTGCAGGCTCTAATCGGCGCAGACCCGGCAAACCCCCGGCAAACGTGCAGTTGGCCCAGCACGTTTATTGTAGGAAGCGCGTTCGCCCGGCTTCTATGGAGATTGCCCCTAAACCCCCTCTCTTTTTTTGGAGCAATCTCCATAGAAGGCAAATTCGGCCGTTTCCTATACTTTTCGAGATTGGCTTTGCCTATCAGAAAACACGAGGATCAAAAGGAGAGTTCAATGGGAGAGAAAAGCAAGACCGGCAACGCCTGGGTGAATTTCATTCTCATCTTCGTCATGGGGGCGATCTTCGCCATCGGCTTCTTCAAGGTCCCGCCCGCCATGGGCAGCCTCATGGAGTACTTCCAGTGCGGCCTGAGCGAGGCCGGCTGGTTCATGTCGGCGTGCTCGGTGGCCGGCACCGTCATCGCGTTCGTCACCGGCGCCATCCAGACCAAGATCGGACCGAAAGGCATGCTGATCGCTGCGCTCGTCTGCATGGCTCTCGACTCGCTCGTCGGCGTGCTGGCGCCCAACGTTGAAGTGTTCATCCTTTCGCGCTTCATCGGCGGTTTGGGCAACGGCTTTCTGGCCACGGCAGGCCCCACGCTCATCACGCTTCTGTTCAAGGATCCCAGCAAGCGCGGCATCCCGAACTCCATCTGGGCATGCTGGACCGCCGCCGGTTCCCTGATCATGCTGAACTCCTACGCGTTCATCCTGAACGCCACGGGCAGCTGGCAGGGCGTCTGGTGGGTGTGCCTGGCCATCGTGGTGATCGGCCTTCTGCTCACCGTCTTCTGCATCCGCATCGACCATGCCGAGGAAATGGCCATGGTAGCGGCCGGTGGCGACGTCAAGCCGTGGGCAGGCCTCACGTCCCTGAACTCGTGGCTGCTCGTCATCGTGTTCGCCTGCTTCGCCTTCATCTTCTCCGTGTGGTCGGCCATGGCGCCCACCTTCCTGCAGACCCCGCTCGTCGGCATGGACATGGCCGCCGCCAACTCGGTGTCCTCCATCACCACCGTCACGGGCATCGTGGGCTCGCTCATCATCGGCGTGGTGCTGAGCAAGGTCAAGAACCAGCCGCTCGTGCTGGTGGGGACCATGGTGCTGTGCACCGTGGCCGGCATCATCCAGTTCATCTTCACCGGCCAGGCCATGATCATCGTCGTCGCCGTGCTGGTGGGCCTGTTCACCAACATCGTGCCGCCGGCGCTGTTCTCCAACGCTCAGTGGGCCGCCAAGACCCCTGCCGGCGTGGCGCTGGTCATGGCCGCGCTGCCCATCGGCTCCAACTTCGGCGGCATCCCCGCGGCCCCCATCGCGGGCGCCATCGTGGAATCCACCGGCAGCTGGGCCATGGTGGCCGCGCCGCTGGGCATCGTGGGCGCCATCGGCCTGGTGTGCTCCATCGTGTTCATGATACGCTGCAGCAAGTACGCCGTGGAGTCCCAGAGCAAGTAAGTCCCTTTCGGCCGGCACGCGCAGGGACATCGCACGGCGCGTGCCGGCCTTTCTTCTTCGCCTGACGGATCAGGCGAGACGGCGGAGCGACGCCCCTGCCCTGCCTCAGGGAACACGGGGCACAAGCCGCCTCTAGGCGGCGCGATTCGGGATAGGAGGAAACGCATGGACGACAACAACCAACGCGTGCTCGTCGAATACACGGGCAGGTTGGAAGACGGCACCGTTTTCGAGTCGAGCGAGGAAAGCGGCCCGATGGACATCACCATCGGAGCCGGACAGGTGATCAAGGGCATCGACGAGGCCCTTGCGGAAATGGAAGTCGGCGAGACGCGCACAATCACCATCCCCTGCGAAAAGGCTTTCGGACGCTACAGCGAATACAACGTGCAGAAGCGCGATCTGCGCTACGTTCCCAATGCGGACGAGCTCCCCGTCGGGCAGCGGATATCCTTCACGGGCCCCGGAGGGCAGAAGGTCTCCGCCCTGGTGCAGAAAATCGAGGACGGGTACGTTTACCTCGACTTCAACAACAAGCTCGCCGGAAAGACGCTGGTCTACGACTTGAAGATAGCCGAAGTCCTTCCGAAGAAGACGCGCCGCACGCCCCTCTCCGACTACGGAGCCATGGCGCGGACGGCAAGCACCCGCCCCGTCGACGAAGTGCCAGTTTTCAACAACTTCCTCAGCAACCTGGGCGTCACGCCCGAGGACATAGACGAACGCTACGAGGCCCTTGAAAAAGACCCCGGGGAATCGGCGTAGGGGCCCGGTTCCTTACCATCCGGATGCGGGAAGGCAGGCACAACGCCTGGTTCGGCTTGCCTTCTTGTCGTCATAGTAGGTGCCAGGACGGTTCCGTTTCAGACGTACGGACTCCGTCTTGGTTGTCAGCAGAAACAGAAAGGTGTTCCCATGTGTTTTAGACCATCAGGCATCAGCTTGCCGAAGAAATGCCCTGCGTGCGGGGCCATGAACGACTCCGAGCGGACGACGTGCGAGGAATGTGGCGCCGATCTGCCTGAATCCTCCCTGCCTGGCGGTGCCCCCGGGGCTCCTGGTGCTCCTGGCGCGCCTGGTGCCCCCAAGGCGCCCGGCGCCCCTGCGGCTCCCGGTGCTCCCAAAGCCCCCGGCGCGCCCACGGCCCCGGGCAAGCCTCAGGCCTAGCGCGTCAAAGCCCCTCCCGGCGCACGTCGCTCGAGAGCAGGGACGAGACAGGGGGGTTCAGAGAGGCGACGCCGAACCTGAACGGGGCACACAAACGGCGCCCTGCCGACAAGAACCGGTTCCGGAACCCATCCGGAACCGGTTCTTTTGTTGTGTGGACGCCGCAACAGGGCAGGAAGCCCTCGGAAGGCCTCATGGCAGCCTCGCCCGAACGGGGATCCGTGGCCGCTTTTGCCCGACCGGAGATCTCGTCGAGTGAACTCTCCGCCATGCTGCGCCATGGCGGACGCCCCTGTCATAACGGGAGAGGTACTGGAGCCCGCCTCGACGAGAAGGTTCTACAGACCCCTCCGCCTTCCACGCCCGAACAGGGGGTCTGCAACCGCCGCGCCCGGCTCTGGCGGCTCGCACGCATACACCGCCTGTGAAAGGCAAAAAAGAGGGAGGCTGCATCGAAAACGGAGCAGCCTCTCTCTTTTTTCGTCGTGCGGCGCATTCGGTGTTCTCCAACAGCGCCTCGGCGCGTGAGGCCGGGCCTCGCTTTCCCCTGTCGATGCCGCCGGGGAACACCGGTTCGTCGCACAGGGACCGACGAGGCGCGGGCGCGCTACCGCGTGCTGAAGCCGCCCGTGTTCGCCGTGTTGGTGACGCCAGGCTGGAGCTCCAGCGACTCGCCGCACGACTCGCACGTCTTCGAGCCCAGAGGGTTCTTGTGCCCGCAGCGGATGCACACGGGCACCAGGATGGCCTTCGGCTTCTCTCCCCTGCACAGACCGCAGTTTATACAGTAATGGCAACGTCCCATGAGGCAACCCGCCTTCGACTCCCGCCTATCCTGGCATTACCGGTCAAAAAAGGCCCAGCTGCACTCAGGCAGCCGAGCCTTCGTCCTTGCGATTCAAAGAAGGGCTTACCGCACGTAGATGACGATCTTGTCCTTCTGGGCAGCCTTGGCCCGGGCGGCCAGGTCCTCCACCTTGCCGTACACCATGACGGCGTTCTGGCAGTGGTGCACGCAGGTCGGCAGCTTTCCGTCGGCCACGCGATCGGCGCACAGATCGCACAGGTCGGTAGGCATGGGCAGGTAGTCGTAGTGCCAGGAGCCGTCGCTGTACTGGACCGGGCCGTCCTGGAAGATGCGGATGCCGAAGTCGCTTTCGGGCATGTTGTGCTCCATCTTGCAGGCCGTCAGGCAGGCATTGCAGCCAGAGCAGTACTCGTAGTCTATGAACAGGCCGTATTCGCCCTTGATGTCAGACATGTAATCTCCACCTTTCTTCCTCGTCCGGCTCCAGCCTGACGGCTGGAACCGGATCGAGCATCGTCGCAATTCCTAGTAGCGGTACTTGTGGGCCGCGGGGTCGTCGAGTTCGATGAGATTGGGAGCCATGCGCTCGTGGGTCTTCCAGTACTCGTCGATGTCGAAGAAGCCTT
>HHCFC01400__coassemble_1637_pt1 | contig 18887 bp, 13 predicted proteins | sample HHCFC01400__metabat2_high_PE_058 | metagenome-assembled genome bin HHCFC01400 | reverse complement strand
CGTGACGCGGTGCCCCATGAGCCCCAGGAAGTACGCGCAGGAAAGCCCGCTCGGCCCGCCGCCCACGACGGCGACCGTGCGCCCGGTGTCTGCCCCGCGGACAGGCGGCGCAACCTGGTCGGCCGGCGCCCCGTCCACCGCGAAGCGCTTGATGCCGCGGATGTTGACGGGCGCGTCGACGAGCGTGCGGCGGCACCGCTGTTCGCAGGGATGTTCGCACACGAACGAACAGGCGGTGGGAAACGGGTTGTCCCTGCGCACCACGTTCACGGCCTCCGCATAGCGCCCTTCGGCCACCAGCGCGATGTACGCGGGAACATCCACATGCGCCGGGCACAGCGTCTCGCACGGCACCGTCTGGCCGACGCCTGCGGCGCACGCACGCGCCTGCAGGTGGCTTTTCACCTCGTCGGCGAAGTCCTCCAGGCCGTCGAGCAGGGCCGTGGCGGCCTCGTAGCCAATGGCGCAGTCGGACGTGGCGCGCACCGTGTCCGCAAGCGCCCGCACGTCCTCCAGGTCCTTCTCGTCGGCCTCGCAGGCCACCAAGCGTTCGAGCAGGGCGGCCAGACGGGGCAGGCCGTCGCGGCACGACACGCACTTCCCGCAGGTCTGGGCCGCAGCCGCCTGCACCATCGACAGCAGGACGACCAGCGGGCACGTGCCCGGCGGCGTCGTGCGCACGCGCCGCGCCTGCCGCTCGAGGTAGTCGGCAATGCGCGCGTCGGCGCGCGACCTTGGCGCTATCGAGACGTCTCTCACGCTTGCACCCTCCTACCTCCGGCAGCTCGATGGCGGTGCCACGCGAGGAACGCCACGGCGGCCACGAATACCGCGATGCTTATCCACTGAGAGGTAGAAAGTGGACCGAAGAAGCCGCGATAGGCGTCGCCCCTCAAAAACTCCAGCAGGAAGCGCGCCGGCGCATAGGCAAGCGCCCAGCACGCCATGAGTTTGCCCCTGCCCCGACCTCGCAGGAAAAGCCCCAGCAGGACAAGAAACAGCACCAACTCCACGCCGGCCTCCACCAGCTGGACGGGAAAGCGCGGCACGCCGTTGGCAAGCCCGATGGGATCGTGCGTGTACACCACGCCCCCTGGCCACTCCATGCCATAGCAGCACCCGCCCAGAAAGCACCCCACCCTGCCGAGAGCATGGAACAGCGGGATGCCCACCGCGAAGACGTCCAGATGCTCGAGGACGCGCCCGCCGCGCGCACGGACGAACAGGCTTCCGGCCACCACCGCGCCTGCAAGCCCTCCGTAGAAGACCGACCCGCCAAAGCACGCCGCCAGGTCCATGGCCCACGGCACGAACCCGTCATATGCCTCGTACGATCCCAGAATCTTGGCGACGAGAGAGGCGTTCGTGGCGCCGTAAAGCAGCGACCCGCCCACGACCATGCCTGCAAGCGCCACGAGCATGACGACGACCTCGTCTTCGGGAACCAGCCCGCGCCTCCGCGCCAACAGCCACGTGCAGAGCATGAGGGCAAGGATTCCCGCAATGGCGCAAAGGGAATAGGTGCTGACTTCCTTACCGAAAAGAGTGACGAGAGGAAACATGGAGGAGGTCTCCTTGATATGCGACGGCGCTTGCGGGCTTTGAGCGCGGACCGAAACCAGGAACGCAAGTCCCGGGCCGGGACGCGACTGAGAAAAGAAACGGCCCGAACCGGGCCGTTTCGAAGCCGGACCGCCCGCAGGCTACGCCACGGCCGCCGCGGAAAGCACGGAACCGACGACGCAGAGCGCGCACGCAACGAGCGACACGTTCAGGACCGTGCCGACGATGGCGCACACCAAACCGCCAATGGCCAGCCCCTTCGCAGAAGGACAGCGCTTCATGGCCATGGCCGACAAAACAATGCCCACGATGCCCAGCGCCAGGCCGATCCACGTGTAGATGAACGCGAACACGATGGAGGCAATGCCCAGTACCAGACCACCAACGGCCAAGCCTTTCGATTCTTGCATGGTGTTCCCCTTTCCTCAGAACAAAACCCGTGAAACAGACAGCCACTATGTAAGCAACCGCGCTTTCCGCCTTCGCAGCCCCCACCCGGCGGCATTTTCGCAAAGCCTGCTGGAACCACCGAGCCAAAGCCAACCTTCGAACAAGCAAAAAAGGACGAATGCTTGGATAGTACGGCCATTGTAGCAAACAAACAGGCCCCGCAGGCCGCAACCGCGAAGTTTCGCGCGGTGCGGCGCCGAAACGCATCAAGGAGCGCGGCGAAGGATTCTGGGTTTCCTGGCAATTAGACACCTCGCGCGACGACAACGCAGCCGTTCTTGCTAGAATCGTACCGATCACCGTTGCACGGGCTCCGCCGCACTCGGCCGCTCGCCCCGCAAGGCGCGAAGGCGCACGAAGGAACGCGGATTCTTCGAGGCAGCATTCAAGACAAGAAAGGCAAGACCAACGATGCCAGAATTCATTTACCAGATGCATGCGGCGCGCAAGGCGCATGGCGACAAGGTCATCTTGGACGACGTCACGCTGTCGTTCTTCCCCGGCGCCAAGATAGGCGTCGTGGGGCCCAACGGCATGGGCAAGTCGACGCTGCTCAAGATCATGGCCGGCCTGGAAGAGGTCACGAACGGCGAGGCGCGGCTCACGCCCGGCTTCTCGGTGGGCATCCTGCAGCAGGAACCGCCGCTGGACGACGAGAAGACCGTCATCGAGAACATCCGTCAGGCCTTCGGCGACATCATCGCGAAGGTCGAACGCTTCAACGCCATCGGCGAGGAAATGGCCTCGCCCGACGCCGACTTCGACGCGCTCATGGACGAGATGGGCAAGCTGCAGACCGAGATAGACGCCGCCAACGCATGGGACTTGGACAGCCAGCTTTCCCAGGCCATGGACGCGCTGCAGTGCCCCGACCCCGACATGCCGGTGAACGTGCTTTCCGGCGGCGAGCGCAGGCGCGTGGCGCTGTGCCGGCTGCTTCTGGAAGCGCCCGACCTGCTGCTGCTCGACGAGCCCACGAACCACCTGGACGCCGAGTCGGTGCTGTGGCTGGAACAGTTCCTGCGCACGTACCCCGGCGCGGTGCTGGCGGTCACGCACGACCGCTACTTCCTGGACAACGTGGCCGAATGGATCTGCGAGGTGGACCGCGGGCACCTCTACCCCTACAAGGGCAACTACTCCACCTACCTGGAGACCAAGGCCGCACGCCTGGCCGCCCAAGGCCAGAAGGACGCGAAGCTGGCGAAGCGCCTGGAAGCCGAGCTCGCCTGGGTGCGTTCGAGCCCCAAGGCGCGCCAGGCGAAAAGCAAGGCGCGCATCGAGCGCTTCGAGCAGATGGAGGCCGAGGCCCGCGCGTCGAAGAAGCTCGACTTCGCCGACATCCAGATTCCCGTGGGCCCGCGTCTGGGCGCGAAGGTGATCGAGGCCGAACACCTGCACAAGGCCTTCGGCGAGCGCGTGCTCATAGACGACCTGTCCTTCACGCTGCCCCAGGGCGGCATCGTGGGCGTCATCGGCCCCAACGGCGTGGGCAAGTCCACCCTGTTCAAGATGATCATGGGACAGGAGCCGCTCACGTCCGGCACGCTCAGCATCGGCGAGACGGTGAAGATATCCTACGTCGACCAGAACCGCGCGGGGCTCGACCCGAACAAGACGCTGTGGGAAGTGGTGTCGGACGGCCTGGACTACCTGAAGGTGGGCGACACGGAAATCCCCAGCCGCGCCTACGTGGCCAGCTTCGGCTTCAAAGGGTCCGACCAGCAGAAGCCGGCCGGCGTGCTTTCCGGCGGCGAGCGCAACCGCCTGAACCTGGCGCTCACGCTCAAGCAGGGCGGAAACCTCCTGCTTCTGGACGAGCCCACGAACGACCTGGACGTGGAGACGCTGTCCAGCCTGGAAGAGGCGCTTCTGGCCTTCCCCGGCTGCTCGGTCGTCACCAGCCACGACCGCTGGTTCCTCGACCGCGTCGCCACGCACATCCTGGCGTGGGAAGGCGACGACGAGAACCCCGGACGCTGGCACTGGTTCGAGGGCAACTTCGAGTCGTACCAGAAGAACCGCGTCGAACGTTTGGGGCCGGAAGCCTCGAAGCCGCACCGCCTGCGCCGCAAGCTGACGCGGGACTAGCGGACGGGTCGGCAGCACCGACTGGCCGTTTGGCCGGCCGGCCGCTTTCTAGACGCCCTGCAGGCTGCCTGCAGGGCGTTCTTCGTGCAGGCGGCAGGCTCAGCGGGCGAAGGGGTCCACGTACAGGCGCATGCCGTCGGGTAGGCGGACGAACCCGGCCTTTTGCAGGACGTCGGCGAAGGGCGTGGACAGGACGGGCGCGCCGTCGAACGTCTCGACCACGATCTTCTTCCGTGCGCCGTCCGCGCCGTCCCGCACGAGCATGCGGGCCGTATGCGCCGCCAGGGCACGGGCGGCCGCTTCGAGCGCCTCCCCGTCCGACGTGAAGGACAAAAGGGAGCGCAGCGCCGCCGTGGCGTGCAGCACGGGAACGCCGTCGCGAAGCACGACCATGCTTCCCGGCCGCCGCGTGGGGCGCAGGGCGCCCGGCTGGCCGGCGTCGGGCACGTGGCCGTTGGCGGGATCGGCGGCGTCGGGAGCGGACGCGTCGGCGGCGGCGTCGGGAGCGGGCGCGTCGGCGGCGGCGCCGGATGCGGACGCGTCGGCGGCGCCCGTCGCGCCCGGCGCGCCGGCCACATCCGGCGTCCCCTCGTCCGCACCTTGCGCCGTCCCCCCGGCGACGGGCGGCCAGGGCAGGGCGGCGCCGAACAGGCAGGCCGGGTCGTCGGCAGCCAGCACGACCATGTGCGCCTCGCGCCCGCCGTTGGCGTGGACGTCCTGGGCCGCATAGGAGCGCAGCACGTCCACCGTCTCGCGGGCCGCGAACTGCGCCGGCCCCATGCCTTCCACGAACATGCCCCGCAGCACGTCGCCCACGTCCTCCAAGGAACGCAGCACGGGCATGAGCGTTCCCAGGCCGCCCGGCACGCCGGCGAGCAGGGCTATGTCGCGCGACAGCACGCCGTAGCGGTCGAGCAGCGACTCCACCAGCGCCACCGCGCGCACCGTGTCGTTCGCGGGAGAGGAGGCCACCAGCGACCAGCGTCCGGACAGCGCGCCGGCAAGCATGCCGCCCCCGCCGGCCTTGTCGGCGGCCACCGACTCCCGGTACGCGGGAGCCGCATCGTAGCCCCGATGGCGGCCGCGCCGGCTGCTGACGCGGCGGCGCGGAGCCGTGCGTGCAGGGCCGGCAGAGCCGCCGGCGTCCAAGGCGCGCACGGGCGCGAACGTGTCGTTCGTGGCACGGCCGTCCCACACCAGCTCCCACAGGGCGGCGGCGATGCGCGCCTCGTCCACGCGCTCGGGCGCAAGGCGGCGGCGCACCGCGTCCGCGATCTGTCGGAAGAACAGCCCGCCGCCCGCAAGCGCCTCGGCCACGGCCTGGCCGACCGTCGCCTGCCCCGCCTCCGCGTCCTCAGCATTGCAAGGGCGGCCCACGGCGTCGAAGGACGCAACGGCTTCCTGTCCGAACGACGCCTCGAAGCGCACCGGCGCCAGCGGGGAATCCGTCGGGAAGAAGGCGACGAGGCCGGACGAGGGGACGGCCTTGGCGGCAGCGCGGCCGGACGGGCGCGCTGCGGCGCCGCCCTGCTCGTCGGCGTCGTGGCCGCTTCCCACCCACATGACGTCGCCCGATGCCACCAACTCGTCCAGCATTGCCGGCCGGTAGTCGCGCACGCGGGCGGGCAACACATGGCCCTCCCATGCCGCAGCCGGCAGGAACACTCCTTCGAACTGGGCTATGACCTGCGCGACCCCATCCGTGCCCTCGAGCGCGGCCGCGCCTGCGCCGGCAGCCACGTCCTGCAGGTCCAACACCAGGCGGACGAAGGCGCTCGCCGGCACCGCCTGCACGGCGGCGCGCGCCTTGGCAAGCGAGCGCGACCGGAGCCGGCGGAACACCTCTGCAGCCACCCACTCGCGCTCGGGTGCGGCCGCTTCGGCGCCTGCCGGGGTCCCGCTGCCGAACCGGCCCGCATGACCCGCCCCTCTTCGGCAAGCCGTCCCAGGCTTTCGCGCATGATGGCGGGCCCGACGCCCCAACGCGCCGCAGCCTCGCTGGTGGAGAAGGGTTCCCGCGTACGCGCATAGCGCGCCACCAGGGCATCGAGCGGATGGGTCTCGCGGCGCTCACGGTCGGCCGGCCCGCCCGTGCCAGACGCCTCGTCCGGCCCGCCAGCCGCTTCTAACCCGCCAGCCGCTTCAAGCCCGACGGCCTCTCCCGCGCCGGCCGCGCCCAAACGCACCCACGCAGGAACCTCCACGCCCAGCGCCTCGTGCAGCAGCGCCGCATCGTCGGCGGCGGCCCAGCGCTCGTCCCCGCCGATGTGCGTCGGGAACGCCCGATGGGCCTCGTGCAGCGCCGCCAGCGCCGCTTCCGCCTCCTGCAAGCTTGCAGGCCCCGCCGTCTGGCCGGGGTCTTCTGCGTCGGCATCCGGCGCCGCCCCTTCCGGAACGCCTTCTTCCCCCGCCCCCTCGTCGGCCTGCATGCGCGCGGCGACCTCTTTCACGGACAGCGGCCCCAGGGCGCGCAGCAGGTCGGCCACCCCCTCGACGCCGCGCACCCGACGGTCGGGCGCGACACGCTGCAGCTGCGCCTGAACCATGCATACCACGTCCGCGTCAAGGAGCTCGGCCATGTCCGCCGAGCCCAGAAGCTCGCCCAGCAACGCCGGGTCCAGCGAGAGCAGCGACGCGCGACGTTCGGCATGGGGCAGGTCGCCGTCGTACAGGTGGTCGCCCACGTAGCCGAACAGCAGCGGCGCAGCGAACGGCGACGGGATGGACGTCTGGGCCTCCACCAGCCGGACGCTGCCCGTCTGCACCCCTTCCATGAGCTCGTGGAGGGCCGGCAGGTCGTACACGTCCTGCAAGCATTCGCGAGCCGTTTCCAGAAGGATGGGGAACTCCTGCTCGCGCCGCGCGGCCTCCAGCAATTGGCCGGCCTTGAGGCGCTGCTGCCACAGCGGGGCGCGCTTTCCCGGCGTGGTGGGCGACATGAGCAGGGCGCGCGCGGCGCATTCGCGGAACCGCGCTGCGAACAGCGACGTGGCGTCCACGCGGTCGCGCACGATGCGGTCCAGCTCGTCCGGGTCGAACACGAACAGCTCCGCGCCCGGCAGGCGCGTCTCGGTCTGGGGGATGCGCAGGACGATGCCGTCGTCGGCGGACGACGCCTGGGGGTCGAAGCCGTGCAGGCGCATGACGCGGTCGGCCACCGCCATGGCCCACGGCTCGTGGACGCGGCGGCCGTAGGGCGAATGCAGCATGACGCGCCAGTCGCCCGTCTCGTCCTCGCAGCGTTCCACCACCAGCGTCCGGTCGTCGGGCACGGCGCCGGTCGCCGCACGCTGCTCGCGCACGAGCGCCACCAGGTTGCGCTGCGCGTCGTCGTCCAGCCCGTCGGCCGCAAGGCGCTCGCAGAGGGCGGCGTCGACCTGCCACCTTTCCCCGTCGGCCACGTCGTCGGCGATGCCCGCCGCCACCGCGCGCACGAACGCGCCGCGGGCGCGGCCGGTCTCGGCCGGGCGGCCCACGCCTTCGCCGTGCCAGAACGGCAGGCGGGCGCTCCTTCCCGGCGCCGGCTCCACGATCACCCGGTCGCGCGTGATCTCGCGGATGCGCCACGTGCTGGTGCCGAGCGCAATGATGTCGCCCACGCGCGACTCGTACACCATCTCCTCGTCCAGCTCGCCCACCCGGCGGCGGCCCACGGCCGCGTCGCCTTCGGGCAGCACCACGGAGAACATGCCGCGGTCGGGAATGGTCCCTGCCGCCACGACCGCCAGGCGTTGCGCGCCGGGACGGGCGGACAGCCTGCCCGCTTCCCGATCCCACACGATGCGCGGCTTGAAGTCGGAAAGGTCGGCGGAGGCATGGCGGCCGGCCAGCATGTCGAGCACCGCCTGGAACGCGCGGCGCGGCAGGTCGGCGTAGGGCGCGGCGCGGCGCACCGTGTCGAACCAGTCGTCCACCGCCCAGTCGTCCATGGCCACCGCCGCCACGGTCTGCTGCGCCAGCACGTCGAGCGCGTTTCGCACCAACGTGGTCTGCTCGATGGCGCCCGCGCGCATGCCCTCGGACACCACGGCCGCGTCGATCACCTCGTTGCGCGTGCGCGGGTACACGATGCCTTCCGAGCGGCCTCCCACCTGGTGGTTGGCGCGGCCGATGCGCTGCAGCCCGCTTGCCACCGAAGGCGGCGGCGCCACCTGCAGCACCAGGTCCACGGCCCCCATGTCGATGCCCAGCTCCAGACTGGACGTGGCCACCACGCACGGCAGCTGCCCGCTCTTGAGCTCCTGCTCCACCTGCCGCCGCCGGTCCTTCGAGACGGAGCCGTGGTGCGCCTTGGCTATGACGTCGAAGGCGCCCTGCACCAAATCGCTCGTCGCGCCCATGTCCGAGCGCATGCCGGTGGGGGTAGAGGCGCCGGAGACGTCCGGGCCGCCGGGCAGGGCGTCTTGCCCACCCGCCGCCACGCCGCCTTCCGGGCCGCCGGGCAGAAGCCCGCGGCGCTTCGCGTACAGCTCGTTCAGCCGAGCCGTCAGCTTCTCGCACAGGCCGCGGGAATTCACGAACACGATGGTGGAGCGGTGCGCCAGCACCTGGTCGAGCACGGCCGCCTCGATGAGCGGCCAGATGGAGGACGAGCCTGCGCGGCTGTCGGGCGATCCGGCGGCGGGCTTCGCGGACCCGCCCGCCATGAGCGTCTTCAAGGCCCGGTCGGACTTCCATGCCTCTTCCTGCGGCGCGCGCCGCGGCCCGCCGGCGCCGCCCCTGTGCGCGGCCGGCCCCGCCATGTCGGCGTCGGCTCCCCCGTACGCCGGAATGGCCGTCATGTCGCGCACGGGAACGACCACCCGCACGTCCAGGTCCGGACGTCCCTCGTCGGCCACCACGCGGACAGGCCGCACGCCGCCCAGAAAGCGCGCCACCTCTTCGCGGGGGCGCACGGTCGCGGAAAGCCCGATGCGCTGCGCGGGACGCTCCAGCAGGCCGTCCAGGCGTTCCAGGCTCAGCGCCAGGTGCGCGCCGCGCTTGTTGCCGGCCAGCGCATGCACTTCGTCCACGATGACCACGTCCACCGTGCGCAGGATGTCGCGCGCCTTCGACGTGAGCATGAGGTACAGCGATTCGGGCGTGGTGATGAGGATGTCGGGAGGGTTGCGCAGAAGCGCGCGGCGCTCCTCGGGCGTGGTGTCGCCCGTGCGCATGCCGGTGCGCACCGGGGGCGCGCCGCCGCCCTGCGCCGCCAGCCTTTCGGCTACGCCCGCAAGCGGCTCCTGCAGGTTGCGCTCCACGTCCGCGCCCAGCGCCTTGAGCGGCGACACGTACAGCACGCGCACGCCCTTCGCGCGCGGGCGTCCGTCCACGAAGCCCGGTCCGTCCGGCTCGTCCGGCTCGCCCAGGTCGTCGGCTCCTTCTTTCGCGCGCGGGCGTCCGCCTGCTGCCGCCTTCTCCTGCATGAGCTCGTCGATGGCGAACAGGAACGCGGCCAGGGTCTTGCCCGAGCCCGTGGGCGCGACCACCAGCACGTTCTCGCCTTGTCCGATGGCTTCCCAGGCGCGGCGCTGCACCGGCGTGGGGCCCGCGGCGAACGCAGCCAGGAACCACGCGCGCACCACGGGAGAGAACCGGCCGAACCCGGCGGCAGCGGATAGGTCGTTCGCTTCGTCCATGGCCGTCCTCGCATCCTTTCCGTAGCGCCCGCGCAACAAGGCCATCTTACCATGTTGCCCCCGATGGCCGCCTGCCATAATGCTACCATGGAGCCATGCGGTAAACGGCCGGCAGGCAGTGCGATGCGATGGGAGCGCACGTGGGCACCAAGGAAGAAACGAACGTGGACAGGACGCAGGACGCCTTGGGCGAGAATGCGGCCCCGACGGCTGCCGGCAAAGGCCCGGCTGGCGAAGCCTCCTGTGCGGGCGCGGCGGACGAAGCCGCCCCCTGCGCGGGCCCAGGCACGGACCCGAGCTGTGGCGCGACCGCCGAAAGCGCCACGTCCAAGCTGGAACTCATCTACGGGCGCGAGGGCCTGGCGCGCGTGGCGGCATCCACCGTGGTGGTTTTGGGGCTGGGCGGCGTGGGCTCGAACTGCGTCGAGGCGCTGGCGCGCGGCGGCGTGGGCCGGCTGGTGGTGGTGGACCACGACGTCGTGCAGGAAAGCAACATCAACCGCCAGGCCATCGCCTTCTTCAGCACGGTGGGACGCAAGAAGACCGACGTCATGCGCGCCATGATCGCGGACATCAACCCGTCGGCTCAGGTGGAGTCCCACGACCGGTTCGTCCTTGCCGCCGACGTGCCGTCGCTTCTGGACGAGCTGTGCGCGGACGCCGACTACGTGGTGGACGCCATCGACACCGTGTCCACGAAGCTGGCGCTGGCGCAGGAGGCCGAACGCCGGGGAATCCGGCTGGTCAGCAGCATGGGGGCCGCCAACAAGCTGCGCCCCGAATGCTTCCGGTTCGCCGACGTCTACGATACCGTGAACTGCCCGCTCTGCCGCATCATGCGCAAGGAGGCGCGCAAGCGCGGCATCGGGCATTTGCGCGTGCTGTACTCGTGCGAACAGCCCGTGGACGTGGCCACGCGCGTTGGCGCCGCGCGCCGCGAACGGTCGAACCTGGGCACGGCGTCGTTCGTGCCGCCCATCATGGGTCAGATGATCGCCGGCGACGTGCTGTGCACGCTGGCCGGCATAGGCGGCGAGTGCGCATGACAAAGCCGGAAGACGAAAGGCATACCCAGGCGGAAGGCGGGCGCCCCCTGTCCCAAGAGGGTGACGCGCACCAGCGACCGGAAGCGCCCCGACAATCGGAAACGCGCAGAAAAAAGGATGCGCATTCGGAAGCGGAAGGCCGAGCCGAAGGAAACGTGTCGGAACGCGACCCGTCCTTGCGCCTGTTCGACCTGCATTGCCATCTGGACTTCGCGGAAAACGCCCGGGAACTGGCGGCCGGCCTGGCGCAGCGCGGCATAGGCGCCCTGTCGGTGACCGTGACGCCGGCCGGATACGTTCGCGCGGCGGCATTGTTCGCCCCTTGCGCGAACGTGCGCACGGCCCTGGGCCTGCACCCCTGGTGGGTGGCCGACGGCCGCTGCACCGAAGACGACGTGGCGCAGTTCGAACAGCTAGCCAAAGACGCGCGTTTCGTTGGCGAGGTGGGCCTCGACTTCGCGCCCGCGCATGCCGCCTCCCGCGACGTGCAGCTCGCCGCGTTCGAGCGCGTGGCCCACGCCTGCGCCGAGGGCGGCGGCAAGGTCCTGTCGCTCCATGCGGTGCGGTCGGCGGACACGGTCATGGACGTGCTCGAGCGCACGGGATGCGCGGAGTCGTGCGCCTGCGTGCTCCACTGGTTCTCCGGCACCTCCGACGAACTCCAACGCGCCATCAAACTGGGCTTTCTCTTCTCCGTCAACCCGCGCATGCCGGCCACCAAGCGCGGCCGCGCGTACGTGCGCGCCATCCCGGCCGACCGCCTGCTGCTCGAAACCGACCTGCCTCCGGAATCGGCGGCGCGCTACGATGCGGCCGACGTCGAAACGCCGCTGCGCGCCACGCTCGCCGAGCTGGCCGCGCTGCGCGCGGAGGATCCCGAAGCGCTCGGAGCGCGCATCGCGCTCACCAGCGAACGCGTCCTACAAGCGTAGACCATTCCCAGCATGGCCGGCCGCGCCGGGCGAGGAGCAGGCCGGCCTATGGGCCGTCGCGCAGCAAGCTGGATGGAGGCAGGCCGCCGTCGGGCCTTCAGGTGGGAAAGACGGCCCGATGGCAGGCCGCCATCGGAGCCCACACCAGGCACGGCCGACCGCCAGGCTGTCAGATGACCGCCATCGGAGCCTTCGCGCGGACAGGCTGGCCGCCGGGTGGCGACATGGCACGGCTGACCGCTGTGGTAGCTTTTTGGCAAGAATGACCGTTATGGCACCACATGAGCGGTCCAAAACGGGAAAACCCGGCGAGCCGCCAACAAAAGTCCAGGTCGCACATTTTCGTTCGGCCCGAATCCCGTCTTTTCAGCGCCACAGCGGTCAGCCGTGCCAAAAAGCGACCATAACGGTCAGCCTTGCCATCAAAGCGCGCCGTTCCCATGCGCGGCCAGTTGCAAGCAACGGGGCGCCAGGAGCCGACAGGTCGCACCACCAAGCCGCGCCGCTCCAACGGAGGGACGGCCGCGCCCGGCCGGCTGCGAACAACGGGAAACCAGGAACCGACAGGTTCGTACCAACCAACCACCCCCGCCCCATGGCTGGACGGCCGGTCGCGTGACGCCGGCACGACGGCTCCACGGAGCGTAGGTTGCCCGAAAGGGGAAGCGGGGGCATAATCGCAAGCAGGAAAACGACCGCTGCACCCGAGATGCCGAACGTCACCTCGGGCACGCAAGGGAAAGAGGGCACGAGGACCATCATGGCAACCTACCTGACGGGAAACACCATCCGCACGCTGCGCGAGAAGAAAGGCTGCACCCAGCGCGAGCTGGCGGCAACCCTGGGCGTCACCGACAAGGCCGTCTCGAAATGGGAAACGGGCAAGGGGCTGCCCGACATCGCCTTGATCGAGCCGCTGGCGAAGGCCCTCGGCGTCTCGGTGGCCGAGCTGCTCTCAGGGGCTTGCGCCGTCAACGGCAACCGTTCGGCCAACATGCTCAAAACGGCGTTCTACGTGTGCCCCGTTTGCGGCAACGTCGTCCACGCCACCGGCGAAGGCTCGTTTTCCTGCTGCGGGATCACGCTGCCGGTCCAAGAGCCCGAAGACGCCGACCAGGCGGACGAGATGCATCTCGTGACGGTCGAGCAGATCGACAACGACCGGTACGTGCGGCTGCCGAACCATCCCATGACCAAACAGCATTACGTGAGCTTCATCGCGTTCGTCACCACCGACACGGTGAGGCTGCGCAAACTCTATCCCGAACAGGAAGCCGAAGCACGGTTCCCCTTGGCGGGATCAGGTGCGCTGTACGCATATTGCAACCAGCACGGCCTCTTCAGGATCAGAGTGCGAGCAGCAGCCCCAGGGCGGCCGCGGCCAGGCCGCTCATGAGGTTCACGGCGTCGTTGGTGACCCACGCATACCCGGAAACCAGAGAGAATCCGCAGGCCGGTCTCCGCACGTCCTCGTCGTCCTGGACGCCCTGCGCAGGCCGTCCTTCGCCTGCGGGCGCAGCCTCGCCCGCAGCCGCAACCTCGGACACGACGCCCACGGGCGGAGGGAAGGCGCCCGGGCCGGCAACCGCCGCCTCTCCCGCAGGCACGGCCTCCACCAGCAGAGGGATCCCGGGGCATCGGTACTTCGCCTGCAGACGCGCGCCCAACACGCTGTCAACGAGCGACCCGACGACGCCGCAGGCCATGATCAGGAAAAATGCCGTCGGCTCCGTCGGCGCAGGCGACGCGAACGCACGGAACAGCAGCAGCGCGAGCGCCGCCGTCGCCGCCGAGCCCACGACGGTGGCGAGCAACCCGAGCGGGCTCACGCCGCCGGAAAGGCCCCGCTGCATCGGCTGGCGCGTCAGGATGTTGACCGGGTCGTCCTTGCTGTACACGCCCACTTCGGATGCCCAGGTGTCGGCCGTGCAGGCCGCGAGCGCGCCGGCCGACACCACCAACAGCCACGGGTCGCCCGTCGCAGCAAAGGCGGCGGCGCAGGCCAAGAACGGCAGGCTGTTGGCAAGCACCTGCCGCAGCTTGCGCGGCTCGCCCTCTTCGCGCTTGGGTTTCAAGGCCTGGGAAGCCACCGAGGCTCCTTTCGCCTCGCCGCTGCGGCGCGCAGCGCGACGGGCCATGAACCTCGCGGCGATGTTCGCGCTGCCGAAGAACCACATGAGCAGGAGCCACAGAGGCCACCCGCCGAACGCGAAGGCGAGCGTCCCCACCACCACGGCGCCCAGGCCTCCCGGCACCGTAAGCAGCCGCAAGCGGAACGACGCGAGCACGACCGCGCCGGAAAGCAACAGGCCCACCAGCGCCGGCGTGTACCAGGAGGCGGGCAGGAACAGCACGGCGTACAGCGCCGACACGCCCAAAGGAACGCTCAGGTTGTCCAGCCCCGCCGGAGAGGCCGCCTCCAGCGCCGTCGCCACGGCGGCCAGCAACGCGGCCGCGCCCGCCACCCACGCCACGCCCACGGCGCCCGCGGACCCCCATGCGCCCACCGCACCCGCGACATCCGCAGCGCCCATGGCGCCAGCCACGCCGTCCCCTGCGCCTGCCCCTGCCGCTCCTGCGCCGTGCGCGGCGAACGCAAGTACCGCCGCGCACGACACGAAGCTCGCCAAGAACATGACGGCACTTCCCATCAGCGTCTTCTCGCTACCTGCCAGCGCAAGCGGCCGCTTCCCGAAGCGCTTGCCCGCCACGGCGGCGAACCCGTCGCCGAACGCCATGCAGAACACGCCGAGCGCGCCCGCGAACGGCAGGCCGATCCCGAACGAGAACAGGGCAAGCAGCGTGAGCGACGCGGCGTAGTACACGGTACCCGGCGTCTCTTCGGCCCCGGTACGCTCCATGAACGCCATCTTCTGCCGACGCCACGCGAAGGCGTTCACCGCGACGAACGCCGCCGGCAGCACGGCGGCCCACACGGCCGACGTGAAGAAGGCCCAGGCGATCAGCCACCACAGGCCCAAGGCGATGTGCACGAGCTTGCGCGTGGCCTCGGCGCTCGCCCCGCGACGGGAAAGCAGGCCCGAAAGGGCCAGCACTCCCGTCACGAACGCGGCCGACACGCCCAGACCCACAGCGTTTCCCATGTCGCTCACCTCCCCTGCATCGCACAGGCCCGGACGGGCGCAGCGTCGCGCCCGGAATCCTGCAACTGCTTCCGGGCTTGGGCGACCAGCCGGACGGCGCGCTCCTTCGGCACCGAGGCGCGATGCTCGAAGCAGCAGTAGCCGGCCGCGCGCACCTCGTCCAGGATCCCGCGGTACAGGTACAGCGACGACAGGGTGGGAAGCCTGCTGTCCTCGTCCAGCAGGCACACGTCGCGCTGCATGGGAAGGTAGAGCTCTTCGGAGCGCCGCGCAAGCGCCTCCCATGCCGCGCGAAACGGCGCGTTCACCCGATGCTCGGCCAGCTCGCGCAGCGAATAGCCCGCTTCTTCCAACACGCCCGCCGGCAGATACACCCGACGGCAGCACCAGTCCTCCCCCACGTCGCGCAGGATGTTGGTCAGCTGCATGGCCACGCCCAGCGCCACGGCGTCCTCGCGCAGCCGCTGCGGCAGCGGGGCATGCACGTGCAAGAGCGGCAGCAGCATGAGCCCGACCGACCCTGCCACGTAGTAGGCGTACTCTTCCAGGTCGTCCAAGGTGGACGGCTGCCGGAACCGCAGGTCGCGTCGCTGCCCTTCCAGAAGGTCGTAGAACGGCTGCGCATCCATGTCGAAGTTCTCGAACACCACGGCCAGGGCGCGCCACAGCGGCTCGTCGGGCACGCTTCCTGTCAGGAAGCGGTCGAGCGCCCCTTGCAACGCGGCGAGCCCGGCTTCGCTCGCGTCGCGGTCCACGCAGTCGTCCGCCGACCGGCAGAACGCGTACAGCGCGTACACGCCCGCGCGCTTGTGCGCGGGAAGCAGGGAGAACGCCCGGTAGAAGCTGTGCGAGTTGCGCCTGATGACCTCTTCGCACCACGCGAAGTCGTCGGCGCGCTCGGCGAACCCGTCCCGCGCCGTCATCGCGCGCCGCCTGCGTGCGTGCGTTCTTCCCGGTCGTCGCGCATCAGCTCCTGCACCGCCAGCTTGGCGCTCAAAAGCACGATGGGCACGCCGGCGCCGGGGTGCGTGCTGCTGCCGCAGAAGTACAGGCGCTCGCATCCCGCGGCCTTGTTGTGCGGCCGCCAGTAGTTGCTTTGCAACAGCGTGGGCCGCAATCCGAACGTGGCGCCGTTGTACGCGTTGAACCGCTCGGCGAAGTCGAGGGGCGTGTAGATGCGCTCGCATACGATGTGGTCGCGCACGTCCTTATAGGGCGTCTCGCTCTCCACCAGCGACAATACCCGGTCACGATACGCCGCCACGTCGTCTTCGCCCCAGGCAGGCCCGCTTCCGTCGGCGGATAGCGGCGGCACAGGAGCCAGCACGTAAAGCGTCTGGCAACCTTCCGGTGCCAGCGACGGGTCCATGAGCGAGGGCGCATAGCAGTAGAACGAAGGGTCTTCCGGAAAGCGGGCGTCGTCGAACAGGTCGGCTATGTTGCGTTCGAAGTCGGACGCGAACCGGATGGAATGCACGGAATCCACCGGATAGCGCTTGTCCAGCCCCAAGTACAGCACGAAGCACGAACACGAGTAGTCCATGCCGTCGATCTTGCCGTCGGTGTACTTTCCGCGCGTGCGCGCGTCGTCCACCAGCTCCTTCATGGCGTAGGGGAAGTCGGCGTCGCACACCACGGCGTCGGCCGGCACCATGCGGCCGCCCACCACGACCCCACACGCCCGCCCCTCCTCGACGACGATCCGCTCCACCGGCTGCGACGCGTGCAGCTCCCCGCCCAACTCCTGGAACAGCCGCTCCATTGCCTCGGCCATGGCGTACATGCCGCCTTGCATGAACCACACGCCGTACACCAGCTCGATCATGGGGATGATCATGTACAGCGAGGGCCCCTCGTAGGGCGAGATGCCGATGTAGAGCGTCTGGAACGCCAGCGCCTTGCGCAGGCGGTCGTCGTGCACGTAGCGGGCCACCGACGAGTACGCGTCGCCCAACGTGTGCAACCGCACGCCCGCCACCAGGCTTTTCGGGTTGTAGAAGTCGAAGGGGGAACGGAACGACCGCTCGAGGAAGTTGTCTTTGGCGATGCGGAAGCGCTTGTACAGAAGCGCCAGGTACTCGAAGTAGCCCTGCGCGTCCTCTTCGCTCACGGCCTCCAAGCCGGCGGTCAGGTCGGACAGGTCGTTCGACAGCCGCATGCGCTCGTCGGGGCCGAACGCTATCTCCATGAGCGGCTCGACCTTCCTCATGGGAACGTAGTCTTCGGGGTCGCGTCCGCAGACCTCGAAGACCTCGCGATACAGCTCGGGCATCATGACGATGGTCGGACCCACGTCGAACGTGAACCCCTCCTCGCAGATGCGGCTCATCTTGCCGCCGACCTGCGGCTCCTTTTCGTAAAGCGCGACCTGGTATCCGGCGTTCTGCAGGCGGACGGCGGCCGCCAGACCGCCGACGCCCGCGCCGATGACGATGACCCGTTCCATGCGACTCCTTTTTGGCTCGATTTCACCAGACCATTGTATGGGCGGCGGGCTTGCGCCCCGCAAACCGTCAGGCAACGCGCACCCTCCCGTTGCGTGCGCGTCATCTGGCCGTCGTCCGGCGAATGCCCCTCGGCGGCTCCATGGGCGGCCGCGGCGCGCATGCGCCCCTGCCCGCAGGACACGGAGGGCGAGTGCGCTACAATGATCCCAGCAACAGGAGCAACGTCGAAGGAGGCACGAACATGCGGGAGATCGAACCGAGCGCGCTCGACAAGAACGTGTTCCAGCTTGTCGGAGAGAACACCATGACCGCCAGCTGGGGCGGGCTGGGAGTCATCTGGGGAGAGCCGGCGGCCACCGTCTACCTCCGTCCCCAGCGCTACACCAAGGAATTCGTGGACGCGCACGACACGTTCACCCTGAGCTTCTTCGACGAGGGATGGCGCAAGCAGCTCGCGTACCTGGGCTCCGTGTCGGGCCGCGACGAGGACAAAGTGGCGAAGGCCGGGCTCACGCCCGCGTTCGATCAGGCCGGGCCGTACTTCGAAGAGGCGTCGCTCGTGTTCGTGTGCCGCAAGGCGTACGTCCAGGCCTTCGAAGAGCCCTGCTTCGTCGACCGCTCGCAGCTCGACCGGTGGTACCCCGAACGCGACCTGCACACGATGTACGTCGGCCTCGTGGAAAAGATGCTGGTGAAAGAATAGGGCGCCAAAGAAAGGGGCCGGAAACGCAGCGTTTCCGGCCCCTTGGCTACCCATGCCTTTGCAACTAGGCATGCTTTCGGCTGGTGAACAGGTTGATCACGGCTATCAGCACGATCGAGCCCAGAAGCGCGACGACGAACGACCACAGGTTGAATCCGGTGAATCCTTCCGCGCCGAAGAAGCTCATGATGAAGCCGCCGATGAGGGCGCCGACGATGCCGGTGACGATGTTCTTCACCAGGCTGCCGTCCGTCTTCATGATCATTCCGGCCACCCAGCCGGCCAAACCGCCGATCACGATCCAAACGATGATGCTCATGACTGCCTCCTATCCGTTGCCGATCACGACACCATAGAGCAGCGGCGTCCACTGCGCGCCCGTGCCGCCGGAACCGTGGCCGCGCCGTTGGGGCCCTGTTGCACTCCAACAACCTTCGCCTTGATGGCGGCGGGCGCGGGGCCTTGACCCGCAACCCAATGGAACCTGCGTGCGCGTGGTGAATGCAGGCGGCTCCCGCGCCTTCGGCAGCGACACGGTATGGTACGATGGCAGGCAGGCGAAGGCGCGGTCGCGCGCCAGACGGCAGGCCGGCCTCGAGGATCGGCGGCGCGCCCAACGAAAGGACGGCATCGGCATATGCCCATCAGCAAAGCGGTCCTGGCCGCATTCAGGGCCGCGTCGCGGCTCAAGCCCGACGTCAAGGAGACCTACGAGGCACAGCGAGTGGCCGAGGAGGTGCTGGGCAAGCTGTCCTTGCCGAACCCCCGCTGCCGCATCGACGAGGCTTCCGCCCCCATGCCCGACGGCTACGCGGTCCCCCTGCGCGTGTTCACGCCGCTCGACATCGACTTCTCCCTCGCCTCAGGCCTCAAGGTGACCGAGGACTCGCGCGGCACCATCCTGTTCTTCCATGGCGGCGGATGGGTGAA
>HHCFC01400__coassemble_1601_pt1 | contig 19678 bp, 13 predicted proteins | sample HHCFC01400__metabat2_high_PE_058 | metagenome-assembled genome bin HHCFC01400 | reverse complement strand
AGCTTCGCGCTCACGCTGACCGACCCCATCATCGTGGCCGGCGTGTTCATCGGCGCCATGATGCCGTTCATGTTCGCCGCCTTGACGATGGGCGCCGTCTCGCGCGCCGCGCACGCCATGGTGGAGGAAGTGCGCCGCCAGTTCCGCGAGATCAAGGGCATCATGGAATACGAGGCCGAGCCGGAATACGACAAGTGCGTCGCCATCTCCACCAATTCCGCGCTCAGGGAGATGATGCTTCCGGGCATCCTGGCCATCGTCGTGCCGGTGCTCATCGGCTGCTTCAACCCGGCCATGCTGGGAGGCTTCTTGGCAGGCGCCGTGGCGACGGGCATGCTGCTGGCCATCTTCATGTCGAACGCCGGCGGCGCTTGGGACAACGCGAAGAAGTACATCGAGCAGGGCCATCATGGCGGCAAGGGATCGGAAGCCCACAAGGCCGCCGTCGTGGGCGACACCGTGGGCGACCCGTTCAAGGACACGTCGGGTCCGTCCATGAACATCCTCATCAACCTCATGACCATCGTGTCGCTGACGTTCACGCCGCTGTTCATCGCGGTGCAGGCGCTGCTCTAGGCGCACGAGGCCTGCGCATGCAGGCGCTTCGGGCAGAACCGTGGGCCTCGGCGACAAGCCGGGGCCCACGTGCGTCCGGGGCGCCGCGCGTGGGGAGGTCGGGGATCGCGTGCGTCCGGCCGCCGCACCGGCAAAAGACGCATCCCCTTCCGGATGCTCGCCGGCGGGAGCGCGGGCGGGGTTGGATGGCTTCCCGGGCAGGGGAGAAGGCGGAACGTGCCTGGCAGAGAATCCGGCGTGCGGGACGCGCCCATCCGGGCCGCAACGCAGGCGTTTCGGGTGCGAGAGCCGGGCGGGACGGGTTATAATGGCGGTGGCGTGGCGCCGCCGCCTCCTGCGGATCGCGCGTTTTTGGGAGGCCGCCCGTGGCCGACGCCCGCCAGTGATGACATACCTGACCGTACGTTGAACGAGGCCTTCCATGACCGACACCGACCAGCGCGCCCTTCTGCGCTCCCTCCCGCAAGTCGAAGAGCTGCTCTCGTCCCCGGCGCTCGAGCGGGCTGTGCAGCGCCTGTCTCGCCGCTTCGTTGCCGACTGCGCCCGCGAGGCCGTGGCGCAGGCCCGCGCCGACGTGCTGGCCGGGTGCGCCGACCAGGTGGACGTCGACGCCATCGCCGCAGACGCCGCCCGGCGCGCGCTCGCCCTGGCGGACCCGTCGCTGCGCCGGGCGGTGAATGCCACGGGCGTCGTCGTGCACACGAACCTGGGCCGCAGCCCTTTGGCCCTGGCGGCCGTCGAGGCCGTGCAGGACGTGGCCCGGAGCTATTCCACGCTGGAGTACGACGCGGCCGCCCGCACGCGCGGCAGCCGCCACGACCACGTGGAGCGGCTGGCGTGCGCGCTCACGGGGGCCGAAGCCGCCCTTGCCGTCAACAACAACGCGGCGGCCGTCCTCCTGGTGCTCTCCGAGTTCGCCGCCGGGCACGAAGCCGTGGTGTCGCGCGGCGAGCTGGTGGAGATCGGCGGGTCGTTCCGCGTTCCCGACATCATGGCGCTTTCGCAAGCGGCCATGGTGGAGGTGGGAACCACGAACAAGACGCACCCTTCCGACTATGCCCGGGCGCTCACCGACCGCACGTCCTTGCTGCTCAAGGTGCATCCCTCCAACTTCCGCCTAGTAGGGTTCACGGAAAGCGTGGGGGTGGGGGAGCTGCGCGCGCTGGCCGACGAAGAGAACGCGCGCCGCGCCTGCGAGCTGGCGGGCGACGCTGCCGCGCCTGCGGAGGTGCTCGTGTACGAGGACCAGGGGTCCGGCTCGCTCGTGAGCCTGCCCTGCTTCGACGGCGACGAGCCTTCGGTGTCCGAGTCGTTGGCGGCCGGCTGCGACCTCGTGTCGTTTTCCGGCGACAAGCTTCTGGGCGGCCCGCAGGCCGGCATCGTCGTCGGAGCCAAACGCCACGTCGACCGCCTGAAGAAGAACCCGCTTGCCCGCGCGCTGCGCCTGGACAAGATGACGCTGGCGGCGCTCGAAGCCACGCTGCGCCTGTACCTGAACGAAGAGCGCGCCCTGCGCGACGTGCCGACGCTGCGCATGCTGTCCGAACCGGCGGACGTTGTGCGCGGGCGTGCCCAGGCGCTCGCCGAAGCCATCGTGGACGCCGCGCCTTCCGGCTGCCTGCAGGTGGAGGTCGTGCCCGAAGTGGCGCGCGCGGGCGGCGGGGCGCTGCCTCTGTGCGACATCCCCTCGTATGCGGTGGCCGTCTCGTTCGCGCGGGGCAGCGTGGCGGCATGCGAGGCGCATCTGGCGTCGGGCCGCAGCGTGCCCGTGGTCGGCCGCATCAAGAAGGACCGCCTTCTGTTCGATGCGCGGACGCTTCTGGGACAGGAAGACGCCGACGAGATCGTGCGCGGCCTGGCCGAGTACGCCGAACTCGCGGCGAGGGAAGCGTGAGGCCATGAGCGCGGCAGAGGACAAAGGCATGAACGGCGCGTACGGCGCAAAAGGCACGCGCGGCGCGTTCGTACCGGGCATGAACGGCGCGGAGGGCGCCGTGCCCACGGCGTGCGCGCCCTCCTTCGTGCTGGGCACCGCAGGCCACATCGACCACGGCAAGTCGGCGCTCGTGAAGGCGCTCACCGGCACCGACCCCGACCGGCTGGAGGAAGAGAAGCGGCGCGGCATCACCATCGAGCTGGGCTTCGCTCAGATGGTGCTGCCGGACGGCACGCGGATGGGCGTGGTGGACGTGCCCGGGCACGAGCGCTTCGTGCGGCAGATGATCGCCGGCGCGACGGGCGTCGACCTGGCGCTCTTGTGCGTCGCCGCCGACGACGGCGTCATGCCGCAGACCGACGAGCACCTGTCCGTGCTGGAGCTTCTGGGCGTGGCGCGCTGCGTGGTGGCGCTCACGAAGACCGATCTGGTGGACGACGAATGGGCTGCGTTCATGGCCGACGAGGTACGCGCCCGCCTGCGCGGCACGCCCTATGCGGACGCTTCCGTGGTGCCGGTTTCGGCTCGCACGGGCGCGGGGCTGGACGAGCTGCGCGCCGCCCTGGTCGCCGCCACCTGCGGCCTCGCGCGGACGAAGGGCGGCGCGGACCTGCGCCTGCCGGTGGACCGCGTGTTCTCCGTGCGCGGTTCGGGCACGGTGGTCACGGGGACGCTTTGGAGCGGACGGGTGGCGGCGGGCGACGAGGTGGAAATCCTCCCCGGCTCCGTCTGTGCCCGCGTGCGCGGCGTGCAGGAGCACGGCGTTCCCGTCGACGTGGCGGAGGCCGGCAACCGCGTGGCGCTCAACCTGGGAGCGGCGAGCACGGCCGACGTGCGGCCGGGCATGTTCCTGGCCGCGCCGGGCTCCGTGCGTCCCACCGACCGCTTCGACGCGTGGGTGGCCTATCTGGGAGCGGGCGCTCGCGGCGAGCGGTTGGAAACCGGCACGCGGGTGCGCGTGGCGCACGGCACGGCCGAAGTGGCGGGGCGCGTGCTTTTCATGGACGGTTGCGCGGCCGTGCAGCCCCGCGAAGGCGCCTACGCGCAGATACGCCTGGACGATCCCTTGCCCCTGTCGGGCGGCGACCGCTTCGTCGTGCGGTCGATGACGCCCGTGCACGTGGTGGGCGGCGGGCAGGTGCTGCACGCGCATCCGCGCCGCCGCACGAACCTGCGCGAAGGCGAGCGCGGGCTTTTGGACGCCCTGCGGACGGGCGACGTCGCGGCCGCGTGCGATGCAGCGCTCTCCCTGACGAAGGTTCCGACGCCCGCCGAGGCGGTGGCCGCCGTCGCGGGCATCGCGCCCGCCGACGCGCGGCGGCGTCTCGAGGACCGCGTGGCGGCGGGAGAGGCCGTGTCCATCGGCTTGGCAGGCGCTCCCTGCTATGCGACCCGCGGCGTGCTGCAGAGGCAGCTGGCGGCGCTCGAGAACGCGCTTTTGCGCTTCCATGCCGAGCGGCCCGACACGCCGGGCGCGTCGAAGGCGGCGCTGCGCGACCTGCTGCCGGGACACGTGTCCGACCAGGCCTTCGATGCGCTCGTCGAGCATGCGCGGGCCGAAGGCCTCGTGGTGGTGGCGGAAGGGCTCGTCGGCCACCCGAAGGCGGCGGGCACGGCGCGCAGGCGCGAGGAGCAGGCGGCCGAAACGTTGGCCGCCGTGCTCGCCCGGGCCGCCAGCGCCCCGCCTGCCGTGGCCGATCTGTTCAAGCAGGCAGGCCTCGACGCCTCCCTCGGGCACCGCGCGCTCGGCGTGCTGGAGAAGCAGGGCCGTGCGCGCCGGGTGAGCGGGGACTTCGCTTTCGACGCCGATGCCTGCGCGGCCTTGGAACGAGCCGTCGTCGACCGTCTTCGAGCCTGCCCCGGCGCCACCGCCGCCGAGCTCAAGGACGCGATGGGGGTGAGCCGCAAGCACGCCATCCCGCTTCTCGAGCACTTCGATGCCCAGGGCATCACCAAGCGCGACGGCGACGTTCGCACCCTGGGTCCCAAAGGCGCCTGACGCCGGGCGGGACGGCTGCGGAAGGGGAGGGGACGGCGAGGACTCCTGCCGCCTACCTGGTAGCCAACCGCCCGTCCGCTTGGCAGCCTGCCGCCGCCCGCCCGCGCGACGCGCCCCGGGCATGCGCCGAAAGGCCGTTGCGGCCGAAATGCGGCGAGCATCGGGCGGCAAGTGCGGTATCATGGCGATGTCGCTTCCGCCAGGGCCGTTTGGGCCTGCGTGCGGACGACTCGGGGAGATGGAAGGATCCTGGTGGGTCCCGCGGCCTTCAAAGCCGTTGCGAGGCGTGCAGAGCGTCTCGGGTGCGTTCGATTCGCACGCGTCTCCGCCAAGGATGCACTGGGGCGCCCCTGCGGCGGACGCCGGCACGCTGGCGGCCGGCCGGGATTGCAAAGGGGGCGCCTCTTCGGGCGTGCGCCGCGCGCCGCAGGCAAACCTGGCGGCGAAGCGGGGCGGGAAGGGCGCCGATGATCTATCTGGACAATGCTGCCACCACCATGCGGAAGCCGCCGGAAGTGGTGCGCGCCGTCACTGGCGCGCTGCAGTCGTTCGGGGGCGCGGGACGCGGTGCGCACGGCGCGGCGCTGGCAGCCGGCATGGCTGTCTACGAGGCGCGCGAGGCGTTGGCGAGGCTGTTCGACGCCCCTTCTCCGGGGCAGGTCGCGTTCTGCGCCAACGCCACGGAGGCGCTCAACGTGGCCATCGCCGGCCTTCTGCGGCCGGGCGACCACGCCATCACCACGGCGGCGTCCCACAACTCGGTGCTGCGGCCCCTCTATCGGGCCCGCACGGCCGGCACGTCGCTCTCGGTGCTGCCGGTGGCGCCTGACGGCTCCATCGACGCCGACGCCTTCGAAGCGCTGTTCCGGCCCGAAACGCGCCTCGTCGTGGCGACGCACGCCTCCAACGTGACGGGCGACGTGTACGACGTCGCGCGCCTGGCGCGCATCAGCCACGCGCACGGGGCGCTGTTCTGCCTCGATGCGGCCCAGACTGCCGGGGTCCTGCCGGTGCGCATGGGCGGCATGGGGCTCGACCTGGTGGCCTTCACGGGCCACAAGAGCCTGTACGGCCCGCAGGGCACAGGTGGGCTGGTGGTGGCCGAAGGGGTGGAGGTGCCGCCGTTCAAGGTGGGCGGCTCGGGCGTGCGCAGCTTCGACGAGGAACATCCGCGCAGGCTGCCGGAAAGCTTGGAAGCCGGCACGCTCAACGCGCACGGCATCGCGGGGCTCGCTGCCGGCGTGGCGTTCGTGGAGCGCGTGGGCGAAGACGCAGTCGCGGCGCGGATGCGTGCGCTCGTCGCGCGGTTCGAGGACGGCGTGCGCGCCATCGACGGCGTGCGGGTGGTGGGAGGCCGGGGCGGCATCGACCGCTGCGGCATCGTCGCGGTGGTGCTGGAGGGGGTCGATGCCGCCGAGGCGAGCGCACGCCTGTACGCCGATTTCGACATCTGCACCCGGGCGGGAGCGCACTGCGCCCCGCTCATGCACCGCGCCCTGGGAACGGAGGACGCGGGGGCGGTGCGGTTCAGCTTCTCGCATTTCACCACGGAGGACGAGGTCGACGCGGCGGCGCGCGCGCTCGCCTGTCTGGCGCGCGAGGCCACGTGAGCATGCGCCGCGCTGCAAGCCCTCGCTTCGGGCACGCCTGCGCCAACAAGGATGCCCACCAGGGACACTGCCAAGGGAAGGAACCGTTCATGAAGCCCTCGATGTCGGACATGTACTCGGTTTCGCAAAAGACTCCAGGGCCACGTCAAGGAAGGAACCGCCCATGAAGGTCATCGATGCGTTCGGAAAGCAATGCCCCCTGCCGCTCGTCATGGCGAAGAAGGAGATCGACGGCGGCTGCCGCGACCTGGCCGTGCAGGTGGACAACGAGACGGCCGTGAAGAACCTCTCGCGGCTGGGGGACAAAAGGGGACTTGCGGTTTCGGTGGACGCGATCGAGGGCGGATGGCTCGTGTCGTTCGTGGAGCGCGCGCAGGGTTTTGCGGGCGGCGCGGGCGCGGGCGTGGGTTCCGGCGCCGAGTCGGCTGGCGAAAGGCCCGAGGGCGCTTCGGGCTCCGGCGCGGCTGCTCCTGTCGCGGAGGCCGCCGGCGTGCCCGTGGCCGCCGCGCCGCATGGCGACGTCCCGCCCGCCGCGTGCGCTTCCGGCGCAGGCTGCGGCTATGCGGTGTTCGTGAGCAGGGACTGCGTGGGCGACGGCGACGCCGAGCTGGGACGCAGCCTCATGAAGATGGCGCTCTACACCTTGTCCGAATCCGACGACGTGCCCGCGTCGCTGCTGTTCATGAACGCGGGCGTCAAGCTGGTGGCAGGCGGCGAGGCCCAGATCGCCGAAAGCGTGCATGCCCTGCAGGAGAAGGGGACCGAAGTGCTGGTGTGCGGCACCTGCCTGGACTACTACGGCCTCACGGAGCGGCTGGAGGCGGGCGAGGTGTCCAACATGTACGACATCCTGGGCCGCATGCAGGAGGCCGCCAAGGTCGTCACGCTCTAGGTGGGCCGCACTATGGGAGAGCGAACGGACGCGCGCCCGGTGGAGCCGGTTGTGCCTGCAGGCGAAGACGACGTCGCGTTTTGGCTCGTGCCCGAAAAAGGGGATGCGCTCGAGGCGTCCCTGGCCGCGCCGGCCTCGTCCGAAAGCGAATGCGCGGCGGCGGTGTCCTCGGGGTGGGACTGCGTGCTGGCGTTCGAGTCCACCCATGCGGCGATGGCGGCGAACAAGGCGCTCGCGGCGAGCGCGCGCCCCTTCGCCGTCATCCCCACGCCGCGCGCGGTCAGCGCCGGCTGCGGCATGTCGCTGCGCTTCGCGGCCGCCGACGGCGCAGAGGCGCGCGCAGTCGCCGCATCCCTCGTGCACGTGCAGGGCACGGCGGCTCTCTACCGGGTGGAAGGGACGTCGTTTCGGCTGGTCGATCGCCTGTGAGGCGCGCTTCGCAGCCGGAAGCGAAAAGCGCGCCTTAGGGATCGGCCGCGAACGTGCGCGCCGCGAAGGCGAGGCAGCTTCTCAGTCGGAAAATGAGATGCGCCCCGGTTTCCCGTCGGTCACGGCGCCGATGCGCGCCGGCCTTCTTCCCGCTCGCGCCTCGAAGGCCTGCTCGAAGGAGCCTGCCGCTTCGGGCGGCACGGCCACCAGCAGCCCGCCCGACGTCTGCGGGTCGCACAGCACGCCCAGCCGGTCGTCGTAGGCCGCGTCGTCGAGCTCCCCTTGGGAGACGTAGTCTTCGGCCTGCTCGATGAGGGAGAACGCCCGGCTCGGGCGGCAGTACGCCTGCGCGAGGGCGAACGCGCCCTCGAAGAGCGGCAACGCCCCGAAGTCGAGCACGGCCGCCTGGCCGCTGGCCACGAGCATCTCGTGCAGATGCCCCGCCAGCCCGAACCCGGTCACGTCCGTCGCCGCATGCGCGCTCGCTTCGAGGAGCGCGGCGCCGGCGCAGTCGTTGAGCTCCATCATGGACGCCACGGCAGGCCGCAGGCCGTCGTCGTCCACCAGCCCGCAGGCATGGGCCGAAACCATGATTCCTGTGCCCAGGGGCTTTGTCAGGTACAGCGCGTCGCCCGCCCGTGCGCCGGAGTTGCGCACGATGCCGTCCGGGTGCGCCATGCCGAACACGGCCAGGCCGTACTTGGGTTCGGCGTCGTCGATGGTGTGGCCGCCGCCCACCAGGGCGCCGGCCTCGCGCACGGCGTCGGCGCCGCCTTGCAGGATGGCGGCGGCCACCGCAGTGCCCAACTCCTCGTCGAGTGCCAGCAGGTTGAGTGCCACCAGGGGCTTCGCTCCCATCGCAAACACGTCGGACAGGGCGTTGGCCGCAGCTATGCGTCCGAACTCGTACGGGTCGTCCACGATGGGCGTGAAGAAGTCGACGGTGAGGACTGCCGCCGCGTCGTCGCCCAGCCGGTAGACCGCCGCGTCGTCGCTCGTCTCGAACCCGAGCAGCAGGCGCGCCCCTTGGCGGTCCTCCGCGGCGTCCGCGGGGATCACGAGGGCGTCGCGCAACGTCCCGCCGCAGGTGGCAGGCGTTCCCTTCGCGTCTCCGCCGGCGGAAGAAGCTCCACCGGCGTCCCCGTCGGCAGCGGGAGCCGTTGCGCCCAGTCCGCCTCCACCGGCGGCAGGAGCCGCCGTGCCTAGTCGGCCGCGGTGGTCGTCCACGGCGGAGGCGGCCAGGGCACGCAGAATGCTTTCGAGGTCGCCCGGACCCCACTTGGCCGCTCAACCGCCTTTCGACGTGAGCTTCGTCAGCCGTATGCGTTCGGTCTCGCTCATCTCCCTGCCTCCTTTCCGCCGTCGAACCCTTCGTTGCTCCGAAGTATACCGCAGGTTCGAAGACGCCGCTCGCCGCGCATCGTGGTGCCCGAGGAGGATCTTGCTGCCGGCCATGCTGCACGCGGCTCTCCAGAAGCGCCTTGCGCGCTTCGGCATGCCCGCCAGCCGCCGTGCCGGACGCGTCCTCTGTGTTCGGATTCAGATCCCGTGACAGCCTGCTGCCTCGATGGATTCCTTGTGCGTGTCGCCTATCGTTCTTGCTTGGACTTGCAACGGCAAGAAGAAAGGCCATGGACAAAATCGCGCCGATTCCGTAGATTTTTCGGTGCTCGCCCCTTCCTGGCTAGATGTCTTACAAGAATCACCTGGTCAAAGGAGGGCGTATGGTATTATTTCCGGCAAAAGACAGAGAATCGAGAAGATTTCGTCCAGTTCGGCGGAAAAGCCGGCGGATCGGCGGAAAGGCCAGCGGATCGGCGGAAAGGACGGCGGATCGGCGGAAAGGACGGCGGACAAAGCAGCCAGGGAGCTTCCTCTGGCAGAGGCCAAAACCCGTCCGTCGCGGTTGAAGGGCGGCGGAGGGGGCGTTCGCAGGATGCTGGGGAGGGAGGAACTGCCGCTCTGCGGCTCTCGTGCTTCCCGCGTGGCGGTATCGGGCTTCGGCCATTGATCGCTGGCGAAGCGAGGCTGCTGGCTGTCGGTATTGACGACGGGCGTCCGTCGTCAAGGTGGTCGGCGTCAGGGGACAAGTCATGGGTCGCAGGCATCAAGGGGGCGGCGTGCGTCAGAGAGAACAAAGCGTCCCAGGCCAAGGACGGGGCGCCTTCCGTCGAAAGGGACGTCGGCTTTAGGCGAAGGTGGGGCGTCGTCGGCCTGCGGCGAAAACGTGGTCTGTTGGCCTGCGCGCGATCGCGAAGCCGACATGTGGCGGAAACCGATGGCCGAGCGCCATGCTGCGGCCATCGGAGCGGGTCGACCCGCTCCGAACCGCTATGGTACCATTCCGGCAATCGGCAGGGCGCGACACGGAAAGGGGGGCGGGATGGCACAGATCGCATATGGCAGCACGCAGGCCCCGGCTGCGCCTGCTCCTTTCGTCACGCCCGAGCGGTCCGTCCGCATCTTCCTGAACGGCGAACTGGTCGCCGTCAGCCAGGGAAGCCCGTACGGCCTGGCGGAGCTGGCGGTGGGCTACCTGCTTTCCGAAGGGGTCGTCTCCGACCGCGACCGCCTGACGGACGTCGTGGCCGACGAGGCTGCAGCGGAGGTGCGCGTCGTCAGCGGCGAGCATGCCGACGTCCTGGTGCCGTTGCACCGCGTGACCTCGGCCGGGTGCGCGCGTTCGGCCCTGCTGCGGCAGGCGGGGGACGCTGCGGCGCCGATGGTCGCCGCCGGGCTCGGCCACGGCGCGCCGCCTGTCCTTCCGCCTTTGGAGACGTCGGCCCGGTTCGCTGCCGACGCGCTGCTTGCGGGCATGGAAGAGCTGTGCGGGTGCAGCCCTCGGCGCAATGCGGGGGAGTGCGTGCACGGCTGCGGGCTGGGCGACGGTCGCTCGCCGCGCCTCTTGCTGGTGCGCGAGGACATCGGGCGCCACAACGCCATGGACAAGGCCGTCGGCCAAGCCTGGCTCGAACGCCTGCCCCTGCACGACAAGGCGCTGTTCGTCACGGGCCGCATCAGCTGCGAGATGGCCCTCAAGGCGCACCGGGCCGGCTGCCCCGTGCTCGTGTCGTGCAAGTCGGCCACCGACGAGGCCGTTTCCCACGCCGAAGCGCTGGGCGTGACGCTGGTCTCCCACTGCCGCGACGGCTTCCTGCGCGTGCTCTCGCATCCTGACCGCATCCCGGGCTAGGGGAAGACCGCCGCCGCAGGGGCCTGCGCCCTGCGCCCCGGGCCCCGTTCCCGCGGGCCCCGCTGCCGCGCCTGGAGGCCCGCCGCTGCCGCCCGTCCCCGCCTTCCTTCTTCTCGTCTTCCTTGCAGCAGGCGTCCTGCGCCGCCTGTTGGCGACGGCATGCGCTACAATGGCGGCACCGGCGCCTGCGCGGCTGCTCCGGCGCCGTCCCGGGTGCAACGCTCAGCGCAGGAAGCCCGGCTCGCAACGAGGCAACAAGACAAGGGAGGGCGCTCATGGGCGCAGGTGATACGGACGTCGTCATCGTCGGCATGGGGCCGGCGGGCATATTCTGCGCGCTGTCGCTGCTCGAGCATGGACATGCGGGGCACATCGTCATGGTGGACAAGGGGCTGTCGGTGCGCGAGCGCCGCTGTCCCAAACAGCTGCGTGGGCCCTCGGGCGCGTGCGTGGGCTGCGAGCCGTGCCGCATCACGGCGGGGTTCTCGGGCGCGGGGGCGTTTTCCGACGGCAAGCTCTCGCTTTCCGCCGAAGTGGGCGGCGACTTGCCCGAGCTCGTCGGCTTCGACGTGGCGCAGGCCGCCATCGAGCAGGTGGACGGCATCTACCTGTCGTTCGGCGCGGACGCGCACGTGGAGGGGCTGGGCGGCAAGGAGCAGCTGGCCGACATACGCCGCCGCGCCATCAAGGCCGGCCTCAAGCTGGTCGACTGCCCCATACGCCACCTGGGCACGGAACGTGCGCGCGACCTGTACGCGCGCATCGAGGAGCATCTGGTGGCGTCCGGCGTGGAGCTGCGCTTCTCCACCACCTGCACGCAGGTGCTCATCCAGGACGGCACGTGCGTGGGCGTGGCCCTGGAAGGTCCGGACGGCGCAAGCGAGCTGCGCGCGCGGCACACCGTGGTGGCCACGGGCCGGCGCGGCGCCGACTGGTTCGAGCGCATGTGCCGCGAGCACGGCATCGCGCACGGGCCGGGGCCGGTGGACATCGGCGTGCGCGTGGAAGTGCGCAACGAGATCATGGAGACCGTGAACAACGTGCTCTACGAAGGCAAGCTCATCGGGTACCCGAAGCCCTTCAAGAACAAGGTGCGCACGTTCTGCCAGAACCCCGGCGGGTTCGTGAGCCAGGAGAACTACGACGAGGGCCTGGCGGTGGTGAACGGCCACAGCTACAAGGAGCGCCAGTCGCCGAACACGAATTTGGCCATCCTGTGCTCGCACAACTTCTCCGAGCCGTTCGACCAGCCCATCGCCTACGCGCAGAAGGTGGGGGAGCTGACCAACATGCTGGGCGACGGGCACATCATGGTGCAGCGCCTGGGCGACGTCCTGGACGGCAAGCGCACGTGGCAGAAGGAGCTCTCGCGCTCCAACGTGGTGCCCACGCTGCCCGACGCGGTGGCCGGCGACATCACGGCGGCCATGCCGTACCGCGCCATGACGAACATCCTGGCGTTCATGATGGCGGTGGACGAAGTGGTGCCGGGCTTCGCGGCGCCCGAGACGCTGCTGTACTCGCCCGAGCTCAAGTTCTACAGCAACCGCGTGAAGGTGGACGGGCGGTTCCGCACGAGCGTGGAAGGACTCACGTGCCTGGGGGACTCCAGCGGCTGGACGCGCGGCCTCATGATGGCGAGCGTCCACGGCCATCTCGCCGGCGCCGTTCTGGCCGAAGAAGGCTGAGGGGCGGCTCGCCCGTGCGGCGGCAAACAGGCGGGCATCCGAGGGACGACTCGTTTGAGCAGGCGTTTTCTTACCTGTCATGCGTTTGCACGACAGGGACGCGGCATGCCGTCCACGAAAAATCATCGTTCTGCACGATAGCGGCGCGCCGCCGGTTCGGGCATGATGCGGAGCCGTCGGCAAACGATCGCTCGAAACGAGGAGAGTCATGAAAATATTCGGAATGGGCATGCCCGAACTCGTCATCATCCTGGCAGTCATTCTGCTCATCTTCGGCCCCAAGAACCTTCCCAAGCTTGGCGCCGCGCTCGGCAAGACCGTGAAGGGCGTGCGCGAAGGCCTGGGCGGCGACAAGAAGGAAGCCGTCGAAGAAGAAGAGGAAGAGGACGTGGAAGAGCCTGCGACCGTGAAGGCCATCGAAGGCGAGGTCGAGGGCGACGAGGCCCCCGCCCCCAAGAAGCGCGTCAAGAAGGTCGTCAAGACGACCGCGTAGCCTTTCGCGTCCCGGCACGGTCCCGAAGGCCTCGTGCGCGTCGCGGCCTCCCCTCCGGGGAGTCCCGGCATGGCCGCGCGGCCTCCCCAAGCCGGGGAACCGCCGCATCGCCGCGCCTTCGCAGCAGCCCTGCCATTCAACCTGCCTACCCTCCCTCCCCGGGCCGCCCGCATCCTGCGGGCGGCTTTGTGCCTCTCTTTGTGCATTCGTCCCCGGCGAGCCGGCAGCAATGCCACGCGACTGGTATCATGTTCTGATCTTGTGGGAACGGTCGTGTCGAAAGGAGCGAGGCCTTGCAGTTCGGACGGAACACCGATGCGCGCACGGCATGGACGTCCATCGTCGGGTTCGCCTGCAACCAGGGCTTCGTCTTCTCGTTGTTCTATCTGGGATCGAACCGGGGGCTCGGCGACGGCGTGCACGTGTTCGAACGCGCCGAGCTGTTCGGCACGCTGCTGTTCATGACGGCGGCGTTCGTGCTGCTGCGCCTCGTGGCGCCCCGCGCGCGCGACGCGCTGCTGGCTCGCCCGCTCGTCTGGTGCTATGCGGCGCTGCTCGTGGTGGGCTCCTTCGTCCCCCTGCTCGTCGAGAATCCCGCGGTGGGCGGCCTCGTGCTGGAATGCGCGCTTCTGGGGCTGCCGGCCGGCTGCCTTCTGGCCGCTTGGGGCCGTGCGCTCGGCCGCGAACCCATCGCGCGGTCGGTTCCGGAGGTGTTCTTGGGATCGGCGCTCGGCGCGGCGGCGTGCTTCGCCTGCGCGGTCGTCCCGGTGGCGGGCGCCGTGCTCGTCCTGAAGCTTTTGCCGCTCGGCAGCGCGGCCGCCCTGCGCCGGCTTCTGGCGGGTCCCCCCGTGTCCGTCCTCGCGCCGGCCGAAGGCGCCGCCACGCTCCTTTCGGGCAAGATCGTCGCCGGCACCGCCGTGTTCGGCCTGGCGGCGGGCTTCATGGAGACCTATGGCTCCGATCCCGGCATGGCCACCACGCCCACGTTCCCCGTCACGCTGTTCCTGTTCGTCCTCTTCTGCATCGCCGCCCTGCAGCTGTTCGGCGGCGGAGGCGGGACGCCCGCCGAGGACATCGCGCCTGCAGAGGGGCAAGGCCCGCTCGACGGGTCCTACCGGCTGGCGGTGCTGCTCATGATGGCGGGCTTTTTGTTCGTGCCGGTGCTGGCCGACTTCGGCGTGCCGGGAGAGGCCATCGTGCTCGCAGGGTACCTGGGGCTTTCGGCCGTGCTCGTCTCCCTGTTCCTGGTCATGGGACGCATCACCGGACAGGACGCGGCGCTTTCCTTCGCGCGCGGCTTCACGGCGCTGTTCGCCGGCGAGATGGCGGGCATCGCGCTCGGCAACCTGCTGGACCTGGTAGGGACGCGCGGGCAGACGCCCTACGCCGTGGTGGCCTGCGCGGGCCTGGCCGCCCTGTTCGCCTATCTGTTCCTGTTCACCGAGCGCGACTTCCGTTCGCTTTCGGTGGCGGTGCGCGACACCGACCGGTTCGAGGAGGCGTGCCGCCTGGTGGCCGAAGAGGCCGGCCTTTCGCGCCGCGAGGCAGAGATACTGCCGCTGGCCTTGAAAGGACGCACGGGCGAGCGCATCGCGGCGGAGTTCTACATATCCAAGAGCACCGTGGACACGCATCTGCGCCGCATTTATCAGAAATGCGGCGTGCATGGGCGCCAGGAGCTCATCGACTTGGGGGAGCGCACGGAACGCCGGCTCGCCGGCCGCGACTGAGAGTCCCGGGACTCCGGCAGGCCCGAAGCCCCGGGCCGAAGGGCCCACTCGCGTGGCTTTCCCGCGCCCTGCGCGCATGCGCCCTGCGCGCATGCGCACTGTGCCGCTTCCGCCCCGCGCCCTGCGCGCGCCGTGCCGCGCCGCCCGGCCCGCTTGCCCGGCCGTCTGGCCCGCGTCCTGCGCGCAAGCGGGACGAAGCGGCCAATCGCGAACCAGCGGTTTTGCAAGTGGCCCGCGTCTGTGCGCAGGCGGGGTTAAGTCCGGGGCCGTGCCGCGTCCCTAGAGATGCCTGTAGCCGGTGTAGAGCGTCATCGCCGCGCAGAAGATGCTCGCCCATGCCCAGAACCGATGTTTCTTCATCGTGAAACCTCCTTCGTGTTCCGCGCGTCCGCCTTCCGTGCGGCGCGGCCCTGCGTCCCGTTGCGTCCCGTCGATGTTCTCCATGGTTGACATCGCTGACGCCCCGTATTATCTTAAAGAAGTTAACCCAAGGCAACATATTTTCGATAAAAAGCGGAACGCCGGCATAGGCCTTGGGAAGGGAGGCCGGCTTCCAGGGAAGGTGCGCGCTTCTGCGCACGGAAAGGCGGTGCACATGAAGGAGAGGACGCGGGGCGGGTTGTTGATGGGTGCCGGTTTCCTGCTGGGAACGGTGGGGGTGAAGGCTCTCACCAGCGCCACGGCCAAGAAGTGCTACGTGCAGGGCGTCGCGAAGGGCCTTCAGGCGAAGTCGGCCTACGAGGGCATCGTCGAGCAGGCGAAAGCCCAGGTAGACGACATCGTGGCCGAGGCGAACTACATCAACCTCTCGAAGACCGACGCAACGGAGCATGCCGCAGGCAAGGACAGGGAAAAACCCTCGGACGTGGCGGGAGAAGGCGCGAGCGAGGGTTCTTCCGGAGGGGCGGACGCCAAGCCTTCCGGCAAGGCGGCGAAGTAGCGCGCCATGGAGTTCCTGGTAGTCAACGAGGTGCCGGGCCGCTTGCGCGTGAGGCTGGCCGGTCCCGTCCCGGCCGCAGATGTCGATGCGCTTGCGACCGCCACGCGCGCCTGCAAAGGCGTGCTGGGCTGCACCGTGTATCCGCGCATCGGGTCGCTTGCGGTGCGCTATGCCGGCGGAGCTGCGGTCCGCGAGCGCGTGCTCGATCGTCTGCGGGCCATAGATGCAAACGCCATCGAGGCGGCGCGCAGCGACTGGGGCGCCCCTCTCGCTCCGCGCGCGGGCGCGCTGCTCATGGACGTGGCCACGCTCGCGGGGTCGTTCCTGGCGCGCCGGTGGCTCCTGCCGCCCTTTCTGCGTGCCGCCTGGGCGGTGTGGCGCTACCGGCGCTTCCTGGCCGCCGCGTTACGCTCCCTTTTCCGCGCGCGGCTCGACGTTCCGGTCCTCGACGCCGCGGCCATCGGCATGTCCTTCGTGCAGCGCGACCCCAAGACGGCGGGCTCGACGATGTTCCTCCTGGATCTGGGCGAGACGCTGGAGGACTACACCCGCGCCCGCTCGGAGGGCGAGCTGATCTATTCGCTACTGGCCGCGCCCGAGACGGTGCAGCTGGTCGAGGGGGACTGCGAGAGGTCGGTCCCGGCGTCTTCCCTCGTGGCCGGCGACGTGGTGGCGGTGCGCTCCGGCATGCCCGTCTGCATCGACGGCGTGGTCGAGCGCGGCTGCGCGATGGTCAACCAGTCCACCCTCACCGGCGAGCCCTTGGCCGTCGAGCGCGGGGAGGGCGACGACGTGTTCGCCGGTACCGCGGTGGAGGACGGCGAGATCTTCGTGCGCGTGCGCGCGAGCGGCGCGAAGACCAAGCTGCGTTCCATCGTCGCCCTCGTCGAGCAGTCTGAGCAGTGCAAGGCCGAGGCCCAGTCGCGCCGCGAACGCCTGGCCGACCGCATCGTTCCATGGAACTTCCTGCTCGCCGGCGCGGTGGCGGCAACGACCCGCAGCCTGCAGAAAACGGCCGCGGCTCTCATGGTGGACTACTCCTGCGCGCTCAAGCTGACCGCGTCCATCTCCGTGCTCTCCGCCATGAGCCAGAGCGCCAAGGCGGGCTTCACGGTCAAGGGGTCGAAGCACTTCGAGGCCTTCGCCCAGGCCGATGCCATCGTGTTCGACAAGACCGGGACGCTCACCGAGGCGACGCCCGAGGTGCACTCCGTCATCGCCTTCAACGGCTGGAACCGCACGCAGGTGCTGCGCTTCGCGGCCTGCCTGGAAGAGCATTTCCCGCACCCGGTGGCGCGGGCCGTGGTGCGCGCCGCCGAGCGGAGGAACCTCAAGCACCGCGAGCGGCATGCGAGCGTGGAGTACCTGGTGGCGCACGGCATAGCCTCGTCGCTCGACGGCAAGCGCGCCGTCATCGGCAGCGAACACTTCGTGATGGAGGACGAAGGGGTGGTCGTCGGGGACGAGCAGCGCGAGCGCATTGCCCGGGAGCTTGCGGGGCTTTCGGTCCTGTACCTGGCGGTCGACGGGAAGCTGGTCGGTGGGATAGGCGTCGACGACCCCCTGAAGGAGGGCGCGCGCGAGGCGGTGGCGCGTCTGCGCTCGCTCGGATTCCGGCGCATCGTGATGCTCACGGGCGACCACGAGTGCGCCGCCGCGCGCGTCGCTCGGGAGGCGGGCATCGACGAGTACCGCGCGAACCTCCTGCCGGAAGACAAGCACGCCTGCATCCAGGCGTTGCGCGCTGAGGGCCACCGGGTCGTCATGGTGGGCGACGGCGTGAACGACTCTCCGGCGCTCTCGCTTGCCGACGTGGGCGTGGCCATGGCCCAGGGGACCGCCATCGCGCGGGAAGTGGCCGACATCACGCTTTCGGACGGGTCGCTGGAGTCGCTCGTGCGCCTGCGGGTCTTGAGCCGCGAGCTGATGCGCCGCCTGGACGGCTCGTTCTGGCGGATCATGGCCGTGAACTCCGCGCTTTTGGCCGCAGGCGTCGGCGGGCTGGTGACCCCCCAGGCCTCGTCGCTTCTGCACAACGGCACGACGATAGCCTTCGCCGCGCAGAGCGCGAAGCGCTACCGGTTCTAGGGCGAGCGCGCCTGCCTGCCGGTCGCGCACGGCTGCTTGCCATCCGCCTGCCGCGCCGTCCGCCCGGGCCGCTTTCGGCCCGGGCGGGCCCGTATGCGGCGGCTCTCCGCGGCTCCTTCGTGGCGACGCGATGGGCTTCGGCGCCTCGCCGCCTGGATTTCGGCCTGTACGCGTCCGTCTGTGGTACCATGGCTTGCGTTTCGCGTCCTGTGCTTCGTGTGGCCGGGGCCCTGCGCGCGGGCGCAAGGCACCCGGCGTTTCCGCGCGAAGCGCGAGGGTGCCATCGACGGAATCAGAAGCGAAAGGCGGGCGCGCATGCATGTGACCATGTACACCGACGGCGCCGCGCGCGGCAACCCCGGTCCGGGCGGCTACGGCTGCGTGCTGCAGTTCACGGACAAGAACGGGCGGCTGCACGAGCGCGAGCTGTCCCAGGGCTACGAATGCACGACGAACAACCGCATGGAGCTTCTGGCCGTCGTCGTCGGCCTCGAAACGCTCAAGCACCCCTGCCAGGTGACCGTGCATTCCGACTCGCAGTACGTGGTGAAGGCGTTCAACGACCATTGGATTGAAGGCTGGCTCAAGCGTGGCTGGAAGAACTCGCAGAAGCAGCCCGTGAAGAACGTCGATCTGTGGAAGCGTCTGCTGGCCGCGAAGGAGCCGCACGACGTCTCGTTCGTGTGGGTGAAGGGACATGCCGGCCACCCTGAGAACGAGCGGTGCGACCAGCTGGCCACGGCCGCCGCCGACGGCGAAGGGCGCCTCGCCGACGCCGGTTTCGAGCGGGGCCTGTAGGCCCCGCTGGCTTCTGGGACTTCACAGCGGCGTTTTTTGCACGGTTCGAGCCGATTTCGCGTCCAGGTCTTTCTGCGCCCCAAGGCGTTCGTGCGTCAAGCGAGGTCGGCGCAGTAGCTCCGGGCGACGACCTGCTTGTCGCTGCGCGGGAACAGATGCCCGTAGAGCGCCATGAAGTAGCTGTCGGTCATCGACGCCAGGTAGTCCACGACGATCTGGTTGGGCTCGCCTGCCAGGTAGTCCTCCATGGACACGCTGCGCGACTTCGCGGCGAGCGACGCGGCATGGTGGCGGAAGACCGGCGAGGACTCGTCGCCGTGCAGAAGGTCGTCCAAAAGGCGCGCGTACAGGTCCTCGAACATCTCCTCCACCACGTTGCCGGCGTCGGCCACCATGCCTTCCTTCAGGTAGATGAGGTCGTAGTTCTGCTGCTTGGCCCGCTTGAGGTCGGCGAAGACGGCCTCGCTCATGCAGATACGTTCCTTGCGGTAGCTGTTGTTCACGATGTCGACGGTGAGGTTGTTGATGATGCGCGCGTTGTCGCGCCCGATCACGGCGCTGTCGAAGACGTCGAGGGAGGGAAGCACGCCCATGTCGAGCGCGTCCTGGCGGTCCTTGCCCACGTAGGCGATCATGTCGCTCACGCGCACGACGCATCCTTCCAGCGTCGAGGGACGCAGCTGCTTGATGGCGCGCTCGTCGGCGCAGCAGGCTTCCACCCGCGCGTCCAGCTCGTCGAACCCGGAAAGCTCGCCCACGCGCAGCACCTGCTGGGCGAACTCGCCGTTGTGGCACAGCACGCCGTCGAGCGTCTGCAGGCTCACGTTGCGGCGGTACAGCTGGTCCAGCACGCGCACCGAATGCACGTTGTGGTTGAAGTAGCGCCCGGTGCGCGCATGGTAGCACTTGTCGAGGAAGCGTTCGCCCGCATGGCCGAACGGCGTGTGCCCCACGTCGTGCCCGAGCGCGATGGCCTCGATGAGTTCGCAGTTCAGCCCCAGAAGCGCGCCGATGCCGCGCGCGATGCGGCTCACCAGCTGCACGTGCAGGCCGCGCCGGCAGATGTCGTCGTTCTCCACGAACGAGAACACCTGCGTCTTGTCGGCGTAGCGGTTGTAGGCCGGCACGTTGAGGATCTTCTCGATGTCGCGCGCGAAGGCGGGGCGCGCGAGCGTGGCCTCGTCGTGGGGGTTCGGCTCGCGGCGCGTCACCTGCGCGTCGTCGAAGGCGCAGGGGTTCTTCCAGCCGGCCGCGCGGTCGGCACGGATGGCCTCTTCCACGCGGGGGTCAAGCGACAGGTAGGGTA
>HHCFC01400__coassemble_1550_pt1 | contig 21066 bp, 20 predicted proteins | sample HHCFC01400__metabat2_high_PE_058 | metagenome-assembled genome bin HHCFC01400 | reverse complement strand
CACCCCTTCATGGGCAGGTAGCTGGTCATGTCGTGGTGGCGCAGCACGCCTTTCATGGGGTAGGCGTAGTCCATGGAGATGGCGTCCATGTCGTCGGGTACCCACGACAGCGGGTTGATGTGGACGGCGCCTTCGGCATCCTTCCAGGTGAGGTTGGGGATGTCCGACAGGTCGCCCAGCGGCGTGTGCGTGCGGGCGCCGCGCGCCATGCGCTCCACCAGCATGCGCATGGGCTCTTCGGTGGAGTCGCCGCGGAACACGAAGTCGATGCAGTCGTACTTGATCAGGTCTTCGTGGAAGATGGACGACGAAAGCCCGCCGAACGAGATGGGCACGTGCGGGTGCAGGCGCTTGAGGATCTTCGCCACCTCGATGGAGCCGTGGCAATGAGGCATCCAGTGCAGGTCGATGCCGAACATGTGCGAATCCAGCTTGCCAAGGTTCTTCTCCACGTCGAAGTTCTTCTTGTGCAGCATCATGGACGCCAGGTTGTAGATGCGGGCGCGCAGCCCGTGGCGTTCCAGGTACTCGCACAGCGTGGTGAGCCCCAGCGGGTACATCTCGAAGATGGGCGTGGACGGCACCATGTCGGACACGGGCCCGTACATGATGGAACGCTCGCGGAAGTCGTACGTCGCGGGCGCATGGATGTATGTCATGTCGAGGGTTTGCATGCGACGGGAAAGTATAGCACGACTTCGTTTTCCCGTACCCGCGACACGAAAACCAGCCAACGGCCTACTCCTGCAGGATGACGTCCAGCATGCCTTGGCGGTCGAAGACGCCCAGCTTGCGGTAGATGCTGCCTACGTGGTGGCGCGCGGTGCTTTCGGCTATGCAGAGCTCCTTGCATAGGTAGGGCACGTTCCTGCCGCTGGCCAGCAGCACCAGAACTTCGGTCTCGCGCGCCGTGATGCCGCACTGCGCCGCCACGACCGCACAGCGCTCCTCCAGGTCCTGGCTGCGTGGCACGGTGGGTTGCGGCTGGTAGAAGCGCTGCAGGTCGCTTTGGGAGAACACGAGCGTGCCCGCCACGATCACTAGGATGGCGAACGCGGCCAAAAGCCACGTCTGGTCGTCCGGCCCCAGAACGCCGGCCTGCACCATCACGTCCACGAAGCCCAAGCCGGCAATGGTGGCCAGCCGCAACACCAGGATGGAGCAGGAAAAGAACAGCGCCACCGACCGCTTCGCCCTGAACGCCAGGTCGGCGGACACCAGCATGATGGCGATGTCCACGCAGTACCCTCCCAGTATCACCAACCCGTTTCCTAGGTAAGCCTGCGCGGGCGGCAGCACGGCGAACAGGATGAGCCCTACCGAAAGCGCGGGCACGATGGGCCGGAATATGGCGATAGGACTGGCAGCCGGCCGTTCGATGCCAATGTAGATGGCCAAGGCGATGAAGCCGGCGCCCGCCACCCAGAAGTCGCCGCGGCTCACGGCGACGTTGGGGGCGACGGCGTTCGCGTAGAACGACTCGGCCACGCCGTAGGCCAGCCCGGCGGCCACCACGGCCACCACCGCCTTGGCCACCAACGGCCGGTCCACGGCGAATTCGACCGTCGTGGGCCCTCGCCGCGTCTCGCTGCGCGACGAATGCAGGATGGCGCACGACGCCACCGGCAACAGGCACACGATTGCGGCAGCCGCCACGGAAGGCAGCGCCTGCACGCCGAAGAACAGGACGAAGGCGAACGCATACGAGGAAAGCAGGTACTGGCTCACGCGGTCGGTCGCCAGCGTGGCCCATAGCTCGCCCCACATGACCAGCAAGAACGCATTGCCGAACGCCGCAATCAGCAAAGCCGCCAAAAACAGGGCCGAAAGCGCGTCGCCGGGCGCCACTGCGCGCAGAAGCAGGCACAGCGCGGTCCCCCCGGCGCAGAGCGCGCCGGCCACCGGGAACATGCTCGCGCGGTCGATGAACGGCCCCCGGCGAAACGACAGCAGGGCCGCAACCACGAACCCGGCCGACGTGAACAGCAAGGTCCAGGCGCTCGCGCGCACGCCCATGAGCGAGGACCCGGACGGCAGCACCAACGAGGTGCACAGCACGAGCATCCACCATGCCTGCCAGAACCCTATGCCCAGAAGCCGGAACGAGAACGGCGCCCGCTCGGCGTCGCCGCGACTGGATGCGCCTTGGCATGCGCCCCGCGAATCCTGCAGACGTGCTGGCGAGCGGAGACCCCCGCGTTCTTTCCCTTTGCCCATGATGCCCTCTCCAAGGCCGAAAGCCGTGACGAAGCGCGCTTAGGCGCTGGCTGCTCGCACTCAGAATACTATGAGCGCGCGCGTTTTCCCAGCAAAAAGACATGGCAGGAACCCTGCCATTTCGGGAGGAGCCGGAAAATGGCAGGGTTCATGCGCTGCGCGGCACCCGTGCCGCGGCGTAAGGTGAGCGAGCGGCTCAAGGGAAAGCCGCGGGCGGAGGGCACGATCGCCGCCCACATCGCACAAAAGGAGGATTCCATGTCAGAGAAAAGCGCGCTTTCGCGCCGTTCGTTCTTGGGCCTGGGCGCCACGGCCGCCTTGGCTGCCGGCGCTGCGGGGCTTGCCGGCTGCGCGCCGTCGAACCCGGGTGCTGCCGATGCGCCCGCGGGCAACGGCTCCACCGAGCAGCCCGAAGCCATCGGCTTCGGCGGCGGGCAGGGCCCCACGTCCATGGGCTACGGCCGCATCCAGAACCCGTCGTTCCTCACGCCGCCAGCGCCGCTTGCCGAAAGCGACGCGGCCGAGGTGCAGGAAGCCGACGTCGTCATCCTGGGCGCCGGCAACGCGGGCTGCGCGGCGGCGGCATCGTGCGCCGACCACGGCCTGCAGGCCATCGTCCTGGAAAAGCTGGAAACCGTGCAGGGACGCGGCGGCGGCATCGGCCTGTGCAACACGAAGTTCACGAAGGCCTACGGCGAATCCATCGGCCAAGACCTCATGGTGGACATCCCCAAGGCCCAGCACCTGTGGGTGCGCAGCTGCGGCAGCCGCGTGAACGAGGCGCTGGTGTCCCTGTGGTTCAACAAGTCGGGCGAGGCGGGCGACTGGCTCATCGACAAGGCGGCCGAATACGGCGTGGAGCCCGACTCGTTCCGCGCCTACGCGCCGAAGGCCATCATCCCCGAATCGTTCTCGTATCACCAGTTCCATAAGACCGACGCAACACCGGAGTGGCCGTCCGAGTGCAGCTACTTCCAGGCGACGAACGTGCTGTACGTGGACTCGCAGGACGCCTCCAAGCACGAAAAGCCCGCCACCTACCTGTTCCAGACCACGGCGACGCAGCTGCTGAAGGAAGGCGACAAGGTCACCGGCGTGTTCGCCACCGACAAGGACGGCAAGGTCCTCCTGTTCAAGGCGAAGAAGGGCGTGGTCATCGCCACGGGCGGCATCCATGACGATCCGGAAATGGTGGACTACTACTGCGAAGAGAACGTGCACCACGTGCTGGAATGCCAGAACACGCCGGTGGGCTACTCCACGGGCGACGGCATCAAGATGGGCCTGTGGGCCGGCGGCGCCGTGCAGGACGGCCCGTTCCCGCTCATGCTGCATCCGCAGGCAGGGCTGCAGTTCCATGGGGCGTTCATGTTCCTGAACATGGAAGGCGAGCGCTTCATGAACGAGGCCACGTGGGTGCAGGGCAAGTCCATGAACGTCATGCACCAGACCGACGACATCGCGTGGTCCATCTTCGACGCCGACTTCGGCGAGCAGAACGTCAAGACGCTCGAGTTCTCGGGCGGCGGCGGGATGTTCTGGGACACCATGGGCGGCAACGTGGGCGATCCGTTCGTGGCGCAGGACTACATCGACTTCGTGAACACGGGCCTGGAAGCCGACGACGGCAAGGTGTTCAAGGCCGACACGCTGGAAGAGCTGGCGGAAAAGACGGGCATCCCGGTGGAAAAGCTGAAGGAATCGGTGGCGCGCTACAACGAACTGGTGGCAGCCGGCGCCGACGACGACTTCCACAAGCAGGCCGAATACCTGTTCCCCGTGGAGAAGGCACCGTTCTACGCGGCCAAGGTGGGCGTGGCCCTGCTGGCCATCGTGGGCGGCCTCAAGGTGAACACGGACCTGCAGGTGCTCACGGCCGAGAAGCAGCCCATCGAAGGCCTGTACGCCATCGGCAACGCCTCGGGCGACCTCTACGCCATCGACTATCCCATCAACATGGCCGGCAACTCCAACGGCCGTGCGCTGACGTGGGGCTATCTGATCGGCGACATCCTGTCCAAGTAGGCTTTGGCAGGCCGGCTGCACAGCCGGAGCAACGATCCCTGGCCGCCCGACCCCTCCCTGCGCGGCCGTCAAGGCCCTGGCGCGTGCTTCGGCACCGCCAGGGCCCCTTGTTGCCTTAGTCGTCCGACCGTGTTTCGGGCCCGCCTTGGCGCTCCGCCTGTTCGAACGTCAGGTCTTTGGGATCGAGCGACTGCATCCAGGCCAAATAGGTGTCGGGGAAATGAGACGCCAGGATGCGGTACAGGTCCTGTTGGACCAGGACGCTTGTCGCCTGGGCGGCGCCTGAAAGCGAACTGAGGTCGTCGACGGTGGGCACCCGTTCGGCGATGGCATCCGCCACGCTCTGCGCCGGGCACGCCTCGCCGAAGCGGTAAGGCTGCGTGCTGATGAAGCCCGTGTTGCGGGCACGCGCCTCCTGCATGGCTTCGAACGCTTCGTCGAAGCCTTCGTCATCTGTTCCGGGGAAGCTCACGGTCGTGCCGTAGCAGCGATATCCCCATGCGGCCAAGGGCACGCGTGGGACCAGGTCGGTGGGATTCTCTACGTTGTAGATGCTGCGGTACCGTGCATCGCCGGCCGATGCTTCGCGGGTCGAGGCCGAAGGCGCGAAGGTGTAGGCGAACAGGTTCTCGGGCGCCACCACGGGGGTGCTTTCCTCGGCGATGTCCAGCAGGTCGCGTGCCAGCAGGTTCGCGATCGATCCACCGCGGCTGTGGCCGCACACCAGCAGCTTGGTGTTCGAGGCGTCCAGCCCCTGGCTTTCCAGATAGTCCGCCAAAGCCAGCGCCACGTCCAGTTCTGCCAGACGGTAGCCGGTGTGATCGCCGGTTGCGGCAGACCAGTACGGATCGACCACGCGCGCGTCGGACAGCCATTCGGCGCCGAACGTGCCGCGCACGCCTACGAACACGAGCGTCCAGGACGCGGCCTCGTCCGCGCCTGGGAGGCTGCTGTCGCTTGCGTCCGCGTTTCCTCCTTCGCCGGCCGTCGCGAGGAGTGGGCCTCCATTGCCGCTTTCGTTCCCGTCTGACGCGGCAGGCAACGTCTTGCATGCAAACGCGTACGCCACCGTGTCTTCCTCGTCCTTCACGAGGGACTCCACTTCGTCGAGCGTCTTGCTCGTCTTGGCGAACGACGAGGTGTCGATGTCGTGGAATCCCAGCGCGGTCAGGGCCTCTTCCACGTACGGCACGTCGCCTTTCGCATCGCCGTAGTATTGCGACTCGGAATTGACCGCGGCTGAAAGCGCCATGGCGGTGGTGGCGAGCGCATGGTTGTAGACGTGCCCGTCGGCAGCGAACCAGGCGTCGTCGAAAGCGACGGAGGTAGAGGTCTTCCCTGAAGGGTTGTCGCGATCGTTTCCGGCGATGATCTCGCTGCTGTAGGAGATGTCGTATCGATGCTGCGAGGATGCCGCCGCCGAAGGCGTGCCGGCTTCGATGCCGGCCTTCACGAACGGGGAAGGGTTCATGTGCGACAGCCAGAGCGCGGCGCAGGCCACCGCTGCCGTCAACACTCCCAAGGTGGCAAGCGCGCCAAAGACGATCTTTCTGCGTAGGGACAAGGCGTTCTCCTTTGCGAATTGTTCCTTCGGGTTTCTGTGGGGCGTGTGGCTTGCCCTGTGCGAGTTCGCGCGCGCTCTACTCGGTCATTATCGCACAGCGGGGGCCGTGCGATCCTCGAACATCCGGCCGTCAGGCCATCCCTCGACCGATTGCCCTCTGTGGATTTGCAGGAGAGCGCCTCGGGAATGCTATGATACAGCGCACACGAACATGCATGGGACAAAACCGGCATGCCCGCGCGGAGAGCGTGCGGGCGCGGAAGACAGGCGGGGCAGCTATGTTATTGTGCGCACAGTATATCCTCCCCATCACATCCGAGCCGTTTCAAGACGGGGCGGTGCTCGTGCGCGACGGGGTCATCCGCGACATCGGCAAGGTGGACATGCTGAAGCTGCGCTATCCCGAAGAGGAGGTCGCCGACTTCGGGTTGGCCGCCCTCATGCCGGGCCTGGTCGACCTGCATACCCATTTGGAGAACTCGGTCATGCGCGGCATCGTGCACGACGTGCCCTACACCACGTGGATCCTGTCCGTGGCCGAAAAGAGCTCGAAGATGGACGTGAGCGACTGGTACGACTCCGCCATCCTGGGCGGTCTGGACGCCTTGTCAAGCGGCATCACCTGCGTGGCCGACATCACGGTCACGGGGGCGGCCTGCACGGCCACGCAGAAGCTGGGCCTGCGCAGCGTCATCTATCGCGAGGTGGGCGCCATGGACAAGCGACGCGTGGACTACGCCATGCGCATGGCTGAAAACGACATCATGCACTGGCGCGAAGAGGTGGATTCCAGCCGCATCACCATCGGCGTGGCGCCGGCGGCCATCTACACGTGCCATCCTTCGGTCTTCGGCCGCGTGGCGGAATTCGCCAACCGCGAGAACATGCCCGTGGCCATGCACCTGGCCGGCAGCCGCGAGGAAAGCCAATTCGTCCGGTACGGCTCGTCTCCGTTCTCGGTGCATGACATGGGCGTCAAGCGCGGCTACGTGGAGATCCCCCCATGGCTTCCCACGGGCACCTCGCCGGTGCGCTATGCGCTCAACTGGGGCGCGTTCGAGACGTCGGACGTCCTGGCCATCCATTGCGTGCACGTGGACGAAGAGGACGTGAAGAAGCTCAAGGAGTACGACGTGGCCGTCGGCGTGTGCCCGCGCTGCAACGCGCAGCTGGGCATGGGCGTGGCGCCGGTCAACGAGTTCTTGCGGGCAGGCCTGCGCCTCGGTCTGGGCACCGATTCGCCCGCCGCCGCAGACAGCACCGACATGCTGACCGAAATGCGTCTGGGCATGCTGGTGCAACGCGCGGTGGACGTGAACGAGTTCTTGGACTCGTCCACCATGTTGGAGATGGCCACCATGGGAGGCGCGCGCGCCCTGCGCCTGGACGACAAGATAGGGTCGCTCGACGTGGGAAAGCGCGCCGACGTCATAGCGGTGGACCTGTCCGGCTCGCATCAGACGCCCACCACCGACCCGGTTTCCGCCGTGGTCAACACGTGCACGGCGACCGACGTGCTCATGACCATGGTGGACGGCAAGCTGCTGTACGAAAAGAGCAGGTGGCATGTGGACGTGGAAGTGGCGAAGAACATCGCCCGCGTCATAGAGATCCGTGGCAAGTTGAGGTTGTAGAACATGGCGAGCAACAAACAACAAGGCAAGCAGCAGAAACTGACCGCGAAGCAGAAGGGCGAACGCGTGCGCGCCGCCCAAGAGCGCGAGGCGCGCGCCAAGGAGCAGCGCGAGAAGGCCGAGCGCACCAAGAAGATATTCACCATCGTGGTGTGCGTCATCCTGGTGCTGGCGCTGGGCATTCCCACCATGGCCCTTGCCGTGCTGGGCGCCTCGTAGACGCGTGGCGGCCTTCCTTCTGCAGGTATGTCCGAGTGCCCCCGCAGGACGACGAGCCGGACGGCCGCCAGCACCTGTTGCGCGTCCGTGGCGGCCCCATCCGTCTTCGCAACGCAGCCGTTCGCCGCTGAGCGGCGGAACTCCCGCTTGCGCGCTTTCCTTATCGGGTAAACGTGTGTGCGTGTACAACTGGCTCGTTTGCCGAGCAGTTTATGCTAATATAAATCGGTTGCTGCGCGAGAGACGCGGCGACCGTATGGATACGACAGTCAGACCGCACAAAGGGGATTACTTTGTTTGGTATCGGTGGAGTTGAGCTGTTCCTCATTCTGCTGTTCGGGTTCCTCATTTTCGGGCCCGACAAGCTGCCAGCCATGGCAAAGACGATAGGGGCGGCCATAGCGAAATTCAGAAGCGCCCAAGAGGAAATGAACAAGGTCATCAAGACGGAAGTGTATGACCCGAATTCCGACGAGCCCTTCAAGAACCCGCTGGAGGCGCTGGCCAAGGTGGGCGACACGGCCAAGAAGGAAGAGAAGGCGGAAAGCTTCTCCGAGCGCAAGGCGCGCTACGACAAGGAACGTGCGGCGAAGAAGGCCGCGGAGAAGAACGAAGCCGAAAAGAGCGGGGAGGCCGAAGGCGCCGCCGCGTCGGCAACCGCCACGGCGGCCGCCAAGGGCGCTACGAAGGCGAGCTCCTCCACCACGGGCACGGCCACTTCAAGCGCGGCAAAGGCTTCTTCGCCTGCCGCCAAGAAGGTGGAGGAGAGCAAGGACCAGCCGAAGTCGAAGCCCTCGGCGGCGGAGCTGTACGGCACGAAGCCTGTCGCCACGAAGACGGCCACAGCCGCGAAGACCACGGCCACGAAGACCGCGAGCAAGCCGGCTGCGGCCACGAAGCCTGCAACGGCGACGAAGACCACGGCCGCAACTGGCACGAAGGCCGCGACAACGGCGAAGACCACGGCCGCCAAGACCGCGAGCAAGCCCGCCGCCGCCAAATCCACGACCGCCAAGCCGGCGGCCACGAAAGCCGCCGCCACCAAGACGGCGGCTGCTAAGAAGACCACCCAGGCCACCGGATCCACGGCGGCTTCCGAGACGAAGAACGAAAAGGGGGAATAAGCGATGCCTATCGGTCCGGCAAGAATGCCCCTGTTCGACCATCTCGGCGAGCTGCGCATGCGCCTCGTGCGCATCGTCGCGTGCTTGGCCGTCGCCGTCGTCATCTTCTACCTGGCGTCGGAGACGCTTGTCCGGTTTCTCATATGGCCCATCTCCGACATCCTGCAAATGAACACGGACGGCCAAGGCCTGCTGACCACGCTCGACCCGTTCGAAGGCTTCAGCGTGCGCTTCAAGGTGTCCCTGTGGGCGTCCGTCGTGGCGTGCGCGCCGGTCATCCTGTGGCAGATCCTCGCGTTCTTCCTTCCGGCGCTGAAGCCCAGCGAGCGCAAGTGGTTCATCCCCACGTTTGCCGCTGCGGTGGGCCTGTTCATTTTCGGCACGGTGTTCTGCTACCTGATCATCCTCAATCCGGCGTTCCAGTGGCTTGTGGACCAGTCGGCCGGGTTCGCCATCGCCCAGGCGCGCGCGAGCACGTTCGTCGACATGATCGTCAAGTTCGAGATAGGCTTCGGCTTCGCGTTCGAACTGCCGCTCATCGTGTTCTACCTGGTCATCTTCGACGTGGTGCCCTACAAGAAGCTGCGCGGCAGCTGGCGTACCGTCTACGTGGCGCTCATGGTCATTTCGGCCATGGTGACGCCCGACGCTTCGCCCGTCACCATGCTGCTCATGTTCGCCGCCATGGTGGCGCTCTACGAGGGAAGCCTGCTCATCTCGCGCATCGTGCTGGCCAAGCGCATCAAGAAGCAGAACGAGGAGCTGGAACGCGAAGAGGCCGAGGAACGGGGCGCGTAAGTGCACGAGCTGGGCATCATGACGAGCGTGCTGGATGCGGCGAAGGAATCGGCACGCGAGGCAGGCGCGACGAAGCTGCTCAAGGTGAGTCTGTCGGTGGGCGAGATGACCGAGGCCATCGAGGACGCGCTCGTGTTCGCCTTCGAGGCGCTGACGGAAAACGACCCGTTCACCGAAGGAGCCGAACTCTCCATCACCATGGTGAAGCCGAAGAGCCATTGCTTCGAATGCGACGCCGTGTACGAGCATGACCGCTTCCACATGTTGTGTCCGGAGTGCGGCAACTTCGCCACGGAGCTGATTGCCGGTCGCGAACTGCAGATCGACTCGATCGAGGTCGACATCCCGGATGCCTGAGCGCGTCCGGGACGTGCCGGCGTCGCGCGGCGGAGCATTTCCGCACGTCTCGGCGCTTCTCGCTGTTTTTGCCTGGCTGGTGCAGTAAACTGGCCAAAAAGCAAGCATAGGAGGCCCTTATGCAGATAGACATCAAGCAACCCGTGTTGGACAAGAACGACGCGCTGGCGGCCGAACTGCGCGCGCGGTTCGCGGAAAACCACGTGTTCGTGCTCGACCTTCTGGCCAGCCCGGGATCGGGCAAGACGTCCACCATCCTGGCCACCATCGACGCACTGCGCGACGAGTTCAACATTGCCGTCATCGAAGGCGACATCGCCAGCAACGTGGATGCCGAGAAGATCAAGGCCCAGGGGATCGCCGCCGTGCAGATCAACACGGGCGGGGCCTGTCACTTGGAAAGCGCCATGGTCAAGCGCGCCGTGGACGTGTTGGACCTGGAGCGGCTGGATCTGATCATCGTGGAGAACGTGGGCAACCTGGTGTGCCCGACCGACTTCGATCTGGGCGAGAATGCGAAGGTCATGATCCTCTCGGTGCCGGAAGGCGACGACAAGCCCCTCAAGTATCCCGGCGTGTTCCAGGTCGCCGAGGCCGTGGTGCTCAACAAGGTGGACACGATGCCCGTGTTCGACTTCGACCGCGCCGCGTTCGAAGAGGCCGTGCACCAGCTGAACCCGCGCGCGCCCATCTTCCCCATCGCCGCCACCAAGGGCGACGGGGTGGAAGCCTGGGCCGAATGGCTCGCCGAGCGCATCCGCGCCATTCAGTAGAGTTGGTCGGAAGGGCGCGCGTATGCAGACGGAAGACCGGTACCGCCTCTGTGTGGAGGCGCTGAAGGAATACGCGGAAGGCGCGGGCTTCTCGGAGGCGCTCGTGGGGCTTTCCGGGGGCATCGACTCCAGCGTCGTGGCCGTCATGTGCGTCGATGCTTTCGGGGCCGACCATGTGCATGGCGTGCTGCTGCCCGGGCCGTATTCCAGCGACCATTCCTGCGACGACGCGCTGGAACTGGCGCAGAACCTGGGCGTGGTGGCCGAGACGGTCTCCATCTGCGAGCCGTTCCAGGCCTTCGAAAACGTGCTCGCTTTTGCGTGCGGCGGCGAGCTTTCGGGCCTTGCGGCCGAAAACACGCAGGCACGGTGCCGCATGGTGTGCCTCATGGCGCTTTCGAACACGTACGGCTGGATGCTGGTGAACACGGGGAACAAAAGCGAGGCGTGCATGGGGTATTCCACGCTGTACGGCGACACGGCAGGAGCGTTCGCCCCGCTGGGCGGCCTGTACAAGACCGACGTGTACGCGGTCGGCCGCGCCCGCAACGCGCAGGCGGCGGATGCGGGGCGCGTGCCGCCCATCCCCGAGCGCGTCTTCACGAAGCCTCCCAGCGCCGAGCTTGCGCCCGGCCAGGAAGACGAGAAGAGCCTGGGAGTGGACTACGCCCTGCTCGACAGGATCCTGATCGAGCTGGTGGAGCGGGGACGCGCCGTCAGCGAGGCGAGTGCAGTCCTGAATGCCGACCCCGCCCTGGTCGCCCGCATCGCCGCCACCACGGACGCCTACGCGTTCAAGCGCGCGCTGGAGCCGCCGTTTCCTCAGGCGAGGTTCTACGACTGAGCGCATGGTCGCTTTTCCGCAAGAAACCGAAGGCCAGCATCGAGAGCACGGCCTGCACCACCGAGACCGACGCCCAGATGCCGTTCAGCCCGAACAGCGTGCCCAGCCCCGTCACCACCATCGTCACGAGCGCCGCTTCGCCATACACGATGGTGCTCGAGGCCACGGCGTTGTCCGTCGCATAGAAATACGACGTGGAAGCGTGCGTGAAGCCGTAGAACACGTACGAAAGCGAGAAGACGGGCAGTGCGAACGCAATGAGCTGCGTCGTGTCCGCCGATGCGCCGAACCACGCCGGCACCTGCTCGCGCAGCAGGTACATGGCCGCCAGCCCCAGCACGCCGATGGTCACGGTGATGACGTAGTTCGTGGTCCTGATGGCGCGCGCCTCCGCGTAGCGACCTGCGCCATAGCTGCGGCTGACCAGCGGCTGGCTGCCATCGCCGACGCCCTGGATGAGCATCTGGATGATCATGGCCGTGTACGAGATCACGGCGTAGGCTGCCACGGCCACCTCGCCTCCCTGCACGACCGCGTTCATGTTCACGGCCACCACGGTCACTTCCGGCAGCAGCGTCAGGCCGAAGGGCGCCATGCCCAGCTTGAGCGCATGGCCGATGGTGCGCGCCTGCGGCTTGAAGTCGCGCAGGGCGATGCGCTCGCCTTTGCGCAGGAAGAACGCCGCGCACAGGGCGAACGCGAGGGCCTGGGCAATCACGGTCGCCGCGGCCGCGCCGGCCGTGCCGGCATGCAGCTCCACCACAAACAGCCAGTCCAAGGCGACGTTCACCAGGCCGGAGAGCACCGAGACCCCCATGGCGTAGTTCACGTGCCCCCGGTTGCGGATGAGCGGCAGGCAGCCCACCTGCAACACCAGGAAGGGCGTGCCCCACGCGATGACCGTGATGTAGTTGACGGCTTCCGCAAGGGTGGCGCCGCGTCCTCCGAGCAGCTCTGACAGAGGCGCGCCAAACATCAGCAGGACGGCCATGAGCGGCAGCGACGCCACGACGAGCATCAGCAACGTGTTGCCCACGGCGCGACGCGACGACGCCTCGTCGCCGCGTCCGGCGCGTATGGAGGAGATGACGGCACCGCCCATGCCGATACCCGTGCCCACGGCGAACACGAACTGCACGAGCGGAAACGACACGTTGATGCCCGCCAGCCCGGCGTCGCCCACCACGTTGCCGACGAACAGTCCGTCGACGATGCCGTAGATGCTGGTGAGCGTGAACGCGATCATCGACGGCACGATGTAGCGCAGGTAGGTAGGGACCATCGAGCGGCCGATCATGAGGCACCTCTTTCTTTTGTATGAACAACTCTCCCGGGGTTCCGGGGCGACAGTGTTGTCGATTGCGTGACGAAGTGCTATTCTCAACCTTCAAGCTGCTTTAATGTAAAGAGGCGGCCGGCATTGTTCCATAAAACATCCAAGGCGCCGCCCGAGGCCTGCTCGCGAAGGCATCGTGCCCGCGGCGTTGTGACGCACGGGGGCGGCGCATCGGCGGAAGGGATCGGCGAGGAAGATCGACGGGAAAGGCAGGCCTGTGAACGAGCAGAGACGCTACGACATACGCGATGCGGCACGCCTGCTGGGCGTCGCTCCGTCCACGTTGCGCTACTGGGAGGACCAGGGCATCATCCGCGCCGAGCGCGACCCGGCGAGCCGTTACCGCAAGTACGGGCTCTCGGCATTGGTCGACGCGTCGGAGATCGTGCTGTTCCGCAGCATGGGCGTGCCGGTGAAGGACCTGGCGGACTATCAGCGCTGCACGGTCGGCGAGCTCGACGCGCTGCTGGCGGAAACCGAACGCGGCATCGACGCGCGGCTGCACGAGCTCGAGGCTGCGCGGGCCAAGATCGACGAGCAGCGTGCGCTGTGCGCCTGCGCGCAAGAGCTCGCGCAGGCCGGCATGCGGCCGGGCGAGCCGCCGTTCTCGCAGCTTCTGGCCGTGGAAAGCGACGAGCAGTGGTTCTCGCTCATCTTCGACGTGGACCGCTATGCCGTCTACATCGCACCCGGAGGGAAGGCCGTGGAGGCGATGGCCGTCTGGCCGGAGAAGGGCCGGCGGGACGAAGGCCGCTCCGCTGCGCGAAGGGCGGGCTGCGCGGGTGAGGGCAGCGTGGCGGCGGCAGGAGACCCGGCTGCGGTCGCCGTCGCTGCGGCAAGCGTGTCGGCCGCCCCTTCACGCGTGGCGGGCGACGTCGTATGGGACGCGCAACGGGACCGGGCAGACTGCTATAGGGAATGCCTATTGGCGTGCGACACGAGCCAGGCCGACTGGGCCTGCTGCTCTGCGCCGTTGTTCGACGAGGCGCGGGCGCAGGGATGCGACCCGCAGTACCTGGTCGCGCATTTCCTGGTGAGCGCCGACTGCGCCGGCACGCGCAAGGATCTCTACCGCGCCTGGATAGCCTGCTCCTGACCGTCGCCGCGCGCTGGGTGTGCGGCGGGCACAGGCACGTGCGCGCACGAGGCGGGAGCGGCGCATGCAGGGCCTCCGCCGCGCGCCGGGCATGCAGGGCCTCCGCCGCGCGTTCAACGTACGGCGAGTGCGTGAATACATCGGGCGGCGTATGGCGCCTGCCTTGCCGGTCGCGTACCATGGATCCATGGAGAACTTTCTGATAGACGAGCGGCCCCTGCGGCCGAAGGACTGGGCGTTCGACGTGGCCGTCGCCGCCGTGGCGTACGGCTTTGGCTGCATCCAGATGGTGCTGGCGGCTTCCAGCCTGGTCATGCCCGACGAGACGCTGCGGCGGCTTCTGGGCATCGAGGCCATCGTCCCCACGACGGCCGCGTTCGTGGCGCTGGCGCTGACCGTCTTCCCCCTGGTGCTGCGGCGCCGCTTCCCTTGGCCGGTCTTCCTGTTCACGCTGGTGACGTTTTTGGGGCTGCAAAGTTCGTTCCGCGGCTACTCGCTCACCATCGTGGGGCCGCTTATCGCGCTGTTCACCATCGCAAGCGAGCGCTCGCGCACCGAAACGGTGGTGGCGGGCCTGGTCGCGCTCGCCGGGCTGCTGCTGGCAGTGGGTCCGACGCAGTCGGCGACCATGGCGTTCCTCACGCGGTTCCAGAACGTTGCGCTCATGGCGGCAGGCGCACTGGGCGGCTACGCGTTCCGCACGCATCGCGAATACGTGCGCGCCATGGAGCAGCGCGCGCTCGAGGCGGAACGCACCCGTGAAGAGGTGGCGGCGCGGCGCGTGGAAGAGGAGCGCGTGCGCATCGCCCGCGAGGTGCACGACATCACGGCGCATTCCCTGTCGGCCGTAAGCATCCAGGCTGCTGCGGCCGAGCGTCTGATCGACCGCGACCCGCAGGCCGCCAAGGAGGCCGTAGCCACGGCGCGGGCCACCGCCAAGGACGCTCTCGAGGAGATACGCGGCATGGTCGGCGTGCTGCGCGCCAAGGACGGCGTGCCCGAAACGGAGCCGACGAAGGGCACCGACCGGTTGGAAGACTTGGTGGCTTATCTGCAGGAGGCGGGCGTGGAGGCACGCATCGACGAGGCGGGCTACGACCGGCTGCGCGTCCCGACGTATGTGGACGTGGCGCTCTACGACATCGCGCGCGAGGCGACGACGAACATCGTGCGCCATGCGCAGGCGCGCACGGCGGCCATAAGGATCGCAGGCGAGGAAGTCTGCGTGCGGCTGACGGTGGAAGACGACGGCATCGGCGCGGCGAACGTGCAGGAGGGGGCCGCGCCAATCGGGCACGGCATCGAGGGCATGACGGAGCGGGCGCATCTGCTGGGAGGCACGCTGGAAGCCGCGCCGCGGTTCGGCGGCGGTTTCCGCGTGATGGCCGTGCTGCCGGTGCCGGAAAGGGGAGAGGCGCAGTGACGGGCAGAGCGATCGGCAATGGTTCGCCCACGGCCGAGGCCGTGGGCGAGGACTGCTTGCGCGTCTTGGTGGCCGACGACCAGGACGTGGTGCGCAGCGGGTTCAGGCTCATCCTCTCGTCCTACGACGGGCTGGCCGTGGTCGGCGAGGCGCGCAACGGGGAAGAAGCCGTGGAGGCAGCACGCGCTCTGCGGCCTGACGTGGTGCTCATGGACGTGCGCATGCCCGTGAAGAACGGCATCGAGGCCACGCGCGACATCCGCAACGACCCGCGACTCTCGTCTGTGCGGGTGCTGGTGCTGACCACGTTCGACATCGACGAGTACGTGTACGACGCGCTCTCTGCAGGCGCGAGCGGCTTTCTGCTCAAGGACGCCGAACCCGACGACATAGTGGCCGCCATCCGGGTGGTGGCCGCAGGCGACGCGCTCATCCAGCCGTCGGTGATGCGTCGTCTGGTGGAGACGTTCGTGGCGACGCGCCCACGCACGCCGCGTTCCGGCTCGTCGGCGGCAGCGGCAGCCGCGGCGCTGGCCACGCTGACCGACCGCGAGCGGGAGATCCTGGTGCTGGTGGCGCGCGGGCTGTCGAACGACCAGATCGCCGACGAGCTCGTCATCTCGCCGGCCACGGTGAAGACCCATCTGGCACGCATCATGGGAAAGCTGGACGCTCACGACCGCGCCCAGCTGGTGGTGTGCGCCTACGAAGGCGGCTTGGTCAGTCCCGCGCTCTGACGGCCGGCGGCCATCGGGGGCGTCGCAGCAGGGCCGTGCTTCGACCCGCGTATGGATTCGCGCCCTTCGAGCCTGAGAGAACTACGGCCGCAGGGCGTGGCCGTCGGCCCTTCGGCCTGCGGTCTCGCAGGTGCCTTCGTCATATGTGACGGAATTTTGACGATTCGGTAAAATCTAAGTCTGTCTGACTGAGGTTTTCTGCAAAACGCTTGCAATCGCTGAGGGCGATGCTATGATTACAACTTGTTTAGCACTCGTAATCAATGAGTGCTAGCACTCCTCAGTTTTGAGTGGTTAAATAGTCGAACGTGCGAATACCAGTTTCGGACAAGAGACGGACGAAAGGAAGGCAGCGTCATGAATTTGAAACCATTGGGTGACCGTGTCATCATCAAGGCAGATGAGGCGGAAGAGACCACCGCATCCGGCCTGTATCTCGCGCATGATGCCAAGGAGAAGCCGCAAAGCGGCACCGTGCTGGCGGTGGGCGACGGCAAGCACGACAAGGACGGCAACCTGGTCCCCGTGCCCGTGAAGGTGGGCGACAAGGTCATCTATGGCAAATACGGCGGAACCGAAATCTCCGTCGATGGCGAAGACGTGCTGATCCTTAGGGCCGACGACCTGTACGCCGTGTACGAATAGCTTCAACCTGACGGCGCATTCTGGACGGCATCTTGCCCCGTAGGAACCCGATGCGTCGCGCACGCGTCGCGCGAAGGCCGCTTGGTTCGACGTTTCGGGATCTGCAAGGCGATCTGTCGCCCACAAAGTGCCCGTGCCCTCCTGAGCGGATTCAACGAGGAACCAACGATACGTTTATCGAAAGGATAGTCAGTCATGGCAAAAGAGATCAAGTTCGAGGCCGACGCCCGTAGCGCACTTGCCGCTGGCGTCAACAAACTGGCCGACGCCGTCAAGGTGACCTTGGGGCCCAAGGGTCGCTACGTGGCCCTCGAGAAGTCGTACGGCGCGCCCACCATCACGAACGACGGCGTGACCGTGGCCAAGGAAGTCGAGTTGGAGGATCCCGTCGAGAACATGGGCGCCCAGCTGGTGCGCGAAGTGGCCGTGAAGACCAACGACGTGGCCGGCGACGGCACCACCACCGCCACGCTGCTTGCCGACGTCATCGTGTCCGAAGGCCTGCGCAACGTGACCGCCGGCGCCGACGCCCTGGGCATCCGCCGCGGCATCCAGAAGGCCACCGACGTGGTGGTGGAGGCCATCAAGGCCGACGCCGAGGAAGTGTCCACCAAGGAGCAGATCGCCAACGTCGGCACCATTTCCGCCGGCGACGCCGAGATCGGCGAGAAGATCGCCGAGGCCATGGAAGCCGTGGGCAAGGACGGCGCCATCTCCGTCGAGGAAAGCCAGACGTTCGGCCTCGACATCGAGATCGTGGAAGGCATGCAGTACGACCGCGGTTACATCTCTCCCTACATGGCCACGGACATGGAGAAGATGGAAGCCGTGCTGAAGGATCCGTTCATCCTGCTCACCGACCAAAAGATCAGCAACATCCAGGACATGGTTCCGCTGCTGGAAGAGGTCATGCGTTCCGGCCGTCCGCTGTTCGTCATCGCCGAGGACGTGGAGGGCGAGGCTCTGGCCACCATCCTGCTCAACCGCCTGCGCGGCACGCTCAACTGCGTGGCCATCAAGGCGCCGGGCTTTGGCGACCGCCGCAAGCGCATCCTGGAGGACATCGCCGCCGTCACGGGCGCTCAGGTCGTCGACAAGGACTTCGGCATGACCATCGCCGACGCCACCATCGACATGATGGGCACCGCCAAGACCGTCAAGGTGACGAAGGACAACTCGCTCATCGTGGACGGCGCGGGCGACAAGAAGGCCATCGAGGACCGCATCAGCCAGATCAAGTCCGAGCTTGATCGCACCGAGTCCGACTTCGACCGCGAAAAGCTGCAGGAGCGCCTGGCGAAGCTGTCTGGCGGCGTGGCCGTGCTCAAGGTGGGCGCTGCCACCGAGTCCGAGCTCAAGGAGAAGAAGAGCCGCATCGAAGACGCGCTGCAGGCCACCCGTGCGGCCGTCGAGGAAGGCATCGTCGCCGGCGGCGGCGTGGCGCTGGTGGACGCGCTGCCTGCTCTCGACTCCATCGACGCGTCCGACAAGGACGAAGAGGTCGGCGTCGGCATCATCCGCAAGGCCCTGGAGGCTCCCATGCGCGCCATCGCCCAGAACGCGGGCTACGAAGGCAGCGTGGTCGTGGAGCACGTGAAGGGCATGGGCAAGGGCGAAGGCCTGAACTGCGCCACCGGTGAATACGGCAACATGATCGCCATGGGCGTGAACGATCCGGTGAAGGTGACGCGCACGGCGCTGCAGTCCGCCGCTTCCGTGGCCGCCCTCATCCTCATCACCGAGGCCACCATCAACGAGATCCCCAAGGAAGGCCCCGACCTGTCCGCTCTCGCCGGTGCCGGCGGCGGCATGGGCATGATGTAGGCCCAGCGGCCAGCGTCCCAGCGGCATTCGCCGTCAAGCGCTTCCGGCCTTGCGCTGCAGGGCCGGGGCGCACACGGCGCGGAGCAGGGCGGAATCCGGCGCGCGCATCGCGCCTGCGCCTGTTGCGTGCGCGCCGAATGCAAACTCGGAAGGAGGGCAACCCATCGCGGGTCGCCCTCCTTTGTGTGTAGGGGGCTTTGGCAGCCGACGGGTGCGTCGCGGGCGGGCGGGGCAGTCGGCCCGCGCGCACCCGTTCGACAACGGGCGCGCGCGGGTGGCGTTGCGGTGCGAGCGGCGGTGCAGGCGGCAGATGGCAGGCCCTAGGTAGCCGGTAGCAGCCGCGGCCTTTAAGCGTCCTTCTTCGACACCAGAAGAAGGACGCCGCCAATGATGCTCACGAAAATGAGCGTGCACACGCTGAAAGCCGTCGTGTTGGGCTTGGTGCCCTTGTAGATGCCCCAGCAGTGCACGGTCATGGGAATCATCCACGCCAGTGGGATGATGGTCCAGCAACCGACACAGTGGAGATGATGCACAGGATGAAGGCAATGAGCCGCAGGGTGGCGTCGTTATTGCTTTGAGCGTAGCCGGTCGCAGGGGCGGCTACGGGTGCGCCTTGCCCGTAGTAGGGCTGCGCAGCGGGGCCGGCTGCGGGCTGCGACGGTTGGGCGTCGGCGAAGTCGTTGGTCCATTGCATGCCGTCCCAGTAGCGGAGTTTCGAGGGATCGCCCGAGGGGTCGGGGTACCATCCGGCAACGGGCTGGTCGGTCATGGCGTCTCCTTAGAACGAGGCGGAAAAACGAATTATTGCCAGTATGGTCGAAATCCACAGGAAAAAAGTAAACGCTTCCATGGCCTTGCCGTGCCGCTGCGGGCTGCCGTGCGCCCGCACCGCTGCGCCGACGCAAGCCGTGGATCGCGCCGCTGCGCCGACGCAAGCCGTGGATCGCACCGCTGCCCGTGGCTTGTGGGCGTGGTCGGAAACTTTGCGGCCTGAAAGTGGCGCTGGGTGACGTTTTTCGTGCATTGGCGTGACCGAGAGCGAAATCCGGCGCCGCTTTCGCGGGCTTTGTGGGCGGCATGGGATACAATGGGCAACCATGGAAGAGTTCCTACATATCGCGGGCCACGTCCTCGAACACTCCGTGGCCGACACGCTCTACATCATCCCGTTCCTGTTCGTCACGTATCTGGCCATGGAATGGCTGGAGCACAAGACGGGCGGGCGCGCTCAGGCGGCCATTCAACGCGCAGGCGCTGCGGGCCCGGTCGTGGGCGCCGTCGTGGGTGCCGTGCCGCAGTGCGGGTTTTCTGCCGCCGCCGCGACGCTGTGGGCGGGGCGCGTCATCACGCTGGGAACGCTGTTCGCCGTGTTCCTGTCCACCTCGGACGAGATGCTGCCCATTTTCCTGGCCGAGCAGGTGCCGCTCGACGTCATCGTCAAGATCATCGGCGCCAAGATCGTCATCGGCATGGTCATGGGCTTCATCGTTGACGCCGCGTTGCGCATTGCTCGCCGTATCGACGCGCCCTTGCATATACACGAGCTGTGCGAGCACGACCACTGCCACTGCCATGACGGCGAAGGCGGCATCCTCAAAAGCGCCGTGAAGCACACGTTGCAGGTGACGGTCTTCATCTTCGTCATCACCATCGTGCTGAACGCGGTGTTGGAAGTGGTGGGCGAGGACGTGCTCGCCGAGTTCCTGGCAGCGAACCCGGCGCTTTCGGTGTTCGGGTCGGCGCTGGTGGGCCTGGTGCCCAACTGCGCGGCCAGCGTGGTCATCGCGCAGCTGTACGTGGAAGGCGTGCTGGGATCGGGCGCCATGCTGGCGGGCCTCCTGGTGTCGGCCGGCGTGGGCCTGCTCGTGCTGGTGCGCACGAACCGTCGTCCGCGAGAAAATGTTGCCATCATCGTGGGCCTGTACGCGACGGGCGTCGTGTGGGGACTTGTCGCCAACGCCTTGGGCATCGTGTTCTGACGGTCCGTTGTCGTTTTGCCGTTGCCTGCCCGTATGCTATAAGATAGCGGGTGCAAACCAAAGCGGCGACAGGAGGCCTCCATGGCGAAACTCGAAGCAGGCATGACGCGCGAGCAGGCGTTCGCGCTGTTGCAGGAGCACAACAAAGACCCCTTCCACATCGAGCACGGCGAAACGGTGGAGCAGACCATGCGCTACTTCGCGCGCGAGTTCGATCCGGAAAACGAGGAGTTCTGGGGCATCGTGGGCCTGCTGCACGACCTGGACTGGGAAGAGCACGACGACGAACCCGAGCAGCACACGGTCTACGCCGCCAAGGACATCGAGGCCGCCGGCGGCACGCACGAGCTCGTCCGCGCCATCCAAAGCCACACGTCCGACTTCAACCCCGCGCTGCCCAAGCCCGAACTGCAGATGGAGAAGATCCTGTTCGCCACCGAGGAGCTGACGGGCCTCATCGGCGCCGCC
>HHCFC01400__coassemble_1502_pt1 | contig 22280 bp, 21 predicted proteins | sample HHCFC01400__metabat2_high_PE_058 | metagenome-assembled genome bin HHCFC01400 | reverse complement strand
TACGACTACGTGGTGCTGCACGACGGCGCGCGCCCGCTCATCTCGCCTGACCTCATCCTGCACGCCATCAACACCGTCAAAGGCAACATCGACTGCGACGGGGCCGTGGTGGCCCATCCAGCGGTGGACACCCTGAAGGTGGTGGAGAACGGGGTCATCATGGGCACGCCCGACCGGCGCGTCTTCTGGAACGCGCAGACTCCGCAGGTGTTCCGCACCGGCATTTACCGGCGCGCCCATGCCTCGGCGCTCTCCGACGGCTTCATGGGCACCGACGACTCGTCGCTCATCGAGCGGTTGGGAGGACGCGTGCTGGTGGTGGAAGGCAAGCGCGACAACATCAAGCTCACGGTGCCCGAGGACTACTTCATGCTGGCGGCGGCCGTGCGCGCACTGTACCTGAAGGACGCGGAGAAATGAATCGGCCGATGACCATCAATCCCACTGACCTGCGGATCGGGCAGGGGTACGACGTGCATGCGTTCGCGGAAGGGCGCAGGCTCGTTTTGGGCGGGGTCGACATTCCTCACGTGCGAGGACTTCTGGGGCATTCCGATGCCGACGTGCTGGCGCATGCGGTGGCAGACGCGCTTTTGGGCGGCATCCGCGGCGGGGACATCGGCAAGCTGTTTCCCGACGACGACCCGGCCTTCAAGGATGCGGACTCGCTGAAGCTGCTGGCCGCCGTGGCGGACAAGGTACGCTCGGAGGGTTTCGCCATCCTGGACGTGGACTCCGTCATAGCCGCGCAGGCACCCAAGCTCTCTCCCTACCGCGACCAGATGCGCGCGAACCTGGCGGAGGCCCTGGGCGTGCCGGTGGAAAACGTGGGCGTGAAGGCCACGACCACCGAGCATCTGGGCTTCGAAGGACGCGAGGAGGGGATATCCGCCACGGCCGTCTGCCTTCTCTGTCGATGTAGATAGCGTCCCCGTTCTCTCGCCGCATCGCAGGGCGGGACGGGCGAGTGCCGCGGCCTTCTTCGCGGGCGTGCTTTGCAGCCTGCGGCTTTCGCCGCGCCGCCCCTGTGTTACAATCTCCCCTTGACAGAAGGGCATCCATGAACATATTCAAAACCATTGGCGAGGACATCCAGGCGGTGAAGGAGCGCGACCCTGCGGCGCAGAACTCGTTCGTCATCTGGCTCACGTATCCGGGGCTGCACGCGCGCTGGTCGCATGTGGTGGAGCACTGGTTGTGGAATCACGGGCTGCGGAGTCTCGCGCGCGTTTCCTCGCAGTTCACCCGCTGGATGACCGGCGTGGAGATCCATCCGGCCGCCCAGATCGGCCGGCGGTTCTTCATCGACCACGCCATGGGCGTCATCATCGGCGAGACGACGGTCATCGGCGACGACTGCACGCTCTACCAGGGCGTCACCTTGGGCGGCACCGGCAAGGAGACGGGCAAACGCCATCCGACGCTCGGCAACAACGTGCTGGTGGGCGTGGGGGCGTCGGTGCTGGGCAACATCACCTTGGGCGACAATGCCAAGGTGGGTGGCGGCGCGGTGGTCGTGAGCGACGTGCCGCCCAATTCCACGGTCGTGGGCATCCCGGGCCACATCGTCGTGCGCGACGGCCAGCGCGTGGCGGCCGACGCCCAGGCGGCGGCCAAGCATCAGGAGAGCCTGCCCGACCCCATGGAAGAGGTATGCGAGAATCTGTGCGAGCGCATCGAAGCGCTCGAGCGGCAGATCGAGCGGCTGGAAAAGGAACGCGGACGACAGGCGGCTGCGCCTGCGGAGGTGCGACATGATTAGGATCTACAATACCAAGGAGCGGGCGAAGGCCGACTTCGAAGCGATCCAGCGCGGACACGTGGGCATGTACGTGTGCGGCCCCACCGTGTACAACCGCATCCACATCGGCAATGCGCGCACGTTCATCAGCTTCGACGTCATCCGCCGCTACCTTCTGTGGCGCGGGTTCGACGTGACGTTCGTGCAGAACGTGACGGACGTGGACGACAAGATCATCAACCGTGCGAACGAGGAAGGGCGTTCGGCGGCGGAGGTGGCCGCCGAATACACGGAGGCGTTCATCGCCGACATGCGGGCGGTCGGCGTGATGGATCCCGACGTGCGGCCGAAGGCGACCGAGGAGATCCCCGCCATGATCGAGCTCATATCCGAGCTGGTCGAAGGCGGGCATGCCTACGAGGTGGAGGGCGACGTGTATTTCAGCGTGCGCTCGTATCCTGGCTACGGGCAACTGTCCGGGCGCAACGTGGACGAGATGGAAAGCGGACATCGCGAGCTGCGCTCCGATGGGCAGGGGCTCGAAGACCGCAAGCGCGACCCGTTGGACTTCGCCGTGTGGAAGGCCGCCAAACCGGGCGAGCCGGCGTGGGAGTCGCCCTGGGGACCCGGCCGCCCGGGGTGGCACATCGAGTGTTCGGCCATGTCGCGCAAGTACCTGGGCCTGCCGTTCGACATCCACGGTGGCGGTGCCGACCTGGTGTTCCCGCATCACGAGAACGAGCGCGCCCAAAGCGAGGCGGCGTGCGGCTGCACGTTCGCGAACTACTGGATGCACGGCGGCATGCTGCAGATCAACGCCGAGAAGATGAGCAAGTCGCTGGGCAACTTCATGCTGCTGCACGACGTGCTGGAGTCCACACGGCCGGAGGCCCTGCGCATGCTCATGCTGCAGACGCATTACCGCAGCCCGCTGGACTTCTCGGAAGAGCGCCTGGCGGAAGCCGACGCGGCGCTCGTGCGCATCGAGAACGCGGTGCGCGGCCTGGACTGGGCGATCGAACACGCGCAGGACGTGCCTTCGCCGCTGGACACGCGCGCGCTCATCGACCGCACCCGCGAGACGCGCACGGCGTTCATCGTGGCCATGGACGACGACTTCAACACCTGCGCCGCCCTGGGCACGGTGTTCACGTTCATCGGGGAAGTGAACGCCCAGGTGGCCGACAAGACCGTCTCCCTCACCGACGTCGCCGCCCTCAAGCAGGCCCGCCAAGCCATCGTGGACCTCATGGGCGCCCTCGGCATCTCGGTGGAGGCGCCCGCTGCGAGCGGGCCGGCCTTCCCGCCCGAGGTGGTGGCCTTGGCGAAGGAGTGGGCCGGATATGCCGGCGAAAGCCCCGCAGAGGCCGCCGACGCCCTGCTGGCCGCCCGCGCCGAGGCGCGGGCGAACAAGCAGTGGGACGTCGCCGACGGCATCCGCGACGGCCTGGCTGCCCTGGGCCTGGCCATCGAGGACACGCCGCAGGGCCCGCGGGTTTCGTTGGCCTGATGAGCGGTGGGACTGGCCGAAACCGGCGCTCGCCATGGGCGTGTCAGGGAGGCGGGGCGTGACCGAAACGAGGCTTGAGCTGCTCGCCCCGGCGGGCGGGATGGAGCAGCTGCGCGCGGCGGTGCGCTACGGCGCGGACGCGGTGTACCTGGCGACGGACCGCTTCGGCATGCGTGCGCGCGCGGCGAACTTCGCGCTCGCCGACGTGCCCGAGGCGGTGCGCACGGCGCACGCGGCGGGCGTGCGCGTCCATGTGGCCGTGAACGCGCTCATGGGCGCAGACGACGTGACGGCGCTGCCGACGTACTTCGAGGCTTTGGAGGCGGCGGGCGTCGATGCGGTCATCGTGGGCGATTTGGGGGCCGCCAGCCTGGCCGTGCGCCATGCGCCTCACGTGGCGCTCCACGTGAGCACGCAGGCGTCGGTGGCGAACGCCGAGGCGGCGCGCGTGTGGCACGGCCTGGGTGCGCGGCGCGTCGTGTGCGCCCGCGAGATGAGCCTGGAGGAAATAGCCCGCCTACGTGCGGATGCGCCCGCCGACCTGGAGCTGGAGGCGTTCGTGCACGGCGCCCAATGCATGGCGGTTTCGGGGCGGTGCCTCATCAGTTCGTATCTGACCGGCCGTTCGGGCAACAAGGGTGCCTGCACCCAGCCGTGCCGGTGGAACTACACGTTGGAGGAAGAGAAGCGCCCGGGCGAACACTTCCCGGTGGAAGAGGACGGGCGCGGCACGTTCATCATGAACGCGAAGGACCTCAACATGCTGGCCCACGTGCAGGCGTTGGCCGAGGCCGGCGTGGACGCGCTGAAGATAGAGGGCCGCAACAAGAAGGCGTTCTACGTGGCCACGGTGGTGAACGCCTACCGGCGCGTGCTGGGCGGCGCCGACGCGGCCGCGCTGGCCGACGAACTGGACACGGTGTCGCATCGGCCCTATTCGACCGGCTTCTACTTCGGCGAGGCAGAGCAGGCGGCAGACTACGACGGCTACGAGCAGACGTGCCTGCACGTGGCGGACGTGCAGGCGTGCGAGCCGTGCGGGTCTGCGGCGGGCGGGTCTGCGGCGGGCGGCTGGCGCGTGGTCGTACGCTGCCGCAACCGCTTCGCCGAGGGCGACCAGCTGGAAGTGCTGGTGCCGGGACGCGACGCGTGCGCCGTCACGGTGCGCGATCTTGCGTGGCTGCCGGAGCCCGACGAAGACGACGCGCACCCCGCCCCCTGTCCCGTGCCCGTGGCCAACCGCTCGTGCGCGCGCTACCGCTTTTCCCTCGACGCGGAGAGCGGCCCCTTGGAGCCCGGATGGTTCCTGCGCAGGCGCGCGTTCCGCCGTTCCGCCCGCCACTGAAGCGATGGCGACTTGCCACGCGCCCGTAAGGGGTTTGGCCTGCACCCGGCGCTAAACTGAACCGCACACAACCGTGCGGCACATCAGAAAGCGAGGTGCGGAATGCCTACCAACGACAATCGACATGCATATTCAGGAGCCACGCGCGGCGTGGCGGACCGGTTCAACCGTACGAAGATGGGCAAGGCGGCGCGCAGGAGCGGCTACGTCACGCCTGAAACGGTGACCATGTGGGCAGCCTACGTGGTCACGGTGCTGTGCAACCTGCTCTTCGAGGCCACGCGGCTGGGCGGCACGACGTCGGGCGAGGTGGCGAACCTGATGTACGTCTGGTTCATGCCCGCCGGCTACGTGTTCTCCATCTGGGGGCTCATCTACGTGGCGCTCATCGTGTGGCTGGTGCAGTACACGCGCGACGCCCCGAACCGCGTGAGGCGCTTCGGCTTCGTGGCCTTGCTGTTCGTTGTCAGTTGCGCGCTGAACGTGGCCTGGCTCGCCCTGTTCCACTTCCTGCAGGTGTACGTGGGGCTTTTCGTGATCGCTGCGCTCTGGGCCGTGATGGCGGCACTGTACGTGACCGTTCGCCGCACCATGAAGACCGCGGCAGGGCGCGTGCCCATCTCCATCTATGCCGCCTGGGTGACGGTGGCCGTGGTGGCCAACCTCACGACGGCCATCACGTGGGCGTTCGACGGCGGCATCCCGGTGCTGAACGAGCTGTCGACGCTGCTTTTGGTGGCAGGCGTGCTGACGGTCGGCTACGTCATGTACAAGCGTTTCGACGACCTGGCGTTCCCGCTGGTGATCCTTTGGGCCGTCATCGGCGTGGGCGTGCACGTGGCGGCGGCGTCGGTGTTGGTGGCCATCGCCGTGTTCCTGCTGGCCGCTTTTGGCGCCTTGGTGACGTTCGCGCCCATGGGCAAGCTGCGCGCGAGCATGGCGCATTCGCACTAGCGCGTCGTTTCGCCCTGCACCCCTTGCGGGCCGGGCGGCAGGAAGTCCTCGCCCGCGCTTCCTCGCCTCACCCCGGGCGGGCCGCTCGACGCTCGTTTCCTTGCCCCGCTTCCCGCGTTCTGGGGAAGCGGGGCCTTTCGTTTGCCTTATAATGGCGTCATGGTCACCGTATCCGACATATTCTCTGCATGCGCCTGCCCGCTTTCGTTCGAGATATTCCCGCCGAAAGGCGACCTCACGTTGGGCGCGGCCCGCGCGGTCGTGGCGGAGCTGGCCCCGCTTGCCCCCGACTTCGTCAGCGTCACGTACTCGGCGGGCGGCAGCGGCAACAGCCGTGCCACCGCCGTGGTGGCCGCCATGGTGCAGGAAGAGTTCGACATTCCCGCTGTGGCGCATCTCACCTGCGGCGACGCGACGGAAGAGACGCTTGGCGCCGCCGTGGCCGACCTGAGGGCCAAAGGCGTGCAGACCGTGCTGGCGCCGCCGCCTATCCAGAAGGGCATGTGGCCTGCTTCGACGCCCGCGCGAACATCGAGCACCTCAAGCAGAAGCAGGACGCGGGTGCCAGCTTCTTCGTCACGCAGCTGTTCTTCGACAACGCCTGCTTCTACCGCTTCCGCGAATCCGCCGAACGTGCGGGCGTGACGGCGCCCATCACCTGCGGCGTCATGCCGCTTATGAGCAAGGCGCAGGTGCAGCGCATGGTGTTCATGTGCGGCGCGTCACTGCCGGCCGCCCTGGTCAAGCTTGTGGCGAAATACGCGGACGCGCCCGACGACCTGCATCGGGCGGGCATCGAGTATGCCAGCGCGCAGCTGGTCGACCTTAAGGCCCATGGTGCGCGCGGATTGCATGTCTACACCATGAATCAGCCCGACATAGCGCGTGCGAACGTGGCGGCGCTCAAGGCTGCACGGTAAGGGCGGGTCGCGAGTCGGCTGCGGGCCAGGGCCGGTGGGTTGCGCCGGCAGTCTGCGGGGAACGCGGCTGTCTCTTCGTTTCGGAAACGCGAAAGGACGTTGCATGACCATCGAGCATGATTCCTTTGCAGGACTCGTCGTCAAGGACGACCATCTGCTGCATGTCCTGCGCGGCCAGGACATCCTGGTGCAGGACGGCGGCATGGGCACCATGCTGCAGGAGCGGGGCCTGGTGGACGACGGCGCTTTGCCCGACCTCCTGAACATCGAGGATCCCCAGGCTGTCACCGCCATCCATTGTGCGTACGTGGAGGCGGTGCGGAAATGGTCACGACGAACACGTTCGGCTCGAACGCCCGCAAGCTGGCCGGACGTGCGACGGTGGCCGAGGCGTACCGCGCCGCCGCGGAGTGCGCCCGCACGGCAGGCGCCCGGTACGTGGCCGGCGACATCGGTCCCACGGGCGCGCTTCTGGAGCCGTGGGGCGCGCTTTCCTTCGAAGAGGCATACGCCCTGTTCGCCGAGCAGGTGCGGGCGGCCGCCGATGCGGGGTGCGACCTGATCGTCGTCGAGACCATGTCCGATCTGCGGGAGGCCAAGGCGGCCGTGCTGGCGGCCAAGGAGAACTGCGCGCTTCCCGTGTTCGCCACGATGACGTTCGGCGAAGACGGCCGCACCTTTTTGGGCACCACGCCGGAAATCGCAGCCGTCACGCTGTCGTCGCTGGGCGCCCACGCCGTGGGCGTGAACTGCTCGCTCGGCCCGGACGAGCTGGTCCCCGTCGCCGAGGCGTTGGCGCGCTTCGCGCGTTGTCCCGTGATCGTGCGCCCGAATGCAGGCCTGCCTCGCATCGAGGGAGGACGCACGGTCTACGACGTGGGCCCGGACGAGTTCGCGCGGGCCATGGAGCGCGTCATGGCCCATGGCGCGAGCGTGCTCGGCGGGTGCTGCGGCACCACGCCGGCGCACATCGAGCGCTTGGCGGCGCTTGCGGCCGGCCGCACGCCGGTACCGCGCGCCTGCCGTCCCGCGTTCGTGGTGACGAGCGCGCAGAAGGCAGTCGTGATGCCGGAGGGGGAGCGCGGCTTCGCCCTCATCGGCGAGCGCATCAACCCCACGGGCAAGAAGCGCCTCAAGCAGGCGCTGCGCGAAGGGGACTTCGACTATCTGGTGGGCGAGGCGGCGGCCCAGCAGGAGGCGGGCGCCGACGTGCTGGACGTGAACGTGGGCCTTCCCGAACTGGACGAACCCGCCACGCTGCGCGCCGCCGTGGAGGCGCTGCAGGCCGCCGGCACGCTGCCTTTGCAGGTGGACTCGTCCGACCCCGCAGCCATCGAGGCCGCCGTGCGCGGATACGCGGGCAAGCCGCTCGTCAACTCCGTGAGCGGCGAGCAGGAAAGCCTGCGGGCCGTGCTGCCCGTCGTGAAACGCTACGGGTGCGCAGTGGTGGGCCTGACGCTTGACGAGGATGGCATCCCGCCGACCGCGGAAGGGCGGTTCGCCCTTGCCGAGCGCATCGTGGAGGCTGCGGAGGCGTGCGGCATCCCCCGCTGCGATGTGGCCATCGACTGCCTGGTCATGGCGGCGGCCACGAACCAGGACGAAGTGCCGGAGATACTGCGTGCCGTGACGATGGTGAAGGAGCGCCTGGGCGTGCGCACGGTGCTGGGCGTGTCCAACGTGAGTTTCGGCCTGCCCCAGCGCGATGTCGTGAACGCCACGTTCCTGGCCGCTGCCCTGGGTGCGGGGCTCGATCTGCCCATCATGAACCCGCTTTCGGCCCGCTACCGCGACGTGGTGGCCGCCTTCCGCGTGCTGGACGGCCAGGACCGGGGCGCGGTCGGCTACGTGGAGATGTACGCGCAGGCAGAGGATCCCTGCCTGGTCGCCGCGCGCGGCGGCGCGCCAAGTGGCGGCGCCGATGGGCGAGGCGGCATGGCGGGTGGCGGCGCGGAGGCAACGCGGGCCCCGGCGCCGTTGCCCGTGGCGGGGGAGCGCCGCGCCGATGCGCGCGCGGCGGCCACAGCCAGCCAGGTGGCGGTGACGCCCGCGCTTGCCGATGCGGTCGAGGACGTGCGCGCCCTGGTGCGGCTGATCCTGACCGGCCGCAGCGCGTCCATGGCCGAGGCCACGCGCGCGCTGCTCGCCGGCCACGAAGCCCTCGACGTGGTGAACGGCGTGTTCGTTCCGGCCCTTGACATCGTGGGCGACAAGTACGAGAAGGGCGAGTTCTTCCTGCCTCAGCTCATGGCCTCGGCGGAAGCGGCCAAAGCGGGCTTCGACGAGGTGCGCGCCTCCCGCGACGCCCGCGGAGGTGAAGGCGAGGGCGGCGCGGCTTCCGGCCAGGCCGTTCTTCTGGCCACGGTCGAGGGCGACGTGCACGACATCGGCAAGAACATCGTGCGCATGCTGCTGGAAAACTACGGCTTCGCGGTCGTGGATCTGGGCCGCGACGTCGCCCCCGAGGCCATCGTGGCGGCCGTGCGCGAGCGAGGCATCCGGTTGGTGGGCCTTTCTGCCCTCATGACCACCACGGTGAAGGCCATGGAGCGCACGATCGCCCTTCTGCGCGAGCAGGCGCCCGGCGTGGCCGTCATGGTGGGGGGCGCGGTGCTCACGCCTGACTACGCGCAGCGGATAGGCGCGGACTTCTACGCCAAGGACGCCGCCGAGTCGGCGCGCATCGTCTCCCGGTTCTTCGGGGAGGCGGAGGAGCTCGCTTCGGGAAACGCCGCGTCGGAAAGTGTCGCGTCGGGAAGCGCAGCGCCAGGAAACACCGCATCGGGAAGCGTTGCGCTGGAGAGCGCTGCGCCGGGAAGCGTTGCGCTGGAAGACGCCATGCGGTAGTCGGCCGGCGAGTCTCGCTCGCTCTGGCGCGGGTTGCGGCGGCATGGCCTGCGGCGACGCTATGGGTTCCGGCGGGGAGGGGTTTTCCGGAGCGATCGCCAGCGATCGCTCCGAGGTCTCCCCGACTGCCGCATCGGCCACTTTCTTGAAGTTGCAGGTGCAACCGGCGGCGCTTCTTGTTATGATAACCGACAAGGTTATTCTCGAAGGAAAGGGGCAGTTATGGGAACGAAGGCCGCGGAGGCGCTCGACGTATCTTACGACGGGCTGCCGACCTACCTGCACGCCAACCATTCGGTGTACATGGAGGTCGACGGCGCCACCTACTACCTGACCGATGTGAATGATCGGTACTGGCGCGTCCAGGACACCAGTCAACTGAACGAGAAAGGGCACTACGTCGACTGCAGCGAACTGGTGCCGACCGTCAGCGAGTTTTTGGAACTGCCCTTCGCCGAAGGCAAGTCGATCAAAGACGTGTTCGACCAAGCCGTGTTCTACGCCTCGGAAAAGGCCGAATAACCGGCCCGAAGGTCATTCTGCCGAAAGCAGCCCCCGCGCGAAGTGCAAAGGCGCGCGCCGAAACGTCCGGCCAAAGCTGTCTGAGGCGCATCATAACCGCATAGACACCCTGCGAGGGCGGCACCAATCCGCCCTCGCATTTTCTCAAGCTTGGTTACCTTTGCCCTGCGTCCCCTCTGTTGCGGCTCTCAGCGCATCTTCTGTGAATCCTTCGGCGTAAGCGCTGGGGATGACGATGGTTCCTTGCGATTCCTTGATGCCTTCGCTCAGCAGATGCATCGAGCGTAGGCGGAAGGCCGTCTCGTCCTTGCGATAGATGTCGGTGGCTTCGGACAACATGGAGGCGATGTCCTTTTCCACTTCGGCCAACACGATGCGCGCGTCCTTCTCGCGTTCGGCCCGGGCTTCGGCGGCCATGCTGTTCTGCAAGTCCTTAGGCACGACGACGTCGCGTATCTCCACGGACAGGATGGACACGCCCCACACGGACGTCTTCTCCTCTATGGTTTCGCGCAACTCGGTGTCCAGCTGCACCCGACGCGTGGCCACGTCGGCGATGTTCTTTCTGCCTATGGCGTCGCGCAAAGCCGTTTGGGCTGCAAGGGCCACGGCGTCGTAATAGTCCTCTACTTCCATGCACGCCTTTTCTGCGTCCCATACCATCCAGAACACGGCGGCGTCCACGTTCACGGGCACAAGGTCGGCGGTAAGCGTTTCTTCCGCGCTGAATCCCGTGAGCATGACGCGCAGGTCGGCCCGCAGCGCTATGTGTTCCATGAAGGGGATGGTAACGTAGATTCCTGGGCCCGACGTGCGATGGTAGTTTCCGAACCTCAGTATGACAACGCGTTCCCACTGAGGCGCGATGCGCACGGTGAATATGGCCAGCACGGCCACGGCTAAGGCGATGGAAAGGGTCCAGATGTCGATGCCACCCCTTGCAACGTAGCTGATGGCAGCCACGACAAGAATCGAAACGACGAATAGGAACGCTGAGAACACGATGCCGGCGTTCTCGTCGGTGTGACGCGTCTTGGGTGAATTGTAGGTTTCGATACGAAGGGCTTCTTCCTGCCTCGTTTGCTCGCCACGGGAAGCGCCCCGGGGCTTTTTGCCGTTGCGTCTATTCTGCATCATCGTAATACCCCCGTTTTTCCTCTGCCATATTGCGGGACTCGTTTTCTATGCTTGCCGCTATCCCGTCCATGCGTTCGCGCGCTTCGGCGAACGTCATGCCAAGCGCACGGTATTGCCGTATGCAGTCCTCTATCAGCGCATCGACCGCGGTCTCGGCAGAATCGTCGCAAGCCGTGTTCTTCTGCACGAACATGCCTCGCCCGCGGATGGATACGATGAGGCTGCTCAGTTCCAGGTCGCGGTAGGCCTTGGTCACCGTGTTGTAGTTTATCTTCGCTTCGGCCGCCATGCTGCGCACGCTGGGCAGTTGCTCTCCCGGCTGGAAGAAGCCCGTCTTGATAAGATAGGCTATGCGGTTGCGCAGCTGTACCCAAATAGGAAGGTCGGATGTTTCATCCACTGTGAAAACGGTCTTGTCGTCCTTTGCGTGCAAGCTATCACCTGCTTGGGGTATGAGGGGTGGATGGGAATGCGCTGCCACATGCTGGCCGGCGGTGCAGGGCGATGTCGTTCGTGCGTCTCATCAATGCACTCCGCAGACGATGACGCACCAGCGCAGACACAGGCTTCCGAAAAGGCAGACCGCGTCTGAAACAGGAATGGCACGGCTTTCCTTTGTGGTCAGCGCATAGGACTCTAGAACGAATGGCGCTGCAATGCCGAACCCGCACACGCCGATCACCGCCACAGGCAGAACGTCGGGCGAGAGCAGCAACGCCACCGACTTAGACGTTGCGGGATTTGCCAGCATGGAAGCTACGAATGCGGCAATGAATGCGGCTTCTGCTGCAAGGCAGGCCAGGTGGCATCGCTGCAAAGGCTTCGCCGCGCGCAGCAGCAGCGTTTGGTCGTGGATGAAATAATCTATGAGCAAAGTGAGGGACACGCCGGAAGAGAGCGACGAGAACAAGAACACGCCGACGAGGGTCCAGGTATTCCAAACAGAAACCGCTGCGTTGCTGGCCAGGAATACGCCCGTGTAGGCCATGACGGCCACCGAACAGGCGCAGCAGAGCGCTTCGAGCACCTTGCGTGCCCGTCCACCTATGGATGCCAAATCCAGCGCGTTGGCCAGGGCGAGCGCCGCGCCGAGAGCGAACTGTGTCGCCAGCACGTACGCGCCGAACGTGAGCACGGTGGGGCGGGGCCGGGTAAAAAGCAGCAGTGCGCGCTCAGGGTATTCGAGGTCCCACAGCAGGCATGCGATGGACGTCGCCAGCACAATGAGACTCACGACGTAGACGCGCGCTTGTAAAGCCTTGAACGCGCGCCGCTGGCGTGCGGGCTTTGCCAAAGCCGCGCGATAGAAGCCAAGGCTCCAAGCGGACATGACAAAGAACGCGCCGCCGGCGGCTCCGCCTAGAAACAGGTACGCTATGATCAGCGTGCCGAACAAGCCTTCACCTCAATCCCTTCGTCACGCACGGATGACAGTCGACTCTGATTGTGCGGCGTACCTTCTGGGGTTTGGTGGCGCTGCGCCCCGATTGGGTGGCCGCTCGCGTATGTGCTGAGTCCCTGCTCACTTTTCATTATCCTCCATTTCCCGCCAAAGCGGAATACCTATTGACTGAACCAGTGAATCGGTATAGTATAACAGCAGTGAGGATACGGCGCGATCGAACCTAGGCGATGGTGTCTATCCCGTTGGGAGCAAGAAGGCGGGCTGCGGTGTTCTTGTGTCGCAGAGTATTTATGACCTGCGAAAACATGGTTGACGGTCAAGTTGGTGCCGGCTATTGTGGCGCAAGGGACGTGGCTTTGGCTCTGTCGAGCGAAAACAGCACGAGAGGGGAATCACATGGCATTGCTTGAAAAGAACATAGGGCGTCGCGATTTCTTGCGTGGAAGTGCTGTCGCTGCGACGGCAGCGTTTGCGGCTGCATCGTTCGCGGGTTGCGCCCCCGGCGAGAACAAGGAGGGTCCACAGAACGATGACGATGGCCTGAAACCACATCGAGTTGCGTCTGACGCCGCCATCCTGGAAGGCAAGGGCGAATGGTGTTCGATGTTCTGCAGCGAAAACTGCGGCGGCAGATGTGTGAATATCGGCTACGTTGTCGACGGCGTCATCGTGCGCCAGAAAACCGACGACACGTCGGATCTGGAATGGCAGAAGCGCGCTTGCCCGCGTGGCCATTCCTTGCGACAGCAGCTCTACAACGCCGACCGCATCAAGTATCCCATGAAGCGCAAGAACTGGCAGCCGGGCGGTGGGGAGAACTCCCATGGCGAGCTTCGCGGAAAAGACGAGTGGGAGCGCATCAGCTGGGACGAGGCGCTTGACCTGGTCACAACGGAACTCAAACGCGTATATGACGAGTACGGTCCGCGCGCCGTCGTTGCGAACGGATGGCGTTGGGAAAGCGGGGTCAATTTCCTCAAAGCCGCAGGTGGATGCATCACCAATGCCGACGTCGAATCGTACGGCACTTGGGGGTTCTTGCCGGGGCTCTTCGGCATGAATATGGAATTTGGCGACCATCCTGACGTCAAGAGGATCAACGACCGCTCCGATCTGGTGAACGCCGACTACATCGTCCTGTATGGCGCGAACCCCGTATGGGCACAAGGAAATTATCCGAACTACTATCTAAAAAAGGCTCAGGAAGCCGGCGTGCAATTCGTTTCGGTGGGGGCGAGCCGCAACGTGAGCGCGGCGCTGTACAATGCGCGGTGGATTCCCGTCCGTCCTGGCACCGACACGGCTTTCATGTTGGGCGTTATTTACGAGATGCTTCGCCTGGACGAAGAAGAAGGCGGCATCATCGACTGGGACTTCCTGAACAAGTACACGGTAGGCTTCGATCTGGAGCATATGCCTGCTGACGCGAAACTGGACGAATGCATCAGCGGCTACGTGAAAGGCGAGTACGACGGCATACCGAAGACCGCCGAATGGGCTAGCGAGATATGCGGCACTTCCGTTGACGACATCGTGTGGTATGCACGCATGGAGGCCAAAAACAACAAGGTCATGAACCTGCACAGCTACGTTGCGAGCCGTGCGAACGGCGCCGAGAACCTTCCACAGGCTTTCCTGACGGTCGCCGCCATGGGTGGGCACTTCGGCAAGAGCGGCCATGCGACGGGCAGCATATTCTTGGACTTTGGAGACTCGGGTCCCTTCCTGTTTAAATCAGAAGGTGGCAGGGCAAATCCGGCAATCAAGAACCCGATCGACGACAACTGCAACATCGAAGGCCCGGCTTGGTACAAGGCACTGCTCGAAGGCAAGTACCTTTCCACGGCAAAGGGTGCCCACACCGTCGACTTCGGCGGAGGCGGGCTAGAAGCAGGCGTCTATTACGAGCCCGCAAAGGAAATGGAAGTCAATCCCCGGGTCATGTTCGAAACGGGCAAGTCGAACTTCCTGCAGTCGCGCCAGAACCTGAACGACGGCATCAAGGTCATGCGACAGGCCGACATGTGCGTGGCCGTCGATTTCAAGACGACGTTGACTGCCCAGTTCTCGGACATCATCCTTCCTGCTGCGACGGTGCTGGAATTCAACAACGACGAGGCCGATGGGCCCATCGACTGGCCGAGGACGTTTTTCTACATGAATCGCCGCGACTTCATACCTGCCACCATGCCTCTCGTGAAGCCGATCGGTGAGGCGCGGTCCGACACGTGGATATACCGTGAACTGTGCGACCATATGGGCATCGATCCCGACGAGGTGTTTCCCATCCACAACAAGGTCGCATGGTTCGACACGTACGTGAACATGGAATATCTCGACGCCGATGGCGAATGGAAGAAGTGCTTCACCTTCACGAAGGAGGACGCCGAGAAATACGGCGTGGACAATCCCGCAAGAAGGCAAGATGACGTTCGCGGAGTTCATCGAGCAAGGGTCGTTCTCCATCGAGCGCGGCGAGGGCGACAGCTACGGCTACATCGCCTACAAGGATTTCGTCGACGACCCGGAGGACAACCCTTTGCCCTCGAACAGCGGCAAGTTCGAACTGTATTGTCAGTTGAAGGCCGACAACTACAACATCATGGGCATCAACCCGGACCCCATCAAACCATACGCCAACTACATCGTTCCCGTACAGGGCTACGAGGAGTCGTTCGCCGATTGGGAGAACAAGGTGAAGGGCGAATATCCCATCCAGGCCTACAACATCCATTATCAGCGTCGGGCCCATACATGCTATGACAACATGGTTTGGACCCAGGAGGCATTTTCCAATCCGGTGTTCCTCAATCGGAGCGATGCTGAGCAACGCGGCGTAGCCGATGGCGACATGGTTCTGATTAGAAGCGCGTACGGGAAAACCTTGCGCCATGCCCAGTTGCTTGAGTCCCTGATGCCGGGCACCTTGGCCATTCCCCACGGCGCGCACAGCGTGCTTGACGAAAGCAACCCCGACGACATCATAGACCGCGGTGGCAACGAGGAGATACTGTATGGGCCGGTTCAAAGCAATTACTATCCGCATTTGAACGGCTACAACACCCTTCTTGTGGAATATGAAAAGTACGAGGGCGATTTGCTGGTGCCGGACTGCGAGAGAGACCCGTTCGTTCTAGGCGATGGGGAATAGGGGGATTGGGCGATGAGTTTGGGATTCTATTTCAATCAAGATTACTGCCTTGGTTGCCGTGTGTGCCAGATTGCTTGCAAGGATCGATTCGACCTTCATAAGGCAGGCCCGCGCACTCGACGGGTGACCACCTACGAATGCGGCGCGTTTCCGAACACGGGGCTGTACCATGTGTCTGTCTCCTGCAACCATTGTGATAGCTCGGCATGCGTGGCGAACTGCCCGACCGGTGCCATGTACGTCTCCGATGACGGCACGGTGCAGCATGACGACGACGTGTGCATCGGATGCAAGACGTGCGTGAGCGCGTGCCCGTACGGCGCTCCGCAGGTGGCCGAAGAATGCGATGGCCTCATCATCAAATGCGACACGTGTAAGCCGTTGCGCGAGGCGGGTCAGAACCCGGTGTGCGTGGATGCGTGTCCCATGCGCGCTCTCGATTTCGGCGAGATGGACGAACTGCGCTCGAAGTATGGTGACGGCTTGACAAGCGAATTGCCATGTCTACCAAGTGCGGGCATCACGAATCCGAATCTGCTGATCAAAGCCAAGGAATCGGCTTCTCAAGAGGACTTCCGGGAAGTAGCGCTGTAAATTTTTCAAGGTGGGCCGGACGATGCATCCGGCCCACCGTTTTCCGCAAGGGGATGAAGGAGGCATCATGGACGACCATACGGGCAGGGTAGGCGACGAACTGCACGCTGAGGCCTTGTCGCTCGAGGCGCTGCTTTTGGCGCGCGGGTATTTGTACGAACTGTTCCACAAGGCTTTGGGAGGTGATCCGACTTCTGAGCTGGTGGCGGCTTTGACGAGCGCCGAAACGCTCGACGTGGTGGACGAGTACGCGGAAGCGGGCGAGACCATGGCCAAACTGCGCGCGTTTCTGGCAGAGCTCGCAGGGCGCACGGCTGACGAGGGGGCGCGTGTCGCGTTCGTCAGCCAGGCGAAGGACGAATACACGCGCTTGTTCGTAGGGCCGAATTCGCTACCAGCCCAGCCCATGGAGTCTCCCCACGTCACTCATGAGTTTGCGTTGTTCCAAGAAAACACCGTGGCGGTGCGGCGCATCTATGCGGCGCGTGGCTTGGAGCCGGTTCGTCTGAACCACGTTCCCGACGACCATGTGTCGCTCATGTGTGATTTCATGGCACGCATTGCGTTCGAAACTCTTGCAGCGTTTCGTGTGGACGACATGCAGGCGTTGCGTGCGCTTGCCAGCGAACAGGGCACGTTCGCCGCTGCCCATATGGCCAACTGGCTTCCCGAGTTCGCTCGCCTGCAATCACGAACGGCCAACCCCTTGCTCTACCCACAGCTGCCTGCTGCCCTTGCCGAGTTCGTTCGGCTCGATGTGGCATTCCTTGCTGAACTAATGGCGTGGATCGACGGACGCTCCGATAAGGAATGTGTCGCAGAAAACGAATGCGGTCGCCCCGAATCGTTCGCGCGTGTGGAGGCTGCATTCGGCCACGTGCGCGCCCTGCGTCTGTTCGGCCTTGAGGATTGCGAACTTCGTGAGCTTGCCGATAGTTGACGAAAGCATCGGCTTCGAGTCGCCCTTGACTTCGAGTGAACTCCAGGCGCTAGGATGCTGTCTGCACGACGAGGGGCCTGCCTCGCAATGTTATGATGAGCGGCGGCAGCGACGAAAGACGAAAGGAAGCGCGCATGCGGTATCGGAGGTTGGGCAAGACGGGGCTCATGGTGAGCGAGATCGGCTTCGGCGCTGAATGGATGGGCAAGCCGCAGGAGGAGGTGGACGCGTTCGTCCGCGTCTGCGAAGAGGCCGGCATCAACCTCGTGGACATCTGGATGGCCGATCCCGCCATGCGCAGCAAGCTCGGCCATGCCATGGCGGAGCGCGGCACGCGCGACCGGTGGATCATCCAGGGGCACATCGGCTCCACCTGGCAGGACGGCCAGTACGTGCGCACGCGCGACATGGAGGTGGTGCGTCCGGCGTTCGAGGACTTGCTGGCGCGCCTGGAAACCGACCACGTGGAGTTGGGCATGATCCATTACGTGGACGACGTGGACGAGTTCCGCGGCATCATGGAAGGCCCGTTCATCGAATACGTGCGGCAGCTGCATGCGGCCGGAACCATCGGACACGTGGGGCTTTCCACCCACAATCCCGACGTGGCGGCGCTTGCGGCGTCGTGCGGCGAGGTGGAGATGGTCATGTTCAGCGTGAACCCCGCTTTCGACACGCTGCCTGCCAGCAACGACATCGAGGTGCTGTTCGGCGACTACGACAACGACTACGAAGGCATGAATCCCGCGCGTGCGGAGCTCTACGCGCTGTGCGAGCGCGAGGACGTGGGCCTCACGGTGATGAAGGGCTTCGCCGGCGGGCGCCTGTTCGACGCCGCGCGCTCGCCCTTCGGCGTGGCGCTCACGCCGGTGCAGTGCATCCACTACGCGCTCACGCGGCCGGCCGTTGCCAGCATCCTGGCCGGCTTCAGCGAGCTTTCCCACATCGCCGACGCGGTGCGCTACGAGACGGCGACCGACGACGAGAAGGACTATGCCAGCGTGCTGGCCTCCGCGCCTCGCCATGCCTATTTCGGCCAATGCACGTACTGCGGGCATTGCGCCCCCTGCGCGGTAGGCATCGACATAGCCACGGTGAACAAGTTCTACGATTTGGCTGTCATGCAGGACGAAGTGCCGGCTTCGGTGCGGGAACATTACCGTGCGCTTTCCGTGCGCGCCGACGCCTGCGTGGCGTGCCGTGCGTGCGAAACGCGCTGCCCGTTCGGCGTGTCCATCGCCGAGCGCATGGGGCAGGCCGCTACGTTGTTCGCATAGCGTCGCGGCAGGCGGGGCTGGGCGGCGGGACGGGTTCCGCAGGTGCGGCGGTGAGGCACGGACGGCCCCGCGGGCGCGGTGGCGGCGAGCCGGCTCCGGAGGCTCGCCGCCACCGGGTTGCAGACCCGACAGGGACGCCGCCTTCAAGGCCGGCCTCAGAAGAACCGCGCTGTCATGCACACGTGCCTTCGGGCGTCGGGGACATAGCGGATCATCAGGTCCGTCTGGTACACCTCTGCCAGCAGGCCCTCGCGCATGATCTCGTGCGCACTGCCCTTCGCCAGACGCCCGTCGCGGCCCAAAAGGCATACGGAACTGTCGAGCAGAATGGGGTGGTCGGGGTTGTGCGTGGTCATGATGATGGCGTACTTCTCGCGGGCGAGGTCGGCCACCATGCGCAGCACCTTTACCTGGTTGCCGTAGTCCAAGGCGCTGGTGGGCTCGTCGAACAGGATGACCTTCGGGTTCTGGGCCACGGCGCGCGCCACGTCGACCAGCTGCTGCTGCCCGCCCGAAAGCTCGTTGTAGGCCCTGTCGGCCAAGTCGGTCACGCCAAGCCGTTCCAGGGCGGCGTCCACCAATGCGTAGTCGTCCGGGCCAGGCGACTCGTGCAACTTGAGGAACGGCGCCCGCCCCATGGCCGCGTAGTCGCGCACCGTGTAGGAAAACTGCATCGAAACGGATTGGGGTACGTAGGCGATCCGCTGCGCAATGCCCCGCTGCCCCCAGTCCCGTACGGACGTCCCCTCCAGCAGGATGGACCCCTGCTGTGGCTCCAGCAGGTTCATAATGCAGTTCAGCAGCGTGGACTTTCCCGAGCCGTTCGGCCCCAGCAGCGTGACCAGCTCCCCTGCGGTCACGTCGAACGAGACGCCGTCGAGCGTGTTTTTTCCCTGCGGGTAGGCGAAACTCACGTCGCGGATGGAAAGCAGGGGCGCGCGCTCCGTCATATCAGCCCCCTTTGCCGCGCCAGCAAGACGATGAAGAACGGCGTACCAATGAAGCCGGTGAGGATGCCGAGCGGTATCTCGATGCCGCTCACGCGCGCAAGCGTGTCCACCACCAGCATGAAGCCTGCCGCCATCAGGCAGGCGACGGGAATGGAACGACTGGCGTTGGGTCCCACGACGAACCGTGCCAGATGGGGGATGACCAGGCCGACCCAGCCGATGGTGCCCGCCAGGCTCACGGCCGAAGCTGTGAGCAGCGTGGCGAAGAGGACGACCACGCCGCGCTCCACCTTCAGGTTCACGCCAAGGGCCTTCGCCTCGTGATCGCCTAACGAAAGCACGTTGATACGCCAGCGCATGACCAGCACGGCTGCCATGGAGACCACCATGACGGGAGCAACGGATGCAAGCGCTCCGTAGTCCACCTTGGCAAGGCTGCCCATCTGCCAGTACACGATTTCGGGAAGCTGGGTTTCGGGATCGGCCAGGTACTTCACAAGGCCCAGGATGGATCCGCAGAACCCCCCGACGATGATGCCCGACAGCACCAGGGTGATGGTGCTGTCGCGTTTGAGCAGCTTGGGTATGGTCACGGTGCAGGCCACGGCGCCAAGGCCTCCGGCGAAGGCGGCTCCCTGCACGCCGAAGGCGCCCCAGCCGGCCAGGATGGCCGCCGCGGCGCCGATGCACGCGCCGGACGAGACGCCCAGAAGGTCGGGCGACACCAGCGGATTGCGGAATATGCCCTGGTATGCGGCACCTGCCACCGCGAGCGAAGCGCCTACCAGCAGGGCTCCCAGAATGCGCGGGAGACGGACTTCGAGGATGACGTTCTGCGCCATGCTCGACCACGTCTGGGGGATGGCGGCGAAGCGCGACGCCAGAATGGACAGCGTGTCGCCCAGGGAAACCGTGTAGGGTCCCAGGCAGAGGGCGCAGGCGGCCAGCACTGCCACGCCTGCACCCATGCCCGCAAGGACCGCAGCAAGCGGGCGGCGGGCCCTTCTTGCCGGCGCGTTAGGCGACGACTTCACGGGGATCCCAGCCCAGAACGGCAATGGACGTGCGCCTCACGTACTCCCATTCGAGGGAGTCCGTCTGCCGGATGTCGGGCTCCAGGCGCGCCGCCAGCTTGCCGCGGTCTGCCGCCCGCCGCCCGCCGCGGGCCGCATGCTGCGTTCCGCACGCGTCTTTGCGCGGGCCGCACAACCCGCCCATCAGCTTTTCCAGCAAGGCGTCCTTCGTGGGGGCGGTGACGCGACGCTCGTCCACCACGTACTGGATGGTGGGGTTTGCGCCGTGATCGTACAGTAGGTTGAAGTGCACGTTGAATCCGTATTTGCGGGCGCAGGGCCGCGGGGTGGTGTTCAGGCTCTCGTCCACCGTGCTGCGGCACCACCAGCCTTCCGAGCGTTCGTTCTCGCCTTGGAAGCGGGGAGCGCAGGTGGAAAGCGAATAGCATTTCCGTGTGGCGCAGCGGCTCATCTTCAGGATGTCGCCCTGTGCTGGCGACCAGCGGGTGATGGCCACGTCGCAGACGGGCAGGTCCTTTCCCGGTTCCATGGCGTGCCAGTTGCCCCGAAGTGTCTCGATGTTCGCAATGCCCCGCTCGGCGGCGTTCTTGCGGACGAGCGCCAGCATGTCTTCCCCCACGTCTTGGGCGATAAGGCGCTTCACGCGCGGGGCCACGTTCATGGACAGCGGCCCCGTTCCGCAGCCGATGTCGAGCACGGTGTCGGTGGGGAGCAGTTCGAGCGCATCCGCTTGCCGCTTGGTGAACGCTTCCTCGCCTTTCCATCGCGCATCCCAGCCTCGTGCGTCGCGGTCCCACATCTCGCCCATGGCGTCGGACTTCTCCCGCATGCCCCAGTCGTTGTGCTTCTCTATTTCCCGCCAATCCATCCAGCCGTTCATCGGTTCCCCCCGTTCGTCGTCTTCTGCAGGCGCTTCGGATCGCGCCGCAGCCCCGTTTCGCGTCTTCGCCTACGTGTCGCCGAGCCTTGCCGCAATCCGGCGAAAACCCGGGTTGCGGCAAGGCTCTTTGGCGGCGGGCCTAGCGGTGGAAGATGCCGTCGAGCTGTTCGTCTGAAAGCTCGTAGCCGAAGAACTGCTGGTAGAAGTCGCGCGTGCGCTGGTCGAGGTCGATGTCTGCATAGAGTTCGGGGTTGATGACGGTGCCGGCCCACGAAAGCTGCAGCACCGTTTCGGCGGTGCCCATCGACCACACGGCGGTTCCGAAGGGGGCGGCATACACCGCACCCGCCTTCACGGCGGCCAACTCCGTGTAGGCGGCGCCGGTCAGGAACTCGTCGCGCACCTTTTCGCTCTCGCAGATGATGACGTCGGGGTCGAGGTTCATGATGGTTTCGGCGTTGATGTCCGTGCCTGAGCCTTCAAGCCCGATGGACGCCGCGGCGTTGACGCCACCGACCGCCGTGATCCAGCTGTCGGGCATCGAGCCCGACCCGGTGGTGCTTTCGGTGGAGCGCATGTACAGCACAGTGGGCTTGTCCTCGTCGGCAAGGCCGGCCGATCGGGAGGAGATCTCCTCACGTATCTGGTCGTACAGCTTCTCATACGCGTCGGCCTTTTCCGCGGCCTCGCCGCCCAGCGCGTCGCCGATGAGGCGGACCGCCTCCACGATGGTTTCGGGGGAGGTTACCGACACGTAGGCGGTGGGAATGCCCGCGCCGCGCAGCGCCTCTATGGTGTCGTCGTCTCCGTTGAGCACGAGGCCGGGGTCTATGGCGGCCACGTTCTCCACGGTCACGTCGGTGCCCGTGATGGTGGGCTTGCCGGCCAGGCCGGGGAACATGGCCTGGTTCAGGCTGCCCTCCGAGTAGTCGAACCCGCGCCCCATGGTTGCCGCCGCATCCTCCCCGCCCAGCATGAGCACCATTTGCGTGGCGACCGAATTCACCGTCATGACGGTGTCGGCCTCGGCGGGGACGAGCACTTCGTCGCCGCGCATGTCGGCGATCGTGCGG
>HHCFC01400__coassemble_1498_pt1 | contig 22414 bp, 17 predicted proteins | sample HHCFC01400__metabat2_high_PE_058 | metagenome-assembled genome bin HHCFC01400 | reverse complement strand
GGACGGCGGGCTTATGAGGCTGTCGGAAAAGTGCGCAAGATTCTTGACGGTACCGAGAGTCAAGCATGTCGGAATTCGGTTCGATCGCGCTCCTCAGCATGCGACGATGCGACATCACGTCGAAGCCCGGTGACGCGATGTCGCATCGTCGCATGCTGCAGAAGAAAGCGATTCGCTTGCATACGATTTTTGCGAAGACTCTTTTCCCGGCTGTGTGAGCTGAGTGTAAGCCAGCAACTGGTACACGTGCCCTGCATCTCGACCAGCAGAGTTCTCTCTGACGCGCGAACCGTATGTCATCACTAAAATCATACTACGATGATAACAAGTCGGTGCAGAACGGAACAATATATACGACATTGCAATTTGATTGAGAATTGTTAATAATGCTCTTGCATGGGAAAACACGAATGACACCGTTTCCAGCGCCGTGCGAAATTCCGATTCTTCATGAACATCTCAGCCGCGCTGCGCCCGCCACCCACGCCGCACGATCCGTTCGGCAGGTATTTCTGCGCCCGCTCGAAATACTCGTCGCCTTCAAGCGAGGGATAGCACACCCAGGCGATTTTGGGATGCGCGGCAAAGTGCTCGACCATCGCGAGGCCGTTCTTGCAGTGTTGGGCCATGTGCAGGTGCAGGCTCTCGAGGCCGAAGTTGAGGTAGAACGCGTTCTGCGGCGACTGGATCGCTCCGAAATCACGCATGAGCTGGGCGGTTGCCTTCGTAATGAACGCCCCTCAAACCTGAAGCGCTCGGTATAGGTTACACCACGATAGCTGTCGTCGGGAGTGATGAGGTTGGGGGGGGTATCGGCATGCGCCGTTCGGTCGAATGTGCCCGAATCGACGATGCAGTCGCCCACGCCAACGCCGTGCCCGTCTATGCACTCGGTCATGGAGTGCGTGACGATATCGGATCCCCACTCGAAGGGCCGACGGTTGATCGGCGCAGGGAACGTGTTGTCCACGATGAGCGGCACACCGTGCGCATGCGCCACGTTTGCGAAATGCTCGCTATCGGGCACCGTGAGCGCAGGATTGGCGATCATCTCGCCGAAGACTACCTTGGCGTTGGACCGAAAGACCGCCACAAGCTCCTCGCCCGGGCAATCAAGCAAAATGAACGTGAATTCGCCAAACATGATCAACGGAGCAGACACGAGGTCGCTCCCAGCCAGGATCGCTACATGCTATTTTGAGAACAAATGAATAACTGTTTTGCCAGATCAATCAAGCTATATTATGGGGGATGGAATAATCTAAAAACAATTGTCGACTTGATAAAACTGCAGATCAGAAATATCTATGCGAGTAAAGTGCAGATTTCTGGGGGAAGAATGGGGGACGCGGTATAAAAAATGGGGGAAGAATGGGGGATTTCCCTCGTCGCACGCTGTCGCATGCCGTCATACATCGTCGCAGGTGAAACGCCGATTCGGCACATCTCGTCACATCCTGGAATAAGGAATCGGAACCTTCATGGGGTTGCCCCCATACGGACCTGAACCGTACGCGTCTGCCAATTCCGCCACACCCGCACTTGTTTTTGCTTCGCGACCTCGGTCGGAAGCAAGAAAAGATGATACAGGACATGAGGGCGGCGCGCAAGGGACATTTTCGCCCCTGCCCCAGAAAAAGTTCGCAAGGCCGCCTGCATGGCGCACTTGGAAGCAGAGAGCTGGGAGGGGCACAAGCCGGTGTCGGGACGTCAACCGCCTTCGCCCGCGAGCCGAAAAGCCGTAGGCGCTACTCCTTGTCCAAGAAGCAACCTTCCTCGTGAGAGTCGATCACGCCCACCGCCTGCAGATAGGCATAGACGACGGTCGATCCCACGAACTTCATGCCGCGCCGCTTGAGGTCGGCAGACACCGCGTCGGAAAGCAACGAGGTGGCAAGGCCCGTTTCGCGAACCACCTTGCCGTCGGTCCAGCCCCACAGGTAGGCGGCAAAGCTGCCGTGCTCTTCCTGCATGCTCCGGAAGATGCGGGCGTTGGTGATGGCGGCGTCGACCTTCAGACGGTTGCGGACGATGGAGGCGTCCTGCAGCAGCGCCTCGACCTTCTGCTGGCCGTAAGCGCAGACGGCGTCGAGGTCGAACCCGTCGAAAGCCCTTCGGAACGCCTCCCGCTTGTTGAGGATGCATTCCCAGCTGAGGCCCGCCTGGAAGCACTCGAGCACGAGCATCTCGAAAAGGCGGCCGTCGTCATGGACGGGCACGCCCCACTCGTCGTCGTGGTAGGCGACATAACGCGGGTTTGCGGGATTCGCCCAGCAGCACCTCTGCTTTCCGTCCGGCCATTCCATAAGCACGTTCCCTTTCTTGAGAATACCAGTCGTGACCGGCGCCTGCGCAACGTGGCCGACGCCTCCTGCGAGCCACGCGCCGCCACGAGGGCGGTGCAATAGGCTCGTCTACGCTCCCGAACAGGAGCAGTATGGCATAGCCGCAGCGAACAGGAAAGCGCGAGCAGGATAGCACCGGTCTGCGAACGCCGCCGCCTCGTCCAGGATCGTTCCCTTCCTTCCCCTTCCTTTTCTCCACCTTTTCTTTCTGCAGAGGCTGCGGCGCGCACCGGCTGGACGCTTGACGCGAGAAGACCCCGCCCACGGAGCGCAAGGGCTTCGGCGATACCAGTTGCTGCCGTCTGAACATACCGACGGCGAGACCATACCCTCGGATCACGCGGGTTTCGGCCTCAAGCGAGAGGCAAACCAACTGCCCAGAATAGTCGAAGTCCGAAAACAGCTAGTTTGCATGACGTGGTTGGCCTAGAATCTTCCTGGCAGGCGAAAGGAGGAGAACGTGGGCGCAGCAAAGAAGGAGAAGCGCGTGGGCTCGAGCAGATCGGGCCTGCACGAACGCTGCAGAACAGGTAATCGCCTGAACCGGGAAGAAGCGCACAGGCAAGCCCTGTACAAGGCCTTCGAATCGAAGGACGCGCGCTTCGACGGCCAGGTTTTCGTAGGAGTATCCTCCACGGGCATCTACTGCCGCCCCGTTTGCCCCTACATGCCAAAACTCGACAACTGCACGTTCTACGAGACGGCGGCCGAAGCCGAAAAAGCAGGCTATCGCCCTTGCCTTGTCTGCCGTCCAGAGATTGCTCCGGGCAACTCCCCTGTCGATGCTTACGCCAACCTCGCTCAGCGGGCTGCGTCGCTGCTGAAGGAGAGCTGCACGAGCGGAGACAGCCTGGAACGACTTGCGGGACGGCTGGGCTACACCGACCGGCATCTTCGACGCGCATTCCAGCGCAAGTTCGACGTGACGCCTTTGGAATATTTGCAGACTTGCCGCCTGCAGCTGGCAAAGTCGCTTTTGGCCGACACCGAGCTTCCGGTTGCCCAGGTCGCCATGGCCGCAGGGTTCGGCAGCGTGCGCCGGTTCAACGACGTGTTCAAACGACGTTATCGACTCACACCGAGCGATCTGCGCAAGCGGGGACGCCGGGAAGCAAGCCCCGAAGGAACCGTGACGCTCAGGATAGGCTATCGCCCTCCCTATCGCTTCGAAGCGCTGCTCGGCTTCTTCCGCGCCCGCATGCTGCAAGGGGTAGAAGTGGTCGGCAACGACTTCTATGCGCGAACGGTGCGCATCCCGCTCGACAGCGGCGGCGAGGCGACCGGCTGGGTGCGCGTGTCGAACGATGCCGAACGCAATGCGCTTTCCGTGCTCATGAGCGAATCGCTCCTGCCCGCCACGTCGCAGGTGATGGCACGCCTGCGCCGCCAATTCGACACCGACTGCAACCCCCATGCGGTGTATGAGGGCATCGCGTCTCTCAACGAAACCGTATCCGGAGCGGCCGTTGTGGGCACAAGGCTGCCGGGCTGTTTCGATGGCTTCGAAACGGCTGTCCGCGCGGTACTCGGACAGCAGGTAAGCGTTGCGGCTGCCAACAAGTTGGCGGCACGCATCGTGGCGACTTGCGGCATCCCTATCGACACAGGAATAGAAGGGCTCGAGCGTGTCTTTCCCACCCCCGACGATATCCTGGCCCTTCGCCCGATAGAGGAGGCTTTGGGTGAACTTGGCGTCATCAAGGCACGTGCGCGGACCATTGCCGAAGTCGCCCGGCTCCTTGCTTGCAGCGAACTGGACTTCAACGTCGGAGCCGTGGTTTCTGAACAGACGGAGCGGCTTCTAGCTGTGAAGGGCATCGGCCCATGGACGGCAAACTACCTGGCCATGCGCGTGCTAGGATCTCCCGATGCGGCATCAAGCATGCGCTTCCCGGCCTTTCACCCTCCGAACGCCTGCGCCTGGCCGAGCAATGGCGCCCATGGCGCAGCTATGCCACCATCGCCCTTTGGAACAGCCTGAGCACGTAGCATCGAAACGCAGCGCAGATGTGCGTCCGAATGTGGCCGACCCTTTCGAGGCCAGACGGGTAGTCTGAAAACCAGACCGAACGTATCGACGAAAGGATTGACCATGGAACTAGAAGAACGCAACAAAGGGATAGCGGCCCGCTGGTTCGATGAGTACTGGAACAATGCCAACACGAGCATCGTCGACGAACTGTGTGCCGACGACGTGCATATGTACTTTCCTCTCGCGCGGCGCGCGTACGACGGCAAGGAAGAGGTCAAATCGATCATCGGACCGATGCACGACGCGATCGAAGGATACCACTTCGAAACCACAGGCCCGCTCGTCGCCGAGGAAGACACGGTGCTGTGCCGCTGGCACGCACGCGGCAAGGTGGTGAAGGACTTCGGCGACTTCCCCGGCAATGGCGACATCATCGACTTTACGGGCGTGGCCATCTATCGCATCAATGACGAAGGGCTCATCGAAGAAGAGTTCACCGAGGAAGACAGCGCCAAGGTGTATCGACAGCTGGGATTGTTGACTCTTTAGGCCCCTGCTCTACCGCATGCAACGAACGGCGCACCTACGCACCGTTCGTTTTGCGCTTGGGCGCAAACGCGCGGGCCGCCAAGCCTGAAAACCGCAGGAATTCGACAACCATTCAGAACACGGTCGGACAGGAAGCGCCATGGGCGCTTGTGAGCCCGCCTATCTCTTGTCCAAACCACGAAAATCGGAGGTTACGATGCATGCAAGCAACACCGAAGAGAGCCCGCGCGAAGGCGACAAGCTCTCGAACTATCTGACCATGGTGGGGCATATCTGCTCCGACATCAACCAGGGGGCGATATCGGCGGTGCTGCCGTTTTTGGTCGTCTCCTACGGATACGACTACGCCGCAGTCGCCCTGCTCGTGTTCGCAGCGAACATCGCCTCGGCCGTCATACAGCCGCTGTTCGGCATCATAGGAGACAAGCGCTCCTGCCCTTGGCTTATGGCACTCGGCGTGTTCTTGGCAGGGCTCGGCATGTGCCTCATCGGGTTCGTCGATAGCTACGGGCTCATCGTGCTAGCCGCCATGCTGAGCGGCATCGGCGTCGCGATGTTCCACCCAGAAGGAGGACGGCTGGCGAACCTGGCTGCAGGCGAGCACAAGGGCGACGGCATGAGCATCTTCGCCGTGGGCGGCAACATCGGCTTCTTCCTGGGGCCGCTCATGGTCGCGTTCTTCCTTTCGGCGTTCGGCATGCACGGCACGCTCGTGTTCCTTTTCCCGGCTACGGCCTGCGCGGTGCTCCTGCTTTGCTTCAACCGACGTTTCCGGGCACTGGGAACACTGCAGCCAACGGCGACAACCAGCGGCGACGGCGCGCAGGGCAACGAACGCTGGGGAGCCTTCGCCGCCGTCATGGGGGTGCTGTCCGCGCGCTCCATCGTGGAGTATGGGCTGCTCGCGTTCATCCCGCTGTTCCTTATGGGCGTGATGGGGCAGACCGAGGCTCTCAGCTCGTCGGTGCTTTCCGTCTTCGCCATCTGCGGCGCAGTGTCCACCGTGCTCTCGGGTCGCGCGTCCGAGCGTTTCGGCAGCCGCAGACTCATGATCGCTTGCCTTGCACTCACCTCCGTGCTGCTTGTGGCGTTCGCTTTCAACCGCTCGCTCGTCGCCGCAGTGGTTATTGCTATGCTGCTGGCCGTTGTGTCGGACCTTTTCTACCCATCGACAGTGGCGCTCGGCATGAGCTACGTGCCGCGCCACCTGGGGACAGCGTCAGGGTTGTCCTATGGCGTGGCAATAGCCGTCGGCGGAATGGCCGAACCTTTCCTGGGCATGGCAGGCGATGCCGTAGGATTGGAGCCGGTCATCATGATGCTGGCGGGAGTTGCCGCCGCAGGAGCCGTGGTGGGCGTTTGCCTGGGACATGCAAGGCCTCGTCATGAAAGCGTGCTTGACGACACGGCCTGTCTATAAACAGGGAGGTGCACCCAAGCCGCGACCGCCCCAGCGGTTTCTTGGCATGCGGCACGACATGGCCGTTGTGGCGCGAGAGGCCGTCGGCGCAGGCAACCAGCCGCTTGCAGCCTGCGTCAGAGCGCGGTGCCCTTCTTCGGACGGTAAAGGCGGCTTACGTCGACGCCTTCGTGTTCGAGCAGCCAAACCTTCTTGTCCAAACCGCCCGAGAACCCGGTCAAGCTGCCATCCGCCCCCACAACCCGATGACAGGGGATGATGATGCTGATGGGATTGTGTCCCACGGCACCGCCGACAGCCAAACTCGCCATGCTTTTCTTGCCAAGCCGCCGAGCCACCGCGCGCCCTATTTCCCCGTACGTGGTGACCTGCCCATAAGGAATTTCCGCAAGAAGACGCCAAACCTCTTGGCGAAACCTGCTGCCGATGGGAGCAAGAGGGAGGCGTCCGATGGCGGGCCGGGAGCCGGCAAAGTACTCGTCGAGCCACGCCTTGGCTTCATCGAGAACGGCGGCAGCCGTCCCGTCGTCCGCCATCATGCTGCCGGGGATGGTGTCTCCAAAATACTTCTGGCCTTCCATCCAGAGGCCGCACAGGCTGTTCCCGTCGCTGCAAAGAGTAATTCCGCCGATGGGGGACTCGTAGTCCACCCGATAATACGAGTTTCGAAGCTTTTGCATGTCGGGCATCTTCACCGTCTCCTTCCGAAAGGCTTCCTGGCTACCATTCTAGGAGACAGCGCGGATCTGACTGGCTGGTTTCGGACACGCACCGCATTCGCATGGCGCGCTGAGAAGCGGCATGTCGCCGTCCACGCAAACCGGGCGCTACAGGCTGCTACTTGTGGTAGGGCTCGCCACGCGATATCTTCATGGCACGGTACAGCTGTTCCAGCAAGACGACACGGGCAAGGTTGTGCGGCAGGGTGATGCGACCGAACGACAGGGTCTCGTTTGCGCGTGCGCGTACCGCGTCGCTTACGCCGTCCGACCCGCCGACGACGAACGCCAGGTCACTGATGCCTTGTAGGGACAGCGCATCAAGGCGTTGAGAGAATTCCACGCTGGTACGCTGTTTGCCCCCGATGTCGAGCAGCAGCACATGGGAGCGCGTCCCCAACGCTGCCAGCACGGCTGCGCCCTCCTTTTCCCGTGCCGCATCCACGCCGCCGGCGCGCCCGGGATCCACGTCGGCCACTTCCTTCACCGTGATGCGCGCATACGGCTGCAGGCGCTTGAGGTATTCGGCACAGGCGTCCGACCAGAATCGTTCCTTCAACTTGCCCACGGCCACGACGGTCATCTTCATGAGGCCGCCCACCGCGCCGCTGCGTCAGGAAACGCCGAGGGACCGAAAGCCTCGCCAAGGTTCAGGAGGCCGGGCAGCAAGCCGCACGCGGCGGGGCGGAAAAGGGCAAGCTTCATGCCCAGTCAGCGCCAATGACCACCAGGAAGTCGGTATCGAAGGAATACACGCCGTCGTTCTGGATGGTCAGGCTCACGCCGATCGTCTGCGCGATCTCCTTGGCGGCGTCGCTTTGGCTGCTGTCGTTGTACACCACCACGGTGTTTTGGTAGTCGCTGCTGCTGGCGTTGCCCGCATCGGTCGTATAGCCCAAGGCCGAAATCTGGTCGGCCGCTTCGCCCGCCAATCCCGACACGCCGGTGCCGTTGCGCACCGCCACCGTGCCCGAACGCGTACCCGATGCTGCGGCAGCAGGCTTGGAGCCCTTCGTGGGTGCGGCCGACGCACTGCCCCCGTCGCCCGCGCTGGCAAGCACCGTCCCGGTGACCTGGTCGACCTCGTCCTCTTCCGTCGGCGGAAGGCCCTGGTCGACGCGGCGCATCATTTCCTTCCAGGCCGTTTCGTCAAGACGCTCGTACCAGGTCTCGTTGATGTATTCGGACTCGGTGGGCTCCATGGCGGTGTACAGGTCGTTTTCCATGTCCATGCCGCGCAGGTTCTGAGCCAGGCTCACGATCTCGGTCACGTCGAAGTCGGTCGTCACATACCGGGACAACGCTTCGACCGTGCTTGCCATGGTAGCCGGATCGGATGCCAGGACCTTTTTCGCGATGGCAGCCAGGACCAGCCGCTGGTTCGCCGCACGGTAACGGTCGCCGTCGCCGTACTCGTCATAGGCGTGGCGGGCCCGGCACAGGATGAGCGCCTGGTCGCCGTTGAGAGTCTGAAGCCCGGCACTCACGTAACCGCCGGCCATGTTGTCGTTGATTTCCATGGGAACGTCCACTTCGACGCCGCCAAGCGCGTCCACGATCTCTTTGAAGCCGTCGAAGTCGATTTCCGCGTAGTGGGAAATGTCGACCCCGGCCATTTCCGACACGACCTGCACCGTGTAGGCCGCACCGCCTATGCTGTGCGCCGCGTTGAGCTTTTGCATGCCGTTCACACCCATGTCGACCATCGTGTCGCGGTGGAGCGAGACCATGGTGACCTTTTTGCCTTCGGGGTCGACGCGTACGAGCATCATGCTGTCGGAGCGGAAATTGTCGCCTTCGTACTCCGCGGAAGAGGCGCGTTCCTCCGACCCGTCGGTGCCCATGAGCAGCATGTAGAAAGGATCGCCCGCATATTGCGTGTCCACCAGCGCACCCTTCAGCTCTTCGGTGACACCTTTGTGCAGATTGCTGTTGATGGTTTGCAGATAAGCGAATGCAACGCCTGCGCCGCCCAGAACCAGCACCAGCACGACCGCGAGAGCGACGAGCGCAATGGTCTTGCGCTTCTTCTTTTTGCGCTGACGCGTGTAATCCGCCTGGGTCACCCGTCGGGAGTACGGATTGGAGAGGCGCTCTTCGCCAAAAGAGGCCGACGTAGCGCCATACGAGGCGCCCCGTCGTCCCGAATAGGAGGCCGACGAGGGGCTATTCTGTGACATACGCTCATTGGACGTGGGACGACGATACCGCCCAGCGTTGTTTCTGTTCGCATTCATGTAGGTTATTCTGCCCGGGCGAATAAGGGTTGGCAAGCAAAAACGGGGCATCTCTGGGAAATAGCCACAGGATGGTCATGCGCTGGTCATGCGGGGCACCACGTGCGCGACTCAACGAGACCTTGAAGGGACGGACCGCCTACTTGACGCCTAAGCGGGCGCGCATGAATGCGTTAGCAGCCCTTTCCTCTCCGTCGTCCAAAGGTCCCAAGGCGCTGTCTTCGATGCCGAGGCGGGTCGCCCGGCGCTTCAGGGCGCTCGCCAGCAAGGCGTCGGCCACTTCCGGGTTCTTGGAGAGAAGAGGACCATGCAGGTACGTACCCGTGGCGTTGCGATAGCGCACGCCATCGATGTTGCCGTCATCGTTGTTGCCGTGGCCGACCGACCCTTCGACCGAGCCAAAGGGTTCGACGCTGCCACCCAGACACGTGCGGCCGGCATGGTTTTCGTAGCCAATCACGGGGAGCGCTGCCAGAGAGGACCCTAGCACGATGTCGCCGATGAGGCGGTCGGCGGACGTGCCGGCCCGCTGCGTCTCGATGTCGAGGATGCCGAGTCCTTCCACCACTTCGTCGCCGAGCAGCCAGGTGCGACCCAGAATCTGGTAGCCGCCACAGATGGCCAGGAGCGTGCCGTCGGCCTCCACGAACGCCCGCAGGTCGTCCTTCATGCGCATGAGGTCTTCTGACGCCATCCGCTGTTCGCGGTCCGGGCCGCCTCCCAAAAACACCAGGTCGACGTCGTCCAGGTCGATCGTCTCGCCATGGTTCACGCGTCTGACCTCGACTGGGATGCCCCGCCACCGGCAGCGTTGCTCCAGAATGCGCACATTTCCTCCGTCGCCGTAGAGGTTGAGCAGGTCAGGAAAAAGATGCGCGATCACCAGCGGGGAAGCGGGCTGAGCATTGGCAGCGCCATCGGACGCGGCGGCGGTGTCGTCGGGCGCGGCGGTGGGCACGGCGGCATCGGCGCCGTCGGCTGCAACGGCCTGCTTGCGGGCGGGAGCTTCTGCGTCATGGGGCGCCGGCCTGCAGGCAAGGCCGTCGACGTGCTGCGCGTTTCGGCCTTCCTGCACCATGCAGTCAAGCTCGTCGTGAACCGGAGGCAATGCCGTGTAGTTGGCGATCAGGTACACGTTCGCATCGGCAGGCAGCGGCCCTCCAGCGGGCAGCGTCGCCTGCGAAAGGTTCGCAAGCACGGCAGACGCCGTATCGACCAGCTGCGCCTTGAGGCCAGCATATTTTAGGCGCACCTGCAAGTCGTTCCTGCGCAGCCCCCCGGCGAACACCACGACGTCCTGACCGGCAAGCTCCTCGAAGTCGATGTCCCACAGCCACGATATGTCGCGCCCGTCGCCTTCCTTGTCGTTGACGAAGAACGCCACCGCTTTTGGCTGCGTGTCTTCTTCGATGATCTTGAGGTTCTGGTTGAAACCGGTCGGGTTCTTCGCGAGATTGAGCAACACGCGCCGACCGTGCAGATGATAGGTTTGCAGGCGGCCGTTTTGCGGGTCGAACGCGTCGATCGCACGCTGCAAGGCCGTTTGCGGGCAGCCCAGCAGATCGGAAGCCGTCGTTACGGCAGCCAGGTTGTACACCATGTAGGCCCCGCCCAGCGAAGCACGCACGGGAAGGTCCCGAGCCTTTTCCCCTTGTGCCGTCAGGGTGACTTGCAAGGTGAACGAGACGCCGGATGCGGCGACGCTCGCCTCGGATACCGCGTAGTCGAGCGCCGGCCGCCCGAACCCACATTGAGGACACCGGTAGGCTCCCAGTTGGCCATATTGGCGAAACGCGTACTCGAACATGGACGAGCAGCGCTGGCACATCTGCGCGTCGGCAACGGAATTCTGCGGCAAGCCCATGTCTTCGGAGACGCCGAACGCCACGGAGGCGTTGTCCACCTGATCGGCGATATAGGCGCACAGCGGATCGTCGGCGTTGTAGACGAGCGTGGTGTTCGGCGAGCTTTTCAACGCGCCGATGATGCTTTCCTGGATGCGGTCGATCTCGCCGCACCTGTCCAGCTGGTCGCGGAACAGGTTGAGGAGAAGCACGTAGGTGGCCTGCAGACGGGGAAGGATCCTTGCCAACCACAGCTCGTCGGTCTCGAATACGCCCCAGTCGGCACCCTTCGACTGCAGCAGCGACGTGGCCACGCCGGAATCCAGGTTCGCCCCGGTGCGGTTGCAGACCACGGTCTTCCCGCTTGCCTCGATCACGTCTGCCAGCAGGTTCGTTGTCGTCGTTTTGCCGTTCGTGCCCACCACGACGACCGACCCTTCGCGGAGGCGCGTCGCCAGATGCGCGATCACGTCCGGATCGACGTACAGCGCCACCTTGCCGGGGAAGTTGGCCGCCGGGCGGTGGAACACATGCTTGAGTCCCCACGTGGAGACCGCGCTGATGCCGCGCGCGGCCGCAAACTGCAATCCCATACTGCATCTCCGTTGCTTCGTTTTGGACGAACGGGACCAGTATAAACCGACCGCCGGCCGCATCCGCGCGCATCGGCACGTCCATGCCGGGTGCGACAGAAATTCTGCACGTTTCGCCTTGCACCTCCCCTCTCCATTCGGTATACTTCATGTTCGCGCTTCGCAAAGAAGCCGCATGCCAACGTGGCTCAGCTGGTAGAGCAACGCACTCGTAATGCGTAGGTCAGCGGTTCGAATCCGCTCGTTGGCTCCAGAGAATGTGCAGGTCATCGGGGGAAACCCTGGTGGCCTGTTTCTGTATCTGCATCCGGAAAAAACCGACACGCAGCTTGGGCAAGTACCCGACATCCCGCACGCGTCCACGATCCAAGGGACGGCCACAATGCCCTGCACCATCGCCGCGGATGGGATTGTAGGCATAGCGTTAGCGATGCCCGCATGGTTGTTCAGGCCGGGATGGGTGACGCGTGACAATGACGAACACCGCGAACCCGCCCTTCGAAGCTTGAGTCATGATGAGCAAGAAAAGCCAATCCGCCGCTGCAAAGGCACTTCGCGCGTCTAATCCGTTCCCTCGTGGCAAGGATGACCGTTATGGTCGCTTTTTGGCAAGGCCGACGGTTATGGCAGGAATTTCGGGCTTTTCAGCCCGCATTACCATGCCTCTTGCATAATAACCCCAGGTCGCAAAAATTGCACAAGGTCGAGGCGAGCTCGAATTGTGCCACAGCGGTCAGCCTTGCCATTCAGAGGCCATAACGGTCGGCCTTGCCAATTGACAATCAAAATGGTCGGCTTTGCCACTCCTTGGGCGCCATAACAAACGGTCTTGCTCCACAGAGTTCGCCACTTGGACTCGTCTCTTCAACTTATGACCCGCCACACCTCCTATCCTGCACGAAGCGGCCAACCGCCTATTCCCCGCCCGAGGCCATCGACCAAAGACCCCGGCCACGCCAACCTCTCCATTCCGGAACGCCAGCAACCGTCCATACCCTGCTCGAAGTCAACCGCGCCTGGCCTCCCGCACAAAGTCCACTGCCAAGCCGCAGACCCGCTCACCCTCACCTACACCCACCCCACTTCCATACCCGTTATATGCGGATCTTTGCAAACATGTAGTTATTGAGAACGATTCTCGATAAATCGATTATTCGCTGACAAAACTATGACCAAGAGCGTATTATTAGGCGCAGAGACGCAGGGAAAACGCCGCCCCCCACACCGCTGCCGCCAGCACGGCGGATCCGACGGCCAGTCGGGGCAGCACGTTGAAAGAGAGGGACGCCATGCCCAGTTTTGCCAATCCGTTTGCCGGCAACGTCGACCGAAAGATGACGAACGAGGAACTCATGCAGGCGTTGCGCCTGGACATCGCCGGCGAGCTTGAAGCCATCTACCTGTACGAATCTCACTACCTGGCCACCGACGACCCGGTCGCGAAGGCCGTCCTGTCGGACATCCGCGACGAGGAAAAGGCCCACATGGGCGAACTCGTCACGCTCATGCGCTATCTTGACCCGAAGGAGACCGAGCTGTTCCTGGAAGGCGAGGGCGAGGTCATGGAGGAACTGGAAGAGCTGGGCATCAAGACCAGCGGCGGCATTGCGCCGGCCCCTTCCGAGCCCGCCCCTGCCCCCACCGTCGGCGACCTGTCCTAACCGCCGAGACCGCAAGACGAAAGGAGTCCATTCATGGATTACCTCGCACGTGAATCGGCCGATCTGCCGGTCGAGCTGTGGAACCGCATAGACGACGCCGTCATCGGCACGGCGCGCAAGCATCTGACCTGCCGTCGCTTCCTCAAGCTGTTCGGCCCGCTGGGCCCCGGCGCCACTTCGGTCGCCGTCGACGGCGTGGCGAAGGAAGAGGTGCTGGAAGACGGCATCGGGCGCATCGTCGGCCGCACCCGGTTGGAACTGCCGATGTTTTACGAGGACTTCACGCTGTTGGGTCGCGACCTCGAGCGCGCCGACCAGACAGGCATCGCCCTCGATTTGGCTCCCGCCGTGGCCGCCGCGAAGAAGAGCGCGCGCCGCGAAGACGACCTGATCCTGAACGGCAACAAGGCGCTTGGCATCGACGGCCTCCTGACCGTCAAGGGCTCGTCGAAGATCAAGAAGGGCGACTGGGCTCAGGGCGAGCACGGCTTCGCCGACGTAGCCGCCGCCGTGGCGCAGCTGGCGAAGACCGGCTACCTTGGCCGCTACGCGCTCGTCGTTTCGCCGGACTTGTACCTTGACCTGCAGCGGTTGCAGCCGAACACCGGCATGCTGGAGATCGACCGCGTGCAGAAGCTCATCGGCGACAACGTGTACATGACCAGCGTCATGGGCGCCGGCAAGGCCGTCCTGGTATGCGCCGAGCCGGAATACGTGGACCTGGCCGTGGGCCTGGACCTTTCCGTCGGCTACCTGGAACTGGCGGACTTCAACCACGGGTTCCGCATCATGGAAACGCTGGCTCTGCGCGTGAAGGATCCGGCGGCCATCGTCGTCTTCGGCTAGCACGGCACACGCGAACGCCAGAAGGCATCTTCACGGAAAGGGCCCACGACCGGGCCCTTTCTTCATGCCTTCACCCCACGCGCCCGCCTGTCCCGGCCGCCCCACCCGCCTTGCCCGACTTCCCCGCAGTCGCCGAGCGTAGCGCGGCCTGGCGCGGCTTCACCCCACGCGCTCGTCGTTTCGTTGCTGGTGGCGCGTGACCAGCGTGCGCCAGATAACGTACACGCCCAGCACGAACGCGCCCACGTAGCCCAACGCGCCCAGAAGCGGCACTTCCAGGATGCGCGGCTCCATGTTGGTGGTGCACAGCACGCTGGAGCCAATGAACAGCCCCGCCGATATCATGGCAAGCGCAATGCGCCCACTGATGGCATAGAGCGTGGCCAGCATGCTGTCCGGCACGCCAAGCCCCGCGCTCACTTTCAGTTGCCCGCGGTCGAGCATGTCCAACGTGTTGGAAAGCTGGCTGGGCAGGCGCGTGAGCGCTTCGGCAGACTCGGCCGTGGAGCCCAGCAGCTCCTTCGCCTTGCGCTCGACGTGCGCGAAGTTCTTCACCTGGCCTTCCACGTGTTTGGACACGATGTCCACCACGTTGATGGACGGCGCCAGGTCGGCCAGCACCCCTTCGAGCGTCAAGAACCCGCGGGCAAGCATGGTGAAGGCGGGCGAAAGCACCAGGTTCTGCGACCGCAGCACCTCGATGAGGTCCAAGAACGCGGTGCCGATGTTGATGTCGGCCAGGTCGGCCGACCCATAGGAGGCAAGCAGCGCGCTCATCTGGTCCAGAAGCAGCCCGTGGTCGACGGGGCCTTTCGCTTTCGCCAGGCTGAGCAGGGCCCCTTTGAGCTCGTAGGCGTTCTTGGTAGCCACCGCCTGGAACACGGAGCTCACCAGCGCGCGTTCGCTCGCCGTCAGCGTCCCGGTCATGCCCAGGTCGATCCACACGATCTCGCCTTCGCGCACCACGATGTTGCCAGGATGCGGGTCCGCGTGGAAGAACCCGTCGTCCACCACCTGCGTCACGTAGCTTTGCGCCAGGCGCTCCCCCAGCGCGGACAGGTCCACGCCCGATGCCGTCAGGCGCTCCTTGTCGTTCACGAGCACGCCGGTGACGAATTCCATGACCAGCACGTCCTCGGTGGTGTGGCGGGGATAGGGAACGGGGCTCGTCACTCCCGGCTGGCCCTGCACCTCGCCGTAGAACCGCACAAGGTTCTCCAGCTCCACCGTGAAGTCCAGCTCGTCGGCCGTGGTGCGCTCCAGCTCGGCCACCAGGCCGTCCAACGTGAGCATGATGCCCTCGTGCTGCGACGTGGAGAATTCGGCCAACGCCAGCAGGTGTTTCATGAGCAGGATGTCCTCGGCCATCTGCTGCACGATGCCGGGCCGCCGCACCTTCACCGCCACCGACGTGCCGTCGAGCAACGTGGCCTTGTGCACCTGTGCGATGGAGGCCGAGCCCAGCGGGCGTTCCTCGATGCTTGCGAACACCTGGCTCCACGACGCGCCGTACGAACGCTCGATCGTAGCGATCACCTGGTCGAACGGTACCGGCGGCACATTGGCGCGCAATTTCTCGAACGCATCGCAGTATTCCTTGGGCAGCACGTCGCTGCGATTCGAAGCGATCTGGCCCATCTTCACGTAGGTGGGGCCCAAGTCTTCCAGGATGGCCACCGCCTTTTCCGGCGTGAGGTGGTGGAAGGCGTCGTGCTTCTTCAAGATGGCGCGGATCTCCCCCATGCGCTTGCCCGACGTCTTGTCCTTGATCGTCAGATCGGCGACCCGCATGAACTCCCTGAACGTCGGCATGGCAGCCCCTTTCGTCGGCAACCCGAAAAGTGTACCACGGCCGCCGCCGGACGCCCGCGTCCCGCGCAAGGTTCAAGCAACTGCTGCCGTTTCGCCATGCGAAAACCCCGGCGCAGGCGCTCCCGCCGCCTCCCGCGCGTGCCGCGCACCTCCCCTGCGCCTCCCGTGCTTCCCGCCCCCCCCCTGCGCCTCCCCGGCGCAGGCGACATCAAGCCCCTTCCATCTCCCGGTGCCCCTTGCGGTCGCGCATCCCTTTCCGTACGCGAAGCGTCACATAGGCAAGAAGAAGGAAGCCGTACGTCGCCATCGCGAACCGGGGATCCCACCCGCCTTGCAGCGCAGACGGCCCCACGAACAAGGCCAGATGCACGAACAACAGCAGGAAGAACGGGTACGCGAACACCTGCACGATTTTCCAAGAACGCGCCGCCATGCGGCTCCGCACGACCTTGAAGGACGTGACGAACAACGGCACCATCAATGCCACGACGCACACCGCCGCCGCCACGGCCAGGAAGCCGAATGGAGAAAGCAAATCCCTTGCGAATGCCATCCTCTCGAGATAGGCGGTGCCGAACACGATCACATGGCCAAGGCTCAAAATACAAGCGATGATGGACAGCTCGCCCCGTATCGGCAGAAGCGCCCTTTTCAGCCAGGATCCGTCAGACAACACGCCCAGAAACATCACGATGACGAACAGCGAGAAGGCCAGGATGTTTTTCTGCAGCAAGAACATGACCGTTTTCCACAACCAGACAGGCAAGCCATACGCCGTCCCATACAGATGCAACGCAACCAGCACGATGGCCGCTGCGTAGAACACGCCGGGCACGCGCTTGATCGCCTTGCGGCACGTCGCCACGAAAAGCACCGCCACCAACAACCCCACGATCAGCCTCACCGCAACCCCTTTTCCTCCCCGTAGTATTCGGCCTTTTCTGCATGCTCAGGTCACGGCTGCGGCAGGGCCACTGCGTCCTGGATCTCGCACAGAACGTCCCTGTCGACCTTCATGAAGCGTTCCAGCACGCAAGCGGCCTTCGCATACACCGATTCGGGAGCCGAAACTTCCAAGGCGCGGCATAAGGAAGGAGCCCACGCCAGCAGGTGGTCGCCGAGGAACCGCTGCGACGCCTGCAAGCTCTCGGCAGCCGCCGGCTCGTCTCCCTTGCAAAAGGCGTCCGCCGCACGCCGGGCGAGCAGCCGCATGAAGTCCAGCTCGATCGCCAGGTGGTCGTCGGCCACATGAGGGTAGTTCTGGGGGATGAGCCCTTGCTGCACGTAGGCCTTGCGCACTTCCAGCGTCGAAGCCTGAAACAGCATCCGCTCGGCAGCAAGGTGAGCCGACTCCCAGGGGGCGGCCTCGATCGTTCCCGGGCCGACGAAAAGCCGGCCGTACAGGCCTCCCAGAACGTCGGCCACGTCCCGCCCGTCTGCCGTCAGCGCAAGCGCGGCCGACCGCAGCGCATCAAGGACGGCCGCCAGTTTCTCGTCCTGCCGCGCGAAAACGTTCATCACGTCATAGAAGTCCTCTGTCGCAAGCGGCGCCATCACTGCGTCGGTCGGCTCGCTGCCGAACAAAGCCTGAAAACAGCCGTACGGAACGACGCGCGCACGCAGAACCAGCTCTCTGTCCTCTCGCATTTCCCCACCCTTCTCGCATGCCGTTGCGCGGCAGGCCGGCGACCGGGTCGCCGACGCGCCGCGCAACGGAAAACCCCTACCCGATGGTTTCGGACACCACCTCGTGGTCTTCGTTCAGCACAACCCCTTCGAGCGCCCCGTCAGGATTCAGGCGCGACGGCGTGAACACCACGTTGGGGCCCGTGCCCGTATCGTCGGTGATGGGCGCAATGGCGGCGACGTCGCCATACTTCGCGCGAAGCTCTTCGATGTCGCCGAACTCCAGGCACCGCATGGCGCAGGCGGCGACGCAATAGGGCGTTTCGCCTTGGTCGATCAGGTCCATGCAGAAGTCGCATTTGCGCGCGGTCCCCGTCGCGCTGCTCACGTAGGAAGCGCCGTACGGGCAGGCGGCCTCGCAGCTGCCACAGCCAATGCACAGCTCCTCGTCGCGCCATACGATGCCGTCTTCCTCGCGCTTCTTGATGGCGTCCGCCGGGCAGACCGCCTGGCATGCCGGCGCGTCGCAATGGTTGCAGGCGATGGACACGGAGTAGGCGAAGGCGTGGGAAGGCGTGCAGGCGCCGTTTTCGTCCACCTCCCAATCGCAGTTCGCGTAGTCGTACACGCGGCGGAACTTCTCGCCCAAAGGAAGGTCGTTCTTGTCCTTGCAGGCAATCACACAGGCTTTGCAGCCAATGCAGATGTCGGTATTGTGATAGAAACCTAGTTGTCCCATGATAAGCTCTCCCATCAAAGATCAGCCGTGAGCGGAGCGCGCAGGCATTCGGGAAGAAGGCCTTCCCCGGAGTACGGCTCGATTTTCAGCAGGTTGGTGTTGTAGCTTTGGTATCCGTCGCCCAGAAGCTCGCTTTTGCAGAGCGTGTTGGCGTTCGCGCCCACGTCCACGCCGGTTTTCTGGTCGATGTCGCGCCAGTTGCCTTGGCCTAGAATGACCACGCCCGGCATCAGGTGCGGAACGGGGTTGACCCTGCGGGCGACCTTTCCGCCCTCCTTCGTGCTGGCCAGCACCCAGTCGCCCTTCTTGAACCCTGCCTTGGAGGCATCGTAGGCGCTCATGAGAAGGTCGTTCGCGAACACTTCGTCAAGCTGCTTGACGTTGGCGAACGAACTGTGCGAGTGGCGGATGACATGGGCCGTGATCAGCTGGTAGCGGTATTCGCCTTCTTCCTTGGCCCGCTCGTAGCCCTCGGGGCACGCCTTGTACTTCGGCAAGGCGTCGATGTCGTTGAAGCAAGCCAGGTCGTAGTAGTCCTTGAGCGACTGGGAATAGATCTCGTACTTGCCGGACGTTGTTTCGACGGGATTCGCCACGGGGTCGTCGATGAACGCCTTGTGGAAGATGTTCATGAAGTGGTCGCCGTCTTTGCGCTCCAGCTGGTACCCTCCGTTGTCCAAGAATTCCTGCAAGGGCACCACGCCCTCGACCGGCTCGCCTTCGACGCCGTATTCGTCAAGATCGGCCTGCGTCACGGTGACCAGCGGCGCACGCGTGCCGTCCTTTTGGAGAATGGTCGCGCCCAGGATCTTCTTGAACTCGGCCTGCTTGGTGGTCATGCGCGGGGCAACGTCTTCGCCGATGCCCAGCTTGTCGCACAGCAGGAAGTACACCTCGGGATCGGACTTCGACTCGAAGTACGGCTCGATGACGCGGCGGCCGACCAAGCACGTTTCGGCAGGAGCCAGGAAAGCGCAGCAGCTGAACTCTTCTTCCAGCGTCGTGGTGACGGGCAGCACTATGTCGGCGTACTTCGCGTCAGGCACGAGATAGCGGTCCTGGACCAGCACGAACTCGACCGTCTCCTTGCGGAACGCAGGCTCGACGTATATGCCGCCGCTCTGCTGGTTCGCCGGCTGATGGATGGTGTCGCGCACGATGCAACGGATGTCGCAGGCCTTCTTTTCGCCCCGAGGCCCGGGCACGGAATACTCGCCGTCAACGACCGCTTTGAAGGTTTCCGTGAAGGGGATGCCATACTCTTCGGCAGGGTCGAACTTGCCGTTCTGCACCTTGCTGCCGGCACGGGGCTCGGTGCATAGGGGGTTCGGCGCGTACTTGTATCCGGCGCTGCCGAAGGAGACCATGTTCACGCCGCCCGGCGTGCCCAGCTGGCTGTTCGGGTTGGATGCGCCCGCCGAGATCTCGGCGCCCAGCACGCCCACGTTGCCGGTCATCCAACCGACGGTGAAGAACAGCTGCGCGTAGCGGTTGCCGTAATAGGTGCGCGCGGGCGCCCCCGAAGACTTCCACGCCATAGGCTTGGTGGAGGCTATCTCTTTGGCGAAGTTCTTGATGGTCTCCACCGGCGTCCCGCAGATGGCGCTGGCATGCTCGGGCGTCTTCGGCACGCCGTCGTACGCTCCCAGGATGTAGTCCTTGAAGTTCTCGTCGGTCTTCGCGTCGGCAGGCATGTGGTCGGCATCGAAACCCAGGCAGTACGTGTCAAGGAATTCCTGGTCCTGCCAGTCGTTGACGATCATCTCGTAGGCCAACGCCTCCAACAAGGCGCCGTCGGTGCCCGGGCGGCAGGGAATCCACTCGTCGCCAATGGCCTGCGCCGACTGATGGAAGTACGGATCGACGAATATGACCTTTGCGCCGCCCGCCTTCTTGGCATTGAGGAAATGCCACATGTTGCCGCCGCTTGCCGTCCATGCGGGGTTCGTCCCCCAGAACACGATGAGCTTGGCATGCCGCAGCGCAATGCGGTCCTGCGAGTCGGCAACACCCGACGACCAGGCCCCACGCATGTTGCGCGCCACGACGGGGAAGCCTCCTTGCGACGCCTGGCCCCAGGTGGTAAGACAGCCTCCGAGCGCATTCAGGATAGGGCTTCCCACCAATCCGCCGTTGAGCTTGGGCTCCAGTTCGCCCAAGGCAAGGAAAGCCCTGTTGCCATAGGCGTCGCGGATGCGCGTCAGCTCGGAAGCTATGGTGTCGATGGCTTCGTCCCAGCTGATGCGTTCCCATTCGTCGGCGCCGCGCAGCTCGGGATGGTAGTCGGAACCGCCCGGCTGCCAATGCTTGCGCTTCATGGGGTACTTCAGACGCTCCACGCCCGTGACGACGCGGCGCGTGCTCATGCCCTTGACGCAGGGCCGAAGCTGCGGATAATCGACGCTGTCTGGATGCGTGTTCCCCGTGCCCTGACGCACGATCACGCCATCGACGACATAGGCCTGGTTGTGACACCGGTATGCGCACGTGCCGGTCGTGCAGTTGAACGTGACCCACTCCCCTCCTTCCAACGCATCGATCGAAGGCGACGATTCGTCCGTTTCCTTCAAAGAATTGTCGCAGCCTGCCAGCCCTACTGCCGAAACGGCACCAAGCGCAGCGGCAGCCTGCAAAAACCGCCGCCTGTCGAACGACGACGCTTCCAGACTCTCAAGAATTCCTGCCACGTCCTTCTCCTCTCCTTGTCCCTCACGCGGTATCTTCCGCGGCTGAGGCGAGCCCTGCCGCAACACGACAGACGTTAGAGGCCACCGGAAAAGGGCGCCATCAATAAAGCAGCCGATTGCGGGAAAGCCGTGTAACTACAACACCGTAATTTGGCCCAACACGCCGTTTCTCTCCTGCGCCTCCAGGAAAACCGAATACAATGAAGACGGTTGTTCGGATTCTGGCAGGGGAGTGCATGGGGATTGGCGAACGACATACCGTACCGGCTTTTGTCGTGGGCTTCGGCTTCATGCGTGCGTGGGCGCTCACGTTTCTGAGCGACAGCGGCGTCACGCCGCCTCTGTCCCTGCAGATTTCGAGCGACATGTTCCTTGTTTTCGCCCCGCTCATCATTCTGACCATGGTCGTTGTCATGGCCGTGGTTTCGAAACGGGACGACGTGCGCGTCCTTTCGCCCAAGGCCGTTGCCCTCACGGCCGCCGTTCTCACGGCGGGCACCTGCCTGCTTGTGGGCAACGGCGCCGCCACGTCGGTTGCCGCCGAAGCCATCTGCGCGGTCGGGTTCGGCGCGTTCCTGCTGCAATGGGGCATCGTCAGCAGCCGCATTGCCGTCGAGAAACTCACGCTCTCTTTGAGCCTGGGGTTCGTTTGCGCCGGGCTGTTCTGCTACCTTCTGTGTCTGCTGCCTCCCTTTGCGGCGAACGCGTTCTTCGTCGCGTTCGTCCCCTTGTCGGCCTCGGCACTGTGCGTGGGCGCCCCGCAAGAGGCCAGGGGCAAAGGGGCTTCGCCTTTGGAAGATGGCGCGCAGGCCACGCATGCGCAGACGCAGCAGAGTGGCGACAAACGTCCGAGCGGCTTCCTTCGGAAACGGCCTGTGCAGAAAACCGGCACCCTGGTGCGCCTGTTCGTGGCCATGTTCCTGATGGAGCTGGTGGCACGCAGTTCGCTCATGCTTTCCGGAGAATTCTTCACGAGCGTCCTTTCGTATCCCTCTTCTTCCTTCGAGCTTGCCCGCCTGTGCGGCACGTTTCTGGCATCGACGCTGTTCATCGTCGTGGCGAAGTGTTCGAAGGAGCCTTTGCGCACCCTGTACCTGGTGGTTCCGGCGCTCTTGGTGTGCTCGTGCCTTTTCCTGCTTTTCGAGAACTGGGGCATCCCGTTCGTCACGTACGCCATCGCATTCGCTGCAGGCGCCTGGCTGGAGACCGTGTTCTGGATCTTCTTCAGCCATTCCCATCGCAGCATCGGCTTTCCCGCCATCATCGTGTGGGGGTCGGGCAGGATCGCCTTTTGGCTGAGCACCTTCGTCGGCCTGATGTTCTGGTCGTATCAGGCCCACATTGCGGGAGGCATCGTCGCCAAC
>HHCFC01400__coassemble_1420_pt1 | contig 25638 bp, 23 predicted proteins | sample HHCFC01400__metabat2_high_PE_058 | metagenome-assembled genome bin HHCFC01400 | reverse complement strand
AAAAGAAAACAATATCAAAAAGGCTACTACCGCACCCATGCATGCAACGACATGTTCACCTGCAAGGTATGCGGCAGGCCCGTCGTCGCGGCGGGCGCGGGCAGCGAACATCGCAACCATTGCCCTAACTGCTTGTCCAGCCAACATGTCGACGACGAGCCAGGCGACCGCGCCTCGGGTTGCGGCGGCGTCATGGAGCCCGTGGGCGTGTGGGTGCGCAAGGGTGGCGAGTGGGCCATCATCCACCGGTGCCGTCGCTGCGGGAAACTCGACTCGAACCGCGTGGCGGCCGACGACAACCCCATGAAGCTCATGTCCATCGCGCTGAAGCCCCTCACGCAGCCGCCGTTCCCGATCGACCGCATCGAAGAGCTGACCGACCTGATGGGGGGAGAGGGCAGCCTGGGCGCCTACGGGAAGCAGTAGCACAAGGAAGCGTCATGCCGAATTCCATCGGCAAAGCAGGGCGCGCTTTCGAGCGCGCCCGCTTCTTGACGAAGGGAAGCACGCAGACACACAGGCACATGTGTTCCTAGAATATATCCCAGCGCCAAGCGTGCTACCCGTCCCAGACATGGATTATTCTCGGAAATCCCTTCCAAGAAGGGGGGATATACGGTTATAATTCCTAAACATGCGGGTGTCGCCAAGTGGTAAGGCCCAAGCTTCCCAAGCTTGTATTCGCGGGTTCGAGTCCCGTCACCCGCTCCATGAGAAACCAGCGAGGCCGGACAACATCCGGCCTCGTCTTTTTCCCGATGAAGGTGGTTGCATGGCTTTCGACACGTTCGTCTTCGATTTGGACGGCACCTTGCTGGACACGTTGCCGGATCTGGTGGTCATCACGAACCAGGCGCTCGGCGAGTTGGGATTCCCGCCGCGCTCGCACGACGAGATCCTCAGCTACGTGGGCAACGGGGTGCGGGCGCTCATGTGCTAGGCGGTGCCCGAAGGCACGTCGTCCGAACAGACCGACGCCGCCATGGAACACTGGAAGGCGCTCTTCCCCGGCTATGGCAACAACCTGACGAAGCCGTATCCTCACATGAGGGAAACGCTGGCCGAACTTTCGGCGCGCGGCGCCAAGCTGGGCGTACTCTCGAACAAGTTCGATGCCGGCGTGCAGCAGGTCATGAACCAGTTCATGCCGGGGACGTTCGCCGTCATGCACGGCGAATGCGACGGCATCCCGCGCAAGCCCGATCCTGCCGGCCTGCTGCTCACCATCGATGAGCTGGGCTCCACCCCCGCCCGCACGGCCTACGTGGGCGACTCCCCCGGCGACGTCAAGGTCGCGCAGAATGCCGGCGCGTTCGCCATCGGCGTCTCGTGGGGCTATCACCACGCCGACGAACTGCGTGCGGCGCAGGCCAACGTGGTGATCGATTCGCCGGAAGAACTGCTGCGGTTCGCGTCAGAGCGCTCCTAGGGGCGTCTGCTCCCCCTCCTGCTCGCCATCCTGCACGTCTTCGCCGCCGGGCGCGACGCCTTCCCGGCCTTGCTGCCGGGCGTCTTCCTTCACGCGGGCAAGCTCCCGTTCCAGCTCCTGCACGTATTCGCGATCGATGGCGCCCTCCGCATGGGGCGAGTCGACCTCGAAGGGCACGGCCTTCGTGAACAGGCTCACCACGGGAACGATGACCAGCGAGATCACCATTGCCAGCGCGCCGCAGTTGATGGGCGAGGCGATAAGCGGCGTGCCGAAGAATCCCATGACCATGTTACCCGTGGTCAGCCCCACGCCCACGATGAAGCTGGCCCACACGGCCGCGCGGGAGACGCGCCCCGAGTAGAGCCCCCACAGGAACGGGCCCAGGAACGCGCCGGCCAGCGCGCCCCACGATATGCCCATGAGCTGGGCTATGAACGTGATGGACGAGCTGTACTGCACCAGCGCCAGCGCCGCCGAAATGATGACGAACACCACCAGCAGCACGCGCATGTAGCGCAGCTGCTGCTTCTCGCCCATGTTCTTCACCACGTTGCCCTTGATGAGGTCGAGCGTGAGCGTGCTGGACGACGTGAGCACCAGCGACGACAACGTGGACATGGAGGCAGACAGCACCAGCACGATGACCACGCCAATGAGCAGGTCGGGCAGCGTCGAAAGCATGGTGGGGATGATGGAGTCGTACACGGGCTGGCCGTTCGCGCCCATTTCCACCTGACCGGCGTACAGCCGTCCGAACCCTCCCAAAAAGTAGCTGCCGCCGGCAACCACGAACGCGAACAGCGTGGAGATGATGGCGCCCTGCTTCACGGCCGGGCCGCTTTTGATGGCGTAGAACTTCTGCACCATCTGCGGCAATCCCCAGGTGCCCAGGCTGGTCAGGATCACGACGCCCAGCAGGTTCAGCGGGTCGGGCCCGAACATGCTCACGAACGCGCCGTCCATGGTGGACAAATCGGACGGAATGCGCGACAACTCGTTGATGGCCTCGGTGAACCCGCCGTTGTTCACCAGCACGGCCACAATGACCGCGACGATGCCCAGCAACATGACGATGCCTTGCAGAAAGTCGTTCATGACCGTGGCCATGTAGCCGCCGATGACCACATAGATGCAGGTGACCGCCGCCATGCCGATCACGCATGCCTCGTAGGGCAGGCCGAACGCCATGCCGAACAAACGCGACAGGCCGTTGTAGACGCTCGCCGTGTACGGGATGAGGAACACGAAGATGATGGCTGCCGCCGCAATGCGCAGGCCCTTCGACCGATACCGCTTCCCGAAGAATTCCGGCATGGTGGTGGCGCCCAGGCGGTGCGTCATCTCGCGCGTGCGCGGCCCCAGCACCCACCAGGCAAGAAGGCTGCCCAGGATGGCGTTGCCGATGCCTGCCCACAGCGCGGCGATGCCGTATTTCCATCCGAACTGGCCGGCGTAGCCCACGAACACCACAGCCGAGAAATAGCTGGTGCCGAACGCGAACGCCGACATCCAGGGCCCCACGTTGCGGCCGCCCAGCACGAACCCGTCCACGCTCTTGGTCGTCCTTCGACAGTAAATGCCCACGCCCACGGCCACGCCGACGAATATGAGCACCATGCATATCTTTGCAATCATTGTCTGCTTGCCTTCCTATCGTGCGCCCCAGGCCTTCTTCGCTCTCGCCGAAGCGGTCGTTCGTCCGAAGCCCTCCACGCAACCGGCGGACCTGCCGTGCATCCTCTGCGGAAACACCGCGTCCGCGTCTCTCTCGTTCCTGGTCAAGTACATAACGCGCCGCGCGCCGTCCCACGACACGCGCTGCATGGTCAAAGGTGCACACGACCATCTGTCCCTGGCGCAAAAAAATAGCACCCGGCAGAAACCCGTGTGCTAACAGTATCGATAGGAATAAACGTGGGAGTCCAGGATGGTGGACTGCTGCGCGAACACCTCGCTCATGAGGGCGCGCCCGGACTCGCTGCTACACTGCATGGCGAAGACTTCGCTCATGAGAGCGTTCTTCTCCGCACAGGTGCTCGCACTATGTCCGTTCGAAAAATGCATGGGCACACTCTACCACAATAGAGCGCCCACACAAGGAAAATTTTCCGCAGCGCAGCGTCGAGCAGTTCGCAGCGAGGCTTTCCCGGTCCTTCACGGCGTCGAGCATTCCCGCTTTTCGGCCTCCCCGGTCCACCAAAGTCAGCGAGAAGGGCCGTGGTGCCGACAATCGCCCCGTCATGCGGCCGAGCGTGCTTCGCACGTGAGGGCAAGCATGAAAGGGGCAAGGGTCGGTGCCACAGCCCTTCGCAGCGTCGACTCGAACCTCACAGGTCCACCTAAGTCAGCGAGAGCCGCCCGGGTGCCCCAGATTGGCGTGTTTCGCGGCCGAGCGTGCTTTGCACGTGAGGGAAAGCGAAAAAGCGCCAAGATGGGGTGCCCGGGCGGCTCGCAGCGTCGAGCAGTTCCGTCGGCCGTAGGCCGACGGAACCTCCTAGTACCGGCTGTCGAAGATGCGCTTGGTCTTCTTCTCGCTGCGCGGCAACTCGCCCATGGGCACGCCCTTGGCGTCGGGCGTGCAGCCGCACTTGGCTTTGAAGATGAGCGCCAGCTCCTCTTCGGCGCGTTCCTTCGCATCGCCTTCCAGCGGGGTCTCGAAGAGCACGGTGAGCACGTCCTTGCCGCTGATGTTTTCGATCATCACCTGGTATTCGCTGGACGTGCCGTCGGTGGCGGCAATGACTTCCTCCACCTGGGCGGGGAAGATGTTGCAGCCCTTCACCTTGAACATGTCGTCGGTGCGGCCCGTCAGCGTGTCGATGCGCGGATGGCGGTGCCCATAGGCGCACGTGCAGTCGCCAGGGATGATGCGTGTGAGGTCATGCGTGCGGTAGCGGATGAGCGGCGCGCCCTGCTTGCGCAGCGTGGTCAGCACCAGTTCGCCCACTTCGCCGTCGGGCACCGGCGCGCCCGTTGCCGGATCCACCACTTCGACGTACACGTAATCGTCCCAGATGTGCATGCCGTGGTGCGCGTCGCACGAGATGCCGATGCCCGGGCCGTACACTTCCGTGAGGCCGTAGATGTCGTAGATCTCCACGCCCAGCTCGCCGGAAATGCGCTGGCGCATCTTGTCGCCCCAGCGCTCGCTGCCGATGACGCCCTTGCGCAGGCACAGCTGGTCGCGGATGCCGCGCTCGGCGATCTCTTCCGCCAGAAGCAGCGCATAGGAGCTGGTGGCGCACAGCACGGTGGACTTCAGATCCTGCATCATCCTCAGCTGCTTTTCGGTGTTGCCGGGGCCCATGGGAATGGCCATGGCGCCCAGCCGCTCGGCGCCCAGCTGGAAGCCGATGCCCGCGGTCCACAGGCCGTAGCCGGGGGTTATCTGGATGCGGTCGGTGTTGGTGATGCCCGCCGTCTCGTAGCAGCGCGCGAACTGTATGGCCCAGTCGGTCACGTCCTGCTGCGTGTAGGGAACGATGACCGGGGTGCCCGTGGTGCCCGAAGACGAATGGATGCGCACCACCTCTTCGTCGGGCACGGCCTGCAGCCCCAGAGGATAGGCGTTGCGCAGGTCGTCCTTTTCGGAGAATGGGAGCTTCTCGAAGTCCTTCTGGGTCTGCACGTCGGCAAGATCGATGCCCTCGAATTTCTTGGCGTAGAAGGGTGAACGGTCCTTCAGGGTAGTGAACTGCTTCTTGATCAGGTCGAACTGTTCGGTGGTCATCTGCATGGGAAACCTCTTTCTGGCGATGGTCGGTGGGTTCGCAATGGCGGCAAAGCCGCAGAAAGGGAATGCTTCAAGACCGCGGCGGTTTCGCAAGCGAGACGTGCTCTTCGTTTGGGAATCTCAGAAGCACGCGAAGATCGCTTCAAGCCCGCTTTTGCGAGTCTTGAAGCTAAAGCCATCGACCAGCCGAACCGAACGGCACGGCTTGAAAGGAGCGTATGTGAAGCGCGATCATCATATGCGATATTGTAGGCCAAGGGCCTTTGAATGCAAAGGGCCACCGCCGGTTTTTCCGACCGCAGGTTTTCCATCGACCGCTAGTTTTCCGTTGGCGGTCAAGTCCCTACGATGCGACGACTGCTTCGATGGCGGCCAGGTTGAGCTGGACGAACGCCGGCTTCACGCAGACCTCGATGGCATGCCGCAGGTCGTCCACGTCAAGCGGGACATGGCCAGCCGCAAGCGCACGGGCAAGAAGCAGCGTGTTGAGCACCTTCCGGCTGCCGACCGTCCGGACGAGCGCCGCGTCGTCCACGGCCACGAAGGAGGCTTCCTTTCCTGCAAGCTGCGCCTCCAGGCGCTGCACCACGCGATCGGCGCGATAGGGCACGCTCGACAGCGCCGCCGTCACCGGCTGGATGGGCGTGGTCGCCGTGACCAGCACGCCGTTCGGGGCCAGAAACGACAGCACACGGGCGGCCTCGCCCGGCTCGAAAGCGACCACCAGGTCGGCGGTGCCGTGCGCCAGAAGCGGCGCGAACACTTCTTCCCCGCCGTTGCCCATGCGCACGTGCGAGGTCACGTTGCCGCCGCGCTGCGCCATGCCGATGGTCTCGGCCGTGCGCACCTGCCACCCTTTGTCCTGCGCCGCCTGCGCCAACACCTTCGCCGCCAGCACCGTGCCCTGGCCGCCCACTCCCGCCAACAACACGTCAAGCATGGGAGCCTCCTTCCGACCGCGATCCGTTCGCGGCCGCGGGAGCATCCGCAAGCGCGATCGCAGCAGCGGGAGCGTCCGCGGGTGCGGGCACATCCTCGGGTGCGGGGGCAGGCACAACAGCGCGGGCGTCCGTAGCCGTGCCGTCGCCGCAAGCCGCTTCCGCCGAGGCGGAGATCGCCCCGAACGGGCACACCTGCACGCACAGACGGCACCCGTTGCACAGGCTGGCGTCGACGAACGCCTGGCCACGCGAACCGCTCTTCGGACCGCGCGCGTCCATGTCGAAGCCGATGCCGGGGCACCCTATCTCGGTGATGCACTTCTTGCAGCCCGTGCAGCGGCTCGCGTCCACTTGCACGGGGAAATCGGGACGCTTGAGCTGGATGCAGGGGGATTTGAACAGGACAGCGGAAGGCCCTTCGTGTTCGATGGCCTCTTGCACGGTGGCCACCGACCCTTCAATGTCGAGCGGGTTCGCATGCATGACCAGCGAGAGACCCACCGCGCGCAGCACGCGCTCGATGGACACCGGCGGCTTTTTCGCCCCCATCAGCGTGACGCCCGTGCCCGGATGCGGCTGCGACCCGGTCATGGCCGTGGTGGCGTTGTCTAGGACGATCAGGGTTATGTCGTGGTCGTTGTAGATGGCGTTCACGATGCCCGTCAGCCCACTGGCGAAGAACGTGGAGTCGCCCACGAACGCAACGTGCTTCTTCTGCGGCTCGGCCACGGCGAAACCCTGCGCCATAGTGATGCCCGCGCCCATGCACAGGCACGTGTCCACGGCATCGAGCGGCTTGGCGTTGCCGAGCGTGTAGCAGCCGATGTCGCCGCACAGCACGGCAGGCCGCCCCGCAAGCGCGCGTTTCACGGCATAGAAGCTGCCGCGATGCGGGCACCCCGCGCACAGCACGGGCGGGCGCACGGGAAGAGGCGCGTCCTCCGTGGCTTCGTATGCGGCGTGCGGCACGCCCGCGCAGGAAAGGCCCAGAAACCGGGAAATCCGCGCGAAGCAGTCGTCCACGTCGTTCTCGCCGCGGTCCCTCGCGTCGCTCGTCAGCTTGCCGCGCACGTCGAAGGGCGCATGGGTCTTTCCGGCGAACGCCAGCAGCGCGTCTTCCAGCACGTGGTCCAGCTCTTCCAGCACGAGCACCTGGTCGAGGCCTTCCACGAAACGCTCAACTGCCTCTTCGGGGAACGGATAGGGCGTGCCTACCTGCATGAACCGATACGGTGGCACGACGAAGCCTTCGGCTTCCGCGCGCTCTTCCACCATGCGGAGCGCTTCGCGAGCGTACGCCGCCGACACGCCTCCCGTCATGATGCCGAGCCGCGGACGGGGCAATCCTGCCGAATCCTGCACTGGGGTCGGGGCCTGCGCCGGTATCGGAGCCGCAGCCGCGGCCGGGACCTTGTCGGCGGGCTGCCCCTTCGCCGTGAGCACCCCTCCTTCGAACTGGGGATTGAATTGCGCGAAGGTCGGGTCGGCCGAGAAGTCGTGCGCCATGGCGCGCAGACGCTCGTGGATTTCGCCGTGCGCTTCGTAGGCCCGTTTCGGGAAGATGACCCAGCGGGGGTCGCGCTCGAAGCCTTCTTCCGGCACCGGACGCGCCTCGGTTTCGTCCGCCACGTCGAAGAACGTGGAGGCATGGTCGATGCGCGTCGTCGGACGCACGATGACCGGAGTATGATAGCACTCGGAGAGATCGAACGCCGCCTTCATCATGGCGAAACCCTGCTCAGGCGTGGCCGGGTCGAGCACGGGCACCTTGGCGAACGCGGCGAACCGGCGCGTGTCCTGCTCGGTCTGCGAAGATATGGGACCGGGATCGTCGGCCACGAACAGCACGGTGCCGCCCTTCACCCCCACGTAGTTCAGGCTCATGAGCGCGTCGCTGGCCACGTTGAGGCCCACCTGCTTGCAGGTGAACAGCACGCGCGCGCCACAGTAGGCCGCTCCCGCCAGCAGTTCGAGCGCCGCTTTCTCGTTCGTGGACCATTCGACGTGCACTCCCTGCGCGCGTCCGGCCGCATGCTCGGCCGCGATGGTCTCGATGAGCTCCGACGACGGGGTGCCCGGATAGCCCGCCACCACGCGCACGCCCGCCTCGAGCGCTGCGTGGGCGAAAGCCTCATTCCCCATCAGCAGTTTTTTTGTCATAGTCTCGCCTGCTTCTTCATTGGTGAACCCATGCCCCCATTGTACCGCACCGGCGCTTGACGGCGAGGCGCACGGGAGCATGGTTCGGCGAGACGTACCGCTACGCTTCAGCCATGGACTTCTTGAAGTCGATGATCTTCTGACGCGCGCCGTCGCAGCCCGTGCCCATGATCTGCACGGCAAGGATGGCGGCATTCTTCGCACCGTTGATGGCCACGCAGGCCACCGGCACGCCGGAAGGCATCTGCACCATGGAAAGCAGCGAGTCCAGGCCGCCCAGGTCGCTCGTCTTCATGGGCACGGTGATGACCGGGTTCGGCGTGTAGGCCGCAACGACCCCGCCCAGATGCGCCGCCTTGCCCGCCGCCGCGATGATGACGCGGATGCCACGCTCGTGCGCCGTGGACGCCCATTCATGCACTTCGGCCGGCTTGCGGTGGGCACTTGCCACCTTCACCTCATAGGGTACGCCGAACTCGTCGAGTTGCTTCATGCACGGCTCCATGGCGGGCATGTCGCTTTCAGACCCCATGATGATGCCGATGACCGGGTTCTTTTCCTTGCAGGACATGTCTTCTCCTTCGATTCGAGGGCTGCACGCAGAGGACGGCCGCATGGTGGCGGCGAGTTGACGCCGACCCCTTGGTGGCGGTGGCTGCCCGACGACGGCTGCCCGGTTGCGGCGCACAGCGGGTTTTCTTGACCACATCAGTGTAGCGTCCCACCGCCGCCTGCGGCAACGACATTCGGCACTCGGCGGGTTTTGCACTAAGGGAAGCAGCGCGATCGGCTTTTGCCGTGCCGCTGGCCGAGAGCTTTCCCTGGCGACCGCGCCTCTTTGGCAGCCTCTCGCCATTGGCAACCTCTCCGGACCGTTTTCTTTGGCGACTGGGTTTGCCTTGGCCCCCGTCGCTTTGCCGGCTTCAGAACAGGTTCGGCTACCTGACGACCTTTCTCACTATCGCCTCAACCTCGTCGGCTTCGGGCAGGCCGCGCTCAGGATCCTTGGTCGCACGCGCGAGCGCGAACTTCGCCGCCTCGAGCGCCTCCGACACCACCAGGCTCGCCTCTTCGGCAGCCGTGAGTTCGTCGCTGCAGGTGCGCTTTTCGGGATGTTCTTCCAGATAGGACGCCAGCATGCTGCGGAAATCGGCGACGAAGGCGAACGTGCCGTCCAAGAAAAGCCTCATGAGCGCCGGCGTCTGTGCGACCAGACGTCCGCGCATGGCCGCGATGTCGCTCGTCCAATCCAGCTCGCGCACCACTTCCAGGAACAGCGAGAGCGTGGCGTGGTACGGCGTTGCCGGCGCAAGGCGGTCATAGGCGGCATGCACGGCCTGCGGATCCAGATCGAGCGGGCCCAGGCCCACGATGGCCGCATCCTTCGTGGGAAAGTAGTTGAAGAACGTGCCCTGCGAGACCACGGCACGTTCCGCGATCATAGCGACGGTCACGTTTTCATAGCCGAGTTCGTCCACCAGCGTGATGGCTGACCGCTCGATCGCGGCGCGCGTCTCGCGGCGCTTGCGCTCCCGCAAGGATTCCACGGGAGTCCCGACGGCTGGCTCTGTCGGCATGTCTTTGCCTTTGGTTTGCTTTGCCACGCCTTCTGGCTCCTGTCACCGATCGTCGTTCCGCATTCCTTACATTATACGGAAAACATGTGAGACATCACGCATTTGACTACAAATCTATAGTTACTCTAAATTTATAGCTGCTATACTATCGAGTACGAGCGACAGGCGTCCCGCACACTGGAAGACGCGAGCACTTGCCGACAGCACCGTACGAAAGGAACCGCCATGAAAATATTCGGCATGGGACTCCCCGAGCTGATCCTCATACTTGCCGTCGTGCTTCTTGTCTTCGGGCCCAAAAACCTTCCCAAACTGGGCGGCATGCTGGGTCGCACCGTCAAGAAGATTCGCGGGCGCGTCGAAGACGACGGCGACACGACAGGCGCACAGACCGCCTAAGACCCCTCCCCCGACCAGCCACGTACTTCAGTCGCCCTTTGCACTGTCACGCACGCCTATTCGTGGTCTCTGGATGGCAAGGCTGACCGTTATGGTATCTTTTTGGCAAGGCTGACCGCTATGGCACTGATTCTGGCCGTTTCGGCTCGCAAAACAAGACCGAGCAGCGGAAAACCCCAGGTCGCAAAAACCGAAGCGGCGTTGCACAGGCGCAAAGAGTGCCATAGCGGTCAGCCTTGCCATTCAGATACCATAGCCGTCAGCCTTGCCACTTGGGAGAGAGGAAGAACTTCCGTCAGAGGGAAGCCGCGATACCCTCACGGAAGTACTGAACCGAGAATCAGGCATTATTTGTCCATGCTCGGGGTTGTGGGGGAAAGGCAAAACGCCCGAGGGAGGTCACTACGTACCGTTTGGGCGCTTAGCAATTCCCCCCGTATTCGCAGCGCTACTTTATGTCAACAACACTGCCGTGACGGTTCGCAAAGGAGGCTATAGGCCAGAATTGAAGCCCGCTAGGGGCAATGAGCGCGAAAAGGGCCTCCGAGCATTTCGGAGGCCCTTCAACATTCATGGTGGTCGGAGGGGGACTTGAACCCTCGGCACGCGGATTTTCAGTCCGCTGCTCTACCAACTGAGCTACCCGACCACGGATAACGCCCACAAGGACGTGGAACGATATTGTACCGGTGACCAAAGCGCCGGTCAAGCAGCATCGATTGAATTCTCCTGAAATAATTGCCTTGCCGCCCTCGCTACCGATCCTTGCTGCCCCTTGCTTGTCCCGCTCGCCCCTTGCTTCCTCCCCTATGATTGCCTCTCGCCTCTTGCCGACCCTCGGTCGGCTTGTCTTCGGCCTCGGGGCTTTGGCTGCAGGATCGAGGATCAGAACAAGCAGAAGTACCAACCAAGAATCTGCGGACCGACCATCAGCGTGAACCAGGTAGCCAGCGCAATGGAAGGGCCGAACGGAAACACGTGCGGATCGTCGGTATCGCGCCGTGCGCGGCGCGTCGCCAGAGCGAACACGATTCCCATGACGCATGCGACAACAAGGTTGAGCGCGCTAGCCGCCACACCCAGGAAAAGCCCTACCAGGAACAGCAGCTTGATGTCGCCGCCGCCCAGGCTTTGCCTTCCAACAGCCTTTTCGAACGCGAGCGACAACGCCAGCAGCACGCTCGCGATAACGAACGCCCCGGAAAGGCCGTCTGCGAGAACGGCAAGCGCCGGACTTCCGACCAACCCCAGCATGAGCGTCCCCAAGCCGATGACGCGCACGTCGACGTCGTAGAAGGCGAACGACGCCATCCATATGACAACGCCCGCAAGAACGAATCCGTTGGGAATGGTAAAGGTGTCCAGATCGACCAGCGAAAGACCCAAAAGCACACAGCCAAGCGCGCACAAGGCAAAGGCGTGGACGGTCAGACCATATGCCCAGACCATGCTTGCAAAGAAAACGGCACCTAGAAGCCCGGCCACCGCGCAGCGCAACGCCTTCTGCCTGCCACGGCGACCTCCATCCCCCCAGAACGACCGGCCAGAAGCAGGGAGCGAACCAAAGGACAAAGACCGGCGTCCGCGTTCGACGCAGCGGATATGGCCTTCCCGTGCGATTTCGCCACGAGCCACATGCCAAGCCAGACGGCCAACGAGGCAGCCCAGACATGCCCCCAACACGCCTGCAAAAGCAAGGACGAACGTCGGCAAGGCAGGCGAGAGCACCGACAGATCGCTCAACCGCATACGCCATCCTCCATTCCTGCCGTCCCGCCACGGTCGTCGGCCAACGGACGTCCTTCGGCGCGAAGGCAACGCCTCGGAAAGACCCCCGCTCCCTCTTCAACAACACCAATATTGTACTATAATACAACACATAATGACAGCCTGTTTCGTTCGCCCCTCAAGGGTCCGCCCTTGGCACACGTCGTCCCTACGCTTCCGAGACACGTCATGCCTGGCACCCATTCTTGGTGCTCCTTTGGCACCCACCCGAAAAAGCCGAAGCTTCGGGTGGCGGCCTTGGCGGCGGCATGCCTTCGGACACTCTGCCTGGTATCTATTCTTGCAGGTCGTTGTTTCTTATTTCATGCACCCTTCGACAACGCAGGCTATAGCCTGTACGCATGAAGACGGATATCAGAAACAATGTGGGCCTGCGCATAAAGAAGCTTCGCCAAGAAGACGGGATCACGCAGGAGAAATTCGCCCTCATGACAGGCATCAACCGAAGCTACCTGGCTGATATCGAACAAGGGAACAGAAACTTCGGGTTCGACACGCTCGACAAGATCGTGAAAGGCTTCGGCATATCGCTGAGCGAGTTCTTCGACGGCATATGACCCATCTTCGAACCCGATGCCCGCAAGCAGGCGCACCGGAAGCGCCGCCGCGCAGCCCTTCGCGCTGCGTGCAGTTCCCCTGGCTTTGCGGCCGGCGCGCCCGGAAGGCGCGCCGGTACGCGTCATTCCCCGAAGATGAGTTCGCGCTCCTCCCCCACGAGGGCGGCGCGCGCCTGGTCGCGCAGGTTGTTCACGCCGATGAAGAACTGACGCATCATGACCACCATGAGATAACGCCCGCGCGGCGTGAGCGTTATCTCGTCCGCGTCGTCATGGTCGAACGCGCCGGCGGCGCGCATGAACGCCATCTCCACCGGCAGGCCTGCCTCCACCGTGCAACCGAAGTCTTCCTTGAACTGGCGCTTGTCCAGCCGCAGGCCGAACAGCTGCATCATGAAGCGGTACCGCATGCGGTCGCGCTTGCTGAACGTGGTCTTGCCCATGAGCGACATGCGGCCCGATTCGATGGCCGCGTTGTAGTCGTTCACGGAAAACGTGTTGACGTACAGGTTGTTGCCCAAATAGGTGATGCCGCCTGACCCGATGGCGGGGTATTCCTCGTAGTCCACCACGTATTCGTCGATCATGGCGTCCCCGCTTGCCGCGGCCGTTTCGCGCTTGTTGAACGTCCAGGCGCTGCCGTGATCGAACAGGGGGTCGTCGCCGCCGGCAAGCAGCTCGTCAATGATATGGTAGAAGCGCTGTTCGCGCGCATAGTCGACCTTGCCGACCGTGCGGGCGAGCGAGCGCGCCACGGAAGGCGACGCCATGAGCGGGTAGAACGTGGTCTGGCTGGTGCCGCTTTCCACCACGCGCTCGATGTCGTTGATGAGGATGTCCTCGGTCTGCGCGGGGAAGTTGAAGATCATGTCCACGTTGAGCGAGGTGAAGTACGGGCTTGCCTCACGCACGCGCTCGAGGATTTCCGCGCCGCTTCCGTACTTCTCGTAGCGGTCCATCTGCTTGAGCAGGTCGTCGTCAAAGCTTTGCACGCCCACGCTCAGGCGCTGCACGCGCCCTTGCAGCTTGTCCAGATACGCAGGGATCAGATGGTTCGGGTTCGTCTCGCTGGACACTTCCTTGATGGAAAATGTCTCGCGCGCCAGGTCGATGGTGTCGCACAGCTCGTCGATCATGATGGTGGGCGTGCCGCCGCCCACGTAGACGCTGTCGAAGTCGTAGCCCAGGTCCTTCAGCATGAGCATTTCCTTGCGCAGGTTGGCGAAGTAGGGCACGGCGCGCTCTTCGGCGAAGGGAAAGCGGTTGAAGGAGCAGTAGGGGCACAGCCGCTCGCAGAACGGCACGTGCAGGTACAGCATGTAGCGCTGCCCCGGCACCGGCGCCGGTACGTGCTGGTCAGTAGTGGGTTCCAGCTTGAGATATTGCTTCGTGCACTGGCGCACCACTGCCGTAAGCATGCGTTCTGAAAGCATCGTTACTCCCAAGCGGCGCGGCCGGCGGCGGCGCGCTTTCCTATGTCGGTGCGGAATTGCTTTCCCTCGAAATTGATGAGGTCGCAGGCTTCGTAGGCGCGCTCGCGCGCTTCTTCGAACGTGTCGCCCAGCGCCACCACGTTCAGCACGCGGCCACCTGCGGTGATGAGCTCGCCGTCGGCGTTGCGCGTGGTGCCTGCGTGGAACACCGTCACGCCTTCCAGATCCTCGGCCTCTTCGATGCCCAGGATGACTTTGCCCTTCTCATAGGAACCTGGATAGCCTTCGCTCGCCAGCACCACGCACACGGCCCACGTGTCGCTCCAAGCGAGGTCGATGTCGTCGGCTCGCCCTTCGGCCACGGCCTCCATGACGTCCACCAGGTCGGATTCCAGCCGCGGAAGCACCACCTGCGTCTCGGGATCGCCGAAGCGCACGTTGAACTCCACGATCTTGGGGCCCTGCGGAGTGAGCATGAAGCCGCCGTACAGCACGCCGCGGTAATCGGCGTCGAACGGTTCGCGGGCCGTGGCCGCAGCAGCCGTCTCCATGATGCGCGTCATGGCGTCCATCTCGTCCGACGTCACGATGGGCACCGGCGAGTACACGCCCATGCCGCCTGTGTTGGGGCCGCGGTCGCCGTCGAAGGCGCGCTTGTGGTCCTGCGCCGGCGCCATGCAGCAGGCACGGCCGTTCGTCACGAACGCCAGAAGCGAGCACTCCGGGCCTGTCATGCATTCCTCGATGAGCACGGTCTTGCCCGCGTCGCCGAACGCGCCGTCGAAGCAGCTGCGTACCGCGTCTTCGGCAGCCTCCACGGTTTCGGCCACCACGACGCCTTTGCCCGCCGCCAGACCGTCGGCCTTGACGACGATGGGGGCACCCTGTTCGCGCACGTAGGCCAGCGCCGGCTCGGCCGCGTCGAACGTGGCATAGCGCGCGGTGGGAATGCCGTTTTGCTCCATGAACGTCTTGCTGTAGGCCTTGCTGCCTTCCAGCTGGGCACCTTGCGCGTCGGGACCGAACACGGCCACCCCGGCAGCACGCAGCCCGTCGGCCACGCCTGCGACCAGCGGCGCTTCGGGGCCAATGACCACCAGGCCGATCTGGCGCTCGCGCACGAAGGCCAAAAGCGCCTCGCTGTCCATGACGTCCAGGTCCGGCACGTTTTCTGCAATGTCGGCCGTGCCGCCGTTGCCTGGCGCCACGTACAGCACGTCGCACCGCGGCGACTTCGCCAGCGCCCAAGCAAGGGCGTGCTCGCGCCCGCCAGAACCCAACACCAGAATGTTCATTCCCTTTCCTTTCACAACCGTTCCACAGGTCGTTCGTAGCGTCAGCGAGAACCCCCCTCGGACCTGGGATTCGCGGGCTGCGGAGGCGACGCGTACTTCGGGACACTTGCCTCCGGGATCGCGCGAAGGCCGGGTGCGGGGTGAGCCGCAGCGTCGGCTCGTTCCGGCGGCTGGCAAGCCGCCGGAACTCCCCGCTACCAGCCTCGCATGATCGTTTGGTCGCGGTCGGGGCCAACGGCGATTATGGACACCGGCACGCCCGTTATCTTTTCCAGGTACTCCACATAGCGCTGCGCGTTTTCGGGCAGTTCCTCGAACGTCTTGCAGCCGGTGATGTCCACGTCCTTCCAGCCGGGCAGTTCCTCGTAGACCGGCTTGGCATGGAACAGCACGCTTTGCTGCATGGGGAAGTAGTCGTAGGTCTTGCCGTCGCATTCGTAGGCCGTGCACACCTTGATGGTGTCGAAGGCCGAAAGCACATCCAGTTTGGTGAGCGCCACGTCGGTAAGGCCGTTGACCTCGGCAGCATAGCGCGCGATGACCGCATCGAACCAGCCGCAACGGCGCTTGCGTCCCGTGGTCACACCGTACTCGTGGCCAACCGAGCACAGCAGTTCGCCCACTTCCGCTTCCTCGCCTGCGCCCCCGTCTTCCGGAAAACGCTGCTCGGTGGGGAATGGGCCGCCGCCGACACGGGTCACGTAGGCCTTCTGGATGCCGAGCACGCGATCGATGGCCGTCGGGCCCACGCCCGTACCAGTGGCCGCGCCGCCCGCACAGCACGAAGAAGACGTGACGTAGGGGTACGTGCCGTGGTCGATGTCGAGCAACGTGCCCTGGGCGCCTTCGAACAGCACGCTCTTGCCTTCGCGCAAGGCGTTGTTCAGAAGCTGGGCCGTCTCGGCCACGAAGGGCTTGAGGATGCGGGCGAACGGCAGGTACTCGTCGCAGATCTCCTCCACGGTGTAGGTGTGCAGGCCGTAGATCCTTTCCAGGATGGGATTCTTCTGGGCAAGCACGGTCTCCACCTTCAAGCGGAAGATCTTTTCGTCCAGCAGGTCCTGGATGCGGATGCCTTTGCGCGCCGCCTTGTCCTGATAGCACGGCCCGATGCCACGCTTGGTGGTTCCGATCTTGTTCTCGCCGAGCCGCTTCTCGTCGGCGCCGTCGAGGTCTTTGTGGTACGGCATGATGACGTGCGCATCGCACGATATCTTCAGGTTCTTGCACGAAACGCCCTCGGCCTCCAGCATGGCCATTTCCTTCACGAGCACGCCGGGGTCGATGACCACGCCGTTGCCGATGACGGGCACGGCGTTCTCGTACATGACGCCGGACGGCATGAGGTGCAGCGCCAACTTCTTGTCGCCATGCACCACCGTGTGGCCTGCGTTGTTGCCACCCTGGTAGCGCACGACGAAATCGAATTCGCGCGCGATGAGGTCGGTGATTTTACCCTTGCCTTCGTCGCCCCACTGGGCACCGACGAGAACCGTACTGGGCATAGATTGCGTCCTTTCGTCGCCCCGGCCGTTTGCCCGAGGCACCTTCTCCTGCAAGACGCGCCCGGCGCCGGTACGAGCCGGGAGCGCAAGGCTGTCTTTCCTGCGAAGCAACCCTCACGTTGCCAAGGGCTTCAGTCCCGCAAACTCAGCATTATAGTATAGGTTCGGTCCGGTTCCTTCCCCCCTGTCCAGGTTTCACGTGAAACATGCGAAGCTCCCCGCGGACTGACCGCTTCACAACTCCACGATGGTGGCCTGCGGATCGGCTTCTTGAAGGGCGGCCACTATCTCTTCATGACAGGTGAACAGGATGACTTGCCGGCTGGCACCCAGCTCTGTCAGGGCTCGGGCGGCCCCGCGGCGGCGGGACGCGTCGAAGTTCACCAAGATGTCGTCGGCCAGAATAGGAATGGCGCGGCCCACGTTGTCGGCCGTGAGCAACAGAGCGATGCGCAGGCTCAGGTACAGCTGCTGGCACGTGCCGAGCGACAGATGCACCGGCTCGCGCACGTTCTTCACTGCATCGGTGACCTGCAGCCTGCCTTCCGGCGTCATGGCCACCTTCGCCCAGCGGCCTTCGGTCATGATCTTGAGCAGGCGGCTGGCCTGGCGGTACACCTCCGGCTGGCTTTTGGATTCCCAGGCGGCGATGGCAGCTTCCAGCATGCGCTTGGCCAGAAGCAGGCGGGCGTAGTCGCGCGCGCTCTCGTTCTGGCGCGTCCGAACCTGCTGGTAACTCAGCTTCAGCTCGTCGAACTCCTTCAGGTGCTTTGCCTGCGTCAGTTCCTGCTTGAGCTCTCCGTAGCGGCGGTTCATGTGTTCGAACGTGTCCAACAGGCTGGTTCTTTGCTGCGTGCGGCGCGCTATCTCGGCGTCCAGGGAAACCAGCGTGGCGTTGGGGCCCAGATCGATGCGGGCGTAGATACGTTCCTGCTGCCTCGCCACGTCGGCCAGGCTGTCCTCGATGGCCGAGCGCCGCGCGAGGCAGGCCTGCCTTTTCTGCTCGAACAGGGTGGCATCGGCACGGACATCCTTCGCCTCATCCAGCAGAGCGCGGGCGCGGCGGAGTGATCCGCCGGCTTCGGAAAGGCCCTCCCCGGCCAAGTACGCCCCGATTTGCTCGACCAGTTCGTCCTGGTCGGCGCGGCAGGATTCCAGCTTTTTCTGATCCTGCAGCATGACCCAGTGGGCATTTTCCAGACGCTCCGCCCGTTCCTCGTCCGCCTTGCTGGGACGGAAAAGCATGACCAGGGCAGCTCCGGCGAGCAACAGGGCAAACACGATGAGGCCGATGCCCAGCGCCGTGAACGACAGGCTGGTGATATGGCGACCATGGATGAGCACGGGCACGCCGGCGCACAAGAACACGAGCGGAAGCACCACCGAAAGCGCCACCTGCACGCGGCGTTGGCGTCGGGCGCGGTCTTCCGCCTCGCGCCGGTCGCCCGATTCCAGCAACGCCTCGTAGGAGGCTTTCGACTCGGCATGGTTCTCCTTGGCGACGTCGACGCGGTGGCCGATCTTGGCCTGTTCGTCCAGGTATGCGTCAATGCGATCGCGCAGAGCGCGGTCTTCCGCGCCGCTCAGGCCCATCAAGGCCGCATCCACGCGGTGCGCCTGCGCCTGTCGCGTCGATTCGAGCGACGCCTCTTCCTCGCGCAGACGGTCTCGCTCGGCAATGAACTGGACATGTTCCTCTTCCAGCTTCTGCAGCTTGGCACGGTATGCGCTCAGCGCCTCGATGCGGTTGTTGAGCTCGTCCAGGCGCTCGTTCAGCTCGTCGCGGCGCGGTTCCAGTTCGTGGAACTCCTTGTCTTGCTGCTTGAAGCGCTCGGCCTCGTCGGCGGCGAGCGCCATGCGGGCGCGCAATTCGTTCTGGCGCGCGGTCAGGTTCACGATGGAGTGTTCGATGCCGGCCGCACGCGATGTGTACTCCGCAAGCTGTGCCTGCACGTCCGCCAGGGCGTGTGCCGGCGACGCGCCGGTGCCCGACCCCGCCGTGAGCAGCTTGGCCGTCACGTCGGTGGTGTTGCGCAGAGACCGCAATTCGTCGCTGGTGAGCGAGAACATGGTCTGGAACGTCTCCTTGTCGATGTCGGCCACCAACGACGCGTCGCCCACCAAGCCATCGGCGTTCTTCGTGCGCGCGAGCTCGATCTCTTCGGCCTCGCCGAACTCGTTGGAACCATTGGGCTCGTCGGCATCCCCGATGTGATCCCGCGCGAAGAACAGCGACCCGGACCGTTCGGCGTTGAGCGGCTTGTAGGTGTTGCGGTTCCCGCGCGCCTCTTCCCATCCGAACAGCACGCCGCCCACGAAGGAGGCGAGCGTGGTCTTGCCTGCCTCGTTGCTCCCGAACACCACGTTGAGATGCGGCGAAAACGGACCCACCACCTCGTTGGTGAAGGCGCCGAAGCTGGTCATCTTGATGAGCTTGAGGTAGGGTGCTTGCGGGGCGTCGTTGCCGCTCACTTGTCCTCACCTCGGCTCAGCAGGTCGAGCACCAGGCTTTCCGCTTCTTCCGCCAAGCGGTCGATGCGCTTTGCATAGGCGCTTGGCAGCTGGATGTTCTTCTTCAAGAACTCTTCCTGCACGTAGGCGATGGCCTCGTCGCGGTCGGAACGCACGGCTTCGGACGCCTGCAGGAACACGGCCGGGAACAGGCCTTCGCGGCGCAGCGCCTCCACGTCGCGCGGGCACGTGGTCTTATCGACCAGCGCGTCGCAGAAAAACGCCGTGTAGGAGTCGTTGATGTTGGCACGCAAGTCTTCCAACACGCCTGGGCGCGCAAGCACGGCATGCAGCGGCGTCATGCCGGTGAGCGTGATGCGCGTGCACATCTCTTCGCAGCGCGCGCGGCCGTTCACGCGGAACAACTCGCGGATGATCTTGTCCGTCACCTCGGGAAGATTCGCGCAGTCGGCGATGTCCACGTCCATGCACTGCCACACCACGCTGGCGGTGGGAACGAACTCCACAGCGTTGGGCGCGCCTTTCTTCAGCGTGACCAGGTTCACGCCGCGCTCGCCCGTCTCTTTGATGTCGCGACCCTGGATGCAGCCCGAAAACGCCAGACGGGGATCGTTCTCGGGCGTGGCATAGCGCATATGAATGTGCCCGAGCGCCCAATAGTCGAACCCTGCGCGCATAAGCGCCGCCGGATCGGTGGGCGCCTTGACGGGATCCAAATCCAGCCCGGTATGTAGCACGCCCACGCCATATGGCGCCGCGGCCGCACGCTCCCCCAGCGCGCGCACGGCTTCGGCGCGCGTGACGCCTTCCGCGATGTTCTCGTCGGCGGGCCACGTCTGGTTGTAGTAGCCCCGGCCGCCCAACACGCAGAAAGGTTCGCCATCGCGTTCGTACAGCGCAAAGCTGGGACGGTCCGCCGCGAACATGGTGGTGTTGGAAGGCAGCGCGAAGAAATCGTGCTGCCACGACGTGTAGGGATCGTGGTTGCCCGTACACAGGTACACCGGGATGCCGGCTTCTTCCAGACGCTTCAAGCCGTCGAAGAAGTGCAGGTAGTCGCCGTAGGAGGCGCGAGCGGAATCGAATATGTCCCCCGCTATGACCACGAAGTCCACGTTATGGCGCAAAGCCGTGTCGACCACGCGGTCGTAAGCTTCGGGAATGGCGTCGAGCAGCCGGTCTGCCCAGGCGTCCGAAAGCGCGCGCAGCCCACGAAACGGAGCCCCCAGGTGGAGGTCTGCCGCATGGATGAATGTCAACGGGGAGGCCATGGATGCCAGTGTACCGCGAAACCGCCGCACATGGAAATCACATGTAGCCGGCTGCGCGCGAATCGTCGATAAAGTCCATGAAGCGCGTGTATTCGGGGTTGAACGCCAGCGGGATGTCTTTCGTGGGGCCGTTGCGGTGCTTGGCCACGATGAGCTCGGCCGTTCCCAAATCCGGACGGTCCTCGCTTTCCGCCTCCATTTCGTCCATGCTGCGGTCGATGAACATGACGATGTCGGCATCCTGTTCGATGGAACCGGACTCACGCAGGTCGGAAAGCATCGGGCGCTTCTTGCCGCGCATCTCCACCGCGCGCGAGAGCTGAGACAGCGCGATGACGGGCATGTCCATCTCCTTCGCAAGCACCTTGAGACCGCGCGAGATCTCGCCGACCTCGACGGCGCGGTTGCCGTCGCGACGGGTCTGAGGGGGCTGCATGAGCTGCAGGTAGTCAACGACGATGAGGCCCTTTCCCTGAGCCTTGCGCAATTCGCGACGCGCCTTCGCGCGTGCTTCCAGGATGGAGAGGCCGGGCGAGTCGTCGATGTACAGGTCCAGCTTGGAAAGCACGTTCGTGGCGTCGGCGATGGCGCCCCAGTCCCCTTCGGATATGAAGCCGCTGCGGATCTTGGACAGGCTCACGCGCGCCTCGGCGCACAGGATACGCTGCACCAGCTGCTCCGCGCTCATTTCCAGCGAGAAGAAGGCCACAGCCGCACCAGACTTGGCGGCGTTCACCGCCAAGTTGAGCGCGAACGAGGTCTTGCCCACGCCGGGACGAGCAGCCAGGATGACGAGATCCCCGCCACGAAAGCCATGGAAAAGGGCATCCGCATCCTTGAAGCCCGAAGGCACGCCGGCCATGTGATCGCGCTGTTCGGACAGGCGCGTGAGCTCTTCGAAGGCGTCCACCAAAAGTGTGTCCATCTTGGCGAACGTGGAGGAGACGCGTTTCTCCGTGACGTTGAACAGGGTCTTTTCAGCTTCCTCCACCACCTGGTTCAGGTCGTCGGGCGCGTCGTAGGCGAGCGCGTTGATCTGCGCGGCGGCATAGATGAGCTCGCGCAGGATGGCGGTGCGCTTCACGATTTCAGCGTGGTTCTGCCAGTTGGTGAGCGCGAAGGTGTTGTCGGCGAGATCCACCAGGTAGGCCTTGCCGCCGACGGCCTCCAATTGGCCGGACGCGTTCAGCGTGTCGGCAAACGAGATCTGGTCGACAGGAATGCGGCGGATGTTCAGGTCGCACACGGCTTCGAAGATGATGCGGTGAGCAGGGCGGAAGAAGTATTCCGGTTTGAGCTTGAGGATGAGTTCCTCCACCGCCTCCCCGTTCAGCATGCAGGCCGCCAGCACCGATTCCTCGGCCTCGATGTTCTGCGGAAGGGGCTTGTTCCGCGCGCTGCTTTGCGCGGAATGGGAGAAATCGGGCTTTTTGATAATGGCGTTGCTGGCCGGCATACGATGGGTCCTCACGCTTTCGGTCCAATGGTTTCGCCGACTATGGTACCCCATCTATATCCGCAGGTCACTCACAATTTTCTTCATCAAAAACACGCATGGGCGGTTATCCACCACTGTGAAGAAACCCCCTTCGCCCACCATCCGGGGCAAAGAGGGTTTTCCACTGTTTCCACAGCCAGAGGCTGTGGATAAAGTTTTTTTGACATGCGGGGCCTGCTCCTGCTTTCGAGCGGGCCTGTGCGCTTATTCGGCGGCTTCCGTTTCGGCGGCCGCTTCGGCCACTTCTTCGGCGGCTTCCGCAGCTTCCACCGCTTCTGCGACCTCGGCAGCGGCCTCAGGCTCGGCAGGAGCGGCCTGCTCTTCGCCCTCGCCCACCACGCGCACCTTGATGGTGCCCTTGATGTCGCGGTAGATGGAAACGGTCACTTCATGCTCGCCGGCCGTCTTGATGGGCTTGCCCAACTCGATGCGGCGCTTGTCGACGTCGATGTCGGCCTGCTCCTTGCACGCATCGGCGATCATCTGCGTGGTCACCGATCCGAACAGCTGGCCTTCGTCGCCCACCTGGGCAACCACCTTGACGGTCGCCTTCTCCAAGGCTTCCTTCATCTTGGCGGCATCCTCCAGGCGCGTTTCTTCGCGCTTGGCGATGTTGTGCTTGCGCTGCTCGAGCTGCTTCAGGTTGCCCTTGGTCGCCTTGATGGCGAGGCCTTCGGTGAGCAGATAGTTGTTGGCAAAACCGTCGGCCACGTCAATGACGTCGCCTTCGCCGCCTTTGCCTTTCAATTCCTGCAAAAGGATGACTTTCATGGTACCTCCTTGCCTAGCGGTTGCGGCGGTCGCCGCGGCCGCTGATGGCGGGAACCGCATACGGCATCAAGGCCATTTCGCGCGCGCGCTTCACGGCGTTCGCGATGTCGCGCTGGTGCTGGGTGCAGGCACCCGTCACGCGGCGCGGCTTGATCTTGCCGCGATCGGTCACGTATTTGCGCAGCATCTGAGTGTCTTTGTAGTCGACGTACTGCACTTCGTCCTTGCAGAACTGGCAGTACTTGCGACGCGGCTGCTTCGCGTAATCGGACATTTCCTAACCTCTTTCGTGTCGCTTAGAACGGGATGTCTTCGTCATAGACCGAAGAAGAGGCATCGACCATCGGAGCGGCCACCACCGGTGCGGACGTCGGCGCGGAATAGCCGCCGGCATTGCCGCCGTACGAGGAATCGCTGTTGCGGCTGGACATGAACTCCAGCTCGTCCACGATCACCTCGATCTTGGAACGCTTCTGGCCGTCGCGCTCCCACTGGCTCCAGCGCAGCTTCCCCTCGATGGACACCTTGGTGCCCTTGGAAAGGTAGCGCGACAGGCTCTCGGCTCGGGCCCCGAACATCGTGCAGTCGATGAAGTTGGGGTAGTCCTCCCACTCCCCCGTCTGCTGGTTCTTTCGGCGGTCGTTCACCGCCACGCCGAAGCCCAGCACGGGCAGGCCGCCCGCCGTGGAGCGCAGTTCGGGATCGCGCGTCAGGTTTCCGCTGATGATGACTCGGTTAATGCTCATAACAACCTCTTCTCATGCTGGGCGGCGCAGGTTTGTTGCACCGTCCTCATTTCTTCCTTAGTCGCGATCCGTGCGCTTCACGATCATGTGACGCACCACAGCATCGGTGATGCGCAGAACGCGATCGAGTTCAGCAACGTTTTCGGGATTCGCGTGGAAATCGATGAGAGTGTAGTCACCGTCGGTCAGACCATTGATCTCGTAAGCGAGTTTGCGCTTGCCCCACACGTCGACGTTGTCCACCGTGCCCTTGCCATCGGCGATCGTGGTCTCGATACGCTTCATAACGGCGGCGCGGGAATCTTCGTCGATAGACGGAGCGACAAAAAACAGCAGTTCATAAGCCTTCATCAGCTCACCTCCTTTGGACTGTACGGCTTCGGGGCTGGTGAAGGCAGACTACCCGAAGCAGGATTAGCCCGCCTATTCTAGCAGAGCGCTTACTGCCCCGGCAAGGTGAACTTTTCCCGTCACCTTAACCACACACCCATCGACAAGGCCTGCCTCGTCCATGCGCCGCGGCCCTTCGTTGCCGAACTTCTCCTTTGACTGCATCATAGCGACGCCGCCCAGCAAAACCATGGCAGGATTCCAGCAGATCGATAGGCGCAATCCAACAGCGATGGTGGTTCTTCGCCTCCAAAAAGGACGTGGCGACCCGACGTCGGGTCGCCACGTTTCAAGCGCCAGTTCATGGGGTCTTCGCCGAAAACTCGCCGCGAAGCCACCAGAATCCAGCAGTTTTCCAACACGGATCCAGCAAGGTTGGCGGGCGCGGGGCGCGAAGGCGCGCTGCCGAGCCGAGCAAGGGCGCACCACCGAGCCGAGCGCGAGGCGCAGGTGCGCGGGCGCGGGAGATGCGGCGCAAGGGCATCAAGCATGCATAAGGACGCAGGGCGCCCGCGTACGCGGGCGCGGTCTCTTGATGCGCGCGAGGCCAGATGCAAGCGAGGTGCGGCAGACGTCCTTTATTCGGCTTCGTCCTCGGCAGGCTCTTCTTCGAACTCGTCTTCGTCAAGATACTTGCCGTCGATATCCTCTTCGTCGTATTCGCTCGCGTCCTTGAGATCGGCCATGTAGTTCGGCGCCTCGCCGATGTAGGCCGGCTCTTCTTCGAAGGTCGCTTCGCCCTCGTCGTTCACGGAGTACAGGTAGCCGACGGCATATCCTTCGTCCTCGCCGGGCACGCCGCCCTCGGCGATGAGGGCATCCTTCGTCCCGTCGTCGATTTCCACGTAGCCGTCATAGCACAGCGCATAGGCCTCGGCGCCGCGCGCGCCTTCCACGGTGTGGCGCGCATACCCAAAGCATTCCTCGGCCGAATCGCCCGGATGCGACTCGATGAACAGGTTCTCCTTCACGACGAGCGCCGTGAAAGGCACCACGTCGGATCCTTGCTCCATCTTTTCCTTGGCCTCGTCAAGCGCGAACAGCAGCACCTTCTCCAGAATCTCGGGAATCTCGGGCACCTCTTCGGCGGTGGTCTCAACAGTGCGGTCAGCCATGGCTTCGTCCTCGTTCGTTCTTTCTGCCACTTCTTACGCAGTGGCCGCGTATATGCGTGATCGGTCGTCCGTCCTGCGTCAAAAGGGCAGGACATGCTAAGTGTATGCTTTGTCGGCTCAGGAAGCACGTGCGGTTCGGTTATTCGGCGTATCTCCAAAAGAAGGCGGGGCCGTAGGGGGGTTCGGCGGAACTCGGGGTTTGGGAGCCGCAGGGAGGCTCGAACTGGAGAAAGCGAAGGACACACGGGGACTCGGGGGCCGCAAGGAGACTTGGGAGCCGAGAGAAGGCAAAAGACCGCACGGGGACTTACGGCGACCGCGCAGGGATACGCGAAAGACTGCGCACAGGTTCGCGGTGGCCTCGCAGGGGCTCGAGGCATCCGCCCAACCCTTTCTTCTGAAATTTTGCGGGGATGGATTTCTTTGCTTGTGAGCGCTTTAGGGCTGTTGTATACTACTTAGCTGCTGCTTCGTCAGATGATGGGGCACACGATGGCGAAGCGGAGAGATGTCCGAGCTGGCCGAAGGAGCACGATTGGAAATCGTGTATACGCC
>HHCFC01400__coassemble_1418_pt1 | contig 25689 bp, 16 predicted proteins | sample HHCFC01400__metabat2_high_PE_058 | metagenome-assembled genome bin HHCFC01400 | reverse complement strand
GCCGGTCTCTTTCTCGGGGAAGGGGACGTGTTTGGCGGGCGCCCACGACCCCTTGCTCTCGACGACCTTGGCCACGCCCTGTTCTCCCAGTTCGACCTCGGGGCGCACGCCGTCGGCAAGGCGGCGGGAAAGGTTGTCCACAAACGGGCCGAATGCGTCTTCCAGCGCGGGATCGAAGCAGATGACGGCCACTTCGCCCCAGTAGCGGCCGGGAGCAGGCCGGTCGGTGTAGGCCACGAAGGAAAGCACCGCCTGCACGGTCCAACCGCGGGCGACGATGACGCTCAGCTGCCGCGAGAAGTCGGCGTCGAAGAATCCGATCTTCGCGCCGAACCGGTTCCTCAGCCAGGCAGCGCGCTGGCCGCTTTCCGTGACGAATTCTATGTCGTATTTATCGCCGACCAGGTTGTCCGCTCCCAACAAGAGGGCAGCGTCCTTCTTGGAAGGGGTTTCGAAGCGATGGTAGGTGCCGAAATACTGGTCCATGAACGTGTCTTCCTCTTTCGTCGCGTGCATTCTCGCCGACCGTGCCTGTTCCTGACGACTGCAGCCTGCGCTTGGGCGTTCGTCGCTCTTCCGTCCTGCCCCGCCGAATCATTGTAGGGGATGGTTTCGATGCTCGCCATGAATAAGCCATGTTTTCGATTTGTGCGATTCCATAATAGATGATAGGCTGCACGGTATGAAAACGCACAATGCCTCTGAACACGAAGCTCTGCAGAATTTCATAAGCGACGGGACGCCGTTGGCCATACGCGCGCGGTATGCGTCCCTTCCAGAAGCGGCAGCGCAGTCCGACTATGGGGATCTGGATCGCAACATCGTCGTCATCGACACCGAAACGACGGGTTTCTCGCTCAATCACGACGAACTGACACAGATAGCCGCCGCGCGCATGGAGCGCGGCGAAATAACCGACTGGTTCATCACCTTCGTCAACCCAGGGAAACCCATCCCCGAAGACGTGGTGCATCTCACCGACATCCACGACGAGGACGTGGCCGATGCCCCGCGCCCCGAAGAGGCGTTGGCGGAGCTGGTCGCGTTCGTGGGCGACGCGAAACTGGTCGCACACAACGCAGAATTCGACCGCAACTTCACGACGAAGCATCCGAGCGGCTACCCGCTGCTGGAAAACACGTGGATCGACTCGCTCGACCTGGCGCGCATATCTTTGCCGCGCATGAAATCGCACCGTCTGCTCGACCTGGTGCGCGCGTTCGGTCTACCGCCGTCCACGCACCGCGCCGACGCCGACGTGGCGGCGACGTGCAGCCTGTTCCGCATCCTGCTGGCAGCCGTGCACGCCATGCCGGCGCCGCTCGTGCGCGAGATCGCCCGCATGGCGCCACGAGAGCAATGGCCAACCTCCATCGTGTTCGAGCATTTCGCCGAAACGCAGGTCGCCGACTGTGACTTAGGCGTATCGTCGGAAGCATCTTTGCTCGCGGCCAAAAGCACGACGGAGGCAATGGCGGCCGGCGAGCCAGAAGATGCCGGGCTTTTCCCCGAACTGCGGCCGTTCTCGTTGCGCGCGCTGCGCAAGGAGCGCGTGGGTGCCATCGAACACAAGCCGAAGCCGGATGCAGACGTCCTTGCGGCCGACCCGCTGCGGGGGCTGACGTTCCCGACGGCCGACGAGGTAGCCCAGGCCTTCGAACTCACGGGCCTGGTGGGGAGCTTGTACCCGGACTTCGAGCCACGCGTGGAGCAGGCCGTCATGGCCGAGTCCGTGCGCGCCTCCTTCGCCGCCTCCGAGAACCTCATGGTGGAGGCGGGCACGGGCGTGGGAAAGTCTATGGCCTACCTGGTGCCGGCCGCCTTGGTCGCACGTGCCAACAACATCGCCGTGGGCGTGGCGACCAAGACGAATGCCCTGCTGGACCAGTTGGTCTACCACGAACTGCCTGCGCTCGGCGAGGCGCTCGGCGGACTGACGTATGCCCCGCTGAAGGGCTTCACGCACTATCCCTGCCTGCGCCGCATCGACCGCCTGGTGGCCGAAGGCGCCCACATGCGCGAAGTGGCGGGCAAGGAATACTCCCAGGCTCCCGCCCTGGCAGCCCTGCTTTCGTTCATCGAGCAGACGGAATACGACGACATGGACGGCCTTAAGATCGACTACCGCGTGCTGCCCCGCCGTTCCATCACCACGTCGAGCCATGACTGCCTGCGCCGCAAGTGCCCGTACTTCGGGACGTCGTGCTTCGTGCATGGCGCGCGGCGGCGCGCGGAAGAAGCCGACGTGGTGGTGACGAACCACAGCCTGCTGTTCTGCGACCTGGCCACCGATGGAGGCCTGCTGCCTCCTATCCGCTACTGGGTGGTCGACGAGGCCCATGGAGCGGAAGCGGAGGCGCGCCGTGCGTTCTCGCTGGAGCTGGCCGCGGAGGACCTGCTGCGCATCGCGCAGCGCGTGTCCGCCGACGAGTCGTCGCGCAACGTGTTCGTGCGTGCCGAACGTCGCGTGGTGGTGCCGGGCAAGGAGGACGGCGCCACGCTGTTCTACGCGTTGACGAACAAGGCGCGCGCGGCAGGACGCGTCTTCGCCGAGGCGGCGGAGGACTTCTCCCATCATCTGAAGGACCTGCTTTTCTTCGACACGAACAAGCGCAGCAAGGGCTACGAATACGTCGAGCTGTGGCTTAACGGGGACGTGCGTCGCAGCGAGACGTTCGCGCAGGTGGCCTCGCGGGGCCGCGTGATGGCCGACGCCGCCGAGAAGCTGGTCACCGCCTGCCAGGAGCTGGTAGGCTATCTGGAGGACGTGGACGGCGTGGCCGAGATCCAGCGGGAGATCGCGTCCATTGCCATGGATCTGAAGGATCTTTTGCATGCGGCCGAGGTCATCCTGGACAAGGCGCCCGACCGGTACGTGTACGCCGCCACCTTGAGCCGAAAGAACGACCGGCCCGTGGACAAGCTGGAGGCCTTGCTTCTCAACGTGGGCGAAGCGCTGTGCGAAACGTTGTACGCGAACACGCATTCCGTGGTGTTCGCCTCGGCGACGCTCACCGTGGACGAAAGCTTCAGCGCGTTCGAATCGTCGTTGGGGCTCAACACCGACGAACAGTCGCGGTGCCGTTCGTGCCAGCTGGATTCCAGCTACGACTACGACGGTCACATGACCGTTTACGTGGCGAACGACATTCCCGAACCGAACGACGCCGGCTATCTGCCCGCGCTCCAGAAGCTGCTCGTCGACGTGCACCGCGCGCAGCGCGGTTCCATGCTCACGCTGTTCACGAACCGGCGCGAGATGGAGAACTGCTTCGAAGCGGTGCAGCCGGCGCTGAAAAGCGACGATTTGCGTCTGGTCTGCCAGAAATGGGGCGTGTCGGTCAAAGGCCTGCGCGATGACTTTCTGGCCGACGAGCATCTGTCCTTGTTCGCGCTCAAGAGTTTCTGGGAAGGGTTCGATGCGCCAGGCGCCACGCTCAAAGGGGTCGTCATTCCCAAGCTGCCCTTCTCCAAGCCGACCGACCCGCTGTCCTGCGAGCGCGCGACGCGCGACGACCAGGCCTGGCGTCGGTACGTGCTGCCCGCAGCCGTTCTGGAGACGAAGCAAGCCGCCGGCCGGCTCATCCGCAAGGCCGACGACTCGGGTGTGCTCATCCTGACCGACCGACGCCTCATCACGAAGGGGTACGGCAAGGCGTTCCTCAACTCGCTGCCCAGCCGCACCATCAAGATCTGCTCGACGGCAGACATCGTGGCCGAACTTGCCCAGAGGGTTTAGACGCGCTCGCGCGAGGACGCCATGGGCAAGCACGACGAAAAAACGAAGCATGCGGCGCATATCAAGCGTCACACCGTAGGCACGTCGAACGAGATTTCGTTCAGCGTGCTGGATGCGGCCAAGAATGCGCTCGACGGGGAAAAAGGCCTGGAGGACGAGAAGAAGGGCCTGCATTTCGGCGGCATCTCGCTGTTCACGATGCCGCACAAGAAGAAGGCCATCTCCACGCCGAAGAAAGAGTCGGGCCTGCCGCTTTCGACAGGCGACTTCGTGTCGGTGGACCCTGCCGAGGCGACCGGTGTCCCGGCCTTGCCGGTGGGATCCTCGGCGTCCGCGCTCACGGGAAGGGGAGGAACCCTCGGCCTGCCAAGCGGGGAAGGATCCGGCATCGGCAGCATCAACGGCGTTGTGGATGGCGGCACCACCGGGCTGGGAAACCTGGGCGGCGCCGGGGCCATGTGGCCCACGCCTGCCGACGAGGTGGCGCGCCGGAAGACGACACGCAAGCGCCGGCGTCTGTTGGCGTACCTGCTCGTTTTCTTGGCCGTGGCGGGGCTGGCCGGCTCGGCTGGATGGTGGCTGTGGCAGAACTATCAGACGCATCAGTCCCACGTCTCGGAACTTGACCAGGCCTTGGCCGACATCGAGCGCACGGACGAGGTGCTCACCCCGCTCAACGACGCCCTTGGAGAGCTGATCGAGCTGCCCGAAGGATCGGTGGCCGGAGAAGGGCTTGTCGCCACGTTCGCTTCTCTCGAAGGCCAGCTGCCGCAGGCGGTTGCCGATCTGCAGTCCGCCCAGGCCCTGACTGAAACGGCCTTGGCCGGCATGGCGGACTCGGTCGACAAGGAGGCGGCCAACCAGGCCGTGGTCGCCATCGAGGCACGCCTGGACATGGCTGACTTAGGCGGGCAGATAGCCGCCGACGCCGCTGCAGCGTCCGGCGCTGCGGGCGCTGCAAAAGAGGCATGGGACCTCCTGCTCAAAGCCGACGCGCTGGCACGCGAGGCCGCACTGATGGTGGTGGAGACCACCGACGAGAACGTGACGGCGTCTTTGGACAAGACGAACCAGGCGCTCGAGCTGTTTCGCCAGGCCGACGATCGGTTTGCGCAGGCGGCCGACAGGTATCCGGCGGCTGATTTCTCGCCGTATCGAACCTATCTCGCCAAGCGCATCGAGGCGATGGGTTACGCCGTGGCTGCCGACGAGGCCTTCTTGGCCAAGAACAAGGAAGAGACCATCGCGCAGAACGACGCCTACAACCGGGCTGACGCCGAAGCGGCCTCTTTGGCCGCCGATCTGTCCGACGATCCGGTGCGCATGGTGGCCGACGTGTCTGATGCCGCCAACGCCGACGCGCGCAACGCCTATGCAACGGCGTGTTCACAGGCCGCATCTGCCGATGCTTTTCTTCGTGATTATTTGGGAACGACCAGCAAATAGCGTATACTTCAAAACAAGTATGCCTTGCAAGATATCGACAAGACGGTAAGCGAAAGGCAAAACGTATGCCGGAAACACGAGACCATGTCGCATTTCTGTCCCAGCAAATAGGTCCCCGGCCAGCTGGCACCGAAGAAGAACAGCAGGCGGCTCTCTACATCACGGAACACCTGCAGAAAGAGGCGGGTCTTTCGGCCGTCATCGAAGACTTCAACAGTGCTTCTGCATCCGAGGCTCCGCGCGCCCTCTGCTGTTTCGTCACCATCCTCATTGCCGCCCTCTCGCTGTTCCTTCCCGTCCTGGCCATTCCCGCGATGGTGGTCACTGCCCTCGCGGCCGTGCTGTTCTTGGCCGAAGTGCTCGACCGCCCCGTCCTGTCCTCCCTGTTTGCTAAAGGCGTCAGCCAGAACGTGGTGGCGAAGTACGAGCCGGGCTACACGCCGGACGGCGCCGGCGCACGTCGGCGGAAGGTGATCGTGGTCGCACGCTACGACAGCGGCAAGGTGCAGTCCGAACTGAACGGGCCATTCGTGAAGGCCCTGCCCATCCTGTGCAAGGTCGTCCTGGGGGCCATGGTGTTCGTCCCCTTGTTGCTCATCGTGCGTTACGTGTTCTTTCTTCATGCGGTGGGAACCGTGGCCCTCGTGTTCAACGTGCTGACGGTGGTAGCGCTCGTCGTGGTCGCCCTGCCGGTCGTTGCGGTCCTGATGCACAAGTTCGCCGCCTACAACGAAGGCGCGAACTGCAATGCGGCCGGCGTGGCCGTGCTCATGGACGTGGCCACACGGATTGGCCGCGGACGCGTGAGCGAGGCGGAACTGTCCGTCCGCCGAGGGGGTCCGGACCCAACGCTGCACGGCGAAGAGGCCGCGTGGGCAGCGGGTTTGGTTCCCGAAGGCGCGCAGCTGGTGTACGAGGCCGCTGCCATGCAGCCGCCTGAGCCGTCTCCGCAGACGCCTGAGTCTCGGCTGGCGGCCGCAAAGGCCGCCGTGGCCGCGCTTTCGGGCAAACCGGTGAGCGCGACGCCTGTTCCCGACATTGCCGGTCGTCTGGTGCAGGTCAAGGAGCCCCCGCTTGCCGTCCCGACGCCTGACGACCTGCGCGAGACGCGCGGAGAGACGCGCGAGGCCCTGAGCGGCATTCCCGCCGACACGGTGAACGAAGCGCTGGCACGTGCGGCGGCTGTCGTCGAGAACGAGCAGATGGCAGGGGAGGGGACGGACTGGTTCGGTCTGGACGCCGAAGCGGCAGCTTCGGCGTCGGTCGCCGGGGCCGAGGAAGCTTCCTGGGCGGCCGCAGCCCCGGCTGCCCAGGCTGCGGACGACGGCGTGCCTGACTGGTTCAAGAAGGCCCAGGAAAAGGCGAAGAAGACCAAGGACGACGGTGCTCCCGTGCAACGGTCGCGCTATGCCGATGCGCTCGATGCCGCCATGAGCGAAAGCGCGTCCCACTTCTCCGAGGCGAACCGCGCCGTTGCTTCCGAGACCGAACAGAGGCTGCAGCAGACGCGTGCCGGCATCATGGAAGTGAAGGCCCCAGGTTTCGATCGGCCCGCCGAATCCGTTTCAGCCCCGTCCGCCCCTGCCGGAGCATCGCCGCTCGAACACGCCGCCGTTTCCGACGAGGCGCCGGCTGCTTCGCACGACGAGGCTCTTGCCGGCCAGACCTGCGCCATGCCTCCTCTCAACGTGGACGACCTGCGGGTCGAGAACTCCTTTGCGCAACCTCCCATAGGACTGCCGGCGTTCTTGCAGGAACGGGCAGAGCGCAGCAGGGAGTCGTTGGAAGTGCAGGCTGCCGCCCGCAACGCCTCTTCTGACGCCGGCATGCAGGAAGCGTCCTCTGCAGATGCCGGCTTCGTGGCCGACGAAGCCCCGGCGGCCGACCCGGTGTCCCGCCGCCGTCCGTCCAAGCGGCGTCCCATCGCCTTGCCTGACATCGGCACGTCGCCGGCTGCGGCGCCGCTTCCCGAGACGCAGAAGCAACGCGCCCCGCTGGCCGACGTCGAGTCGTCCAGCAAGACGGCGGCGAAGAGCCTGCTGACCATGCTGCCTTCCATCGATCTGGGCGTAGGGGAGGAAGCAGGAGACGACGCGGGCCAGCGCCAGACTTCCAAGAACCCCGCTGCCGCGCTCAAGAACGTGCTGCCGTCGCTTTCCGGTTCGATTTCCGCAAAGCGGGACATCGCCGCATCCGGAGCGGCGCAACAGGGAGTGGAAGGCGCCGACGCTGCCGTTCCTTCCGCCAGCGTCAGCCTGACCGGAGCGTTCGCAGCCGGATCCACGGGCACGTTCGCACCCGTTGGCGAGGAGCTGCTTCAGAACGTCGACCCGAACGACATCTATGTGGACGATGCCGACGACTCCGATTACGAAGGCAACGTGACGGAGACGGGCGCTTTCGCCGGCCCCGGCTACGTGGAAATGCCCAAGTCCCGCGCCCATCGGCTGCTCGACAAGTTCCGGTTCGGCAAGAACAAGGACAAGGAAGAGCCCACGCCCCAGGAATGGCTCGACGTGGACGAGTCGTTCGACGCCCGTTCCGTCGGTGCGGCCCGAGGGAGTTGGGAGAGCTTCCGCGAAGAGGAGGCCTTCGGTGGCCCTGCGAGCGAGACCTTGGACGGCTATGACGAGCAGTCGTCCGGGCCGGTCGGTTTCGGCGACCCGTACGACGGGGCGGCGGGCCCCGCTCTCGCCTCGGACTTCGAGGAAGAGCCGCAAAGAAGCCCCTCCGTCGGCGTGCCTCCGCTGTTCGATGCCGACGACACGTTGACCAATCTGAAGCTTGACGACTTGGACGTGGGCGCGTCTTCCCCTGCTGGAAGCCATGACGGCCGCCGCCAAGGCGGGCGCCGGCGCTGGAACGGCGGCGCGTTCTCGCGGCGCATGATGAATCGGACCGAGGAACCGGAAGACGACGGTTATGGAGAAGACTTCCTCGACCAGCCGCAGCCTGCATACGACGCTGCGGACGAACTCGACCAGATCTACCGCTTCCGTCACCCCGACATCGACACGGAAGTGTGGTTCGTCGCCTTGGGATCGGAACTTGTGAACAACGGCGGCATGCGGGCGTTTTTGGCCGAGCACGCGCAGGACCTGCGCGGCTCCGTCATCATCGACATCGACGCCCTGGGCGCGGGCGATCTTGCCCTGGTGGAGCGCGAAGGCTCGTTCCGCTCCGTTGCGACGTCGTCGCGCATGAAGCGCTACGTGAAGAAGGCTTCGCAAGCAACCGGCATCTCGGTCGCTTCTGCGCAGATACGGTGGAAGGACAGCGCCGCGTCGTACGCCATCAAGCATGGCTATCAGGCGATGCACCTGGCGGGCATGGCGGGTGCAAAGCCGGCTTTCTTTGGCCAAAGCGACGACGTCCTGGAGAACATCGAAGAGGAAAAACTCCTGCAAAACAGCGATTTTGTCATGGAATTGCTAAAAAATATATAGAAGCGGGAACATTGCTCCGCACACGACATGATGGTGCAGTATAATTCACGACCGTGTGTGGCGCGAACCAGCATCGGTCCGCGAGCATTTCTGCGGGGGGTATCCCGCTGTCAATTACGAACAGAGAGGTTGAATCACCATGGCGATCGAAGCTTATTGCGTGAAGTGCAAGGCGAAGAAGGAAATGAAGGATCCCGTCGAGAGCACGACGAAGAACGGCAAGCCCATCACGAAGGGCAAGTGCCCCGATTGCGGAACCACGATCTGCCGCATTGGTGCCAGCAAGTAAGCACGTCTTCACGATGCACGAAGAAGGCCGACTCCTTGAAGAGTCGGCCTTCTTGCTTTCATGGGCCATCGGCTTAGTTCCTTGCACGGAGCGAGGGAACCCAGGAGATCATCCGAGAAGCCTATCGCCACGACGCCCTGCTGCTGCTCACGCTCAGCGTGGAGGCGTAAGCCGCCCCGCCCGCCTCTCATGCCTGCGCTTCCCGACAGGCTTCCACCGTGGGGTTCGCGCGGATGCCTGCCTGCAGTTCGGAGATGTAGCGCAGAAGCAGGGGGCTCGGACGGCGCTCGTTGTGCATGATGTAGCCCACCTGCATCGACTCGTCCACGTCCAAGGGAATGGACGCGATGCCCGAATGCATTTCGGCCGAGAGCACGCCGGTCGAAAGCGTGTAGCCGTTGTGGCTGGTGAGCAGGTTCGTGAGCGTGCCACGGTCGGAAATGCGGATGTTGCGTTTGTGCGGCAGATAGCTCAACGGCTCTTCGGAATAGTAGAACGAGTTCTCCGTGCCCTGTTCGAACGAGTAGCGGGGATACTCTTCCAGGTCGGCAGGCTTCAGCAGCGTGGCCCGAGCGAGCGGGTGGTGCTCTCCCACGAACACGTGGACGCGCGCGTCGAACAGGGGGAAGTACGCCACGTCGGCATCGTCGAACGCCTTGAACAGCACGCGCCGGTTGAACGTGTCGGTGTAGAGCACGCCTACCTCGCTGCGGAACGTGCGCACGTCGTCGATGATCTCGCCCGTGGCCCGCTCGCGCAGCACGAATTCGTATTCGTCGCCCTCGCACGATTCGATGACGTTGACGAATGCCTGCACGCTGAAGGCATAGTGCTGGGTGGACACGGCCAGGCGCTGGCGCGCAGGGCCGCTGTGTGCATAGCGCGCCTCCAGCATATCCGTCTGCTCGATGACCTGGCGGGCATAGCCCAGCAGCTCGGCGCCGTCGTTCGTGAGCGTCACGCCGCGGTTGCTGCGCGTGAACACGGTGATGCCCAGCTCCTTTTCGAGATCCTTGACGGCGGTGGACAGGTTGGACTGCGACGCGTACAGGTTCTGGGCCGCCGCGTTGATGGATCCGTATTCCGCTATCGCGATGAGGTAGCGCAGCTGTTGCAAGGTCATGGTCGTTTCGCCGTTCTGTAGAAGGAGGGCTGCTCTCTTTCTCTTATTTTACCCGGCTATCTCTTATTAAGATAGCAAACCATCAAAACATCGAATGACCAAATCGGTTGTGTTCTCCCTGGTTTCGTGGTTTCATGCAATACGCTGCTTTCGCAGGCGCGGTAGGCCAATGCCGACGCCGCCGGCAGCAAGCACGAAGGAAGAAGCGAAGCCGAGGAGACCGTCATGTCGAAGGACATTCCCTACGATCAGAAATACTACGACCCCGAAATCGAATGCATGCCGCGTCCCGATCTGGAGGCATTGCAGTTGCAGCGCCTGAAGGACATGGTGGTCTACGCGTACGAGAACACGGTCTACTACAAGCGCGCATTCGACGAGGCCGGCGTCGCGCCGAGCGACCTGCAGGCGCTGGCGGACATTGCGAAGTTCCCCTTCTGCGACAAGAAGACCGAACGCGAGACGCAGCATGTGGGAACGTTTTTCGGCGAGATGTGCTCCGTTCCCGAAGAAGAGGTCGTCTTCATGGCCACGTCGTCGGGTTCGACGGGCGTCCCCACGGTGAGCCCCTTCACGCAGGAGGACTTCGACCTGTGGCAGGACACCGAGGCGCGCCTGTTCTGGCAGGCCGGCATGCGCCCGAACGACCGCTACGTCCATGCGCTCAACTTCGCGCTGTACGTCGGCGGCCCGGACGTCATCGGCGCGCAGCGTCTGGGCGCGCTTGCCATCTGGGTGGGGGCGGTGCCGTCTGACCGCCTGCTCTTCGTGCTCAAGCAGTACCAGCCCACGGTCATCTGGACGTCGCCGAGTTACGCGTGGCATCTGGGCGAGATCGCGAAGGAAAAGGGCTTCGACCCGAAGAGCGACTTCAACATCCACACCATCATCGTGGCCGGCGAGGCTGGCGGCTCCATCACGTCCACGCGCGAGGCCATCGAGAACCTGTGGGGCGCGAAGGTGGTGGACTTCTACGGCCTGTCCGACATCTACGGCGCCTGCGCCGCGGCCTGCGAGGCGCACGACGGTCTGCATATCGTGGAAGACCAGATCCTGGTGGAGACCGTGGATCCGAAGACGGGCGAGGTGCTGGCTCCGGGCGAGACGGGCGAGCTCGTGTACACGACGCTCATGAAGAAGGCGCGCCCGATGATCCGCTTTCGCACGGGCGATATCGGCTACGTGAGCACCGACACGTGCGAGTGCGGCCGCACGCTCGCGCGCATCCACGTGACCGGCCGCAAGGACGAGATGTTCATCGTGAGCGCTGTGAACGTGTTCCCCACCGACATCGAATACGTGGTGCGCGGTTTGGACGGCCTTACTGGCGAGTACTCCATCCGCGTGTACGAACAGGACTTCACGTGCAAGTACGAGGTGTCCGTGGAGCGGGCGCTCGGCAGCGACGAGCCTTACGACGAGGTGGCGAAGCGCACGATGGCCGCCATCAAGGCGCACGTGGGCGTGCGGCCGCAGAAGGTCATCGTGTACGACGCCGGAAAGCTGGGCACCGCCTCGGAACACAAGTCGTCCCGGTTCATCGACGAGCGTGGATGCCAGTAGGTTCCGCCGTTTTGCCGAACGGCGGAACGACCGCCCTCGCTGACTGATTCGAACGTGCGTGAGGAAAATCTTCCTGAAAGGAACCATAATGACCACCGAAACCACCTTCGCCGTATCTGGGCAGCACTACCTGTTCAACGTGCAGACGTTCGCGCACACGGTGCTGGCGCTCGGCGGCGACGCCTACGCCTACGCGCTGCGCGACCGCACGACGCAAGGCGTCATCGACGACGTCGCCAGTGGAAAGAGCCACCTGGGCGTGCTGTTCGAGACATCTGCTACGGCCGATGCGCTGAACGGTGCGCTGGATGCGGCGGGCCTCGAGTTCGTGGAACTCATCGAGTCGGCGCCGCGGGTGGCGCTGCCGAAGAGCCATCCCATGGTGAACGCCGCCAGCCTGTCCTTGGAAGACATGGAAGACTACCCGTATCTCTACTTCGAGCAGGACGAGGGATCGCCCGTCGCGTTCGCCGAGGAAGCGCTTGCCGACGTGCCTCGTGCCAAGAGCATCGCCTGCACCGACCGCGCGTCGCTTTCCGAGCTGATCGTCGCGCTCAACGGGTATACGGTGACAAGCGGCATCCTGGTGGGCATCTCCGACGGCGCCGGCCTGAACACCGTGCCGTTGGAGACCGACGTGAAGCTGCGTCTGGGCTACGTGGTGAAAAAGGGCGCCGCGCTGGACGAGGTGGGCCAGCGCTTCATCGACACGCTCAAGAAGAACCTGGAGCGCTACGCGCGCTTCTAGCTGCGCAATCAGTCACGCAGCCCGCGCGCCGCACTCGGACGCGCGGGCTGCGAAGCGCGGGGCGTCAAAAGAGCGGTTCGCCGGCGGTTGCCGGTCCTGGCGTACGCCAGGACCGGCGCAGGCTGCATGCCCGTCATCGGCCTCGGGCCAGGTCCTCGCCGTCCTCGCCGTCGTGCGTCTCGTGGCGGGCGTGTGCCCCCGACCCCCATTTCGCGTGCACCTGTTCGCGGCGTTCGCGCTCGGCGCGCGCCTCGCTGGGGCGTACGCGCACGGGCGCTTCCTCGGTGGCCTTGTCTTCCCGGGCGAATTCCAGGCGGATGCCGATGTACTCCGAAACCAGCAGCACCAGCAGGATGCACATGACGATGAGATAGCCGATGACCGCGCCCGGCAGCCCGGTGAAGTTCACCAGTAGGATGGGAACGAACAGCGAGAAGCCGAACGTGATGACGTACAGCCTGGTGACGGCCTTCTGCCGCCGCAGCACGGTGATGACTTGGTACAGGAAGTCGATGGCCGCCGTCACGCCGCCGGCTGCCAGCATGATGAAGCACAGCCCGCGGAAGGGCTCGAAGTCCAGCCCGTACATGAAGCTCATCACGGGGATGCCGATCCATCCCATGATCACCACCATGACGAGCGTGAGCCCTACGATGGCCAGCATGATGACGGCAATGCTCATGTCGAAGCGTCGCCGCTTTTCAGGGTCGGCCCACGTCTCGGCCATGCGGACGAGCAGCGGCTTGTACACCAGGCCGATGGTCAACAGGATCATCTGGGCGGGGAAGTACAGGGCGTTGAAGTACAGCTGGTTGTCGTAGCTGAGCACGCCTTCCATCACGAACTTCGGCATGTTGTCGATGAGCGAATACATGAACAGCGCCACGAACAGGGGGAAGCACTGCTTGAACAGCGCCGTGATGCCCCGCAGCGTTCCCCGTTGGGACTTCGGCGTCTCGAACAAGGCCAGTGGAAACGTGAGGAATAGGAACGTGACGGCGGCGGCCACGGCCATGGCGATGCAGGCTCCGGGAAGATTGCGCGTGACCAGCAAGAACAGCGAGAACACCACGAAGACGACCACCGAGCGGAACGCTTGGGAAACGCCGGCCAGATAGAGTTTGTCCACCTGCTGCAAGCGTCCCTCGTACACGTCGGCCAGGCCGTCGATCATCTTGTACACGTACACGCCCAGGCTGATGGTGAGCATTTGGTCGGTGTAGCCGCGCACGAGACAGTAGGCCACGCCCACCGCGACCATGAGCGCGCAGGTGATCCACCGGTTGATCTGGTAATCGGAAAAGGAATGCTCCTCTTCGAGGTCGGACACCTGGAACGTGCGTACGCCGTAGTTCGCCACGATCATGAGCAGCGATCCGGTGACGAAGGCAAGCGAGAACATGCCGGCCTGTTCCACGCCCACCAGCTGGGTGACCACGATGGTGAGGAACGGGAACACCATGCCCCATGCCGCGATGCCCAAGGTGTTGCAGACGTAGTCGCGCGTGGTGCGGTGTGCGGCGTACTCTTCTTCTTGGCCGCTCAGCGTTCCTTCGGAAACGGCGCCGAGCAGGCGGTTGCACCATCCGTTGATGGTCCGCTTGAAGAAGTTGGGCTTGCGTGGCTTGCCCTGGCGTGCAGTCCGACGGCCAGGCGAACCCTGCCCGCGGCGTCTTTCCTCTGGCTGCGTCGCATGTGCGAGCCGTGTGTCGGCTGGGGCGGCGGGGCGGACATGCCGCCCTTCGCGCTGGTCGTGCACGGAGGGATTCGGGCGCACGTAATCGTCCCGACGCTCCGTTGCGCCGTGCGACGGTTCTTGGTTTCGAAGCGGTCGTTGCGTCACGAAAGCGCCCCGGATCTTTTGCTCTGTTTGCCTGACATGCCGGTTTCGCACCTTCTTCGCCTCATAGCGTGGTATCGCCCTGAATTATAGACCATTGCGAAAAAAAGAGCCGCAGCACGACGGCGCCACCATCAAACCACCCAGAGGCTTAACGGGCAGCGAGCACCGCATCTCGAAGGCGGCCGCGCTATACTGGCAGGACGACGTCGAACATAAGACCCATGCGCTTGCGCGCGGGCGGTTGCAGCGTGCCTCTTGCCTGGCATTCGGCCGGCAAGAGGCACGCACGCGGAGAAGGCGGAAGCGCACGGAGCCGCCGTCGAGGCAGAAAGCAGGAAAACATGAGAGAAGTGATATGGCATGGACGCGGCGGGCAGGGGGCGTTCACGGCAGCGCGCCTGCTGGGCGCGGCGGCCTCGCTTGCCGAAGGACGGTTCGCGCTGGCGTTCCCCTCGTTCGGACCCGAACGCCGCGGCGCGCCCATCCGGGCGTTCACCAAGATGGACGATGCCCCCATCGGCGACCGCAGCGCGAGTGCGCAAGCGGACTTCGTGGTGTATCTGGACGACACGCTACTTGACGAAGACTGGCAACGCGAGCTCAAGCCCGGCGGCAGCGTGTTGGTGAACAGCGCGCGCGCCTACGACGACCCGCGCATCGTGTCCGTGGACGCCGACGGGCTCTCCTCCGCCGTGCTTGGCAGGCCCATTCCCAACACGGCGTTCCTTGGCGCCCTAGCCGCTCTGGACGACCGTGCGAGTCTGGCCGACGTGCATGAAGCCGTGCGCCTGTACATGCCGGAAAAGCTGCATGCCAAGAACCTTGTCATCATCGATGCGGTGTACGCGCAGTTCGACCCCGCGCGCGGCGGCACTGCGGCCGAAGGCGATCCCGCATGCGCGGGTCTGGTGGCGGGCGACCCTGCGGGTACAGCCGTTGCTGCCGAGGGCGACCTCGCGCGCGCCGGCGTGGCGGGCGCGAGGTCGCAGGACGCCTCTGGCGAGGGCGCGCTGCCGGTCGGGTCCTATCCCGCGGCGAAACCCTGGCCGGTTTCGCGCGCGGCCGGTGTGCGCATCCCCACGCTGCGCTCTGGCTCGCTGGACCCGGACTATGCGCGCACCACCTGTTTCGAAGCCGGCTATCTGGTGGCCAAGAACGCGGGTTGGCGTTCGCTGCGGCCCGTGATCGACGCCACCGCCTGCACCGGCTGCCTGCAGTGCTACCTGTACTGTCCCGACGGCGCCATCTTCAAGGCGTCCGCAGCGGACATGGCGGCACCCCTCGCCTCTTCGCAGGCCCCCGCGACGAGAGCGCCGCGCGCCGCCACACCCGCTCAGGCGGTTTTCGTGGACTACGACTTCTGCAAGGGATGCGGCATCTGCGTGAAGGCTTGTCGGTTCGGCGCCCTTTTCCTGGTGTCTGAACGGCAGGAGCAACGCGAGACGAGCGAGGTGGCCGAATGAGCGCGAAGCGGTTCCTTTCCGGCGACGAGGCGTTCGCCGAGGGCGTGCGTCTGGCCCGCCCGCAGGTGGTGTCCGCCTATCCCATCACGCCGCAGACGGTGGTGGTGGAACGCCTGAGCGAGATGGTAGAGGCGGGCGACCTGGCGGCCGAGTACGTGCATGTGGAATCCGAGCACTCGGCGCTGTCGTGCGCCATCGGCGCGTCGGCGACGGGCGCGCGCACGTTCACGGCCACGTCGAGCCAAGGGCTGCTGTACATGGCCGAGTGCCTGACCTATGCGTCGGGCGGGCGGTTCCCCATCGTCATGATGAACGCCAACCGGTCGACCGCGCTTCCGTGGAACATCTATGGCGACCAGCGCGATTCCCTGGCGCTTTTGGACCATGGCTGGATCCAGGTCTATGCCGAGAACAACCAGGAGGCGCTCGATTTGGCGCTCATGGCGTACGCCGTCGCCGAGGACGAGCGGGTGCAGACGCCCGTCATGGTGAACCTGGATGGGTTCGCGCTCACGCATACCTACGAGACGGTGGAGGTGCCTTCGCCCGAACAGGCCGACGCGTTCTTGCCGCCGTATCAGACGAAGAACCGGTTCGACTTCGAGCATCCGACGAACATCGGCTTCTCGGCGGGGCCGGAGTACAACCGGTACTTCAAGTACCAGGAGCACCAGGACCTGCTGAACGCGCCGGCCGTGATCGAAGAGGTTGAGCAGCGCTTCGCCCAGGTGTTCGGGCGGCGCTATCCGGGCCTGGTGGAGGCCGTGCAGTGCGAAGACGCCGACTACGTGCTGGTGACGCTGGGATCGGCCGCCGGCCTGGTGCGCACCGTGGTGGAGTCCCTGCGGGCGCAGGGCCTGCGCGTGGGCCTGTTGCGCATCCGCTACCTGCGGCCCCTGCCGACGGTTGCCTTGGCCGCCGCTCTCGGCAACGCGAAGGCCGTGGCCGTGCTGGAAAAGGACGTGTCGTTCGGTGCGGAAGGCACGGTGTTCACCAACGTGAATTCCGCCTTGCAACAGGCGGGCGTGCGCGTGCCCACCTATGACTTCATCGGCGGGCTCGGCGGCGACGACATCATGCCCGTGCAGGTCGAGGCCATCTTCCGCACGCTTGTTCGCTCCGTTTCGGAAGGGGTCGAAGTCCCCCGCGTATCGTTCCTGGGCATCGACGACACTCCCGGCGCCGCCGCATCTGCCGCTTCGCCAAAGGATCTCGTCTCGGATGCCTGCCGCGACGTGAAGGAGGCGAACTGACATGCCCCTCAATGCTAAAACCATCGCCGACGACGAGTTCTTCTTCGGCCACAAGGCGTGCGCCGGCTGTGGCGCCTCGCTGGTGGTGCGCACGTGCCTCAAGGTGCTCGGCCCCAAGGCCGTGTGTGCCCTGCCTGCCGGCTGCATGAGCGCGGTCGGGTTCAACTTCCCGCAGCTGTGCTTCGCCAACAACGCCATGATCACGCCGTTCGCCGCCACGGCCAGCGTGCTCACGGGCATCGAGGCCGGGTTGCGCGCACAGGGCAAGAAGCCCGAGGACTGCACGGTCGTCGGGTTCGCAGGCGACGGCGCCACGGCCGACATCGGCCTGGCGGCGCTGTCTGGCGCCATCGACCGCAACGACGACATCCTGTACGTCTGCTACGACAACGAGGCGTACATGAACACGGGCATCCAGAAAAGCTCGCTCACGCCGTTCGGGGCCAAGACCACCACCACGCCGGCCGGCAAGAACGCGCGCGGCTGTCTGACGCAGAAGAAGAACCTGTTCGAGATCGTGGCCGCCCATGGCATTCCCTATGCGGCCACGGCTTCCATCGGCTACCTTCCCGACTTCATGCGCAAGGTGGAACGCGCCGGGGCGCTGCACGGGACGCGCTACCTCCACGTGATCGCTCCCTGCCCGACCGGCTGGGGCTGCGCCGTAGACGAGACCATCGACGTGGCGAAGGAGATCGTGGACTGCGGCCTGTGGTACCTGGCCGAATACGAGGGCCCGCAAACGCTGGCCGAGCAAGCCGCCGCGGGGGAGCCGGCCGCGCAGGGGGAGCAGGCTACGAAAGGCGCGCCCGCCATTCCGCCGGACGCCGCGTCCGGCGGACGGTTCACGCTCAACCGCAACCCACGCGAGTTCTCCAGCGTCGAGGCCTATTTACGTCGTCAGGGCCGCTTCAAGCAGCTCGCCGACGAGGACGTAGCCGCCATAACCGCCGCCCGCGACGCCAAATGGGCAGCCATGCGCCGTGACTGGGCGTAAGTCGTCTCGGCACGCCCTTCGCGCGCCGCAAACCGCACCGGACCTGCATTACGTAGAATCTACGTAATGCAGGAAGGCCTGGGTTTTGCGTAGTTTCCGCGCTGGCTGCCGGTAAGCCCCCCTCCTATTCTTGGATTCGCTTCGAGTCGGCTCGTACGCATACGAGCCGAGAGGCGAAGCGCGAATCGGGATATACCATAAGGAGGGCTTCATATGCAGGACGTCATGCAATCACGTCGCACGTTCATCAAGGCTGCCAGCGTAGCGCTGGGCGGTATGGCGGTGGCCGGATTGGCCGGGTGCGCACCGGCTGCTACTGCTGCTAACGACGAGGCTTCGTCGGTTGACGGCATCACGTGGGATGAGGAATTCGACATCGTCGTAGTAGGCGGCGGCCTGGCGGGCATGGCGGCTGCCGTGACCGCGGCAACCGAAGGCGATGGCGCCAGCTGCCTTCTACTGGAGAAGGGGCCGCAGGAAACCGGCAATGGCAACAGCGCCTTTGCTGCCGGCATGGTGCTGTGGACGAACCAGCGCGACAACTTCCTTGAATACCTCAAGGAGTTGCGCGGAGAGATGGACAACACGCCCGATGACGTTCTGGCCTCGTTCGCCGACGGCGTTTCGGAAAACCTCGACTGGCTGCGCTCGCTCCCCGGTTTCAGCGAAGACGAAGTGACCATCACGGAATACTACGCCGAAGGCACCGGCGACAGCTGCTATCCCGAACACAATGAACTCGAGCACGCCTACTCCATCGGCCGCATTCGCTGGAACCCTTCGAACGAAAGCGGCAACACCCAGGTGACGCTCTTCATGAACTCCGTGGTGAATGCGTGCGGCGACGCCATCACGCGCAAGACGAACGCGCCGGTGACGGCTTTGGTGCAGGATCCGGAGACGAAGGAGATTCTCGGCTGCGTGTACACCAATGGCTCTTCCAGCACCTACGTCAAGGCTGTCAAAGGCGTCATCATGTGCTGTGGAGGCTTTGAAAACAACGCTCAGATGAAGGCCGACTATCTGAGCGCCCCGTGGGCCCGCCGCATTGCCGGCGAGTGCAACGAAGGCGACGGCATTACCATGTGCGCTCGAGCAGGCGCTGATATGTGGCACATGAACAGCTGCGCCGGGTTCTGGACCAGTATGAGCAAGATCGATTCCGATCAGTGCCTCATGCGCACCCCGAAGGAGGAGGGCATCACCGTCGGCGTGAACGGGCGACGTTTCTACATGGACTGGGACAAGGACGTGGCCGTCGATTGGGATTCGTTCACCGAGCGCGATTTGCGCCTGCACGTAGGATCGCGCCACGGCCATATGCAGTTCGGTGGCGAGTGGCCTCATCTGCCCATGCCTGCCGTGACGTGGTTCATCACCGACGCTGCGGGATATCAGTCCATCCTTGAAAACAAGATGATGGCGATCACCTTCGACCCTATGGAAGGTTGGGGCTATACCGCCGAAACCTTGGAAGAGCTGGCGGGTCTCATTGACGTGCCCGCCGATGAGCTGACGCGCACCGTTGCGCAGTGGAACGAATGCTGCGCTCAGGGCGAAGACGTGTACTTCCATCGCCCCGCTTCCACGTTGAACCCTGTCGAAGGCGCTCCGTACTATGCGCTGTATTGTCCGCCGACCATGCTGAACACCGACGGCGGCCCGCGCCGCAGCGCCAAGGGCGAAATCCTCGACCTTGAAGGACAGCCGATTCCCCATCTGTATTCTGCGGGCGAATTCGGTTCCGTGTGGTCGCACATGTATCAAGGTGCGGGCAATTTGGCCGAATGCTTGGCGTTCGGGCGCATCTCGGTGCGAAACTGCTTGGGCATCGCGTAACCGTCGCGCGCTTCCGTATCGCCACCCGGCTCGTACGCGCGCCAAGGCGAGCGCGGTATTTCAGGCGACGCGCGTCTTCACGGCACGGTCGGCTTCGGCCGATCGTGCCGTATAATGGGGGCTCGAAAGGGAAGATCCTGCCCAAAGGAGCGCCATGAGCAGCACAGATGAACGTATTCCTGCCTTCAAAGCAGTCCCGGAACTCGTCGCCCTCTTGGCACTCAGTTTCCTTTGGCCATACTATCAGCGTGCATTTTACCGCGTGACGTTGTTCCATTCGCTCGGCGACCCTTCGCTTGCGTACTTCGGCCTTTTCCTGGTGGTGTTTCTTGCGGGATGCATTGCGTTCGCCCTGTGGGCGAAGCGCATGGAAGCGGTGATCGCCCGTTCTTCCATGCTGCTGATCTTCGCCGTTCTCTCAGTGGTGGCCACCATGTACTTGTCGGGCATGGTCGTTCCGGTTATTGCGGGACCAGCGCAGATTGCATTCGGTGTTCTGGCCACTACCGGGTTCGCCCTCAGCATGCTGGTGGTCTCGGGTGCATGGGCGCTGCTGCTGATGCGCATCGCCTATGCGAGAGGCCTGTTCAATGTTGTGGCGGTGTTGGTGGGATCGGCGATGGTGGCATGCCTGCTCTCTCCTTCGGCGGTGGTTTCCCCTTTGTCGACGGGCATCATGCCGGTATTCGGCGTGTTCGTGGCAGGCGTGGGCGCTTGGGTGCTGCAGCGTCGGCTTCCTGAGGAGAAGGGCGGGGCGAAGGCAGGCGAGTATTCCACCCTGAAGCAGGCTCCCTATGTGAACATGTGGCTGTTGCCACTGGTCGTCTATTTTCTCTTTTCGGTTTTGCACGCGGTGGGCTTTGCCAGCGATGCCACCACCGAAGTGCATGTGAACGACGGACACCTGTTGGGCGCCATATCTTCGTTTTCGGTGTACGTGGTGTTCTTCTTCTTTTCCACGTTGCTGCTGGCCGCTTCGCTCAATTCGCTCAGGTCGAAGTTGTCGAACCAGCGCAAGGCCATGTTCTGGGTGGCCACTATGGGCGTGCTCATCGGCATTTTTTCTGGCCTTTTCCTGTCGTCGCTTTTGGACGGGCTCGCTGCCGACGTCGTGTTCGTGACGTCGTCGGTGAACCGGTGTTTCATCGTGCTGCTTGCCGTGATCGTGCTGTTCATGACGTATCAGAACAGCTTGTCGCCGCTGAAGACGTTCGGCTTGTTTTTCTTCGGCGTGTTCGCGGTGGAAAAGGTGCTGGTGTACCTGGTGTTCCCGCTGCTGTTTTCCGCACATGCCGGCTTGGCGGAACAGGTCGCGCAACAGCTGGGCCTGGTGCTCGGCGCGCTGTCGCTCGTTGTGCTGCTGGTGTTTCTGGTGCGGCTGTGCCGAAGCGACGCGCTGCAGCTGTTGTTCCTGTCGAGCACGGCGAACGTTGTCGTTGGCGACGTTCATGAGAGCGCCGATATGCGTGTAGCCGCAGTCGGTAGGCTGGCGAGCGAACAGAGGCTGACGAAGCGAGAATCCGACATACTGTACTATCTGTCCCTTGGCTACAGCGCCAAACGCATCGGCGAAACCCTGTACATTTCAGAACGCACCGTGCAGACGCACACGCAGAACATTTACCGAAAGCTGAACGTCCACACCCGGCAAATGGTGATCGATCTGGTCGAGCAGGAAGTAAGCGAAGGAAACGGATCGGTGGCACCCGATCATGTATGATTCTTTCTCCGGTCTTTGTCCGGCCTCAGTTCTAGGAGCAGCGTTATGGCGGAGAGAATGGGTGAGAACCCCGTCGGTGTCGGCCGCCACGGCGGGAATCCTAGGCGGTTGTCGGCCGGACTGGCAGGAACCCCAGGCGGTTCTCGGCCGGACCGGCGGGAATTCCAAACAGTTGCCAAACTTGCCGTTCCGACTGCCCAAAACGTCCTGGCCCGCCGGAGCTTTCGCTTGGCGGGCCAGGTGGGGAGGGAGGAATTGCTGGAGGGGCGGTGGCGCTCCGCGTGGTCTAACGCCTATGCGGAGCGCCACCGAGCGGTCGGCTGCGGCAGCCTTGCGCAGCGCAGCCGACCTTGCCGCGTGACAGGCTGCTACGCGGAGGCCTGGTCCCACGGCTCAAGCGCGGCGGCATGGCGGGCGGCGATGCGGCCCCACACCATGTTCTCGGCGTTGCCGCCACCGGATATGCCGTAGGTGTGGCGCTGGAAGTTGCCAAAGCTGCCGGCCGCGTACAGGCGCGGGATGACCTCGTCTTCCGTGTCCAGCACCTGGGCGTTCACGTTCTTCTTCGGGCCGCCCAGCGTGGTGCATCCGCCAGGATACAGCGGGTAGGCGTAGAACGGCGGCTCGAGGACGGGCGCCAGCGTGGCGGGGTCGCGGTTGAAGTCGGGGTCTGCTCCCGCAGCGCAGTACTGGTTGTACGCCTCGATGGCGGCCTTCACGTTTTCGATCTTGGGACGGTCCACCTCGTCGATCTGCGCGACGAGCTCTTCGATGGTGTCGCCCTTCTTGATCCAGCCCTTCTCGATCTCGACACTGTTGTCTTCGCTCCAGCCCTCGAAAGCGCCGCATTCGGGCGGGACGTCCTCCAGCATCATGCCGATGGACGTGCTGAACGCCGGGTTCGCCAGAACGCCGCCCTTCATCTGGCCGAGGGGGCCGCCTTCCACACCGGTCTTGTCCATGATGACCCAGGTGGGAATGCGCTCGAAGTCGCACAGTTCGGCGTCGTTGAACTTCGTGAACTCGTGCCAGCCCAGATGCGGGTTGAAGAAGTTCGACTCGGCGCGCCAGCGGTTGCCCAGACGGTCGACCATGATGTAGTTGTTGGAGCGCGGCGTGAGCATGAACGCGTAAGGCTGCTCGAATTCCTTGATCCAGGTGTTCGCGTTGCCGATGGTGTTGTTCATGTTCCACAGCTGCGCATTCACCTTGGTGATCATGGGAATGCCGTCGCCGGTGTTGAACGGCCAACCGTAGAATCCGCGCATGGGATAGCAGCGCAGGTACTGCTGCTTCATGTCCTCGTTGAATTCGAACCCGCCCAGCGTGAGGATGACGCCTTTGCGCGCCTTGACGGCCTTCGGCGTCTTGTCGTCGCCGATGAGCGTGTACGCGCCTACGATCTCCTTGGTTTCGGGGTTCTGGATGAGCTCTTCGTCGTGGCAGCTGAACATGACCTCGATGCCCAGGTCGGCGCGGACCTTGTCGAGCTGCTGCCAGAAGCCGTTGCCGTTGTCGCCCACCGAGCACACGTGCATGGCCTCGGCGCCTTCGACATAAGGATACTCGACGCTCAGGTTGCCGGCCGAGGCGTTCGTGCCCTTCTTGATTTGCGCGTCGACGCCCCAGTGGTCGCAGTAGTCAAGGTTGTTGTAGCATTCCTCGGCCCAGGCGCGTGCCAGATCCTCGGGCGTCCAGCCCAGGCTGAAGCCGGTGATGTACTTGGTGGCCTTTTCCACGTCGTCCACCCAGGTGAACTCGCCCATGTTGATGGACGAGTTGCCGCCACCGCGCGTCGGTGCCTTCTCCAGCACCAGCACGTCGGACTCGCCTTCGTCGAACGCGGTCAGCGCAGCCCACAGGCCGGCGCCTCCGTATCCGATAACCAGCACGTCGGTCTCGTAGTCCCATGCAGCCGGCATCCAGTCGGCTGCGGGCGCGTCCTTCTTGCTTGTGTCGGCCGAGGCGCAGCCGGCAAGCGTTCCCGCTGCTACCGCTCCTGCCGCCGCAACGCCTGCCCCTTTGAGGAAGTCGCGCCGTGAATACTCAGTCATGTCTCATCCTTTCCTTGTGGCCTGTATTGTTCGCCTGTACGATCAGCCGTGTTCGTGACAGGTGTAGCACTCGTACACGTCCGAGTGATGGCACGTGCGGCACAGCTTCTGGGCATCTTCGGTGCGCTCCGTCGCGTCGCTGTGCATCTCGTGACAGTCGCTGCACGTTATCTCTGCGTGCGATTCGTCGCCAGGCAGCTCGTGAGGATTCACCGTCTTGCCGTTGACGTCGGTCAGCACGGTGCAGTCGGCGCTGGCCGCGGCAATGGTGGCCTGGTCGTGGCACGGCGTGCAGAGGGACTTGTCCACCGTGGTCTTCTTCAGCCGCATGGGCATGCGGTCGCCCGTGGTCTTTCCTTCGTGCATGGTGGCCAGCTGGCTTTCGTCCGTGTGACATTCGATGCAGGTCATGTCCGCGTGCTGCGAGGCGTCGCAGGCGGCGTCCGTCGCCGATTCCGCTTCGGTCACGTGGCACACGGCGCAGTCGGCCGTGGGCGACCAATCGATGGCCACCGGTTCGGTCTGTGCTGCCTTGCCGTCGTCGGCTTTTCCTTCTTGCGGCGCGGCTTGTGGCGCGCAGGCATACAGGGCGGCGGCGAGCGCGAGGCTCAGGCCGCACACGGCCGTTCCGACGATGCAGCGTCTTCGGGTTTCCATGGGATTCACCTCCTCTCGTCTCCCCTTGATGAACGAACCATACGGCGCGGCTGCACCCGGCAACTCCCCTGTAAAAAATGATTTGGGAAAACTCGACGTCACCGCCTCATCTGTTTCAGATTATTTTGTCGAACGACTCGGGTTTGTGCGGGTGGGCCGCCGTATAATCCGGAACAAGTCAAGCGCCGACGGGGACAAAGGGGACGGCATGTTTGATGGTCGCGGGGCAGGGGAGGCTCGTGTCGAAGAGAACGGTCTCGGCGAGGGGCAGATCAATCCGACTGAAATCATTCGCATGGTTGCGGGATGCTCGCTGCAGCTTGGCTGGTTGCCGGTGGCCTGTTTCATGACCCATGCCCGCTGGATCGCGCTTCCGTTGGAAACGCTGCTGCCGTTTTTGGCATTCCTTCTGGCCTGCGCAGTGACGCTGGGCCTTTCCTATCGGCTGGCTCGGTTGGTCGAAGGTCATCCTCGCTGGATTCAAACGCTGCAATGCCTGCTGCTGGCCGTGGGTTCGGTGCTGGCTTTTCTGGGAGACGGAAGCGGGGCGCTCAGGCTGCCGCTGTTCGCCTTGGCGTTTGCCCTCTTAGGTGCCGGCTTCTCGTTCGGCATGGCATTGTGGGAGCGCAGCGTGGCGGGCGTGGGGCGCAAGCGCATGGCTCTTTTGGCCACGGCCATGGCCACCATGTTTGCCGTCGGGTTCGCGCTTGTCGCGCACGTTTGCGTGGCGATGGCCGCCGTTGTGGGGCTGATGTGCTCGGCCGTGTCGGTGGCGCTGTGGCGTGACCGCCCCGCGCCGAAGGCCGATGCGGGGCTCAAGCAATCGAAGCTGCTGGAACTCGAGACGAAGCGCGTCCTGCTGCGCTACTGGAGTGCGTTCTTTCTGTTGGGGGCGGGCTCAGGAGTGATGCTGGGCATGTTCGTGTCAGGCCTTTCGACGCCTCCGGAACTGCAGGTGACCAACTACACGCTTCTGGGCGCGGCGTTGTTCGTGGCGGGGCTGGCGGCCGGATGGTTCAGAAAGCGCGAACTGGATTTCTGGCTGACGTTCGCCTTGCTTATGCTGGTCGCCGTGGCGACGTTCTTTCCCATCAATCCCGGTACCAAGTTCAACCAGCACCTTTCGCTGATCTTGGGAGAGGCATGGATCATCGTGCTTTTGGGCGACGCATTCCTCATCGCGCACGAAGTGGACGGCTGGGGCTGTTCGGCCTCTTCGCGGGATTTTCTGTGGGCGCGATGGCGGTCGACGCCATCCTGAAGCTGTTGTGGCACAGCGGCATCATCGAAACGCTTTATGACCGGACCGTGTTCGTGACCACCTGCGGCGCCATCATGATGGTGGTGGCCTATGTGTGCACCAACATGCTCATCAACAAGAACGTCCTGCGTTCCGTGGAGCTGTTGTCGAAAGGTCGTTTCGTCACGTCGCTTTCCCTTGCTGCACGTGCGGAACGCGAAGAAGGGTCGCTGCATGACGGGGGGGGGGGGGCTATTCCCGGCCTTGAT
>HHCFC01400__coassemble_1399_pt1 | contig 26466 bp, 18 predicted proteins | sample HHCFC01400__metabat2_high_PE_058 | metagenome-assembled genome bin HHCFC01400 | reverse complement strand
GATGGTTCCCGGATAGGTCTTGGTGATCGGCTCGTCGTCGTAATGCTGCGGCACGGCATGCAGGCCGTAGGGCTCGACCACGTCGGCGAACCAGTCGGCGGCCTCTGCCGCACGGTTGGCCCACGTCCACACGGCGGCGCCGTCCACCTTGTTGTTGCACACGTTGAGGAAGTCCTTCACGGCCTCGTCCACGTCCACCTCCACGCCGATCTTCTTGAACGGAGCGGCGTTGAACATGTAGTGGGATCCGCCGTTGGCGTTGAACGTGTCGTTACGCTCCAGCACGGCCACGGAAAGGCCGTTCTCCACCGCGGACGTGGCGGCGTAGGAACCCGAAGCGCCCAGGCCGACGATGACCACGTCCTGCTCGACGGTCTCCGTGATTTCGCTTTCGGCGATGTCGCCGGGATACACTTCCCAGGGATGCCGTTCGTCAAGCGTCGTGGAAGAGGCCGGCGCGGGATCCGCGTTCGTCGCTGCTGGTGCTGGCGAGCATCCCGCCAGCCCGACGGCCGCCAATGCCCCGGTTGCCACGCTTCCGGTCAGAAACGACCGCCTCGACAAGGTCTTGCTCATGATGTTCCCTCCTTTTGAAACGTGCTGCGCGCTGTCCGCGCGGCTCGACCTCAACGATAGGTTGCCTGCAGGGCAACGTCTATCGCCGAAAGCACCCGAAACGCAATATCAGGTGAATCACGTGATAAGGTTTTTGCCGTCCCATGGCCTACAATGAAGACGATCGGGGGGTGGAATGAAGAGACACGAACAGCAGCAGACGTATTTGGCGAGCGAGCGGTTTTCCCGCAGCCATCTGGTCGACGTGGGATGGGGCTTCGCCGTCGCTTGGGGGCTGGCGGTGGTGTTCACCGATACGTTCTCGCAGGGAAGTACGTCCAACCTGGGGCTTTTCTGGCTGGCGTCCATGGTGGGCACGCCGGCGGCGCTCCTGGCCTTCTTCTTCGTGAAAAGGCCGTTGCGCGAGCAGCGCATCGAGCAGCTGCAGCTGCTCGCGCTGGCGGGCATGGTGGTGGGCACGGCGGTTCTGGCCCTGTCGCTGTGGGCCGAGCCCGCCCTGGCGAGCGGCATGCAGCTGGTGGGAGGCCTGGTGTCGTCTTTTGGAGCGGCGGTGTTCGCCGTGCTGTGGGGCGCGCACTACACGATGCTGGACGTTCGCCGCGTTGAATGCTCAGCAGTCTATGCGCTTATCCTGGCATTTTCCTGCTACGCCTTGATCCTGGCCCTGCCCGACCTGGTGGCTATGGCCTTTGTTGTGTGCCTGCCTTTCCTATCTGCGCTTGCGCTTCGGGCCGCGCACGTCGGCGGTGATGAAGTCACTGGTTGTGCCGGGGGAGATGGGGCGCGGCTGAAACGTGTCATAGGGGCCGGCAAGGGCTTTGCGGCCGGCGTGCCGGGGCCCGGTGCTGGCGGCGATGGAGGCTCGGGCGTGGGCCTGGACGCCGCTGGCGGCGTTCAGAGCGCATCTTCCGCATTTGCTGCGGATTTGCCCATCAGCGTGAAAGGATTTGTTCGCACGGGGTTGGGAATCGTAGGATCCACCACCGCCATCTCGTTGTTCTGGAGCATGGTGAACAACGGCACGGTGCCGCTTGCGCAAGGCCTGTTCGAGATTTCCGTGCTTTCCGGAACAGTGGTTGCTGTTCTGCTCATGGCATATCTGACGCGCTTTTCCCGCTCTTTGAACCTGGGGACTCTCTACCGGTGGGTGTTGCCCATTATTGCTTTGGCCTTCGCCTTGCTGCAGGTGCCTTTGCGGTTCGGCTCGCTTGCAGCCTGTCTGCTGGTTTTTGCCTGCTCGTCGCTTTTGAACCTGCTGACGTTCGTGTACTTTGCGGAGCTGTCGCAACGGGTGAAAGCCATGCCGCACCGAGTGTTCGGGCTTGGACGGTTTTTCTTGGAAGTGGGATTCTTGATTGGCATTCTTCTGACACCGCCGCTGTCCGACGTGGCGGTTCGGACAGGGTCGTATCAGGGGGTCCTTTCCTTTGTGCTTGCCGGTTTGGCGATACTCATGATGATATCCATCGGCACGCAGGACAGGCTCGCCTTTGCCTTGGAAGAGAGGACGGAGGGGGCGCCGGGGAGCTTGCAGGCGGCTTTGGCGGAACGGTGCCGCGCAATTTCGGATGCTTACGGGCTGACGAATCGCGAGAGCGAAATTCTTCCTTATCTCGCCCAGGGCTATTCGCTGCCCTACATACGGAATGAGCTTTATATCGCGCAATCGACTATTGACACGCATGTGAGGCATATCTACAGCAAGCTCGACATCCATTCACGCGAGGAATTGATTACGAAGGTGCGTAATGCCTAGGGCGTTACGGGCAGGAAACGTGGCGCTTCCGGGATCGCTCCCGCGCGGGCGCGGCCGCCGTCCGGCAAGTGCATGCGCAGGCCGCTCGCACCCGCCCGCCCTGCGTCCGCACAGCATCGACGGAAAGCCCGTGCCGGTTCTCGCATGCCGACGGCGAGGGTCGTCGAAACTCCGCTTTCGGCGTTGCCCGTTGCTTCTTTCGCGGCGTCAACGCATGCCGACGAGGGCCCGCGCTTCGGCGGGCGACATGCCGTACGTGCTGCGAAAGGCGCGATGGAAGTTCGCCTTGCTCTGGTACCCCACGCGTTCGGACACGGCGGCCACAGAGAGGTCGGTTTCGCCGAACAGGGCCAGCGCGCGGTCCATGCGCTGGCCGCGCACGTATTCGGAGACCGATTTCCCCTCGGTTGCGCGGAATCCCGCCTGCAGCTTGTTGCGGTTGAGACCCACGCGCCGGGCAAGCGCGGCAACCGTGGGAGGGTGGGTCAGCTCCTGCTTGACGATTTCCTTGGCCTTCTCGAGCGATTCGCGTTCGGTGCCGGAAAGGCGGCGCACGGGACGTTCGGCATGAGAGGCTACGTAGTCGGCGACGAGCGCGGCGACGGCGATGCTCTGTCCGCGCAGGAAGTCGAGGCGCGCGGCCCCTTGCAGCGGGCAGCTGCGCGCAAGGCGGCAGATCATCGCCACGGGAGGCAGATCGAGCGGCGTGGCGTTGAGCACCTGGTTCGCCGTCTCCCAGAAACCGGGGGGCGTGTGCAGGCCGTTCGTTTCGAAAAACGGCTCGAAGAGGGAAAATCCCACATAGCGCAGATGCGTCCCTTTGGATATGCGCATGAACGAAGGGATGGACGACACTGACACGAACGCATGCAGCCCTTCGTCTAGGACGCGCGCGTCGCTGCGGGTGGAATACGTTTGGATGGCCCCGTCGGTGCTAAGCGATATTCCCAGATATTTGCCGGAAAACCGAGTGCGCGAAAGATGGTCGGCGGGCGCGGTGAAATCGACCTCGGAGTAAACGAACGAAGAGAAGTCCCCGAACAGCCTGATGACGTTTTCGGAGGGTTCCGTGCAGCCATCCCGCCCATCTCGCCCATCTCGCCCGTCCCGTCCGTCCTGCCCGCTTCGCCCATCTCGCCCGTCTTGCCCGTGAGGGCCTGTGCCCGCGCCCCTTTGCTCATCGTGGCCGTTCGGAGTGGGGGCGGCCGGGAAGCGGTATTCGACGCCGTGCGGCAGCGCACGCCGCACGCCGCCAAGCTGGGCATAGAAGACATAGGTTTCTTCGATGGTGTCGATGCGTTCCATGGCACCCCTTTCGCACGTTTTGGCCGCAGATCGTCTCGTTGCTCCTTCCGCGCCGGCATCTTCGCCGGCCGGGCCTGGCGGCACCGGACTGCCTGCCGGTCGGTCCTAGCGGTATCGAATCGGCACGGACGGCAAGGGTCGATCTGGCAGCCAGCGGTATTGTTTTGGCACGGGTTTCCATGTGCCTTTTTGGAAAAACAATGCTTCTAACAGGTAAAATGCACGAACCGTTTCTGCTTGAAGGGTGGTTTTTCGCCAGGCTCTCCCATCTTGCACGTGCCCTTTCCTTCGAATATGTTAGCACAAGTTAACAAAAGGAAGCAGTCTTTGGGCGATCGGGAAAGGCGTGTTCGTGGCGGATCGTAGGCAAAACACCATCGCATGGACGTTCTCTCTGGCGCGGTGCGGAAAGGCGCGCTATGCGGCAGGCGTGGCCTGTGCGGCGGCGGGAACGCTTTGCACGGTGGTGCCCTTCGTTGCCGTGGCGGCCATGGTGGCCGACATGTTGGGTGCGTTGGAAAGCGCCGATCCGCTCGACGGCGGCATGGTGCTGTTCTGGACTGGCGTCACGGCGGCGTCCATCGTGGCGGGCCTGGCCTTTTCCGTTGCCGGGTCGAGCCTTGCGCACGCATCCGCGTTCGAGGCGCTCTATGCGCTGAGGATGCGCGTCCTCGAGCACATGGGAAAGCTGCCGCTTGGCTTCTTCACGGGAGGCCGGGCGGGTGCCGTGCAAAAGATGATGGACGCCAACATCGAGAAGATGGAATCCATCATCGCGCACGACGTGCCCAACATCGCAGGGGCCGCAGTGTCCCTTGCGGCGCTTGCGGTGCTTTTGTTCTCGACGAACGTCGTGCTTGCCATCGTGCTTTTCGCGGCGCTGGCCGCTGCGTTCGCCATCCAGTTCACGGCGTTTGGCGGCAAGCGCGGGCAACGGAACTGGGCCAACATCAATCGCGCCCAGACCGATTTGGATGCCGGCTTTTCCGAGTACGTGGCAGGCATGCAGGAAGAGAAGATCTTCGGGGGCTCACGCGCGGCTCACGCGCGGCTTGCGCGCGTCATCGACCAGACGCGGGACTACTACGCCGTGTACCTCAAGCGCGTGACCCCCATTTTCGGCGCGTTCAAGACCGTCACGCTGTCCGTGCTTTCGTTCGTCCTCATTGCGGGGGCCGTCCTCATCGCGGGGGATCCGGGCGATGCGGGCCTGATCACGGACGTGGTGGTGTTCGTCGTCGTGGGGCCTGCGGTGGTGAACCCGTTGCTTGAGCTGGTGGAGCTGGGAAGCGAGCTGAACAACCTGGCGCACAAACTGGGGGAGATAGAGGACGTGCTCGACGAGAGGCCGCTGCCCTGCCCTCCTTCGAGCACGCCCCGCACGGGTGCGGAGGTGGCGTTCGCCGACGTGACGTTTTCCTACCAGCCGGCCTCCGACCCGCTGCGCCGCCTCGCCCTGGACCATGTTTCGTTCGTCGCCCAAGAAGGAAAGCTGACGGCGCTTGTAGGCCCTTCCGGCAGCGGAAAGTCGACGGTCGGCCAGCTTGTCGCCCGGTTTTGGGACGTGGAGGGCGGTTCTGTGCGCATCGGTGGCGTCGATGTGCGCGACATGACCGCCGATGACCTGATGTCCACCGTGGCGTTCGTCTTCCAAGACACCTACCTTTTCGCCCAGAGCGCCTATGACAACATCCGCATGGGAAGCCCCGCCACGCGCGAACAGGTGGAGGCGGCGGCGCGGGCTGCCCGTTGCCACGACGTGCTGTCGGCGCTTCCCCAGGGCTACGGCACCCTTTTGGGCGACGGCGGGCACAGGCTTTCCGGGGGCGAGGCCCAGCGCGTCGCGATTGCGCGCGCCATCCTCAAGGACGCGCCCATCGTGGTGCTCGACGAAGCCATGGCCTTCGCAGACGCAGAGAACGAGCTGGCGTTGCGCGAGGCCATGGACGAACTGCTTGCGGGGCGCACGGTGATCATGATCGCGCACCGCCTGTATTCGATTTGCGACGCGGACTCCATCGTGGTCATGGACGGCGGCCGGGTGATCGAGCAGGGAACCCATGAAAGCCTCATGGCCGCAGAGGGGCTGTACTCCCATCTGTGGCGCGTGCAGAACGAAAGCGACCAGTGGAGCCTGCACGAAGGGGCCTCGTTTGGCCGGACGGCGGCCGGTGCCTCGCCGGAAGGGGTGCTGCCGGAGCGCGCGTCCCGAGTGGGTTCGGCGGGGCGAAGCAGGACGACCGGCGAAGGGAGCCTTTATGAATAGGCGCAGCGGCAAGCACGGCATGGTCCATCAGTTCACCTTTGGGCGGCCGCGCGACATAGTGGCGCCGTCGTTCTGGATGTTTCTGAACGAGCTTGTGGGATGCCTTCCCGCCATGGTCGTGATCGTGGCCCTCTATGCGATGGAGCCGGCGTTTTCCGCCCCCTACACGGTGGACGTGGCGATGCTTGCATGGCTCGCGGCGGCGGCCGGCGTGCTGGTTCTGGTGCAGTACGCGGTCGAGGTCGTTTCGTACTGGTTCACCTACCACCGTGCCTACCGAGAGACGGCTGCCAAGCGCAAGGCCTACGTCGCCCATTTGCGCGAGCTGCCCCTGGGGTTCTTCTCGTCGAAAAGGTCGGGCGACCTGATCAGCTCGTTTGCCGACGACTTCGCCAACGTGGAGTACACGATGTGCTACTGGCTGCCCTTCCCCATCGGGGTGGGGGCGCTTCTGGCGCTGTGCTTTGTCGGGCTGTTGGCGTTCGACTGGCGCATGGCGCTTGCCCTGTATTCGCTTCTGCCCGTCAGCATGGCGCTGTCGTTTTTCGCCGGGCGCGCGAAGAAACGCTTCCGCAAGGACGTCCTTTCGGCCAAGGCGCAGGCGGCCACGCAGCTTTCCGCATACCTTCGCGGGATGAAGGACCTGCGGGCGTATCGGATGGTGGGGGCAGGCTTCGGGTCTCTGGAGCGTGCCTATGCCGAAGTCAGGCGGACGAGCATGCGCGACGAGCTGCTGGCCGGCACGGCGACGTTTTTGGCGTCGGCAGTCACGCGCTTCGTCGTTCCGGTGACGGTTGCCGTGGGGATGTATGCGCTGCTGGGCGGAGGTGGCGGCGTTCTCGACTACATCGTGTGCGTCATCGTGGCCACGAAGCTGGCCGCGCCGCTGATGATGCTTTCGCAAAGCGTGTCCGCGCTGCAGGACATGGCGGCTTCGGGCGAGCGGCTGGATGCGGTGATGTCCGAACCCGCGCAAGGCGGCAGCAGGCCTGCGGGAGCGGTCGAGGGCTATGCGTTCGACCAGGTAACGTTTTCCTACGGCGTCGCAGGCGGGACGGGCGCTGCCGACGGGGCAGACGGGCAGGCAGCCTGCCCGCCCGGCCCGGCCGGACAGGCGGCGCTTCGCGCGGCGAGCTTCGAGGTTCCGGCGCGGCGCCTGACGGCGCTCGTGGGGCCTTCGGGGTCGGGGAAGTCCACGTGTGTGCGGCTCATGGCGCGGTTCTGGGACGCGCAAGGGGGCGCCGTTTCGGCCACGGGGCCGGACGGGGCGTCCGACGTGCGCGAGTTGCAGGTGGATTCGCTTCTGGCGAACGTGTCTGTGGTCTTGCAGGACGCCTATCTGTTCCGGGGGACCATCCGGGACAACCTGTGCTTCGGGCGCGCCATTCCCGACGACGAGCTTTTGGCCGCCTGCCGGGACGCGTCGTGCCTGCAGTTCGCGGAAGCGCTCCCCGAAGGACTTGACACCCAGGTGGGCGAAGGGGGAGCCACCCTTTCCGGAGGCGAGCGCCAGCGCCTCGCGTTGGCACGGGCCCTTCTGAAGGACGCCCCCGTCCTGCTTTTGGACGAACCCACGGCGTCGCTCGACGCCGACAACGAGGCGCTCGTGCAGCAGGCGCTCGACCGCATAGCGCGCGACCGCACCGTCGTGATGATCGCCCACCGGTTGAAGACCGTGCGAAACGCGTCGTCCGTCGTGGTCGTCGAAGACGGGCGCGTTGCGCAGCGGGGCACCCATGACGACCTTCTGCGGCAAGGCGGCATCTATGCGCGCCTGTGGGAGCTGCAGACGGCGGCCCATGCGCTGCGCTTTTCGCGCGCAGAGGCGGATGCAAGGTAAATCGGCCCGAAAGGGCCTTCGCGACAAGAGAAAGGACGGCGTTATGTCGGAAGCGGTGGCAAAGGGCGGGTCCAGGGAAAAGGGCGGATCCAAGGAAAAGCGCGGCTTCATCGGACTGAAAGACCTGGTGTTCTGCGTGCTGATGGGCGTTCTCATGCTGGTGGCGAGTTTGGTGGCGGCCCTTCCTTTCGCGGCGAGCCTGCCCATGATGTACTTCCTTGTGCCGGCGATCGCGGCACTTATCTGGGGCGTCCTGCTCGTCGTCGTCATGGCGAAGTGCCCCCGCACGGGCGCCGTGTTCGTTCCCTTCGTCGTGTACGCGGCGTACTTCCTCGCCAGCGGTAGCGTGTACGTGGCCGCGATGATCGTCGCCGCCGGGTTGCTGAGCGAATGCGTGCTCTTGGGGGGCGGCTATGCCTCCACGGTGCGCGGCTTCGTTCCCGTGCTGCTTCTCAGCTGGATCAACGCCATGGGATCCACCCTGACCATGCTCTTGTTCCGCGACAGCATGGTGCAGGCCTATTTGGGCATGGGCATGGACGCGGCTGCGGCGGAGGCGGCCATAGCGGCGGTCGAGGCGTTCTGGCTTGCTCCCGAAAACGTGCTGTTGGCGTTGGCCACTTCTGCGGCAGGGGCGGTCGTTGGCTATCTGGTGGGCGCCAAGTTCGTCCGCCGTCATTTCCGCCCGGCCGGCGTGATGTAGGCGCGGGCTCTTCGGGGAAAGGCGGGATCTTGTGGACATGACGGATGGCCGGCGCTGGCCGGACGCGCGCATGCTTCTGGCATGCTTGGCGGCAAGCGTCGTGGCGGCGGTGTTCGCCACCACCGAGAGTGCGCTTGCGCTTGTTTTCGCGGGCGCGATGGCGGCGCATGCTCTGTGCGGGCGCGCCGGCAACGTGCCGGGATACGTGGCGGCCTACCTTGTCTTCGCGGTCCTTTCGTGGGCGTCGGTCCGGATGCTTGCCGCGAACCCGGCCGACACGCTGGCCATGGGGCTGGGCAGTGTCGGCATCGTGGGACGGCGTGCCCTGCTGCCTTTGACCTTTGCCGCCGCCCTTGCCGAAGTGCCCACGGGAAGCCTGCTTGCGGCGCTGCGTGCCTGCCGGCTGCCCAAGTCGGCGGGCGTTGCCCTTGCGGTGGCGCTGCGGTTTGCGCCCACGCTTTCGGAAGAGTATGCGCGCATCCGGCAATCCCAGAAGTTCCGCGGCGTGGGGCTGGGCGTCGTGCGCACGCTGGCGCATCTGCCCTCCACGGCGGAGTGCATCCTGGTGCCGCTTGTCATTCGCACCATGCGCGTGTCCGACGAGCTTTCGGCGTCCATCACGGTGCGTGGCGTGAGCTTCGATGGCGAAACGGTGAGCTTTCGGCCTCTTTCGTTCTCTCTGCGTGACGCTATGGCGCTTTCGTGGTACTGCCTGTGCGTGGCGGCGGCCTTGGCCCTGGCGGCGCTGACCGCCCAGCCGTTGGGAGGCGGCGCGTGAGCGCGGAGTGCGCATCGGCGGCCCGGGCGGCAAGTACCGGGAGTTTCCCCAGCGACGGGCGCCCGGTGCTGGAGCTTTCGGGGGTGTCTTTCGCCTATGGGGGCGCCCGGGAGGGCGAAAGGCAGCTTGTCGAGGTGAGCCTTTCGGTATCTGCGGGCGAATGCGTGGTGCTGACGGGCGCGTCGGGATGCGGCAAGACCACGCTCACGCGCGTCGTCAACGGGCTTGCGCCGCACTTCTACGGCGGGTCGGTGGAGGGGTCCTACGTCGTTGCCGGGCGCGACGGGTTCGCGCTTTCGGTCGCGGAACTGGGGCGGATGGTGGCGAGCGTGTTTCAGGACCCGCGCAGCCAGTTCTTCGCCACCAACACCACGGACGAGGTGGTGCTGGGCATGGAAAACGTGCCCCTTTCGCGAGCGGAGATGGCCCGGCGCATGCACGAGATGGCTGCGTTTCTGGGCATCGACCGCCTGATCGAGCGACGCGTCTTCCCGCTTTCGAGCGGGGAGAAGCAACGCATCGCCATCGCGTCGGCGGCCATCATGCTGCCGAAGGTGCTGGTGCTGGACGAGCCTTCCGCCAACCTGGACGCCGAAGGCATCGCCCATCTGTCCGCGCTCCTTGCGCGCCTCAAGGAGCGCGGCGTGGCCATCGTCTTGTCCGAGCATCGGCTGCACTGGGTGCGCGACGTGGCCGACCGCGTGGTGCTGATGCGCGAAGGACGCATCGAGAGGGAATGGGGCCGCGCAGAGGCGCTCGCGCTTTCTGAAGGCGAGCTTGCGGAACATGGCATGCGGCCGTTTTCCGAGCCGGCGCTTGCGGTGGGGACCTCGCTCGAAAGCGAAGGGGCGTTTCTGGACGCGAAGGCGCTTTCCTTCTCGTCCGGGCGCACGAGCGTGCTCGACGAGGCAAGTCTGCAGGCGCATCGCGGGCGCGTGCTTGCCTTGATGGGGGAAAACGGTGCGGGCAAATCGACGTTGGCGCGCGCCGTGACGGGCATTCTGCGCGGGTGTGCGGGCTCGGTGTCGCTTGGCGGGGCGCCGGTCTCGCGGCGGGGCCGCGTGCGTGCGTCGTTTTTCGTGCAGCAGGACGCCGACTACCAGTTGTATGCGCCGAGCGTGCTCGGCGAGTTCATGGTCGGCGCCAAACCGACGGCCGAGTGCGAGCAGCGGGCGCGCGAGACGCTTGCGCGCGTGGGACTTTCCGGCCTGGAGGAGCGCCATCCGCTCTCGCTGTCCGGAGGGCAGAAGCAGCGGCTTCTTTTGGCGGTCGCTGCGGCAAGCGGGCGCGACCTGCTGGTGTTCGACGAGCCGACCAGCGGGCTTGACGGGAAAAACGCCGCCTTGGTCGCCGATCTTTTGCGCTGGCTTGCGGGCAGGGGGGTATGCGTGTTGCTTGTCACCCACGACCGCGATCTTATCGCCCATGCCGCCGACGAGGTGTGCTACCTCGCCCGGGGCAAGCCCGTGTACCGCAGGCACATCGAAAGGGCGTAAGGAGGCGCAGGGGCGTGTATTTCTGCCCCTGTGCCGCCGCGCGGGGCGCCGGCGCAGCGTTTCGGCGGTAATGCGCACCGTCTGCGATTCCGTCTCTGTGCCGCCGCGCGGATGCCGGCAATGCTTGGGCCGGAATGCTCGAATCGGATGCGGCCATGCCCTGTTCGGCTGATATAAGTTATCCTGTGTTGACTTTTTGTTAGACAAGGTGTACACAAGCGGGAGGCCATCGGTTTTCGAACGGCTCCGCCGCCCGCCGCCGCGCGCCTCGGCCTCCCGGGCGCATGTCGTCCCGCGCGCCTGCGTCCTGCCGCGTGGCTTCCGGTCGCCTCGCCCGCCGCTCGTGCGCCTGCCGCCCCCACATGCGCGTCTGTGTCCCGCTGGGCGTGCGGGCCGCCTGCGGCGCGGGCCGTCCGTCTTCGAGGGAATGGAGGAAACATGACAACGCAGGAAGCGGCGCCCGCGTCTGGGGTGCCCGCCGCACCCGCGTCGGCGCCGGCCTCTGGCGGCGCAGGCGGAAACGTCCCGCCCGAAGGGCGCAGGCGCGGGGCCGTGGCGCAGCTGCTCGACTATGCGGGCGGCAGGAAGGCGCTCACGTACGTGGGGTGCGCCCTTTCGGCCCTTTCCATGCTCGTGGGCTTCGCGCCCTACGTGTGCATCTGGTTCGTCGCGCGCGACCTCATCGCCGTCGCGCCGCATTGGGAGCAGGCGACGGGCCTGGCGTGGTACGGATGGTTGGCCCTTGGATTCGCGGTGCTTTCCATCCTGCTGTACTTCGTCGGCCTTATGTGCACGCACCTGGCAGCCTTCCGCTGTGCGGCTACCATGCGCAAGCGGGCGGTCGAGCATCTGATGCGTACGTCGCTGGGGTACTTCGACACGCATGCCTCCGGCGCGCTGCGGCGCGTGGTGGACGGGTGCGCAGCGGAGACCGAGGGACTGCTTGCCCACAAGCTGCCGGACACCGCAGGATCCGTGGCCATGATCGTCGGCATGGTGGCCCTGTTCTTTGTGTTCGACTGGCGTCTGGGACTTGCCTGCCTGGTGGCCGTGATCCTTTCCATCCTCTGCATGCTCTATATGATGGGCGGCCGCGGCATGGACTTCATGATGAAGTACCAGGAATCCCTCGTGAAGATGAACAAGGCCGGCACCGAATACGTGCGCGGCATTCCCGTGGTCAAGGTGTTCCAGCAGACAGTCTACTCCTTCAAGGCGTTCCACGACGCCATTCGCGAGTTCGAGCAGATGGCGACGGACTATGCCGTGAAGTGGTGCCAGGCGCCGCAGTCGCTTTCGCTCACGATAGTCAACGGCGTGGCGGTCTTTCTGATACCGGTGGCGCTGGTGCTGGCGCCGGGCGAGACCGACTTCGCCTCCTTCCTGGCCAACTTCGCGTTCTACGCCATCTTCACGGCCGTCGTTCCCACGGCGATGATCCGCGTCATGTTCATCTCCGAATCCATGCAGGTCGCCCAAGACGCCCTTTCCCGCGTCGCTCAGGTGATGAACGCCCCGGTCGTCGAGGCGCCTTCCGTCTGCGAGAAGCCCAAGGACAACTCCATCGTCTTTTCGGGCGTGACGTTTTCCTACGAAGGGGCCGAATCCCCGGCCCTGCAGGACGTGAGCTTCACGGTGCCCGCCGGCGCAACGGTGGCCTTGGTGGGGCCTTCCGGCGGCGGGAAGTCAACGGCGGCTGCGCTGGTGCCGCGCTTCTGGGACGTGGACGAAGGGAGCGTGTGCGTGGGGGGCGTGGACGTGCGGCGCATGGACCCGCGCGACCTCATGGACCGCGTCGCCTTCGTCTTCCAGGCCAACCGCCTGTTCAGGCAGAGCATCTACGACAACGTGCGCGCCGCGCGTCCCCAGGCGACCCGCGACGAGGTGCTCGCGGCGCTTCATGCGGCGCAGTGCGACGACATCATAGACAAGCTTCCCGGCGGCGTGGACGCCGTGTACGGGGCGGAAGGGGTCTATCTTTCCGGCGGCGAGGTGCAGCGCCTGATGTTTGCCCGCGCCATCTTGAAAGACGCCCCCATCATCGTCCTGGACGAGGCCACCGCGTTCGCCGACCCGGAAAACGAGGTGCTCATCCAGCAGGCGTTCACCAGGCTTGCGCAGGGGCGCACCGTGCTCATGATTGCTCACCGGCTGTCCACCGTGCGCAACGCCGACGCCATCGTTGTTCTGGATTCCGGCCGGGTGGTGGAGACGGGGACGCACGACGAGTTGGTGGAGGCCCAGGGCCGCTACGCGCGCATGTGGGCCGACTACGAAGAGGCGGTGGCGTGGCGCATCGCCGCCACGCCGCAGGCCGAAGGCGCCTGCGCGGCCGCTGCGGCCGACGCGTCGCAGGACGGGCAAGCGGCCTGCGCGACCGACGCGTCGCGGAGGTCCGGATCCGCCTGCGCGGCCGGGAAGGATGTGTCTGGGACGAGTGCGCCTGCGGGCTCGGTCGCCGGCGCGAAGGAGGTGGAATAGATGTCCGTCAAGGAGAAATACGCGCTCACCGACGAGGGAGTGAGAAACGTTCGGTGGGGCACGTTCTGGACGTTTGCCACCAATCTCGTGGTGTTTGCGGGCGTGGGCCTGCTGTACGTGACCATGGACGCGTTCGTCCGGCACCTGACGCAGGGCGACCCGCTGCCGAGCGTCCTTGACGGCGTCGGCTGGGGCATGCCCGTGCCGCCCCTGGCGTTCGTCGTGGCGTTCGTCGTGGCGCTGTTTGTGTGCGAGTGGTTCCAGTACCGCTACCAGTATGCCGTCATCTACAACGAAAGCGGCAGGCAGCGCATCGGGCTGGCCGAGCGCCTGCGCAGGCTTCCCCTGTCGTTTTTCGGCAAGCGCGACCTGGCCGACCTCACCGAGACGCTCATGACCGACGTGAAGACGACCGAGCACGCCTACAGCCATGTCCTCCCCGAACTCTACGGGGCCTATCTCACCATGGGCGTGGCGGCGGTGGGGCTTTTCGCGTTCGACTGGCGGCTGGCCATCGCGTCTTTGTGGAGCTGCCCGGTGGCGCTGCTGCTCCTGTTCGGCGTGCGTAACCGGCTGGCCCCGATCATGCGCGCCACGCGCATGAAGGCGCTTGCCGTTTCCGAGGACATCCAGGAGGCGCTCGAGTGCGTGCGCGAGGTGCGTGCCACCAACCAGGAGGAACGCTATCTTGACGGCATCCGCGCCGACATCGACGCGCACGAGCGCCAGACGGTCAGGAGCGAGCTGGCGACGGGTCTTGCCGTCAACGGCGCGCAGGTGGTGCTGCGCCTGGGCCTTGCCACCACCATCCTTGTCGGCGCGGTGCTCGTTGCCGAGGGCAGCTGCGCCTTCATGACGCTCTTCTGCTTCCTGCTGGTGGTGTCGCGCATCTATTCTCCGTTCGACCAGGCCCTCATGCTCATGGCGGAGCTGTTCGCCGCACGCACGGCTGCCGGGCGCATGAAGTCGTTCTACCAGGAGCCGCTTGCCGCAGGTGCGGAGGACTTCAACCCGGACGGGCACGACATAGAGTTCGAGGACGTGAGCTTCTCGTATGGGGGCACCGAAGGGCAAGTGCTTTCCAACGTGAGCTTCACGGCGAAGGAAGGTCAGGTGACGGCATTGGTCGGGCCGTCCGGATCGGGCAAGTCCACCTGTTCCAAGCTGGCCGCGCGCTTTTGGGACGCCGATTCCGGGCGGGTGCGCGTGGGGGGTGTGGACGTGTCGCAGGTGGATCCGGAGGTGCTGCTGCGCGATTTCGCCGTCGTGTTCCAGGACGTGCTCCTGTTCGACGACACGGTGATGGGCAACATACGGCTGGGCCGCCGCGACGCCACCGACGAAGAGGTGCTGGCCGCCGCCCGTGCCGCCAACTGCGACGAGTTCGTGCGGCGCCTGCCGCAAGGCTACGCCACCATGATCGGGGAGAACGGCTCGAAGCTTTCGGGCGGGGAAAGGCAGCGCATATCCATCGCCCGGGCGCTTCTGAAAGGCGCGCCCATCGTGCTTCTGGACGAGGCCACGGCCAGCCTGGACGTAGAGAACGAAACACAGGTCCAGCAGGCGCTCTCAAGGCTTCTTGCCGGCAAGACGGTGCTCGTCATCGCCCACCGCATGCGCACCGTTGAAAACGCCGACAAGGTGGTGGTCTTGAAGGACGGCAAGGTGGCCGAACAGGGAAGCCCCGCCACCCTGCTGGCAAACGAGGGTGGCCTGTTCTCGAAGATGGTCCGGCTGCAGACGCAAAGCGCCGACTGGGCGCTGTAGGGTTTTGCGCCTGCGTGCCCGAAGGAGCTAAAGGAAGGCGACACCATGACGTTTACCTACGACGACGCGCAGCTGATGCCCGAAAGCGTGGGATCGGGCGAGCTGTGCCGCGAGCGCGGATACCGCAAGGAAGGCTGCCTGAACGGGGACTTTCGGGCGATGTCCGTTGCACCCGGCATGGCGGTGTGCCTTTCCCGCATATCGTCCTCCCGCGACGTGGTCGTGCACGAGGAGCGCGGCCCGCTGGACGCGTACCAGCTGAGCTTCTGTTTGGAGGGGCGGTTCTCGTGGCGCGCGGGAGAGGGCGGCGCCGAGCATGTGGCGGAGGCGGGGCAGGCGTGGCTGCACTACGGGTCGGCCGACCGCTATGCCAGCACATTCGCCTCCGGCATACCGCTCAAGACCGTGAACGTGGTCCTTGCCCCCTGGCGCATCGGGCCCGTCCTGGAAAGGCTGCCCCTCCTGGCCTCTATCGCCGCAGACGAAGCGGCTGGCGAGGCGCCGCAGGCCTTTCCCGTCACGCCCGCCATGCGGCGGGCCCTGGCGCGGCTCTGGGAGCACGACGGGGCGGATCCGGTGGAAGGCCTGAGGATGGAAGGCGAGGCGCTCGAGGCGATGGCGCTTTTCTTCGAGCAGGCGGCTTCCGGACGCCCGGTGTGCCCGGAGGGGATCTCCGCCGACGACTACGCCGCCCTCGTCGCGGCGCACGAATGGATAGAGCGCCACTACGACCAGCATCTGACCATCGCCTTTCTGGCGCGGCGCGCCTGCATGAACGAATGCAAGTTCAAGCGCGCCTTCAAGCGCTGCTTCGGGCATACCGTCCACGAGTGTGTGGCGGCCTGCCGCATGGACGCGGCGCGCAGGCTCATCGAACGCGACGGGTGCCGGGTGAAGGACGCCGCATGGAAGGTGGGCTACGCCAACGTGAGCCATTTCATCGAGGCGTTCCGGAAGCGCTTCGGCGTCACCCCCGGCAAGCTGTGAGGGGCACCCGGCCGTGCCTCGCTCCGGCGCTCCCGCCGCCTCCCGCAGCGCCGTTCCCGCGCGGCGCCCCTCGCGCGGCATGCCCCGATCCGCCTCGCTGCGGCACCTCCGCCCGGCATCTCCCGCCTGGGGCTTTCCGACATCGCCTTCCGGCGCCGTTCCCGCGCGGCGCTTTCCCCCTCCTGTCTCCCTATCTGTTACCTAAGGTTAACTTTTCCCGTTCGGGTCATCGTTGGTGCCGAACGGGTTACTGCGCCCGCGCGCGCTGTGGTGAAATGGAGCGCGACAGAAGAGAGGCGCGCCGGCCTGGTGCGCCTTGGCGGAGAAGGGCGCCTGGGGCTTTTGCTGCCCCGGCGGGCCTGCGGGCCTGGCCGCATCGGGCGCGCTTCCTTGTGCGAAGGGAGAAATCATGTCGGAGGCAACCGTTTCTGCCCGAAAGGACGCGGCGTCGAAAGGCAGGCTCCGTGCGCGCGACTTCGCGACGCTCGGCATCTTCTCGGCCTTGCTTTTCGTGTGGACCATGGTGGTGGGCATGCTCATGACCAACCCGCTCGTGCTCATGCCTTGGGCGCCGGCCGTCATCGCGCTTGTCGGCGGGCCTTTGTACCTCGTCATGCCGGCCAAGGTGCACAAGACGGGCGCCGTGCTCCGGCGCTCGTGGTGGGCATCGTCTGGGCGCTCATGGGCGGCATGTTCGTGCTGGCCGCCATGGTGGTGGCGGGCCTTCTGGGCGAGCTGGCGGCTTCCGCCACCAAGTACCGGAGTTTTCCGGCGCTGCTTTTGGCCTACGTGCTGTTCTGCGTCGCCTACCACGTGGGGTCGGTTTCGGCCGCATGGCTTGTGTCCGACTACTTCATGTCGTTCGCTTCCTACCCGGCGGAGATCGCGCAGGCGGTGACCGCGGTCGTGTGCTCCCCGAACGGCTACCTCTCTCTCGTCGGATGCGCGGTGGCCGCTGCGGTGGGCGCGCTGTTCGGGCGCGTGCTCCTGAAGAAGCACTTCGTTGCGGCGGGCATCGTCGGCCGGTAGCGCGGTGCGCTGCATCGACCCGCGCGTCGTGATCGTGCAGATCGTGCTCATGGCGGCCTGCGCGTTCTACGTCGCAAGGCCCCTTGCCTCCGTCGTCGCGACGACCGCCATCTGCGCATCGCTGCTGTATCTGGGCTGCGTGCGGCAGGCGGCTTTCCTGGCGGTGCTGACCGCGGCGGTCAACGTGGCGTGCCAGCTGCTGCTTTCGTGGGGAAGCCTGGGGGCGGCCAACGCGTTCGTGGTCGTGCTCTTCCTGCTGCGCAAGGCGACGCCTTTGGCGGGCGCGGCGTTTCTGTTCCTGCACGGGATGTCCGTCAGCAGGCTGGTGGCGGCGCTTTCCGCATGGCGCTGCCCGCGCCCGCTGCTTCTGACGCTTGCCATCGCGTACCGGTTCATGCCCACCATCGGCTACGAGGTGGGCATGGTCAAGGACGCGCTCGCGTTGCGCGGCAGGCCCCTTTCGGCGAAGAGCGTGGTCGCCCATCCGCGCGAGATGGCGGAAAGCGTGCTGGTGCCTCTCATGATGCGCAGCGTGCACGTGGCCGACGAGCTGGCCGCCTCCGCCGTCGCGCGAGCGGTGGAGAACCCGGTCGCGCGCGTCTGCCGCATGCGGCTGCGCATGCGCGCCGTGGATTGGGCGTACCTGGCGTTCACGGCGGCTGCCGCCGCATGCGTGCTCGCCGTGGAATGGTGGTGATGGCATGGGGAAGAAGGCGCATGGCGAACGCGTCTGCGCACAGGACGTGTTCTGGACCTACGAGGGCGCGGCGGTGCCGACGCTGCGCGGGGCGTCCTTGACGGTGGAGGCGGGCGAGTGCGTCGTGCTGACCGGCCCTTCGGGGTGTGGCAAGACCACGTTCTCCCGGGTCTTGAACGGCTTGGCGCCGCATTTCTACGAGGGTGCCTTTTCGGGGTCCGTGTTCGTGGGAGGCCTTTCGGTGCCGCAGGCGAAGCCCCACGAGATCGCGCGGAGCGTGGGGAGCGTCTTTCAGGACCCGCGTGCGCAGTTCTTCGCCACCACGGTGGAGGACGAGGTCGCGTTCGGATGCGAGAACCTGGCGCTTCCCGCCGAAGAGACGCAGGCCCGCATGGACTGGGCGATTTCGGCCATAGGGGCCGACGACGTGCGGGGGCGGGATCTGTTCGGGCTTTCGAGCGGCCAGAAGCAGAAGGTGGCCATCGCCAGCGCCGTCGCCATGGACCCGCCCGTGCTGGTGTTCGACGAGCCGTCGGCGAACCTGGACAACGAGTCCGCCGCCATGCTGGCGCAGGTGCTCGCACGGCTCAAGGCGCTCGGCCGCACCATCGTGGTGGCGGAGCACCGCCTGCACTACCTCATGGACGTGGCCGACCGGGTGGTGGTGATGGAAGAAGGCCGCATGACGGGTTGGATGACCCCCCGCGAGGCGCTTTCGATGGGCCATGCGCAAGCCGTCGCGCGCGGGCTGCGCATGGCCTGCTATGCCGCCGTGCCGTTTCAGGACGCCGCGCGGCCTTCCGCCGCCGGCTCCGAACCCGCGTCGCACGCCGAAGCCGCGTCTCATGTCGCCCGGGCCTTGGAGCCTCCGGCGGTGGAGGCGCGCGGGCTGTCCGTCTCCCATCGGCGCTCTCCGGTGCTCGACGGGCTGACGTTTTCCGTCGCCGGCGCGGGGTCGGTGGTGGGGATCGTGGGGGCGAACGGCGCAGGGAAGACGACGCTCGTGCGCACGCTTTGCGGGCTGAAGGCCGAAGACGCCGGCGACGTGCGGTTCGACGGCGAGACGCTGAAGCCGAAGCGCCGCAGGGAGCGCGTCGCGTTCGTCATGCAGGACGCCGACTACCAGCTGTTCACGGAAAGCGTGGAGGCGGAGCTGCGTTTCGCGCGGCCGCGCACGCCCGACCTGGAGCGGGGCATAGGCGCCGTCCTGGGCGATTTGGGGCTGCAGGCGCTTCGCGGCGCGCATCCCATGACGCTTTCCGGTGGGCAGAAACAGCGGCTCACCATCGCGTGCGCCCTCACGTCCGACGCGCGGGCCGTGTTCTTCGACGAGCCCACAAGCGGCCTGGACGGCGCCTCCATGCGTTCGGTGGCCCGGCTTTTGCGCGGCATGGCCCGCAACGGGAGGCGGGTCTTCGTGATCACGCATGACTTCGAGTTCGTCGCCTGTGCCTGCGACGAGGTCTTCGTCGTTGCAGGCGGGCGCATGGCCGACCGCATTCCCGTCGCGGAGGCGTCCCGGTCGCGCCTGATGGCCGCGCTTGGCTTGCGGTGACGCCCGTTTCGGCGCTTTCTCTTCCGAGATCGGGCGCGAATGCCCTTTGCCGCTGCATCGGAGGGCATTCGCGAGGTATAGTAAGCTTTAGCTTACTTTATCGGCTTGCTTTGGTTCGCGGGCGCCGGCGGGCGTCCGGGGGAATGCGGGGTGGTGCCATGATCAAACACGAGTCGAGGGAGGACTATCTCGAGGCCATCCTGGTGCTTCGCGAAAGGCGGGGGTTCGCCAGGGCGGTCGACATCGCGCAGTGGCTCGGCGTGAGCAAGGCGAGCGTGTCGAAGGCTGTGGGCAACCTGAAGCGCGCGGGGCTTGCGACGGTCGTCAGGCATGACGTGCGCCTGACGACCGAAGGGCACTCCATCGCGCAGTCCATACGCGAGCGGCATCTTTTCTTCCGCGCGCTGCTGATGCGTGCGGGCGTGGAAGAGAAGGCGGCTTCCGAAGAGGCGTGCCGTTTGGAGCATTGCCTGTCGGAAGAGTCGTTCGGCAAGCTGGTCGTTCTGCTGCGTCCTTTGCGCATCGCGCCGGTCGAGCCGTAGCGGGCCGCGCCCCGCCGCGCCTGCCTGTCCCGCCCGCCTTGCGCGGGCGCGGCGCCGCCCGGCAGGTGCATGCGCAGACCGTGCGTCCCGCCCTGTGCGAGCGGGTCGCCACCCCGCCCTGCGCGAGACGCCTGCGCACCCCGCCCTGTGCGAGCGTGACGCCGCCGCGCCCCTCCGCGTTTCCGGATGCTCTTTCTGCGGGCCGTTTTGGCCGGATCCGGGTCGCTTGCATGGCGGAGACGTTACGTTTCGCCGGTAAATGTGGGAACCAGCGTCAACCTGTCCCGTTCTTTTGATTATAATGACTTGTCGTTTTCATGAAGGACGCTTGCGTCATGGGCGGTCGCGTCCCCGCATCGCGCGGTGCGGGCAAGGGGTGGCCGCTTTCCTGCAGGCGCACAGCGCGGCCCGCCAGGCTGCGCCGTGCGATGCGGGGGCGGCGGGAAGGCTGCGGCGCAGGCAAGGGAAGGGAGCAGGTATGAAGGTCAAGAAGTTTGCGGCGCTTGCCGCTGCGGGGGCGCTTGCCGCCTCGCTCGCGCTGTTCGGATGCTCGTCGGGCGGCGAGGAGTCGACGTCGGGCGGCGAAGGGCAGCCCGAGCCCGCTGCCGAAGAGACGGGCTACACGCTGGTGAACGAAGGCAAGCTCACCATTGCCACGGCGCCGGACTATCCGCCGTTCGAAAACCTCGAGGGCGACGAGGCCGTGGGCCTGGACATCGACATCGCCAAGGCCATCGCCGACGAGCTGGGCCTTGAACTGGAAGTGAAGCCGCTGCAGTTCGACGGCATCCTCACCGCCGTCGCGGCAGGTGGGCAGGTCGACGTGGGCATTTCCGGCATCACGGTGGATCCCGACCGCTCCAAGCAGGTCGACTTCACCGACACGTACTACATCGACGACCAGGCCATTGCCGCCATGAAGGGCGGTTCGGTGACCAAGGACAACGCCGCCGAGGAACTGAACAAGGAAGGCGTCGTCATCGCCGTGCAGTCCGGCACGTCGGGTGAGGCGTACTGTCAGGAGAACTTCCCGAACGCGACGGTGCAGCCCTACGGCAACTCCACGGACGCCTTTGCCGCCATGCAGGCCGGCCAGGCGGACTACGTGTGCACCAACTACGCCGTGGTCTCCAAGATGCTTGCCGACGCCTACCAGGACGCCGAGATCATCCTGCCGGTGGCGACGGGCGAGGAATACGCCGTCGCCGTGTCGAAGGACAACCCCGGCCTGCTTGAGGCCATCAACGGCGCCATCAAGACGCTGCAGGACAACGGCACCATCGACGACCTGACGAACAAGTGGCTCGGCTAGCCTGAGCCCGCAGGTTTCCGCCGCCGCGCCCCGTCGAGGGCGCGGCGGCGGTTCGCGGGCTGTGGGCGTGCTCTGGCCTGGCCGCGTTGGCCGTCAGGCCAGAGCACGCCGGACGGCGCTCCGGCGCCGGCGGGCATTGCCGCCCGCAGCGTCGCAGCCTTTAGGAGAAACGAGTTTCATGGCCATGGTGAAGGAACACAGGACGGATGCCGCCGCGCCTTTTGCAGCGGCATTCGCGTTCGTGCTGGCATGCCTCTTCCTGCTTGCCCCGTCGCAGCAGGCGTTCGGCTTGGAAGTGGCGAAGTGCACGGCGCGCGTGAACGCCGAAGGCTCCAACGAGGTGCTTGGCGGCACCGAGACGCGCATCACGTGGGAGGGGCAGAGCGCGGCGGAAGAGCAGGTGGCAGGCCTGTCGATCACCTTCCCGGCGAACACGGAGTTTTCCAGCGAGGACGCGCGCGTGACCATGCTTTCGGGCGACGACCTCATGACGCGCACCCCCATAGAGGCCGATTTCTCCATCGAAGGCCAGACGCTGCGCGCCACCTTCGCCGAGCCGGCCGAGCCAGGCGGCTACTTCCGCTTCGAGGTGTACGGGGTGTTCTTCCCCGCCGAGGGCGGCGACATGCTCCTGACCGGGACGTATACCACCGCAGACGGCACCGAGGCGGACATGGGCGCCATTCCGGCGGTGCCCGTCAAGGGCATAACCGTCACCGAGCAGCTTTCCTCGTGGCTGGAAGGCCAGGAATGGGTGGAGGCTTGGAACTCCAACAAGTTCCTGAAGCTGTTCTTGAACCCCCCGCTGCTGGTGACCAGCTTCCCGGTCGTGTTCAACGGCTTCTTGATGGCGCTGGGCATCGTGGCCGTGGCGTTTCCCCTCGCCATTCCCGCAGGCCTTCTGCTCTCGCTCATGCGTATGGCGCGTTTCCGCGTGCTGCGCGCCATCGCCTCGCTCTACGTGAACGTCGTGCGCGGTACGCCGCTGTTCCTGCAGATATACATCGCGTTCTTCGGGCTGCCCTTGGCGGGCATCCAGATCCCGTCGTTCCCGCTGGGCGTGATCGTGCTTTCCATGAATTCCAGCGCGTATCTGTGCGAGATATTCCGCGCTGGCATCCAGTCCATCAGCAAGGGACAGTTCGAGGCCGCCCGCTCGCTGGGCATGAACGGCGCGCAGACCATGCTGTTTGTGATCATCCCTCAGACCGTGCGCCGCGTCATTCCCACGATGACCAGCGAGTTCATTCTTCTGTACAAGGACACGTCCATGCTTGCCGCCGTGGGCGTCATGGAAGTGGTCATGTACGCGAAGACCATCGTGGCATCCACGGGATCCATCACGCCCTACATCGTGGCGGCCTGCTTCTACCTGGTCATCACGCTGCCGCTCGCCAAGCTGGTGGGCATGCTGGAAGCCAAGCTTGCAGGTAGCGACAGCGGGGCTTCCGGTGGAGGGAAGCGCAAGAAGCGCTCGAAGAAGGGCGCACCGGCGCCGGCCCTGAACGAGGCCGATGCCTTGCGCCGCCCCGATGCCATGGATGGCGACTTCATCACGCCCGAACAGATGTCGAGCCTGTGAGGAGGGGCGAGATGAACGTGAAAAGCAACGACGTCGTGGTGCGCATCGAGGACTTGCACAAGAGCTTCGGCGACTTGGACGTGCTGCGCGGGGTGAATCTGGAAGTGCGCCGCGGCGAAGTGGTGGTCATTCTGGGCCCCTCGGGTTCGGGCAAGTCCACGCTGCTGCGCTGCGTGAACCTTCTGGAAACGCCGACGAGCGGCCGCGTGTTCTTCGAGGACACCGAGATCACCGGCAAGAAGACCGACATCAACAAGGTGCGCGCCATGGTGGGCATGGTGTTCCAGAGCTTCAACCTGTTCCCGCACCTTTCCGCCAAGTCCAACGTGATGCTGGCGCAACGCAAGGTGCTCAAGCGCTCCAAGGAAGAGGCCGAGCGCATTGCCATCGAACAGCTGCAGAAGGTGGGGCTGGGCGACCGCGTGGACTACAAGCCCGCCCAGCTTTCCGGCGGCCAGCAGCAGCGCGTGGCCATTGCCCGCGCGCTGGCCATGGACCCGCACGTTATGCTGTTCGACGAGGCCACCAGCGCGCTCGACCCGGAACTGGTGCGCGACGTGCTGGGCGTCATGAAAGAGCTTGCGCGCGGCGGCATGACCATGATCGTGGTCACCCACGAGATGGGCTTCGCCCGCGACGTGGCCGACCGCGTCATCTTCATGGACGGCGGCGTGATCGTGGAAGAAGGTACCCCCGAAGAGGTCTTCGACCACCCCACGTCCGAGCGCACAAAGGACTTCCTGGGGCATATTTCGTAGAAGCATTCGGCGCCCTCTCGGCGCAGCGAAGGCATGCAGAAGGCCACGCCTGCTCGGGCGTGGCCTTCGCTTTTTGCGGCTCCCTCATGCCCGTGCGCTGACGCTTCAGCGACGGGAGGGTGAAACCTCGCGGCGGGCCCAGTGCGCCTCCAACCCCTGTGATAGAACGGCAAGGTATCTTGCAAACCGCGCTCGTGCCGCCTCGGTGCGACTGCGCGACCTTCGTTCTGTAGAAAGGAGTTGAGAGCATGAGCGATCCCCGTCAAACCGGCGCTCCGGCCGTGACAGCGACCACGGGCGAGGCCGGCCCGGTCGGCACCAAAGGGCGGCCCAGCTTCGCACGCACGTTGACGTTCTTCGGGTTCTTCGCCATCACGGCCTCCATGGTGATGACCGTGTACGAGTACCCGTCGTTCGCCTCTTCGGGCTTCCAGCTGGTGTTCTTCCTCATCATCGGCGGCATCCTGTGGTTCTTGCCCGTCGCGCTCTGCGCAGCCGAGATGGCTACCGTGAAAGGGTGGGAATCGGGCGGCATCTTCGCCTGGGTCGGCAACACGCTCGGCCGCAGGTGGGGCTTCGCCGCGCTGTTCTTCCAGTGGTTCCAGATCACGGTGGGCTTCGTGACCATGGCGTTCTTCATCCTGGCGGCGTTCGCGTACGTGGTCCGCTGGGACGCGCTGTACAACAACCCGCTCGTCATGTTCTTCGGCGTGGCCGCCATCGTGTGGCTGCTCACGCTCACCCAGCTGGGCGGCACCAAGTACACGGCCCGCATATCGAAGGTGGGCTTCGTGGGCGGCATCATCGTGCCGGTTATCGTGCTGCTGGTGGGCCTGGTCATCTATTTCGCCACGGGCGGCGTTTCGCAGATCACCATGGACGCGGCCACGTTCGTGCCGAACTTCGGCAAGGTGGACACGCTGGTGATCTTCGCGTCGTTCATCCTGGCGTACATGGGCGTGGAGGCGTCCGCGTCCCACGTGAACGAGTTGAAGAACCCCAACCGCAACTACCCGCTGGCCATGATCGTGCTGGCCATCCTGACCATCCTGCTGGACGCGGCGGGCGGCCTGGCCGTGGCCACTACCTTGCCGGCGAGCGTGCTTGACGGCAACCTGTCGTTCGGCGTCATAGAGGCGTTCCGCGCCATCTTCGTGCAGCACATCAACCCCAACCTGGGTTGGGTCGTGTTCGCCGTGGCGCTGCTTCTGGCGCTGGGCGTGCTCGCCGAGATCTCGGCGTGGATCGTGGGCCCGTCGCGTGCCTTGCTGGACACGGCGCATGACGGCATCATCCCGCCGTCGTTCAAGAAGGTCAACAAGCATGGCGTGAGCGTGCAGACCGTCGTCATCCAGGCCATCATCGTGACGGTGTGGGACGCCGTGCTGTGCGGATCCATCGCGCTTTCCGGCGGCTCCAGCTCGTCGGTGGGCTATCTGACGGCCATCGGCCTCACCGTGGTCATCTACCTGGTGGGCTATGTCCTGTTCTTCCTGGGATATTTCGTGCTGATCTTCCGCAAGAAGCATCTGCAGCGTTCGTTCCAGCTGCCGGGCGGCACGCCGTTCAAGGCCATCGTCGCTGGAGTCGGCCTGCTCATGACCGTGGCGACGCTCGTCATCTCGTTCTTCCCGTCCTCCGAGCTGGATGCCCAGTCGAACATGGTGTACCAGCTGACGTTGGGCATCGCCTTCGTCATATCGGTGGCCATCCCGTTCGTCATCTACGCCAACCGGCATCGTTGGGACACCACGACGACCGCGGGCGTGTCGGGGGCGGTTGCCGGCAGCGCGGGCGGCACCGGCGCGAAACGTGCGGCCGTGACGGCCGCCGTGCCTTCCAACCCTGCGTCGGCGAACCCCTTGGCGGGCGCCTCGCCGCAGACGCGTTCGAGCACCCAGCCGGGTGCGACGGGCAACAAGCGCTCGCGCAGCCAGGGAGGCGTCTCGGGCGAACCGCGTCCGAGCGGAGCGAGCGGGCTTACGCGCGACGTGACGGGCTTGGGCAGCTTCACGGCTGCCGTGGCAAGCGTGACCAGGCGCCCCGCCTCGCCCTTGCAGGACGAGGGCGCGCCGAAGGCGGATGCGGGCGGCAAGGACGTTTCCCCGAAGGACGGCCCTTCGTGCGCACCTGTCCGTGGCGCCGGCGCCGGCACCACTGGTACGCGTGACGCCGAGGCGCGTGAGCGTGCGGCCTACGAGGCCGAAGCGGCGCACCGCGCCAGCACCTGGCCGACGGACGGAGGCGTGCTAGGCGAGGACATCCTCGACAGCGACCTGCAGATCGACGAGCCTTCCGACGCCGTGCGTCACCGTCAGGCCGATGCGCGCACCGTCTCCGCAGACGTCCCCACGTCGCGGGTGACGGTCGTGGGAGCCGCCTGCACGCCCGACCACGGCTCCGCCTCCGCGGCGAAAGCGCCGCAGCATGCAAAGGACGCCGGAAACGTGCGCGACGACCTGATCGAGCGGGAGGCCGGAGGAAAGCTGCGCTCGAGCGTGACGGATGGCGTGGTGGCCGAAGGCCTGCCGCGCGCTGACGAGTCCGTGCAGGACCCGAAGCGCGAAAAAGGTCCGGACACGGACGGCCCCACGCGGTAACGCGCGAAAGCAGGGGCCGCGGCCGGACGGGTGGCTCTCATGAGCCACTCGCCGGCCCCCCCGGCGACGTGCGGCGGCTGTCGGGCGAAGTCCTGCCTGCCGCCGCCACGCCGGGCACGCGCCACTCGCCGGCTCTGGCGACTTCCGCCGCCCGGCTGATCACCGGTTTTTGGGTTTTCAGCCGGGCGGCTCGAAGGGGCGCCACAACGTTAGGTTCCAACCCATATCGATATAGGAGGTTTTATCCATGGAACAATCAAGCACGAGCAAGATCCTGGACGGCATGGACGAAGGCACCAAGTACCTGACGCCCATCTTTGGTTCGGAGTCTTCCGACGCGCAAATGCCGCGCCTGAAGATGAACGACAATCCGGTCGAGCCGCGCATCGCCTACGAGATGATCAAGGAATACCTGTCCATCGAAGGCAACGCCACG
>HHCFC01400__coassemble_1382_pt1 | contig 27296 bp, 20 predicted proteins | sample HHCFC01400__metabat2_high_PE_058 | metagenome-assembled genome bin HHCFC01400 | reverse complement strand
AACATCTATAAGAAGGTGGACGTTCATTCCCGCAAGGAGCTCATCAACCTCATCAAGGACATGGACGAGGACGACCAAAAACCAAGGCGTGCGAAGAAGGCGACCCGGTCCTAACGCAGACTGGTTCGCAGATGTGCGCTGCACGCTTCTCTGCAAGTGATCCAGCAAAACACGGCGTTGCCACAAAGGCGAAGCATCGATTCCTTTGAGTCCTGCACTCCTCTGATTCTCTCTTTGACACCCATCTGAACTGCGCAAACAAGATATTAGGAGAAAAAGTACGAGCTTGATGCCCAGGTTTGTCTCCTTAGTTTGATGCCAAGCCATCACCCCGTTTCTATACTCGCCGCATCTTGTGTTCAGGCTTCCCCCCTTTAGGCCGCCGATGGTTCGGCGAAGCCGCTTCGGCCGGGAAGCTCCGGGACGAAAAGGAGGAGACGTGGCTGATTATCAAGAGTTCCTCGATGGCATCGACCGCAAGGCATACCACGAGGGGGAATGGCAGTGGGAGGAGGACGGCTACACCGTCACGCGTACGTACCACTACTCTCCGCCAGGGTGCCACTCATCATGCGGCATCCTGATCTATACCAAGGACGGCAAAGTAGAGCGCATTGAGGGCGACCCGCTGGATCCTTGCTCGAACGGCAAACTGTGCATCAGGTGCCTGACGCTTGACGAGTCCATCAACAATCCCGACCGTTTGAAGTACCCCCTGCGCCGCGCCGGCGAGCGAGGCGAGAACAAGTGGGAGCGCATCAGTTGGGACGAGGCCTACGACGAGATCGAGGCCAAAGTACGCGAGATCTGGGCGACCGATGGCGGCAACGCCATCATTGGCGTGCATGGCACGGGGCGCAACATCAACTGGCAGCTGCCGTTCTTCTACCAGGTTGCCCTGAAGACCCCCAACGTGTCGACGTTCGCGTTCACTGGGTTCTCGTGCTACATGCCGCGCGTGTGCGGCTGCATCGCCCCGTTCGGCGACTTCACCGTCGTGGACGCCTCGCAGGCCCATCCCGACCGTTACAACAATGCGGAATGGGTGCCGCCGGAAGTGGTGGTGGTGTGGGGCAACGAGCCGCTGGCCTCGAACGCCGACGGCTACGTGGGGCACTGGCTGGTGCAGTGCGTGCAGATGGGCACGAAGATCATCTCCATCGACCCGCGCCTGACGTGGTGGGGGGCGCGCGCCGAGTACTGGCTGCAGATCCGTCCCGGCACCGACGCCGCGCTCGGCTGCGCCTGGCTGAACGTCATCATCGAAGAGGGTCTTTACGACGCCGACTACGTGGCGGCCTGGTGTGCCGGGTTCGATGAGCTGGCCGCTTCGGTGAAGGACACCACGCCGGAATGGGCCGCGGAAATCTGCGACCTCGGCGCCGACGACATCCGCGCGTCCGCGCGCCTGTACGCGAATGCAAAGCCGGGCGCCATCCAGTGGGGACTGGCCTTCGACCAGCAGCTTTCCGCCATGGCGCTGTGCCTTGCGGGATGCGACCTCATGGCCATCTGCGGCAACGTGGACGTGCCGGGCGGCAACATCCTGGTGCACAACGCCTTCGAATGCAACGCCGGCTATGCTTCGGGCGAAAGCTTCACCCCGCCGGAGTGGCGCGCCAAGAAGCTCAACAACAGCTTCGCGCTTTCCATCGAAGGCGGCGACTTCGTGGCTCACGCTTCTTCCGATGGTTTGCTCCAGGCCATCGAAGACGGCTTCCCGTACCCCATCAAGATGATGTGGATACAGTCGTCCAACACCATTTCCTGCCCTGGTATGGACGCGCCTCGCGTTCTTGAAGCCATGAAGAAGATCCCATTCATCGTGAACGCCGACCCGTATCTCACGCCAACTTCGGTCGCCGTTGCCGACATCCTGCTGCCGGTGGCCATGAGCGCCGAGCGCAACAGCGCCCGCACGTGGTGGACTCCCGCCCGTGCCATGGTCAAGGTCGCCAGCTACTACGAGGCGAAGTCCGACGAGCAGATCATCGTCGAAATGGGCAACCGCCTGAACCCCGAGGCGTTCGAGGCGCTGGGCATCAAGACCGACATCGACTTTTTGAATTGGTATCTGCACGACGGCACCGGTTCGTTCTCGGCAACCACCGAGGCCACCAGCCAGGGTGGCGCCAAGAACGAAGGCAAGACGCTGTTCAAGCCCGACTGGGACGACTTGGTCAAGGATCCCTCGATGCTCGGCCACGCCTACGACGAGTTCAACGGCACGTATTACAAGGCCGAAAAGGGCCTGTTCCGCGAAGACGGGTCCATTGGCTACGGCACGCCTTCGGGCCGCTTGGAATTGGCGCCCATGCTGTTCCAGTACTGGGGGCTTTCGACTACGCCGTTCCATACCGAGCCTCCGTACGGCCCTCTCTCTACGCCCGAGCTCATGGAGGAGTACCCGCTCATCCTCACCTGCGGCGGCCGCTCGTTCGAATTCTTCCACAGCGAGCATCGCCAGCTGCAAACCATGCGCGAACTGCATCCGCAGCCGCTGTGCATGGTGAATCCCAAGACGGCCAAGAAATATGGCATCGAAGACGGCCAGTGGATTTGGATCGAGAACGACCATGGCAGGTTCAAGCAGATCGCGAAGGTGACGTCCGCTGTCAACGAGAAGACGGTGCACGCCGAACACGGCTGGTGGTTCCCCGAAACGGAAGGTGCCGCCCCCTACCTGTTCGGCACGTTCGAGAGCAACCCCAACAACTGCACGCGGGCATTCCTGTGCGGCCAAGGCGGCGTGGGATCGCCCATCAAAGGCATGATCTGCAAGATCTACCCGGTGCGCGAGGGAGACGCGATGCCCTACGAGCAGATCGCCGAAACGGGCAACTTCCCGTGGTACCAGAAGGTCGAATCGCCGCGTCAGGAAGAGATCGACCGGTTCCATGAGGCCATGGACGCGGGCATGGACTTCGATGTCCTTGTCAACCAGCTCGTCGATCCGGCGACGGGGGAGCGCACCGACTTGAAGACCGGCGCGAAGGTCGTCGCGTAACCGCGGCTACACGGGGTTTCAGCCTGCCCTTCCACAAGGGAAGGGCAGGATAACGAGAAAGGGGGAACGATGGCGGATTACAAGGAATGGCTTGAAAATCTTGACCGCAAGGCGTACCACGAAGGCGAGTTCCGCTGGGAAGAGGATGGCTACACCGTCACGCGCACCAATCACTGGTCGCCTCCGGGTTGCCACAACTCGTGCGGGTTGTTGCTGTACGTCAAGGACGGCAAGCTCGAAAAGGTGGAGGGAGATCCGCTCAGCCCGTTCGTCAATGGCAAGCTGTGCGTCCGTTGCCTTGACATGCCCGAAGCGGTGAACAATCCCGACCGGCTGAAGTATCCCATGAAGCGCGTAGGCGAACGCGGCGAGAACAAGTGGGAACGCATCAGTTGGGACGAGGCCTTCGACATCTGCGAGCGCGAGGTGCGCAAGGTGTGGGACGAGTACGGCGGCAACGCCATCCTGCTCATCCACGGCACCGGCCGCAACACCGGGCCGATGACCTACTTCGGCAACTGCGCTTTGAAGACGCCGAACATCTCCACGTTCGGATTCACCGGCTTCGCATGCTATCTGCCGCGCCTGTTCGGGGCGTTTGCCCCCATAGGCGACTACCTGATCGCCGACGCCTCCGAAGGCCACGAAGACCGCTACGCCAATCCTGAGTTCGTGGTGCCCGGCGTCATCGTGGTCTGGGGAAACGAGCCTCTGAAATCGAACGCCGACGGCTACATCGGCCACTGGCTGGCGCAGTGCGTGCAGATGGGCTCGAAGATCATCTCCATCGACCCGCGTTTGACCTGGTGGGGCGCCCGTGCAGAGTACTTCCTGCAGATTCGTCCGGGCACGGACGGCGCGCTGGCCTGCGCCTGGCTCAACGTCGTGATCAACGAAGATCTGTACGATCACGAGTTCGTCGACTGCTGGTGCGCCGGTTTCGAAGAGCTTGCCGCTTCGGTGCAGGAGTTCACGCCCGCCTGGGCCGCCGAGATCACCGGCATCCCCGAAGCGGACATCGTGGGGTCGGCACGTCTGTACGCCACCACGAAGCCGGCCGCCATCCAGTGGGGCCTCGCCATGGACCAGCAGCTTTCGGCCATGTCGTTGAACCTGGCGTGCTGCGACCTCATGGCCATCACGGGCAACGTCGACGTGCCTGGCGGCAACATCCTCATCCGCAACGCGTACAATGCGACGAACCTTCCGCTGACCGAGCCGGTCATTCCGGAAGAGTGGCGCAAGAAGAAGCTCACGATGAAGTACGCATTCGGCGACGACTGCGAAGAGTTCACCACGCATGCGTCTTCCGACGCCCTGCTGCGCGCCATGGAAGTGGGAGAGCCGTTCCCCATCCGCCTGCTGTGGATCGAAACGTCCAACGCCATCGCCAATCCGGGCATGGATGCGGCGCGCGTGTACGAGGCCATGAAGAAGGTCCCGTTCGTGGTCAATGCGGACCCCTTCATCACGCCCATTTCGGTGGCTTGCGCCGACCTGCTTCTGCCCGTGTCCATGAGTGCCGAGCGCAACAGCTGCCGCACCTGGTGGACGCCGGTGCGCGCCATCAACAAGGCGTGCCAGTACTACGAGTGCAAGTCCGACGAAGAGATCATGATCGAGATGGGCAAGCGTTTGAATCCCGGATACTGGCCTTGGAAAGACGACGTCGAGATGATGGACTGGTACCTTACCGACTGCCGCTTGCCCGACCCGAGCGTCATGGAAGGATTCGAAACCACGAACCTGAGCCTTAAAGCGGCGGGCGAGAACACCCCGACGTTCACCATGGGCCTGCAAGAGTTGGCAGACAGGGGCGGATACGCCTACGACGAATGGAACGGCGTATACAAGAAATACGAGAAGGGTCTGTGCCGCCCGGACGGATCGGTAGGCTTCGCCACCGATTCCGGCCGCATCGAGCTCGTCCCCTTCGTGTATCCCATCTGGGGGCTCAATCCCACGCCGTACCATATCGAGCCGCCGCAAAGCCCCATCTCCACTCCCGAACTCATGAAAGAGTATCCGCTTGTTCTGACATCCGGCGGACGCTCGTGGGAGTTCTTCCACTCCGAAAACCGCCAGATGCCCACCATGCGCGAACTGCATCCCGAACCGCAGGTGACCATCAATCCCAAGACGGCCGAAAAGTACGGCATCGAGGACGGCCAGTACGTGTGGGTGGAGAACGACCATGGACGCTTCCGCCAGCGCGCGTTCGTGTCTCCCATCGTCGACGAGAACACCGTGCACGCCGAACATGGCTGGTGGTTCCCCGAAGCAGAAGGCGCCGAGCCGCACCTGTTCGACACGTTCGTGGCGAACCCCAACAACTGCACGAAGGCTTTCGAGACCGGCCCTTCGGGCGTGGGCTCGTCCATCAAGTGCATGATCTGCAAGATCTATCCCTATCGCGAAGGCGACGTTCTGCCGGAAGAGCAGATCATCGTGCGCAAAGACTTCGTCGAGTACACGCCGGGCGAGGGGTATGCGGACTTCGAAGCGTACAAGAAGAACGGCTATCGATACCAGTAAAGGAGAGGGTGAGATGAAAGGCATTCTGATCAACACCGAGTACTGCACGGGCTGTCATTCCTGCGAGGTCGCCTGCAAGAAGGAGCTGGGCTTGGCCGAAGGCGAGTTCGGCATCAAGCTCACCGAGACGGGCCCATGGAAGTACGAGACAGGCAAAGCCGCAGGCGAATGGGAGTGGACGTGGACGCCTGTCATCACCAAGGCATGCGACCTATGCGAGGGCCGCGTGGCCAAGGGAAAGATGCCCATGTGCGTGCAGCACTGCCAGGCCTGGTGCATGTACCACGGCGAGGTGGAGGACCTGGCCAAGAAGATGGACGGCAAGACGCGCTGGGTGCTGCTGACCCGGTAGACGAAGCGCGGCATGCCTGCGCGGAAACGCACAGGCATGCCGCCGCACAGGCAGGCAGCGCAAGGGCTTTCGGCCAGGGCCGAGGAATCGGCCCCGGCAAAGCAGGGCAATAAAAAGGAACAGACAAGCAGAGAAGGAGGGTGTCATGTCGGAAGAGAAGGGCCAGGCATTGAAGCCTGGCAACAAGCGGGCGTGGGCCATCACGGTGGGTCTTGGCTTCCTCATGGGTGCAGGCCTGCAGACCATCTTGGCGGGCGCGGGCAACTTCATCCCGCTCGTGTGCGCCGATCTGCAGTGCGATCCCACGCAGCTGACGCTGTGGATCACCATGTACGCCATTTTCATGGCCATCTCGCAGCCGTTCGTGGGCCGCTTGTGGCCGAAGGTCAATGCGAAGATACTGACGACGGTGTCGTTTCTGGTCAGCATCGTCGCGTTTGCCTTGATGGGCACATACAACGAGGTGTGGCAGTTCTGGGTTTCCGGAGCGGTCATCGGCCTTTCGGGCGGCTTCTACTTCATGGTGGCTGCTCCGTACCTCATCACCAACTGGTTCGCCAAGAAGACGGGCCTCGCGCTGGGCGTGGCGGGCATCATCGGCTCGCTTCTGGGCGCCATCCTCAGCCCCGTTGACGCCGCCATCATCGCGGCCGTGGGCTGGCGCACGGCCTACTTCGTGGTTGCTGCCATCTCGTGCGTGATGGCCTTGCCGTTCACGCTGTTCGTGTTCGAGTTCGATCCCGCCAAGCTGGGCATGCGTCCCGTCGGATGGGAAGAGGGCATGGAAACGGTGACTGCCGGTGCAGCCGATGCACCCGGCATTCCCGAAAAGAAGGCCGTCGCCTCCGTCGTGTTCGTCATGCTGTTTTTGGTGGGTGGCATCTTCGCCCTGTACGGCGGCTACCAGAACCTGTGGGGCTATGCGGCAGCGGAATGGGGCTTCGACGCCACGTTCGCGTCTACGATGATATCCGCATCCATTCTGTTCGGCCTCATGGGACCTGTCATCGGCGTGATCATCGACAAGTTCGGCCCGTGGAAGACCACCTATGGCGTCATGGCCATCCAGCTGATCGCCTCGGCAGGCCTTCTGTTCTTCCACGGCAGCGCTCCCGTCGTGCTCGTCCTGGTGTTCTTCTTTGCGTTCCAAGGTGCCGTGGTAGGCAACCTGATCCCGCTGCTCACGCGTGACGCGTTCGGCCCGAAGGCCTATACAAAGATCTTCAGCTACATGCAGATCGGCATCGGTCTCATCGGCGGGTTCTCCAATCCCATCGTTTCGTTCTTCTACACGGAGTTCGGCACGTTCAACGCCCCGATGGTCTTTGCAGTGGTCATCGCCGTGGTCTGCATCGTTTTCACGTTCATTGCCATGGCTGCCAAGAAAGGCCTGCAGCGAAAGTATTGGGAGGGCGAGAAGGCGATCGCCGAATAGCGCGTCGAGGTGCGTGGTTTCTCAAACGACCAACGGCGGGTCTGGAGCCGCGAGGCCTCGGATCCGCGCGGAAGAGGGGAGCTGAAGCAATGGATTCTCAAGAGCAGGCTCTGCAGCGCCAAAGCAACAAATGGGCGTATCTGCAGGTGGTGGGCCTGGCTTTCCTGATGATCGGCGGCATTCAGACCATTCTGGCCAACTCCGGCAACTTCATCGCCGTCGTCTGTCCGGACATGGGCTTCGAGATCTCCAGGTTCACGCTTTGGATAACCTGCTATGCCATCGGCATGGCCGTGTCCCAACTGTACGTCGGCAAGCTGTGGCTCGTCGTCAAGACTCCCATGCTGCTGACCGCCTCGTTCTTGGTCTGCATCGCGTCCTTGGCGGCCATGAGCTTCTATACGGAGATCTGGCAATGGTACGTATCGGGCGTCGTCATCGGGTTGTCGGGTGGTTTCTTCTTCATGGTTTCTGCGCCCATCATCATCACCAACTGGTTCGCGAAGAGTTCTGGCTTCGCTCTGGGCCTGGTCACCATCATTTCCGCCGTGGGCACCGCTATCCTCAGCCCCGTGCATGCCTCCCTCATCGCAGCGGTAGGCTGGCGCACCGGTTATCTGCTGGTTGCGTTGATCTCGTGCGTGTTGGTTCTGCCGTTCACCCTGTTCGTCATCCGCTACCAGCCTTCTGATCGCGGTTGTCGCCCTGTTGGCTGGGAGCCGGGCATGGAGAACATCACGGCAGGAGCGAAAGACTCTTCGGGAACGTCCCTCAAGGGCGGCGTGCTGTCGCTGGCTTTCGTGTGCCTGTTTTTGGCGGCGGGGCTGTGCGCACTGTTCGGAGGCTATCAGAACCAATGGTCTGTTGCGGCTGTCAGCTGGGGATACGACCTGTCGTTCGGTGCAACGATGATATCCGCCACGGCGCTGTTCGGCGTATGCGCTCCGCTGATCGGCATCATGATCGACAAGCTGGGGGCGTTCAAGTCCACGTTCATCGTTCTGGCCGGTCAGTTCCTTTCCGGCTTAGGGCTGATCTTCCTGCACGGCAACCCCGTCTGCGTCCTGGTGTTCGTGTTCTTCTTCGCAGACCAGATGACCATCGTCGGCACGTTGGTGCCCTTGCTGGTGCGCAAGGTCTTCGGTGCGCGGAACTACACGAAGATCCTGGCCTACATCCAGATCGGCATCGGCCTCATCGGCGGGTTCTCGAACCCGGTCATCGCTTCCTTCTACGAGTCCACCGGCAACTTCGATGCCTCGCTCTGGTTCGGCATCGCCTTGTGCGCGGCATGCGCCGTCCTGTTCGCGGGCGTGGCTGTGTTCCGCAAGAGCCTCAAGTTCGAAGGGCCGGGCGACAGTGCGGAAGCGGAAGAAGCGGCCGTGACGCAATCGTAGTCGGTCGGAAAATACGGTTCGGCGCGTGTGGCCCGGGTCCGCCGAATGGATCGACGCAGGGCGGCCGTGCATTCATCTGGCCAGGACTGGGCGGGCCGACCTGCCCGCTCGGATCCGCCCGCACGCCCCAAGACGACTTCGCCTGACGTGCCGCCCAAAAGGCGCGCAGCGGGCGTGGGAGCAACATGCAGCGAAAGACGAGAGAGGAGACAAAGGTATGGAATTCAAGAACGACCTTGGCAAGCCGTGGAAGTACCAAGAAGGTGACTTCACGGTGGTGCGCACCTCCATGTGGTCGCCGCCGGGTTGCCACCCCGTGGGGTGCGGCCTCAAGCTGTACGTGGACAAGGACGGGCGCCTCGACCATGTGGAGGGCGACGAGAACAGCCCCATCACCAAGGGCCGTCTGTGCGTGCGCTGCTTGGCGTTGAAGGACTATATCTACAACCCGAGCCGCGTCGTGCATCCCATGAAGCGCGACCCGCAATACCGCGGCCAGCACGACAAGTGGGAGCAGTGCACGTGGGACGAGGCGTACGCCCTCATCAAGGAGAAGGTGGAGTTCTTCAAAGAGAACTACGGCCCAGAGTCCATGGCGGTGTTCTCCGGAACCGGACGTTCGGGCGGCATCATGTGCCAGGAGATGGCGCAGAAGGTGCTCGGCACGCCGAACGCCTGTTACACGCAGTCCGGATTCGCGTGCTATCAGCCGCGTTCTGCCGCCTGCTCGCATGTGTTGGGAGCGTACTATCCCGAGATCGACTATGCGGGCGGACTCGAGGGCACCTATGACAATCCTGCTTGGGTATGCCCGGAAGTGCTGGTCATGTGGGGCAAACAACCACTCGCTTCGAACGGAGACGGCCTGTGGGGGCATGCGGTCATCGACATCATGAAACGGGGCGCCAAGCTCATCTCCGTCGATCCCCGCATCAACTGGCTGTCCACCCGCGCCGTCATCCATCTGCGCGTGCGCGTGGGAACCGACACGGCCATGGCCATGGCATGGCTGTGGGTCATCATCAACGAGGACCTGTACGACCACGAATTCGTGGAAAAGTGGTGCTACGGCTTCGAAGAGTTCGCCGCGCGCATCAACGATCCCGAAAAGGGCATGACGCCCGAAAAGGCCGCCGAGATCTGCGAAGTGGACGCCGACCAGATATACGCAGCCGCCCGCATGTATGCCAATGCCAAGCCTGCCGCCATCGCCTGGGGCCTCGCGTTCGACCAGAACCAGAACGGCAACCAGGCCGGCCATTGCTGCCTCGCGCTCATGGCCATCACGGGCAACGTGGACGTTCCCGGCGGGCAGATCATCGCCGAGATCCCGGCTTTGAACGCAGACGACGACCAGGAAGCGACCGAAATGGCCGACGGGGCTTGGGAGGGCGACGCGACCGCCGTCGTCTCGTTCGGGGGAAGCAGCGAGGAGGATGTGACCGAGGTCGTCGAAGAAGGCTGGGAAGGCATCGGCCTGGAGTTGACGCGCAAGGCGGTCGGTTACGACAAGTATCCGCTGTACTGCGAGAACATCCGCATGGCGCATGCCGACATGATGCTCGACTGCCTGTTGACCGACGAGCCCTACAAGATCCACATGGGCTGGATCCAGTCGACCAACCTGCTCTCGCCCACGTGCTGCGCCGAGCCGACCAAGTGGTACCAAGGTCTTCTGCGCCTCGACTTCGTCATCGCCACCGACGTGTTCATCACGCCTTCCATCGAGGGTTGCGCCGACCTGTTCCTGCCGCTTGCCACCAGCGCGGAAAAGGACGACGTGGTGTTCACGCACTACTGTGCCTCTCCCGTGTCCATAAGCGCGTCGAACAAGGCCATCACGGTCGGCGAGGCGAAGAGCGACGCCGACATTCTGGTTGATCTGGGCAACGTGCTGGGCTCGCCGAAGATCGCCGGCAAGTTCAAGACCGGCCGCGAGTACACCGACGCCAACCGTGCGCCGGCGTCAGGCATGGACTTCGACGGGCTTTCGGCCGAAGTCATGCACCAGCGCGGCGTGAACTACCGCAAATACGAGAAAGGCTTGCTGCGTCCTGACCGCAAGATGGGCTTTTTGACCAACACCGGGCGCGTGGAGCTGTATTCCACCACCTTCCAGCAGAACGGCGACGATCCGCTGCCTTACTATCAGGAGCCTGCATTCAGCAACCGCCAGCCGGGGCGTGCCGAGAAGTATCCGTTCAACATCACGTCGGGCGCACGCGAGTACGCGTTCTTCCATTCCGAGCATCGTCAGATTCCGCGCTTGCGCGAACTGTGCCCGAACCCGCTTCTAGAGATAAACCCCGAAGACGCGAAGCAGGTCGGCGTGGCTGACGGCCAGTGGGTGGAGATCGAAAACGAATTCGGCAAGGCCAAGTTCAAGGCGAAGGTGACCCCCATCGTCCGCTCCGGCACGGTGCATGCCCAGCATGGCTGGTGGTTCCCCGAGCAAGAAGCCGACGCTCCCAATCTGTATGGCGTGTGGCAGTCGAACTACAACGACCTCGTGCCGAACCATTACAACTCGATCATGGGATACGGGGCGCCGCACAAGTGCATGTCGTGCTCGGTCAGGCCGCTGGACGAGAACCTCGACGTGGACATGCAGGTGGTTCAGGACAAGTTCGGAAAGTTGGTGAAGTAAATGACCGTTCAATATGGACTTCTGATCGACTACGAATACTGCTCCGGATGCGAGACCTGCGTGGTCGCCTGCAAGGAGGAGCACGACCTGCCGGTGGGCAAGTGGGGCATCCGCGTGCTCGACGACGGTCCTTGGCAAAAGATCGATGACGACGATGCGGGCAACTGTTTCAACTGGAACAAGATTCCCGTGCCTACCGACCTGTGCGACCTGTGCGCCGACCGTGTGGCAGCGGGCAAAGAACCAACGTGCGTCCATCATTGTCAGGCGTTCTGCATGAAGTTCGGTCCATTGGAGGATCTGGCGAAGGAGTTGGCTGCAAAGCCGAAGCAGGTGCTTTGGGCCCCTTGCGCATAACGCGTGGCGCATGAAGGTTTCGCCTTGAAGGATGCGGGCGCCCGACGCTTGGTTGCCGTCGAGCGCCCGCCCTTTGTGGCTGGCTCGCCCTGTTGGTTCGTCCGGCCGTGGGACATGTGGAGGTATGCGATGTGTTATGCCTGCTCGCTTTGCAACAAATGTGGACGGGCCGACGAGATGAAGGCCCGGTTCGGGAAACGGCGATGTCCTTCCTGTGGCGTCCTCGCGACGGACGACACGGCAAAGACGTGCCTTCGGTGTGGGGCGGCGCTGCCTCCGCCTTTCCCCAAGCCGCCTGCGGATCCTCCGCGTCCTGAGCCAGGCCTTTCCGCATAGTGTTCCTACAGGCTTGCTGCGGCGTATTTGCCGGCCATGCGACCGCCTGAGAAGGCGCACATCAGGGAATACCCTTCGTAATTGCAGTAGGGGGCGTTCATCAGGGTGCCGTTGTCGGCGCCGGCCACGAACAGGCCGGGAATGGCGTTTCCGTCGGTGTCGACAGCCTGCATGTGGTCGTTCGTGCGCACGCCGCCGATGGTCACCCATGCGCTCGGCTCGTACTGGAACGCATAGAAGGGGCCGTCCTTGATCTCGCGCAGGAAGCAAGAGGCCTTGTAGAATTGTTCGTCCACGCCGGTGGCGCAGTACCCGTTGTATTCCGCAAGGGTTTGTGCAAGGTCCGGCGTTCCAATGGTTTCGGCCAGTTCCTCTATGGTGTCGCATCGGAATATCCAGCCTTCGCCCATGGCTTTCTCGATGTTCTCCATGACGTTCGCCAGCGGCCTGTCCTTGATCGTCATGTAGCCCGTGCGCCAGTTTTCTTCGTCGGAACCGAGCAGGGTCCAAGCATCGATGCCGGAATCGAGGGCATCCAGGTATCCTTGGTCGACGATTGCATAGAAGTGTCCTGCGCTCAGCGAAATGGCTCCGCCGACCGCCAAGGGCAGGTTCGCGTACTCGCCTTCGTTGGCGAAGCGCCTTCCCTGGTTGTTCACCATCAGCGGTCCGTGCGAACCGATGTTCAAAGGGGCATAGCCCATGTCCATCTTCTCGGAAGAAAGCTCGTTGTTCGCGCCGAACTCGTATCCGGCGATGCCCCATTGCGTCGATTCCTGCCCCCCTGCGGCCAGCACCATGTCGATGCCCTCGCCGGTAGAAAGCAGGTTGCCAAGCGGCACCACCTTCGTGCCGTACTTTTCCTTGATGCGGTCCTGATTGCCCAAGAAGCCGCCGGTTGCAATGATCACCGCCTTTGCCTTCACGTCGATGATGCCTGCCCCTTCGCATTGGACGACCACGCACGCGTCGTCTTCCATGATGAGGCTTTTCCCTGCCGATTCGAACAGGAACTCGTTTTCGCCTTGTTCTTCGATCCAGGTCTGAAGGGGCTTGAACCGGTCTTCGCCGGCGACGACCGAATCGGGCACGCCCGCATCGGCCCTGAAGTTCGAACGCACCGAAGGATGGCCTGCGCCGTAATTGTCGGGTCTGAGGTTGTAAGGAACCCCGAACATGTCCGTGAACAAATCGACCGTTTCGCCTGAAAGGGAAATCGCCTCTTTGGTGGCTGCGGCGTTCACGGACCAGTGCGACCAATCCATGACATGCTTGAAGGCTTCTTCGACGGTCAGGGTCACTCCTGCTTCGCGCTGCTTCTTCGAACCGACGATGAACGATCCGCCTGCACGAGACGCGTTCGATGTGCCAAGATTCGACCCCTTTTCGATCACGATGACCGACTTGCCCGCGCGCGCCGCTTCGACGGCGGCCCACATTCCTGCTCCGCCGGCTCCCACGACGGCAACGTCGCATTCCTTCGTTTCGTCGGCTTTCTTGAGGGCAGCCGGTTCGTTTTGGGGAAGCGGGCCTTCTTCTTGCTTTTCCATGTTTTGCGGCGCGCAGCCGGCCATGGCCAGCATCCCTCCGACGGCCGTTGCGCCGCCGAGCGTCAGGAAACTCCTTCTCGACAATTTTGGCGTGTTCATGTCTCATGCTCCTTACGATGATGGCTGTTGGCGCCGACGCGTCTTCCGACGCTTCCGACGGTTCGATGTTTCCATGATTGGCGGTAGAATGGCGGGTGTCAGGGGTGATGCTGCTAAAACGGGGGCGATTCTCAACGTCACCCTGGAATCACCCTGTGTTTGACGACCCGCAGATGGGTACAATGAGCAATTCGGGGAGGTTTGCCATGTCTGACATGACGAAGGGGAAGGGAGAAAGCTCCGGTTTGCGTGGCTACAGCAGCAGGCTGTTCCCCGTGCGTTTCTTGGGGTTGAGCCTATTCATAGCGTGGCAGTGCTGCACGCATTTGTATCTGATATTTCCGGGGAACGCATCGGATCCGACGTTGCGCTTCGTTGTCGAGTATGGGTTTCGGATGGGCGACATCGGCACGCTTTTGATCCTGGGGCTTCTCTACAAACGCATTGGACGTTTGAGCGAGCGTCCTGTGGGGTGCCTTGTCGCTTCCGCATGCACTTCGCTCGGCACGGCGCTTCTGGGGCTGGTGCTCGTTCCCTGGGCGATAGGAGGCATGCCGGCTTTTCTCGTTTCGGTGGCGACCGCTTCGGGGAGCGCATTCCTGTTCTGCCTGTGGGCCGAGGTTTACGGCCAGATGGGCATAGCCCGCACGGCGGTCAACGGTGGGCTTTCGTGCCTTCTCTCGACGGTGTTCTTCTTGCTCGTCTCGGTGGTGTATGCCCCGTACGACTTGGTGCTGGTTGCGCTATTCCCCCTGCTTTCGTTTTTTGCGGCCTTTCTGAGCATGCAGTTGCTTCCGCACGAAGGCGGCCTCCCGCCGAAGCGGAACTGCCGGATTCCATGGAAACTCGTTTCCATCATGGCATGTGCGGGTTTCCTGGCGGGCCCTGCCGGACTGCTGCTTTCTCCTGACGCCGAGAGCGCGGGCGCGGTGCATCGCATCTTCGCGACGGGCTTGTTCGGTGCGACCTTGCTGATAACGCTCCTTTTCAAGAAAGGCCATGTGGACCTGCGTCTTTTGGCGCGCATCACGCTTCCGTTGTCGCTCGTGGCCTTGATCTCCCTGGTGCTTATGGGGCAGCCGTTCGCCTACTTCGTTTCTTTCCTCTTGAAGTTCGCTTATGAATGGATTACGTTCTTCGTGCTGATGATGCTTGCGAACCTGGTCTACCGGTTCGAGATATCCAGCCTTCACCTGTTCGCCATAGCACGCGCGATCAGCGAATCGGCAATGTTCATGGGCGTCGTGACGAGGCGGTTCGTGTGGGATGCAGGGCTGATGGACAACGGGCTGACGCCTATCGTCGTTTCTCTGGGCGGGGTGCTGATCGTGTTCGCTTGCACATTGGTGTGGATGAGCGAGAAGTCGGTGACCACGGACTGGGGCGTGCTGGGCGTGCAGCTGGATGGCGGCATGTGGGTGCCGAGCGCACGAGAGCGCATGTTGTCCCGGTGCGACCAGCTTGCCGAAGTGTATGGCCTGACGGCCCGCGAAGCCGAAATCCTGGCGCTGCTTGCCGGAGGCAGGACGCGCCGCGATATAGAACAGGAGCTTTTCCTGTCCTCGAACACGGTCAAGACCCACGTGAGCCATATTTATCAAAAGCTCGGCATCCATTCGAGAAGCGAAGTCGCGAAGCTGTTCGAATGAATGCGCCTTGCTTCGCTACAGCGCGACCTCGTCCCACTCCTCCAACGACAGGCCGGGGACGCGCTTGAACTCGCGGACGTTGTTGGTGACGAGCACGGCGCCATGCGCAAGCGCCGTGGCGGCTATGAGCAGGTCGTTGGGGCCTATGAGCTTGCCTTTCCGCTCTAGGTAGGAACGGACTCGGCTGTAATGCCGTGCGCATTTCGAGCAGAAGGGGACTACTTCGAACGGCAGCAGCAGGCTTTCGATTGCAAAGCGCGCGCGTTCTGGATCCTGGCTCTTTTCTGCTCCTACCAACAGTTCGGCTTCGACGATGGCAGGAACCTTGAACAGGCGCGGATCGCTCGCGCGCATGATGTCGTAGCCGTGAGGCATGCGACCGCGCAAGAAGTCGACGAAAATGTTCGTGTCAATCAGATACATGGCTGCCTTTTAGTTTCGGAAAGCGAAATCGTCAAAAGAATAGGAATCGTCTTCCCAGGACAATTCGGGCGGCGCCACGAACGTCTCGTCGTCCAGTGCGCCGTACAGGTCGAAGAAGCCCTTCGGCCAGGCCGACACGTTGTTTTCGCGGATGACCCTGCTCGCATGCTTGGAAAGGGAAACGCCTTCGCGCGTCGCATCCTGGCGCAAGATATCCATGGTGTCGTCGTCAAGATAAAGAGAAAGCTGTGGCATGGCAATCGCTCCTTCGCCGCGCACGTCGTTTGAAACAAGTATATACGCAAGTATATGTTTCGTCAAGAAGCTCGCTTGCCATGTACGCAAGGTTTCCGGCAGGGACGGGCTGTTCGCGCAGTCCGGCCGACGGAGGCCTGCGATCCCGGCCTCGACCTATGGCCGACGCCCGCCCCCCCCCCTGCGTCCACAAGGGGATCCGTAGGCGCAATGCCTTCAAGCAGCAGCCCATCGGAGGCTTTCCGCAAATTAAACCTGTAGGGTGTACGCCCCACCTGCCCCCCAGGGGCATTCTGACCGCGCAGGACAATAGCCAAACCTGCGTTCTCCCCGTACTTTTGAACGGACGGCAACGAGCGGCCGCGCCTTGTTTCGCGCAGCCGCGTCGCTGACTTTCGGCGATGGGGGCATACGTGCGCCATGTCGCGAAAGCGCTGCCACCATCGCGATGAGAAGAGGAGGAAACGTATGGAAGAAATGAAGGCCAGGCCCGCCGTTCCGCTTCCCACGCTGGGAGCCACCAACGACCTGGGCAAGCCGTGGCGCTATGAGGAGGACGGCTGCACCGTCACCCGCACGGCTCCCTGGTCGCCTCCGGGGTGCCATCCGGTCGGATGCGGCCTCAAGCTGTACGTCGACCAAGAGGGCAAGCTCGTCAAGGTCGAGGGCGACGAGAACCAGCAGATCACCCAAGGCCGCCTGTGCGTGCGTTGCCTGACGCTCAAGGACTACGTGTACAATCCCAGCCGCATCGTCCATCCCCTGAAGCGCGACCCGAAGCATCGCGGACAGGCCGACAAATGGGAGCGCTGCACGTGGGACGAGGCCCTCGACATCATCGAGGAGAACTACCGCCGCATCACGGCAGAGTACGGCTATGAAAGCGTCGTGTTCTTCGTGGGCACCGGCCGCGAGGGCGGCACGCTCGGCCCGTACGGCACCTACATGCTGCGTTCGCCCAACATGTGCTACACGCAGTCGGGCTACGCCTGCTACGTGCCGCGCATGGCTGCGGCCGCGTACAACCTGGGCAGCCCCTACCCGGAAATCGACTATGCCGGCGGCCTGCCCGGCCGCTTCGAAGACCCGGCGTTCGTAAATCCCGAATGCATCATGATCTGGGGCAAAGCCCCTCTCGCCTCCAATCCTGACGGATTCTTCGGCCATGCGGTCGTCGACATGATGCGCCGCGGCGCCCGTCTCATCGTGGTCGACCCGCGCATCACGTGGCTTTCCTCCCGGGCCGACTATCACCTGCGGGTCCGCCCGGGCACCGATGCGGCGCTCGCCATGGCCATGCTGAACACCATCATTCAGGAAGACCTGTACGATCACGACTTCGTGGAATACTGGTGCTACGGCTTCGAGCAGCTTGCCGAACGGGTGGCAGAGATGCCGGCCGAGAAGGCCGGGGAGATCTGCGGCATCGATCCCGCCTACATCAAGGACGCCGCCCGCATGTACGCCAACGCCAAGCCCGCGTCGCTGCAATGGGGCCTTGCGTTCGACCAGAGCACGAACGGCATGCAACTGTCCCATTGCGCCATCTGCCTCATGGCGCTCACGGCCAACATCGACGTTCCGGGCGGCCAGATTCTGGGCAATGCGAACTCCGGCCAGAACGAGACCGGCTTCGGCTTCGAAGAGGCGCTTGGCAAGGACCTCATCAGCAAGATGATCGGCCTGAAGGAATATCCCGCCTACGCCAACACCATCCTCGACGCCCATGCGGACCTCACGCTCAAGGCCATGGAGACGGGCGACCCCTATCCCATCAAGATGGGCTTCTATGCCGGCAACAACCTGATGAGCTGCACGTCCATGGAACCGAAGCGGTGGCACGACGCCATGGTGAACACGCTGGAGTTCTGCTTCACGCTGGAGTGCTTCATGACGCCCTCCGCACAGGCCACCTGCGACGTGTTCCTGCCGCTGGCCACCGCCGCGGAAGAGGACGGCGTCGAATTCGCGCATTACGGCGCCACGCCGGTGGGCACCGGGTTCATGAACAAGGCCATCACGGTGGGCGAGTGCAAGACCGACATGGAGACGTGCATGCTGGTGGGCAAGCGGCTCAACCCGCAGCTGTGGGAGAACTACCACGACGTCTACGACTTCATCGACGACCTGCGCCTGCACAACGACCACCGCTTCAAGGACGTGTGCAAGGAAGTGTACGTGCAGAAGGACGTGGAATACTACAAGTACGAAACGGGCCATCTGCGCAAGGACGGCATGCCCGGATTCAACACGCCGACCGGGCGCGTGGAGTTGTGGTCTACCATGTTTTCCCAGTTCGGCGACGATCCGCTGCCGTACTACCAGGAGCCGGACTTCAGCCCCGTCAGCACGCCGGAACTGGCGAAGGAGTATCCCTTCGTGCTGACCACGGGCGCGCGCGAGTACGCCTTCTTCCATTCCGAAAACCGCCAGGTGCCGTACTGCCGCGAACTGTGTCCCGACCCGTTGGTGGAGATCAACCCGAAGACCGCGGCGCGGCTGGGCATAACGGACGGCCAGTGGTGCGAAGTGTGGAACCAGTTCGGCTCGGCCAAGATGAAGGCCAAAGTCACCATTGCCGTGGACGAGAACACCATCCATGGACAGCATGGCTGGTGGTTCCCCGAAGAGGACGGGTCGGAACCGAACCTGTACGGCACCTTCCGCTCCAACATCAACAACCTCATCCCGAACTTCCACTTCGGCAAGCTCGGGTTCGGCGCTCCCTGCAAGTGCATGATCTGCAACGTGAGGCCCCTGGCCGAGAATTACGACACCGACATGCAGAGGGTCTGGGAGAAGTTCAAGAGGGAGGACCAGTAATGCGCTCGCGCGCCTCGTGGCGCGGCGGCCTGGGCACACGCGTGCATGCGTTCGTCCAAAAAAAGCCGCCAACAGCGGTGCGCGCACGTCTCGAGGAAGGATCGATGATGGAAAACACGTACGGGCTTCTGATCGACTACGAATACTGCACGGGTTGCCAGTCGTGCGAAGTGGCCTGCAAGGAAGAGCACGGCTATCCGGTGGGCACGTGGGGCATCCGCGTGTTCGACGACGGTCCCTGGGAAGTCGAGGATCGTCACGTGAATTGGAACAAGCTGCCGTTCCCCACCGACCTGTGCGACCTGTGTGCCGAACGCACGGCGGTGGGGCGCGAGCCCACGTGCGTGCACCACTGCCTGGCGAACGTGATGCGCTATGGCACGGTGGCCGAACTGGCCCCGATGCTCGCAGAAAAGCCCAAGCAGGTGCTGTTCGTGCCCCAGTTCAAGCCATACGAGGCCAAGGGCCCGTTCGTGCCCAAGAACAAGCTTGCGGGCAAGGTACATCGGGCGGCGGCCATCGACGTGCAGGAGAACACCGACTTCACGACGAGCAGCCAGCGGAGCGACAGCCGCACGAAAGCCGGGTTGGAGTAGGTTCTCGGTGCCGGGTCGCCCGCGTGCCGGGTCGCCCGCGTGCCGGGCGACCCGGAGTGCGCCGGGAGCGGCGCCGGGACTGCCGCACAAGCGCGAGCGGCTGCGGGAGAGGCGGGCGCGCTGCGACCGCCTTTCGTGACCGGATGGCCGCGGGAGAGGTGCCGAAGGAGCGAAGGAACGCAGGAAGAGGTCGGCCATGAGACACAGAGAATACCGGGGCAAGACGGCGCTCGTGTACTACCGAGGCGGCGCTGCAGGCGAAGAGATCGTCGAGGACCATTCGCCGGCCGTGCAGAGCGAGCCCGAGCGCATCCTTCTCGGCAGTGGGGAAGTGCCCCTCGGGGTGAGCGACGTGCTGTATGACATGGAGGTTGGGGAGGAACGGAGGGCCGTCATCCCCTGCGACCGGGCCTTCGGCCGCCACGACCCCGAAGGCGTGCAGCGCTATGCGCGCATGCTCGTGCCCGGAGGCGACCGTCTTGAGGCGGGCGTCGTGTTCGCGTGGCGCCATCCGGTGACGGGCGCAAGCGTGCCGGTCAAGTGCGTGGAAGCGACCAAAGACGCCGTGGTCGTGGACTTCAACCACCTGCTGGCGGGCAAAGACCTGGAATACTGGTTCAAGCTGGTCGACGTCGTGGACGACGCGGGCGTTTCCGTGACGGGCCGGTAGGCCATGTGCTATCCCTGCACGTTCTGCGGTGCCCTGTGGCAAGTTCGAAAGCGACCTGTTCGTTCTTTCGCAGCCACCTGTCACGACCTGCCTTGCCTGCAAGACCGTGTTCGAAGCGTCGCTTCGACGATGCCCTGCCTGCGGAACGGGCCTGCCCGTTCCGGGAGAAAAAAGAAAAGACAACGTGAGGAGACTGTCATGTGCTTCAGACCTGCAGCAGTAGAGATCAAGAAAACCTGTTCCGAATGCGGTGCGGAAAACGAACCGACGGCGTCCACCTGTGAGCAATGCGGCGCCGAGCTGCCCGCCTCGGCCTTTCCTCCTGCGCCCGGCGCTCCCGGCGCGCCGTCGGTTCCGGGGAAGCCGGGAGCTCCCAGCGCGCCGGGAGTGCCGGGGATGTCGAGCGCGCCCAAGGCTCCCGGCGCTCCCAGCGCGCCGGGAGCGCCGGGGACTCCGGAGGCGTAGGGGGCGCGCCAGGGGGAGCAGGCGTGCCGTCGGCGCGCTCGGCGCCGGGGAGGCTGAGGTCTCCGGAGGAGTAGGGACGCGCCGGGGAAACCGGGAGTTCAGGAGGCACAGGGGCGCGCCGGGGATATCCGGCGCGCCAAAAAACCGCAGGAGGCGAGATGCCAAGGCGCGGGCCGCGTGGACACCGGCAGAGCCTGGGGCGCTCGACGCGCAGACCGCGCCCGAGGCGCCGGCAAAGCCCGAGACGCCGGCAAAGCCCGAGGCGCCGGCAAAGCCTGCGCCCGACGCGCTCTTGTCGTGCTGGCTTCCTTCTTGCAGGAAGCCAGCAGAAGTCCGACGGCGAATCTCCGGGCTTTCTTCGCGCATCCAACGTTTTCCTCGCAAAAGCCTCGCCTTTTCCTGGCGAACGTGGGGCGCGCATCCATCAGGAAACCAGCCGGACCCTAGCGCGCATCTATCAGAAAACCAGCCGGCAGGTAGCGCGCATCCAGCGTTTTCCTCGCAAAGAACCAGCGGCCTTCAATCGCAAGAAAAAGCGTTTGAACAGGGTGTATACAACGTTCTTGAGGCGTGGTAGCCTATGGTCATGGCGCTCGTCCTGGGACATATTTCCGCTTTGGAGTTTTGGCGAACGGCGCAGCCTCGTGCCATGGAGAATGCCTTGCGTTATCGATCTTCGCAAGGCTTCGGGGGCTTTGACCCGACCTCTCCGGCTGCGCCCGTTCCGGGCGAGTCGCGCCTCGTCCCGTTCCCAGAAAAACCTTCCGCACCTCGGTTGAGGGAGTTTCGCCGATCGGGCGTTGCCGATTTCTCATCGCCCTTGCACGTGATCGTTTCGAACGCAGCAGACCGAACGCGTGCGGATGACGTGATATGCCATGTTCGGCCGGAGCCGTTTCCACCTGGGTCTCTGGCTCGGATCGATGGCGACGTGTTTGTGACCTCCCCCGAACTGTCCTTTCTCCATCAGGGGTCGGAGCGGGACTTCCCGGGACTCGTGGGGTTGGGATACGAGCTGTGCGGAAGCTACCGGCTGGCGCCGGGCACACCACGTGGCTTTCGCGACGGACCTCCCTTGACGAGTCCCGAGAGCATCGCCTGGGTCATCGAGCAGTCCGGCCATTCGCGTGGCGTCAAGGAAGCCCGGAAGGCGTTGCCGTACCTCGTTTCCAATGCGCATTCGCCCATGGAGACCGTCGTGGCGCTGCTCCTGTGCCTGCCGGTGCCAAGGGGAGGCCGAGGCCTTCCATTCCCCGAAATGAACGGGCGGATAGGGGTGACGGACGAGGCCATGAGGTGCACGCGCAGGCGCTATTTCGAATGCGACCTGCTCTGGCGCGTGCCGGGTCTCGCGCTTGAGTACGACAGCGACGCATTCCATACCGGATCCGACCGCATCGCGAACGACGCTGCGCGGCGCAACGCGCTTGCTAGCATGGGCATCACGGTGATCACGGTGGGCAGGAGGCAGGTGTTCGACTGGCGGGAGTTCAACGAGCTCGTTTCGGTGCTTGAGAAGCGGTTGGGAAAGCGCAGGCGTGCGGGCCGACGCGATTGGTCGGAGGCGCAGTACGGCCTCTGGCACCGGCTGACTTCTGTCGGCGTGCGATAGCCCACAATCCGACGCTCGATCTTCGCGATGCGGCGCATGGGTGGGGCTTCCAAGCGGCAGCTTTCTGGTGGTTTTTCGCTGCCTTATAGCGGCTTCCGGGCCTCCCTCTGGCAGCCTTCCGGGCCTGCTTTATGGCAGCCTTCGAGGGCGGCCGCCTTCTGACGTCCTCTCGGAGAGGTTTCCGGTTCACTGTCGGCACGGGCGTCGACACGGTTGCCAGCGCCGCTAATCGGCAGGCCGACATGTTTCTCTCATGGCAAGGCTGACCGTTATGGCACCAAAATGGCAAGGTTGACTGCTATGGCAGTGATAGAGGCCGTTTTTTGGAGCAGACAGGCGAAAGCCAAAGCAAAAGGCCTGGTCGCCATTTTTTCACCTACCCGAAACGCGTGTTTTTGGTGCCACAGCGGTCAGCCTTGCCATTTTGGTGCCACAGCGGTCGGCCTTGCCGGCCCGGAGGCACAGCGGTCGTCCGTGCCACCCACAAAGAGGGCGACCTGCAAGAAAGCGGACGCTGCCAAGCCCGACGAGCTTGCCTGCCCGGAGAGCGCCATCAGGAGGGGTCGCAAACGCCCGGAAGGCCGCTACGGGCCGCCAATCCTCGCAGCTTGCCACCCGTCCGGAGGGACGGGGAGGCCACCCGGGCCGCCACCTGGGGCCGACGCCGGCCGTCACGGGCCCGCCCGGCCGCCACTCGGGCAGCCACCGGCCGTCATGGGCCCTCCCGGCCGCCACTCGGGCGGCCACCGGCCGTCACCGGCAGCCACTGGCCGTCATGGGCAGCCACCTGGGAGCGGCCGCCAAGGAGGTCGCCCCCGCTCCGCCCTCGCCCCTACCCCTGGTCGTCGCTTGCGGGCACCGGCGCTGTAGGCATCTCGACGTTTTCCACGAGGTTGATGAGTTCTTGCTGGGAGTGGACGTCCAGCTTGCGGTAGATGTTGTGGATGTGCGCCTTCGCCGTGCTGATGGATATGAAGAACTTCTCGGCGATGTACTGCGCGTTCCGGCCGCGGACCAGCATGCGGAACACCTCTTGCTGACGAGTGGTGAGCTCGAACTGCTCGATCACGCGGTCGATCTTGCGCTGCCAGAGGGCGGGTCGGCTCTCGTTCATGGAAAGGCTGCGGCTGGCCTCCACCATGTCGGCGATCGACTCGCTGCAGGGGTAGCTGTCCTGGAACACGTAGTTGCTGCACCACACGATAAGCAGAAGCGACAGGAAGCAGGCGACGAGCTGGGGGAGCTGCGTGCCGAACGAGAAGGCCCACCCGAACCCCAAAAAGCCCACGAACGCGCCCGAGAAATAGTAGGCAAGGCTGGTGCCGAACACCCAGTAGGGCGATATCTGGTTGAAGCGCGCCACCTCGCCCATGGCGGAAAAGCATACGAGGGTGTCCAGCGAAAACGTCATGAACAGGAAGGCCCCGCACAGCTGCTGCACCCAGCCCGGCACGAACGGCAGCGGGGCGATGGCGAGGAAGGCCACGGTGGCGAAGCAGCGCAGAAGCGAGCTTTCCGAAAGCTTCTTGCCGGTGAACAGGTCGACCAGGAACACGAGCCCTCCCACGGCGATAGGCAGGGCAAAGCAGAGCGGTGCAGCCTCCGCCGCCGGTGAGCGCACGGCAAGAAGGCAGAACGCGATGCCCCACACGAAGCCCGTCAACGCCGTGGTGAACAGCGAAGACAAGGCGAATTGGTGGCTCTTGCGCGTTTCGGCCAAGGAGGCGAACGCGAACGTGTCCTTGTTGGGCTTGAGGGTGAACAGGTGGAGCGCGGCGAAGAGGGGCAAAAACAGCGTGACGAGGAAGGCCACGGTGTCGGCGAGCGTGGCGGTGAGGGCGACGATGGCCGCCCCCACGACGAACGCCGTCGCCAGCTGGCAGATGCGCTCCTGATGGTTGTAGAACGCCAGATTCTTTCCGTAGATCAGAAAGAACGCGGCGCAGCCCGCAAGCGACAGCACGCCGCCGAACACGAACAGCAGGGGTGTCGGCAGCGCTTCCAGCAGGAACACGCCCGCTGCGCACAGAATGCTGGCCAGAGCGGAAAGCCGCGCCGGCCCCAAACGGTCGAGCTGGTCCGCCTGGTGGGCGCTGCCGGCGAACACGGCCACGAACAGCACTCCTGCCAGGGCGGCGTAGGGAAGATAGCTGCCCACCATCTCGGCGGTGTGGCGGAAAAACAGAAGAGCGAAGTAAGCCAGGAAGCAGGCGGTGCCGAACGAACGCTCGACGCTTCTCTGAATGCTCTGCGCGATCATGCAAGGCCCCCCTTTACGCTGCATCGTCACTGCGACCATTCTACCGTGTCGGCGCTGTGCGCCGGTGAAGATTCGCTCGGCTTGCCAGGTCGTTTTGCAGGGGTTTCTCCAAATTAAACCTCTGAGGTCTACAGGAAACCGGCTCTATTTCGCGGAAGCGACCCCGCCGGATAATGCCATCCGTGCGCCTGGACGCTATCTTTCATGCCGTCAAGACGGGGAGGTTCGATGGACGGAACTTCGCCATCGCGAGAAAGAAAGCGAGGAGCAATGGCAGACTATCAGGAATTCTTGGACGGCCTCGACCGTGCCGCCTACCACGAAGGCGAGCTCACGTGGGAGGAGGACGGCTTCACCGTCACGCGCACCTACCAGTATTCTCCGCCCGGCTGCCATGACAGCTGCGGCGTTCTGTTCTACGCCAAGGACGGCAAGCTGGACCATGTGGAGGGCGATCCCTTGAGCCCCTTCACGAACGGCAAGCTGTGCATGCGCTGCCTGGATTTGCCCGAAATCGTGAACCACCCCGACCGGGTGCTGCACCCCATGAAGCGTGCGCGCGAAGACCGCGGCGACGCGTCGAAGTTCGAGCGCATCACGTGGGACGAGGCGTACGACCTCATAGAAGAAAAGGTCAAGGCCATCCGCGAGGAATACGGCTCCGAGTCCATCGTGTGCGTGCATGGCACGGGCCGCAACGTCAACTGGCTGGTGCCCCTGTTCGGCCAGGCCGCCCTGCAGACGCCGAACATCTCCACGCTGTTCTTCACCGGGTTCGCCTGCTACATGCCGCGCGTCTGCGGTGCCATGGCGCCCTTGGGCGACTTCCCCATAGCCGACGCCGCCGTGGCGCACGAGCTGCGCTACGCCGATCCCTCCTACTGCCCACCCGAGGTGATCGTCGTGTGGGGCAACGAGCCGCTCGCCTCGAACGCCGACGGCTACATAGGCCACTGGCTGGTGCAGTGCGTGCAGATGGGCTCGCGCATCATCTCCATTGACCCTCGGCTCACCTGGTGGGGCGCGCGTGCGGCCTATCATCTGCAGCTGCGGCCCGGCACCGATGCGGCGCTGGCGTGCGCGTGGCTGAACGTCGTCATTTCCGAAGGCCTGTACGACCACGAGTTCGTGGACTGCTGGACCAGCGGCATCGACGAATTGTGGGAAGGCGTGCGTGACATGACGCCTGCCTGGGCGGCGCCCATCTGCGGGCTTTCCGAAGAGGACATCGTGGGTTCGGCCCGCCTGTACGCCAGCGGCAACAACGCCGCCATCCAATGGGGGCTCGCGTTCGACCAGCAGGTAAGCGCCATGGCGCTGAACCTGGCGGTGTGCGACCTCATGGCCATCTGCGGCAACATCGACCGCCCGGGCGGCAACATCCTCGTGCGCAACTCCTTCGAGATCAACGCGGGCTATGCGTCGGGCGAGGACTTCACGCCGCAGTCGGCCAAGGACCGCAAGCTCACCATCGCGCGCGGCCTGGGCATCAGCGGCGGCGAGTTCATCGCGCATGCCGCTACCGACGGCATCCTCCACTGCATCGAGGCGGGGGAGCTGCCCAACGGCGACGCGTATCCCATCAAGATGATCTGGTTCCAAAGCTCCAACTCGCTCGCTTGCGCAGGCATGGACGCGCCGCGCGACTACGAGGCGCTGAAGACGGTCGACTTCATCGTGAACGCCGACCCCGTCCTCACGCCGCTTTCGGCCGCAGTCGCCGACGTGCTGCTGCCCGTGGCCATGAGCTGCGAGCGCAACTCCGCCCGCACCTGGTGGACGCCGGTGCGCACCATGTACCGCGCCGTCGAGCCGGCGGGCGAGGCCAAGACCGACGAGCAGATAGTCGTGGACCTCATGCCGCGCCTCAACCCGGAAGCCGCCGCGTCGTTCGGCTGGACGAAGGACACCGACATCGCCGACTGGTACCTGGCCGGGGGCGACGGCAAGAAGCACGGCGCGTCGTCCAACGTGAAGGGCAACATTTCGGAAAAGGCGAAGGGCGGCTGCGGCATGAGCTTCCAAGAGCTTTCCGAAAAGGGGGGCTACGCCTACGACGACTGGAACCACACCTACGAGAAATATGCCAAGGGCCTGCTGCGCGACGACGGCAATCCCGGCTTCGCCACGCCTTCCGGCCGCATCGAGCTGGCGCCCTACACGTACCGCGTCTGGGGCCTCACGCCCACGCCGTTCCATACCGAGCCTCCCGAAGGCCCCGTGAGCACGCCCGAGAAGATGGAACGTTACCCGCTCATCCTTTCATGCGGCGGCCGCTCCTTCGAATTCTTCCATTCCGAGCATCGCCAGATGCCCACCATGCGCGAGTTCCATCCGTGGCCGCTCGTCATGGTGAACCCTGCCGATGCGAGGACGTACGGCGTGGCCGACGGGGAATGGGTATGGATCGAGAACGACCACGGCCGGTTCAGGCAGAAGTGCTTCGTCACGCCGCGCGTGGCGCCCGGGGTCGTCCATGCCGAGCATGGCTGGTGGTTCCCCGAACAGGAGGCCAGCGAGCCGAGCCTCTTCGGCACGTTCGACTCCAACCCCAACAACTGCACGCGCGCCTTCGAAACGGGCGAGGGCGGCATCGGCAGCCCCATCAAGTCGATGATCTGCAGGATCTACCCCTGCCACGAAGGCGACGTGCTGCCCGGCGAGCAGGTCACGCGTCGGGGCGGCTTCGGCGACTACACCAAAGGCGCCATGAGCGGCAGCAAGGTCGACTGAGAATACCGCCTTCGCGCGGTGGAACGGAGAAACCCATGAACGGCATTCTGATCAACTACGAGTACTGCACGGGCTGCCACTCCTGCGAGGTGGCC